>Ga0335078_10009548_pt1 | contig 14375 bp, 11 predicted proteins | sample Lox_Sample_32_FD_206711 | JGI IMG/M metagenome (GOLD analysis project Ga0335078, IMG submission 206711) | Soil microbial communities from Loxahatchee National Wildlife Refuge, Florida, United States - Lox_Sample_3.2 | ecosystem: Environmental > Terrestrial > Soil > Wetlands | place: USA...
TTTCGCATTCTGGACCACGTCGGGCGAATTCGTCTTTCTGGCGATCCTGAGCGGGTACTTCAGCGTCACCGCGGTATTCGTCGCCGCAATCCTCGTCGAGGTCGTTCGCTCCTTTTCCAGCCAGTATTTTCCCAACACCTGGCAAGGCGCGCTCGGCGTGTTTCTCCTCCTGATCATCCTGTTCCTGCCGGAAGGGCTTGGATCATTGGCGCGCTGGCCGCGGCCGAAAAGCGCCAAGCCGGCGGCGGCACCCGCCGCGAGCGCCGAATGACCCCGCTTCTCGAAACGGTCGGCTTGCAAAAGGCGTTCGGCGCCGTGGTCGCCGCGAACGACATTTCGGTCACGGTCGAGCGCGGCCAACGGCTCGGGCTGATCGGCAACAACGGCGCCGGTAAAACGACCTTCGTCAACATCGTGACTGGTCATCTTCGCCCGAATGCCGGTCGGGTCGTGCTGGATGGCAGGGACATCACCGGCTTCGTGCCACGCCAAGTGCGCCGCTACGGGGTCAGCCGCTCGTTCCAGATACCCCAGCTCTTCGCCAGCCTCACGCCGGAGCAGAATCTGCTCATGGCGCTCGGCATTCTGCGCGAGGAGGGAATGTCGTTCTGGCGGCCCGCGCGGTCGACGACGATGATGGCCGAACTGGAGAGCCTGCTCGCGCGCTTTCAGTTGCAGCAGTACCGCGAGAGCGCGATTGCCGGGCTGCCCGGCGGCGTGCGCAAGCTGGTCGACGTCGCCATGGCGGTGACGCACCGGCCCAAGCTTTTGCTGCTCGACGAACCGACGAGCGGCGTTGCGGTCGAAGAGAAATTCCCGCTGATGGACGTCATCATGCATGCGCTCGAGGGCAGCGACGCCACGGTGCTCTTCGTCGAGCACGACATGGAGATCGTCGGCCGCTACGCCGACCGCGTGCTCGCCTTCTACGAAGGCCGCATCATCGCCGACGGCCCGCCGGCCGAGGTCTTGGGAAATGCCGAGGTGCAACGTTACGTGACGGGAACGCCGCTGTGAGCCTCCTGCAAATCGAGGGCCTGCGCGTAAAGCTGCAATCCGTCGAGGTGCTGCGCGGCGTTAGCCTCACGCTTGGCGCCGGCGAGATGATCGGCCTCCTCGGCCGCAACGGCGCCGGCAAGACGATGACGCTGCGCGCCGTCATGGGTCTCGTCGCGGCGAGCGGCGGCCGCATCACCTGCGGCGGCGAGGATCTGATCGCGATGCCGACCCATCTGCGCGCCGCACTCGGTATCGGCTACATGCCGGAAGACCGTCGTCTGGTGCCGCAGCTCTCCGTCGAGGAGAACATTCTGCTGCCGAGCTGGGTCACCCGCGGCCTCGCTCCAGCGGCCCGTCTCGATTTCGTCTACGGCCTGATGCCCGAGGTGGTGGCGATGCGCCACCGCAAGGCGCTGTTGCTGAGCGGGGGTCAGCAGAAGCTCGTGGCGCTGGCTCGCGCTCTGGTCGTCGGCACGCGGCTGCTGCTGCTCGACGAACCCTTCGAGGGCGTGGCCCCGGCGCTGTCGCGACGTCTCGCCGAAGTCATCGGCATGCTTCGCGGCAAGGACGTCGCCGCGCTGATCGCACAGTCGGACCTCAATCATTCGGTCAAGCTGCTCGATCGTGAATACGTCATCGAGCGGGGCGCCAATCGTGAGCGGCCGGCGACGTCCCGTTGACCTCACTGAAAGCCGGGATTGACCCTTGCACGTGTCCGTTGATCCCGGGCTGTGAATTCGCGATCCGGCTAACCATCCTAAGGCTTGGGAAATCGGCTAGGCTGGCGACATGGGCTTCGAATCGCGCAATTTCGCCGTGAAAGAGGGTTTTTTCCTCGGCGTCGAGAATTCGGCGACCGGGCGGGCATGGCGCGATCGCCTTGACGAGCGCGGCTCGGCGCGCGCGCTTGCCATCGCACAACGGCACGATGTGCCCGAACTGCTTGCGCGCATCCTCGCCGGCCGCCATGTCGAGGTCGATGCGGTCGAAGCCTTCCTCGATCCGACCATCAAGCGCTCGATGCCCGATCCGCACGCGCTCACCGCAATGCCGGAGGCGGCGGCGCGACTCGCCGACGCGGTCACGCGCGGCGAGAGCGTCGCCATCTTCGGCGATTACGATGTGGACGGCGCGACCTCGGCGGCGGTGCTCGCGCGCTTCCTGCGCCACGCCGGCCTCGATCCGTTGATCCACATTCCCGACCGCCTGTTCGAGGGTTATGGCCCTAACGTCGAGGCGGTGCGCGCGCTCGCCGCGCGCGGCGCGAGGCTGCTCGTGACCGTCGACTGCGGCACCACGAGCGTCGAGCCGCTTGCAGAGGCGCGTGGGCTCGGCGTCGATGTCGTGGTCATCGACCACCATCAGGCCGACGAGGCGTTGCCGCCGGCGGTCGCCATCGTCAACCCGAACCGGCGCGACGATCTTTCCCGGCTCGGCCATCTTGCCGCCGTCGGCCTCACGTTCATGACGGTGGTTGCCGTGAACCGCGTGCTGCGCTCCCGCGGCTACTGGAGCGCCGCGCGGCCCGAGCCCGATCTGCTCGCGTTTCTCGATGACGTGGCGCTCGGGACAGTGGCCGACGTGGTGCCGCTCGTCGGCCTCAACCGCGCCTTCGTCGCCAAGGGGCTCATCGCGCTGCGCCGCCGCGAGCGCGTCGGCCACGTCAGCCTGATGGACGTGGCGCGGCTGTCCGGCCCGCCGGAGGCGTGGCACCTCGGCTTTCTCCTTGGCCCGCGGATTAACGCCGGCGGCCGCATCGGGCGCGCCGATCTCGGCGTGCGTCTTCTGCTCGAGGAAGATCCGGTCGAGGCGGCGCGCATCGCCGCCGAACTCGACCGGCTCAACCGCGAGCGGCAGGCGATCGAGCTTGACACTCTGGCGCAGGCGGAAGCCGAGGCTATGGCCGCGCTCGGACACGAGGAACGGGGCGCCGTCGTCGTGACCGCGGCGGAGGGCTGGCACCCCGGCGTGGTTGGGCTCGTCGCGGCGCGGTTGAAGGAGAAATTCGGCCGGCCGGCTTTCGCCGTCGCCATCGAGCCGGGAGGCATTGGCACCGGATCGGGCCGTTCGATCGTCGGCGTGGATATCGGCCGCGCGGTCCGCCGCGCGGTGGCGGAGGGACTTTTGCTCAAGGGCGGCGGCCACGCCATGGCGGCCGGCTTGACGCTGCGCAAAAGTGAGCTTGCGGCCCTGCGCGCTTTTCTCGAAGCGGCGCTCGCGGCCGACGTTGAGGCCGCGCGGCGGTCGAACGGGCTCCTCATCGACGGGGCCGTGACCGCGGCCGGCGCCGACGCGGAGCTCGTCGCGCTGATCGAACGCGCCGGCCCCTTCGGCTCGGGAAATCCCGAGCCAGTGATCGCGCTGCCGGCCCACACGGTCGCCTTTGTCGAGGAAGTCGGCCAGTCTCATCTGCGCGTCCGGCTCAGGTCAGGCGACGGCGCCGCGGTCAATGCCATCGCCTTCCGCGCCACGGGCCAGAAGCTCGGCAGCGCGCTCATCGCGAGCCGCGGGCAGCGCGTCCACGCCGCCGGCTCCTTCGCCCTCGATCGCTGGCAGGGCGAGGAGCGGGTGCAGTTCCGCCTCGCCGACATCGCGCCCGCCGAGCCATTTGTCGGGCGGTGAGTTCACAGGCGCCCGACCGCGATCGCGCTACTGTGCGCGCTTACACCGAGATTTGCCCTTCGAGGTAGAGCACGGCGCGGCCGGCAATGGTGACCCGCTCGCCTTCGAGCGCGCAGGTGAGCGCGCCGCCGCGGCGCGAGAGCTGGCGTGCTTCGAGTCTGGCCTTGCCGAGGCGCTTCGCCCAGTAGGGCACCAGCGTGCAATGCGAGGAGCCGGTCACCGGATCCTCCGGAACGCCCTGCCGCGGCGCGAAGAAGCGGGAGACGAAGTCGACGCCGTCTTCGCCGGGCGCCGTCGCGATCGCGGCCCAGCAATCGACCTTTTCGAGCGCGGTGAGATCGGGCTTGAGGGCGGCGACCTCCGCGGCGCTGCCGTAGATCACGAGAAGGTCGCGGGCGCCGAGCACCTCGCGCGGCGAGCCGCCGAGTGCCGCGGCGAGGCCGGCCGGCATCGCGACTGGGCTTGCCGGCCGCGCCGGAAAATCCATCACCAGCAAGTCCGCCTGCCGGCTGACGCGCAGCGTTCCCGCCTTGAGCGTGCGGAAACTCACCGTCTGGCGCGCGGGTTCGAGGAAACTGAAGACGACGTGGCCGGACGCGAGCGTGGCGTGGCCGCAGAGGTCGACCTCGACGGTGGGCGTGAACCAGCGCAACGCGTAATTGCTTCCTTCCCTGACGAAAAAAGCGGTCTCGGCGAGATTGTTCTCCGCCGCGATCGCCTGCATGGTCGCATCCGCAAGCCAAGCTTCCAGCGGGCAGACGGCGGCCGGGTTACCGGCGAAGACGCGGTCGGTGAATGCATCGACCTGATAGATCGGTAGCCGCATCACGCAACTCCATCGATGCGCCCGGGCCGGCGGCGGCCGCGTGATATCATCTTGGCATGGCGTCGCCCACGCGGCTATGTGGGCGCCGGCATGCTCCGGGAGGACGCGCCATGGCCAGGCTCAATCTTTCGATCGCCGTCCGCGATTACGACCGCACGCGGCCGCTCTTCGACGGGCTGGTGCAGATCGACGGCGTCGATCCGGTGTTCATGGCGCTCGATCCTGAGGAGATATTCTTCCGCGCCTTCCGCCATGCGGAGTTCGACGTTTGCGAATTGTCGATGTCGAGCTTTACGGTGAAGACCGCGCAGGGCGGCTGTCCCTACGTCGGCGTGCCGGCGTTCGTATCGCGCGCCTTCCGCCACACCTCGATCTACGTGCGCGCCGACCGCATCAAGAAACCGGCCGACCTCAAGGGCAAAAAGATCGGCGTGCCGGAATATCAGCTCACCGCCAATGTCTGGGCGCGCGCCATTCTGCAAGACGATCACGGCATCAAGCCTTCGGACATCCACTGGATTCGCGGTGGGCTTACCGATGCCGGGCGGGTGGAAAAAATCAGCATCGCGCTGCCGAAGGATGTGAAGCTCGAGGACGCGCCGGAGGGCCGCACGCTGTCGAGCATGCTGGAAACGGGCGAGATCGACGGCTTCATCGGCCCGCGCGTGCCGGCGCCGTTCGAGCGCGGACATCCGCATGTCGGCTGGCTGTTTGCCGACCCCGTGGCCGCGGCCAAGGATTATTACCGGCGCACGGGAATTTTCCCGATCATGCACATTGTCGGCGTGCGCCGCGAACTGGTCGACCGCCATCCGTGGCTGCCGGCCGCCGTGTTCAAGGCGTTCGAGCGCTCGAAGACGCTGGCGCTGGAGAAGCTCTCCGACACATCGTCGACCAAGGTGACGCTGCCGTTCGTCGAGGAGCGGCTGATGGAGGCGCGCGCGCTGATGGGCGCGGATTTCTGGTCCTACGGCGTCGAGAAGAACCGCAAGGTGCTCGATTACTTCCTCGGCCAGCATCACGCGCAGGGTTTATCGGCGCGGCGCGTGTCCGTTGACGAGCTGTTCCATCCCGCAACGTTTGAAACGTTCAAGCTGTGATGATTTGCGGCGCCGAGAGAAGTCGGCGTGCCGTCCCAAGCTGGAGGTCTTGTGAGACCGGCATGGGCGCCGCAACGCAGCAATGAGCGCCGCGGTTGAGGCAGACGCGGGTCAAAACTCCCATACGGTCGTCAAATTGAGAATCGGCCGCTGGAAGCGGACGCCGAGTGCGACAAACACGCCGGCCAGATCGAGCATCGGCTTGAACGTTGCCATTTGCTCCGCCGCCTCGACACTCTCCCATAGGCTGACGTTGGAAAGAGCGTTGTTTCTGCGATCGATGCCGGCATAGTAGCCGAGATTGCCGCGCATCGCGCGGATACCGCTCTCCAGCGCCTGCTTGCTTTCGATCAGCTTTGCCTCGACGAGGGCAGCCTTGTCCGCATCGAAGGTTCCTAACGACACGCGAATGACCGGGGCTTGCATGGGTGGTTTCCCGCCGCTCTCTTGCGCACTCGTGACAATCGGGTATCCGGCGGCCGCACCGAGGAGAGCAACGAATTCGCGTCGTCGCATGGATGCCACCCTCGGCGTTCAAGCATTGGTGTCGCGCTTGAGAACAGCAGCCGCAAGTTCTCAAGCTGGATTGCCAGATGGACCCTGACCTAACAAATCGTACTGATTTGTGGATAGCTTTGAAAGTCGAATGGGGCGCGGGTGCTCTCACAAGCTCTTGAGGCCGTCCGGAGCTGTCGGGGCGGGTTTGACGAAGGCGCGACCCGGCGTGTTGGTGCGATACTGCCAATCGTCTTCATCGGCCGAGTGCATAAAGGCTTCGCCAACGCCGGAGATGGCAAACCTAAAAGTCACCCTGCCCGAGTGGACGCCCGGCCGCGATCAGCTCCCGCCTGGCCCGGGATGAGGTTCAGGCCTTCGCCGGCTTGAGCTTGACGTGGATGTTCTTCTCCTGGGTGTAGGAGAGCATCTCCTCAAAGCACTCCTCGCGGCCGATGCCGGACTGCTTGTAGCCGCCGAACGGCGCGCCGAGAAAATGCTTCGACACCTCGTTGATCCACACGAAACCCGCCTGCACCGCGGCGGCGGTGCGGTGCGCGGTGGAGAGGTCGTTGGTCCAGATCGAGGCGGTGAGGCCATACTCGACCGCGTTCACCTCTTCGAGCATCCTGGCTTCATCGTTCCATTTGAAGATCGAAAGCACCGGGCCGAAGATCTCTTCGCGCGCGATGCGCATGCTCGGTTTGACGTCAGCGAACACCGTCGGCTCGATGAAGAACCCCTTGGCGAGCGCGGGGTCGGCCGGCCGGCCGCCGCCGCAGAGAAGCCGCGCGCCTTCCTGCTTGCCCGCCTCGATGAAGCCGAGGACGCGCTCGTATTGCGCCTTGGAGATGATCGCGCCCATTGTCGTTGCCTGGTCGGTGGCGATGCCGGGCCGGTAATGGGCGATCTTGCTCTTCACCTTGGCGAGCACGGCGTCATGGATCGTCTCGTGCAGGAAGGCGCGGCTGGTCGAGCCGCAGGACTGGCCGCACCAGGTGAAATTCATGCCGCCGACAACGCCGCCGGCGACATCGTCCGGGTCGGAGTCGGGATAGGCGATCAGCGCATTCTTGCCGCCGAGTTCGAGCATCACCGGCTTGAGCGTGTCCGCGGCTGCCTTCATCACCGCGCGGCCGGTCGGTACCGAGCCGACGAGCGCGATCATGGCGACGCCCGGATGCGCCGCCAGTGCCGATCCCGCTTCCCGGCCGCCCGGCACGATGTTGAGCACCCCCGGGGGCAGGATGCCCCCGATCAACTCGGCAAGCCGCAGCGAGGAGAGCGGCGCCTGCTCCGGCGGCTTCATCACCACGGTATTGCCGGTTGCGAGCGGCGCGCCGGACTTTCCCGCGCAGAACATGAACGGATGGTTGAACGGAATGATGCGGCCGACGACGCCGCGCGGCTCGCGCACCGAGAAATTCACCACGCCGGGCCCCATTGGGATCGACGCGCCTTTCATCTCGGTGACCAGGCCGGCATAGAATTCGATCTGCGCGGCGGCGACCGTCGCGTCCATCACCATCTCGCGCACCGGATTGCCGCAGTCGGCGGCGTCGATCATCGCAAGCTCCTCGGCGTGATCCCGCAGCACCACGGCGATCTTCCTGAGCAGGCGCGCGCGTTCGAGCGGCGGCGTGTTGCGCCATCCCTCGAAGGCCGTTTTCGCCGCGGCGACGGCCGCATCGACGTCCGCGGCTCCGCAGTCGGCGACCGGGCCGAGCGATTCTCCGGTGCCCGGATTGATCTGATCGACATGGCGGCCGGATTTCGGCTTGTGCCACTCGCCGCCGTAGAATGCGTCGCGGTGCTCAGGCAATCGAAGCGGCGCGGCCTTTACGGATTTGGCCGGCACTGCGGTATTCATGGTCGTCTCCTCCGCGCTTCGTGAAGGCTTCGAAGATTTTTCTCGCAGCCGATCAGCTTTTGGCGCGCGTCATCGCCGCGGTCATGGCGGCGGTGTAGCCCGGCTCCACGCGGACATCGACGACGGCTACCTGGCCGGCGTCAACCGCGGCGATTGCTTTTTCCAGCGCCGCGGCAAGGTCGGCCGGGTTGCTGATCGGTCCGAAGCCGGCGGCGCCCTGGGCGCGGCCCATGGCGGCAAGATCGATCTCGGGTTCGGCCATGCGCTGGCCGATCCATTTGTTCTCGACCGGCCGCTGCCGCATCCGCGCGATCCGCTCCTGATGCAGCTCGTCGTTATAGAAGGAGCGGTTATTGGCGATCACGAACAAGAGCGGGATCTTGTAATGCACCGCCGTCCACACGGCGGTGACGCCCATGAGGTAGTCGCCGTCGCCGCAGATCGCGACCGGCAGGCGGCCGGAGTTCTTGAGCGCAAGCGCGGCGCCGACCGAAATGCCCGGCCCGCCGCCGACGCCCCCGCCGCCGTCGGAGCCGAGAAAGTCGAGCGGATGGCGGAACGTCCACCAGTGATCCTCCCAGGACAGCGGCAGATGGGTGAGCGTTGTCGCGCGGTCGGCCAGGACCTTTCGCAGCGTGCGCGCGATGTGCTCATTGGTGAAGCCGGCCGGCTCGGGGCGAGGCGCGCTCGCGCGCGGTTGCGCGACGGCCCGCGGCTTGCCGGCCGCGGCGATTTCCTTGACGACGTCAGGCAAGACGAGATCGGGATCGGCGGAGAGAAAAAGATCGACCGGCGGCAGGGCCTGGTAATCCATGCTCCAGCCCTTGTGGATGCGGTGGTCGAGCGAGACCTGGATGATCTTCGCGGCGGGGGAGGGCCCGACATCGCGCAGGGCCCCGGCAAGATCGACCCAGTCGAGGCTCAGGATGACGTCGGCGTTGCGCACCGCAGGAACGCTCTCGGCCGTGACGTCGCGCGGCGCGCCGGCGTGAAGGGGGTGATCCGTCGGAAAGCTCGCGCCTATCTTGAGATCGGTGACGACGCTCGCGTTGAGCGCTTCGGCGAGCGCGACGCGCGCATTCCAGGCCTCGAGGCTGCGCGACGCGCGGCCGGCCAGGATCACCACGTGCTTCGCCGATTTGAGCATCGCCGCGGCCTTGGCCACCATGTCGGCAGGAGCCGCTGTCGCGACCGCCGGCACGTAGCGCGCGGCATCGATCGGCGGTAGCGCATCGGTGAGCTTCGCCTCCTGCATCTCGGCATCGAGGTTGATGTAGACCGGTCCCATCGGCGCGGTATTGGCGATCCAGGCGCCGCGCATCAGCGCTTCGCGTGCGGCGCCGGGGGAGGCGGGCTGATCGTCCCACTTGGTGTATCCGCGAATGAGTGCGCCCTGATCGCGGGCGGTGTGGATCCAGTCGATCCACGGACGGCGTTTCGTCGCATCGACCGGGCCGGTCGCGCCGAGGACCACGACCGGCATGCGGTCGCACCAGGCGTTGAACATCGCCATCGTCGCGTGCTGGAGCCCGACATTCGAATGCACGGCGGCCGCCATCGCGCGCCCGGTGACCTTGGCGTAGCCGTGCGCGATGGCGATCGCCGCTTCCTCGTGTACGCACAGCAACATCTGGGGCGTGGCGTTGCCGAGGTAGTTGACGATGCTGTCGTGCAGGCCGCGATAGCTCGCGCCCGGCGTCAGCGCGATATAGGGAATGCCGAGCGCCCGCAGCGCGTCGGCTACGACGTCGCTGCCAAAGGCCGGCGCGTTGACGCCGGCCGGCGTCGGTCGCTCGATCGCGGCGATCACCGGGTCGGCGGCGGCTGATTGTCCATCGGCGCGCGCGGTCGCGGATGGGGAGGGGCTCATCGGCGGCATTCCTTCAGGTTCCGGAACTTATGCCGCGCGATCGAACCGGATCACGAGCCCTGACGCAAGCGGTCGAGGAGCTTTACGCCGGCATAGCCGTCGGCCGGCTGCATGCCGACTTTGCGCTGGAAGTTGCGCACCGCGAGCATTGTGCCGTTGCCGATGCGGCCGTCGGTGCCGCCGGTATCGAAGCCGAGCGCCGTGAGCCGGCGCTGGATTTCCTGGACCTCGGCCAGCGTCGGCGGGCGCTCCGCACCGGGGAATTTCTGCACGAACGGCTCGCCGCCGGCGCATCGGTCGCCAAGATGCACGAGCGCCAGCGTGTAATTCATGGACGGATTGTAGCTGCGCACCGCGAAGAAGTTCGGCCCGAGCAGGAATGCCGGGCCGCCGTGCACCGGTATCCATGGCCGTGCGGTCGCGTTCGGCTGCGGAAATGGCTGGCCGTCGGCGCGGGCGACGCCGAGCGCTTGCCAGGCCGCATAGGTGCGCGAGACATCGCCGGCGACGCCTGCCGGCAAGCGCACCTCGTAACCCCAATGCTCGCCGCGGCGATATTTGCCGCGCTCGACGAGGTAGCGCGCGGTCGATCCGAGTGCATCGTCCGGCGCGCCGAACGGCGAAATCTTGCCGTCGTGGTCATAGTCCATGCCGACATGGAGCCACACCTCCGGCATCCACTGAGTGTGGCCCATTGCGCCCGCCCAGGAGCCGACCATCTCGTCGGGAGTGCCCCAGCCGCGCTGGATGATGGTGAGGGCGTTGATCAGCTCCGTTTCCCAGTAGGCGCGCCGCCGCGGCTCCGCCCAGGCGAGCGTTGCGAGCGAGGGAATGACCGGCCGCATGTGATTCTTCTGAACGATCGGGTCGCCGAACGTCGACTCGATGCCCCAGACGCCGAGCATCACCGCGCGCTCGACGCCGAAATCCTTCTCGATGCGGGAGAACAGTGCGTCATACTCGCGCGCCTTCTCCTTGCCGGCGATGATGCGCCATTCGGAGACGCGGCGGTTGAGGTATTGCCAGAGCTGTTCGCTGAATTCGGGCTGGTTGTGGGTCGCCTCAAGCACGGCCATGTCGGGCTTTACCGCGCCCATGACGCGCGAATACGTTTCTGGCGTGATGCCGCGCGCCATGGCTTTGGTGCGAAAAGTGGCGACCCACTGTTCGAACGCCGCGCGCGTGCCTTGCGCGCGTGCTCCGCGCGGCAACATCGCCCCAGCAAACAGTGCGCCGGCGATGGCCTTGAGCGACGTGCGTCTTGCAATGCTCGGCGCTGACGGCCGGGCGTTCGCCGTGTCTGCCCTCGCCTTGGCGCTCATCCTGGAATCCCGAATCGCTCTTGGGTCTGTTCTCGCCTGGGCCTGCGGCGGTCGTCTCGGATTTTACACCGGCCTCGCCGGCCGGCGCAGCCGCCGACGATGCAGCAGGCCTCGGCCGTGGGATCACGGACAAATTGGGCTGCGCTGTGGCGTCGGCGCTCTCCGCGGGGGCAGCGGTCTCCATCCCGGCCGCTTCCGGGGGGGCCGTGGCGAGGAGCGCGCCGGCGGCGACCTCGGCATCGTTGACCATCCGGCCGCGTCCGCCGATCAGCCGCTCATAGGCGGCAACGAGCGTCATGTAAGGATTGACGTAGATCCAGCCCTGCCGCGTCGGCACCTGCACGTCGAAATGCAAGTGGTAGGTCGTGCCGCCTTGCCGCTCGCCGTAATCGTCGGCCGGGCCGATCACTTCGCCTTCGGCGAACTCACGGCCGCTGAGAATGCCGGCCGCGTCCAACAGATGCGGGTTCATGTGCAGATAACGGAAGCGGATGTGCTCGCCCGGCCGGTTGAGCAGCAGATAAATCGCCTCCTCGCCGGGCGCACGCATCGCAACGCCGTGGCTCGCGGCGACGACATCGTGCTGATAGGGCTGGCAGCGGTCGGCGCCGTCGTTGCGCAACTTGCATGAACCCGGCCTGATGTCCTCGCCCTGGTGGCCGAGGCCGGACGGGCATTGGCTGATGTAGAAGTAGCGGTGCTCGCAGAAATTATCGCGCCACGGATAGGCGTAGTTCTTCGCCTCGTTGTGGACGAGCGGTATGCCGTTGACGCGGCAGCGATACATCGCGTTCTTGCCGTGCCCGCCAAGAGCGACGCGGCCGGTGCGGTCGCAATTGCCCCAGTTCATGAACGATTGCGAGTTGGCGTAGGCCGGCGCTTTCTCGAGCGGAAAGCGGATCTTCGCATACACCGTGGTGTCGCTCCGCCCGGCCTGGCCGCGCATCCCGGTGCCGGGGAGAATGTCGCCGGGCGCGTAATAGGTGAAGTCGGGCGACATCCGGTCCGGCCGCTCGATTGTTTGCGGGGCTGCCGGTACCGGATGGTGCGACGGAGCGCCGCCGACGATGTCGAGCGCATCGAGGAAGCGTGCCGCCACCTTGTCGGCCTCGCGACAGGACAGGCGGCGCTTCCGCTTGGGCCCGTCAAAACAGAGGATGGAGACGAAGTAGGGGACGCCGTGGCGCTCGAAGGAGTAGCGCACGTGGCTCTCAAGAATGATGCGTCGGATGCCGGGAAATTTGTCCTCGAGTTCCGGCACCGGCGATCCGGGCCCGACGTTGGAGCGATCGAGTTCGTAAATGAGCGCAAGCCCGGAAATCTGCACGCGGATGCGCTTGATGAAGGTCAGATCGAGACCAGGAACGTCCTGCGGCTCAAGCGAGAACGCGGCGTCATATCCGGAAGGGCCTGGATAAAAGATCTCGGTCTTGAAGTTCGACAGGTACGCGGAGGTTTCGGCGACGTGTCCGTCGACCTGGTCGCGCAGGAAGAGAGCGGTGTCGAACGGCACGAGAACCGGAACGGCGCTGGCGGTGACGTTGGGGAAGACCTGTCCCATCACGTCATTGAGCTGCTTGAGCGGGTCAGCCGGCGGCGCGTCGCCCCCCGCCTCCTTAGCAGGAGCCGCCAGATCGAGACCGCCAAGCTCGGCCCGCACCGCGCCCCAATCGACGTCGGCGTGAACGATGCGCGGACCGGTCATCTCGGCAGACGAATCCGGCGCGGCCGCCTCGATCGTCGTCGGCACCTGCTCTTGCGCGGCCGCGGTCGAGGCGAAGATGAGGGCGGCGAGGCCGCAGGCTTTCAACGTGACATGCACGGGGCCGACTTCCGACGTCAAAGGTCGCAATAATTGTCAACAACGTTCGTCCTGCCAAGCACTACGAGGGTCGGCGATGCATAAAATGTGTCGGTGCGGTTTTCTGGTTCGCAAAAAATCGCTTCACTTCGACGCCGACCCTGAATGAATATTCAGAATGTGCAACTGCCGGCATGCATCGCGCGCGGAGCCCGCGTGGCAGAGGCTGCGGTCATCCTTTGCAGCGCGCGCGGGTCAGGCTTGAGGCCAGTCGCCGCCCTCTTTCTGCGGTCGGGCCTCCGATCTATCTAGGGTCAGTACGTAAGGGCAGGATTGCCGCTTTCCGCGAAGGAGTCGCGCAATGGGTCAGGTGCTCGAACGGAACTCCGCGCCACAATCGGTCCAGGCGATCAAGGCGACGCTCAACTATATCATCAACAACGGCGAGACGGTTTTCACAGAGGCCGGCGCGGAGGGCACGCCCGAGGTGCGCACCGACGGCGGAACGCTCGATCCGAAACAGGTCGTGATCCACAACGGACGGCTTCGCGCCAACGAGTTTCTCCTCGATCGGCAAGGGTTTCGCTTCGTTCGCCATGACACCGCGGTCGCGGACTTCTTCAACGAGGAGGACGTGCGCAGCCGCTATTATGCCGAGATGGAAGCGCTGGTGAAAGCCGAGAGCGGGGCCAAACGCGTCGTCGTTTTCGACCATACGCTGCGCACGGCCGATGACGTGATGCGCATGGAGCGCAAGATTCGCGAAGTCGTTCCTCGCGTGCACAATGACTACACCGAGTGGTCGGCTCCGCAACGCGTGCGCGACATCCTGCCGAACGAGGCGGACGAGCTTCTGCGCGGGCGCTTTGCGATCGTCCAGGTCTGGCGCCCGATCCGCGATCCGGTCGAGAGCTTTCCGCTCGCGATCGCCGATGCGCGCAGCGTCGCGTTCGACGATTTCGTGATCTCCGAGCGGCGCTATCCGAACCGGGTCGGCCAGACCTACGCCGTCACCTACAACGCCTCGCACAAATGGTTCTACTTCCCGCGCATGCGCCGCGAAGAGGCGATCGTGTTCAAGGTCTATGACTCGCTGAAGGACGGTCGGGCCCGCTGGACGGCGCACACCGCCTTCGACGATCCAACCTCGCCCGCCAACGCGCGGCCGCGCGAGAGCATCGAAATCCGCACGCTGGCGTTCTTCTGATAGCGCCGGTTTGATCCTCCCCGAGCGCGGGGAGGACAAGGCTACGCCTTGGCGCGCTCGACGTAGCTCCCGTCGGCGGTCATCACCACGATCTTGGTGCCGGTGGTGACGAAGGACGGCACCATCGTGCGCACGCCGTTCGACAGCAGCGCGGGCTTGTAGGAGGACGCGGCGGTCTGGCCTTTGACCGTGGGTTCGGTTTCCACGACCTCGAGGACGGCCCGCGGGGGAAGCTCGATCGCGACCGGCACGCCCTCGTGCAG
>Ga0335078_10009549_pt1 | contig 14374 bp, 11 predicted proteins | sample Lox_Sample_32_FD_206711 | JGI IMG/M metagenome (GOLD analysis project Ga0335078, IMG submission 206711) | Soil microbial communities from Loxahatchee National Wildlife Refuge, Florida, United States - Lox_Sample_3.2 | ecosystem: Environmental > Terrestrial > Soil > Wetlands | place: USA...
GCTGCATGGTGGCACCGCCTGCGACTCGCGGCTGCCGGAAGGGTTCGAGGCGCCAAGCGCAGCGCCTGCGCTGGCGCCACCCAAGCCCAGCAGGGCCGCTGCCCCAATCCCGATGGCCAGGACGGGTCCGACACCAGGCACGAGCAGAGTGGCCGCTGCGGCGCCCAGCGACAAGCCAGCCGTCCCGCCGAAAATGCCTCCCAGGCAGGCGCCCATGAACGTGCCGCCACCCTTGGCCTCGGCTGCAGGATCTGGATCGGCAGTGAGGAATGAAATCGCCTCTTGCGGCACCGGTATTCGCAGCAGCTCGGTGATAGCGCCATCCGCGGCAGCAGGCGTTACCAGGACACCTATCAGCGTTTCCACGCGGACATCTCCCTTGAATGGTTCAGCACGCGGACAACAGCCGAGAATTATACGGCGGGACGGCCAGCAGCGGATCAAGCCACAACCCACTCCATCATGGCCGCAGCCCAGGAGTAGCCGACGCCAAAGCCGACCAGGGCCAGCTGGTGACCTGACCGAATCTGTCCGCGACACGCCGCCTTTTCCAGCGCGATGGGGATGGTAGAAGAAACAGTGTTGGCGGTGTCGGCGAGATCGACCCAGAACTTTTCTTCCGGGATGGGGGTTCGGGCGCGCAGACGGTCGAGCATGAATTTATTGGCCTGGTGGAAGATGAAATGATCAACTTCCTCCACCCGCCGGTCGCTTTTCTGGAGCAGTTGCTCCAGCAGCTTGGGCACGGTCTCTACCGTAAACCGGTATACCTCGGGACCGTTCATATACAGGTTTCGCTGGGAGCGCCAGTTACCGCGGGCATCCTCGGTTTCGACCACCTGCTCGCAGCCCACGCGCTGGCGCATGCCGCCGGCGGGTACGATCAGTTCGCCGGCTCCGCGGCCGTCGGTGCCGAAGACGAACGGTCCGATCAATTCTCTTTCTGACTCGACGGCGGAGATCAGCACAGCAGCAGCGCCGTCACCGAAAATGGTGCGCACGCTCCGGTCGCGGCGGTTGATGAACTTGCTGTAGGTCTCGGCGGTGATGAGTAGAACGTTGGTCGCGTTGCCGGCCTCGATCAGGCTTTTGGCCAGCGACAGCCCATAGACGAAGCCGGAGCAACCCTGGTTGAAGTCCAGAGCCCCGCAATCCAAGCGCAGCCCAAGACGATCCTGGACCAGGCAGGCGGTGGTGGGCAGAAAGTAATCCGGGCTCTGGGTACAGAAGAGGAGGAAATCGATGTCCGCGGGCGCGCAAGCGCCTTTATCGAACAGGCGCCGGGCTGCCGCTACTCCCAGGTCGGAAGAACACTCATCGGGAGCGGCGATACGGCGCACGGAGATCCCGGTCTTTTCCAGGATTTTCGGTGCATCCCAGCCGCCCAATTCCACCGCCAGCTCTTCGTTGGTCAGTGTGCCGGCGGGAAGATAGGAAGAGATCGCTTTCAGCGCCGCCCGCCGCCGGGCTCCATTGCCGTGGTGCATGGCTGAACACCGCCCCTCAGACAAAACTCATCCTCGGCAATGGTACCCCCTTCACCCATGTCGCGACATGCGGACTTGACTCTCATATAACACATCTGGAAGCGGGATTCGAGCCGGAGTGAGATTTTCCGCGGCCGCGCGGGGGAGGCCACCTCCGCGAGAACAACAAGAACACGCGGCATGAAGTTGGCCTCATGCCGCGTCCGAAGTTTCGCCTGCGGTGTTTGACTAGTTAGACGTTCTGGATCTCCGCCTTCTCGCGGGCGCCCGCGGGCAAAGTTGCGAACTGCAGGTTGGTGATCGCCAACGCCGCCGACATACGGAAGTATCTCCTGTAGGATACGTAGGCCCCGGCCATTACCGGCAGCACCAGCAGTGGCGTCTGCCAGCCCACGTAGTGGGTTGCGGTAGCAGCGATGGCCGCGACGCCTGCGCTCAGAGCGAAGTAGGAGAAGGTCAGCGTCAGCATCTCGCGCCACACCATCACCAGGTTGAGGTTTTCGGTCAGTGTGATTACTCCCGCCACCGGCAGGGTGTCGGCCACCAGGAAGGCCGCACCCGCCAGGGCGATGAGCAAGGACTTGGCCGCCAGACTCGGAATCAGGGCACTGCGCTGGTACACAAGGTGGGCCGCAGCCACCGCTACCGACAGCGTCGAGACGTTGAACAGCGCCTGCAGCGGTTTCAGCTTTCCACCTTTGCCCGGTAAGCCCTGTATGAAGGCGGAGAAGGCCGCGATCACGACCGCTTCGGAGAACCTGAGTTCTGCCACAGCGATCAGGATGAACGGCAGGTTCACCGACAGGTTCCCGGTCGTGCCCGGCAGCTTGACCTTGAGTCGGGAGGCGACCATGGCGATGATCAGGAAGGACAGGAACCGCACCGGATCCTTGCACTCCCACTGCATCAGCCCGCCCGCCAGGGCCGCGACTCCCGCTGCCGTCACCGCACCGATGAAGAGCTTTGCGCTTATGGTGATGTTTTTCATAGGCGTCTCCTTTCTCTCTTCATCTCCTTTATTGATTGCAGGTCACAGCGCCGGTGGTGGGATCGACCGTGCAGTCGCCGGGGTCGCCGGTGCTCAGGCCCACCATGGTGCTGTTGCCCCACAGAATGCTATTGCCCCAGAGGATGCTGGTGGCGGAGTTAGTGCCGTTGCCCCAGACAACCGAGTTACCCCAGAGGATGGAGGAGGCGTTGAGGAACACGCTATTGCCCCACACCACTGAGTTGCCCCAGAGGATGCTATTGCCCCAGAGAATTGAGTTGCCCCACAGGATGGAATTGCTGGTCGGTACGGTCTGGGTGATAGTGACGGTGTGTGTGGAAGCGTTGTACACCGCTGTCGGCGAGATCGCGTAGCCGCTACCCGTGTCGGTGTTATTCAGCGCCGCTGCAACATCCAGGTAACCAGCGCCGTAGGTGAAGATGTCAGCCTCGTTGTTGTAGAGATTGCCGAAATGGTCGGCCGAATAGCTGTAGGTCTGGTAGTTCTTGTACGCTGACTTCATCAACCGGGCTTTGACCAGATCGGGAGTCAGCGAGGGGTTCTTTTGCAGCATCAGCGCCGCCGCGCCCGAGACCAGAGGGGTGGCCATGCTCGTGCCGCTCATGGTGAAGTACTGGGGGGTGCCGTACTGTGCGCCGCAGGACGTACCGCTGTTGTTGCACGGAAACACGTCAAAGTTGGGGTAGGCATTCACCAGCGTGGTGTTGGACGCGAGGAGCGAAACCACTTGGTTGCCGGGAGCCACGAGGTCGGGCTTGACGATGTGATCAATCAGGCTCGGGCCCTTGGAGCTGTAGCTGGCGATGGCGTCGTTGGCGCGATTAAAGCTGTTGTCGTTCAGCGCGCCCACAGTGATCACATAGGGATCGTTACCGGGGACGCCAATGGTGCCAAAGCCATTGGTGTTCAGCGAATTGTCGCGTCCGCTGTTGCCGGCCGCCACCACCACCACAATGCCGGCATTCCACGCCTGCTCCACTGCCTGGCACAGCGGGTCGAGAGTGTAGCTCTCGTAGATGCCGCGGCCCAGCGACAGGTTCAGCACCCGGATGTTGTACTGGCTCTTTAGCGCGATGGCTTGGCTGATAGCGGCAATCACGCCGCTATCGGTGCCGTTGCCGTTGGCATCCAGCACGCGCAAGTTGATGATGCTGGCGTTCGGAGCCACTCCCGTGTACTGGTACGGGTAATTGGTCTGCGAGCTCTGGGCATCGCCCGCCGCCAAGCCGGCCACGTGTGTGCCGTGGCCATACGCGTCAGTAGTAGTGTTGTCGCCAGTAACGAAGCTCTGGCTGTACACCACGCGCGAGTTGTTGGCGCCGAACACGTTGAGGTCGGGATGGGCATAGATACCGCTGTCCACGATGGCAATGCCCACGCCGGTCCCGTCATAGCCGTAGCCCTGCGCGATGTCGGTGTTGATAATTTCCCGGGCCGCGTCGAAGTTGGAGGTCAGCTTGACCTTGTGGTCCAGCGACACGTGGAGAACGTCAGAATCATCCAGCAGCTGCTCGACGGCGGAGAGCGGCAAAGTGTATGCCTCGGCCTTGATCACGCCGAGATGCCGCTTGGAGTGGCCGCCCAGGCTGGTCACCTTGTCCCGGTGCTTCTGCTGCGGCGTCACGCGATACTGCACGATGACGTCGACCACGGTGGAAGGAGTCTCCGTTGCCAGCAACTGCTGCAGCGGTGGACTGGCCTTACGAAGATCCCTCTTGCTCTGGGCGGAAGCGGACGGCCCCGCCAGTAGGATCAGGCAGGTCGCCAGCACCGCGACGACGCGAATACTCTTCATGAACTGTGTCTGGTTTCGCATATGGGTAAAACTCCGCATAGGTAGCTGCCTCGTTTAAAGCAGGCTGGGGGCCAACCCAGAAATTCTCCTAAGTTGTTGGAAAATAAACAGGAAACCACTGAAGGCAGGGCCGTTTATGGAGACAACATGGCGCACGGCGCAGGGCGCCTGCGCCATGTTGTCGCTGTGCCCGGGCGAGGTGCAGGCTGTCTTCTGGAAGCGCGCTGCAGTGGTCAGAGAGCTGCCGCACTTGTCGGCGGTGCCAGCTCCCTCGGCGTCCAGCCACCTTTGTAATGTGTACAGGCAGCTACATTCAGCGGATTGTTGAGGCTGGGCCCGCCGGCAGAGGACAAAATGTCTGCGGCGCCGGTGTGGTTTGGACAGATTGTCGCTTAGCCCGCCGGCACACTAGAAGGAAGATGCGCAATCCGCTCAAAACGCTAGGGAACTGTGTGGTTGGCTGGCTCTCGCGATTGGCCTCCCGTTTGCCGATAAAAGTAGAGAGCAATCCGTCTATGCCGAAGCGAGCCCTTGCGTTCATTTTCCTGACTTCGTCTCTGGGGGCGGCGGTGATGGCCGCCGGAGCGGTGCGCTGGGAATCGCACGACACTCTGCGCTTTGCCTGCTATCTGGCGGTGGCCCTGCTGGCCTCCGGCCTGAAAGTGCATTTGCCCGGCATCGACGGGACCATGTCGGTGAACTTTCTGTTCATCCTCATCGGCATCCTGGAATTATCCCTGCCGGAGACGTTGCTGATCGGCTGCGCGTCGGGCCTGGTGCAGTGCTTGTGGAACACCAAGACTGCGCCCGCACCCATCAAAGTAATTTTCAATGTGTTCAGCATGATGGCGCCGGCCATCGCGCTCTCCGCGTTGGCGTATCGCGGGCTAGCGCCGGTGTTGCACAACAGCGTGCCGTTGCTGCTGATCGCCGCTGCGTGCGCCTACTTCCTCAGCAACACCATTCCGGTGGCCATCGTGATCGCGCTCACCGAGCGCAAGCCCTTTCGAAAGATCTGGGCAGAGTGCTACTTCTGGTCCTTTCCCTACTACCTGGTGGGAGCCGCCATCGCCGGTCTGGTAAGCGCTCTGAACCGCTGGATAGGCTGGCAGACCTCCCTGCTCGTGCTCCCCATCATGTATTGGATCTACCGCTCCTACCGTCTCTACCTGGGGCGGCTGCAGGACGAGAAGCGGCACGTAGAAGAGATGGCCGGGCTGCACCTGCGCACCATCGAAGCCCTGGCCCTGGCCATCGAAGCCAAGGACCACACCACCCACGACCACCTGCAGCGAGTGCGGGTCTACGCCCTGGAGATCGCTAAAGAACTGGAGCTCAGCGAGGCGGAGATCGAGGCGCTGCGCGCCGCCGCCCTGCTGCACGACATCGGCAAGCTGGCCGTGCCCGAGCACATTATCAACAAGCCGGGCCGCTTGACCCCCGAAGAATTCGAAAAGATGAAGATCCACCCGGTGGTGGGGGCGGAGATCCTCAAGCACGTAGGTTTTCCCTATCCGGTCGTGCCTATCGTGCGCTCCCACCACGAGAAGTGGAACGGCAGCGGCTACCCCGACGGGCTGCGCGGACTCGAGATTCCCATGGGCGCGCGCATCCTCGCGGCTGTGGATTGCCTGGACGCCTTGGCCTCCGACCGCCAGTATCGCCGCGCGCTGCCTCTTGATCAGGCCATGGAGCACGTGGCCCGCGCTGCCGGTACCGAGTTCGACCCGCGAGTCGTGGACGTGCTGAAGCGGCGCTACATCGAGCTGGAGCGCCTGGCCCAAGCCACCTCCTCCGAGCCTCTGCAGCCGCGTCTGTCCACCGACGTCAAGGTGGAGCGCGGCCTGGAGCCTTCTGCTGGCTTTGAGCGGACGGCGCCGGCGGCCTCGGTCAGCGACTCCGAAAGCTTCCTCACCTCTATCGCCGCCGCCCGCCAGGAAGCGCAGACGCTCTTCGAACTCAGCCACGACCTGGGCAGCACGCTCAGCCTGGATGAAACCTTGTCGCTGCTCTCGGTGCGGCTAAAGAAGCTGGTGCCCTACGATTCGGTGGCCATCTACATGTGCCGCGGCGACAACCTAGTACCGCAGTACGTGAGCGGTGACAACTTCCGCCTGTTCTCCGCGCTGGAGATCCCGATGGGGCAGGGCTTGTCGGGATGGGTGGCGCAGAATCGCAAACCCATCATCAACGGCAACCCATCGGTCGAGCCCGGCTACCTCAACGACGACACCAAGTTCAGCACTCTGCGGTCGGCCCTGGCCGTGCCGCTGGAAGGCGTGACTGGAGTGGTGGGAGTTCTGGCGCTCTATAAGGCGGAGCGCGATGCCTTTACCAACGACCACCTGCGAGTATTGCTGGCCATCGCCTCCAAAGTCGGCATCTGTATCGAGAACGCCTTGAAATATCAGCAGGCGGAGAATTCCGCAACCACCGACTATCTCACCGGGCTGCCCAATGCACGCTCCCTGTTCCTTCACCTGGACCGCGAGCTGGCTCGATGCAAACGCAGCCATACTCCGCTGGCGGTTATGGTCTGCGACCTAGACGGCTTCAAGCAAATCAACGATCGCTTCGGCCACCTGGAAGGCAACAAGGTGCTGCGCATCTTTGCCGACTTCATGAAGGCGGTCTGCCGCGAGTATGACTACGTAGCCCGCATGGGCGGAGATGAGTTTGTGATCGTGGCTCCTGGAATGACGCCCCAGGCGGCTGAGGACAAAGGTGCTCACCTGCTGTCGCTGGCCCGCGAAGCTGGCCGCCAGGTCTGCGGCCACGATTTCCTCTCGCTCAGCATCGGCTATGCGTTTTATCCCGACGCCGGATCCGATGCCGAGCAGTTGCTCACCGAGGCCGACCGCAGGATGTACGTGGTCAAACAGGCCCAACACGAGCGCGCCGCGAGACTGCAGGCCGGTCCGGCCTCCCCCGCAGTGGTGAATTAAGGGGGCGCGATGGCGAAGATTGTTCGGCATCTGGCGGCAATGGCGGCGGTCGTGCTCCTGGGCGGACTGCTCTCGGCCACCCTGGTTCGCCTCGCACCCGGTTTTGAGGTGGACGAGCAGCAACTGGATGCGCGCCTGAGTTCGGAGAGCGTGCAGGCCCTGCGCCAGGCCCGCGCCGGCGACCGCAACATCGTGCGCTTTTATCTCCACTATCTAGGACGGGCGATGCGTGGCGACCTGGGCGAATCCCGCACGCTGAATCGTCCGGTCCGTGAATTGCTCAGCGAGCGTTTGCCGGTGACCGTGCGCCTGGCGGGACTGGGGCTGCTCGCCGGTTGGCTGTGCGCGGTGCTGCTGGCGGTGGGCGCAACCATGGCGCGCCGCGCTGCGTGCGATCTGGCCGCCACCCTGCTGGGTGGAATCTTCCTCTCCATGCCTGCGGCAGTGCTGGCCTTGCTGTTCGTATACGCCAACGCTCCCGCCTGCCTGGTGATCGCGCTGGTGGTGTTTCCTAAGGTGTTCTCCTACACCCGCAACCTCCTGGCCAGGAGCTATGAGTCGCCGCACCTGGTAACCGCTTACGCCAAGGGAGTGGGTCCGCTGCGGATTCTGCTGTGGCACGTGCTGCCGGTGACGGGTGCGCAGTTGCTGGCGGTGGCGGGGATCTCCGTCAGCATCGCGCTGGGTGCGGCCATCCCGGTGGAGGCCCTGTGCGGCATTGCCGGCATCGGCCAGCTGGCTTGGCAGGCAGCCCTGGGACGCGACCTGCCCTTGCTGGTGAATCTGACCGTGCTCGTTACCGTGATCACCCTGGCTGCCAACTGGGGATCGGAGTTCGCGGGACAGAGTTTCAAAACGAGTGCAGCATGAGACGGGTGCGCCAATTCGCGTGGCTGTTGCTGGCGCTGACGGTGCTCGCGTCGCTTGGGGCGGGCGTGTGGGCTCCGGCCGATTACGCAATGCAGTTTCGCGAGGTGCCTAACTCTCCACCTTCGCACCAGCACTTGCTGGGCACCGACGAGCTGGGACGCGACCGCTTCTCGCGCGTCCTCTACGGCACCCGTATATCGCTGCTGATGGCGCCGGCAGCCGCGCTGCTCTCCACCTTGCTGGCCACGCTGGTGGGCGGAGTGGCTGGCTATCTTGGCGGATGGTGGGCGCGCGCCGCCATGGGCGCCACGGACCTGTTCCTTTCCATGCCGTGGCTGTTCCTGCTACTGGTGGTACGGGCCATGATGCCACTGAACGTCGCGCCTGTGACTTCCGTCGCGGTCACATTCCTGTTGCTTGGATTGCTGGGATGGGCGGGTTCTGCGCGCGTGCTCTGCGCCGGAGTCCGCAGCCTGCACGACTCCGATTTCGTCTTGCAGGCACGCGCCTCCGGGCTGCACGAGCTACGCCTGCTGGCCATCCAGGTGCTGCCGAACCTCAAGCCGGTGCTGCTGGCGCAGTTCTGGATATCGATTCCCGTCTTCATTATCAGTGAGGCCAACCTCGGCATTCTCGGACTGGGCGTTTCCGAGCCGCTGCCCTCGTGGGGCAGCCTGTTGCGGGAAATGGAAAGCTTCACCAGCTTCGGCTTCGAGGCCTGGAAGCTGGCGCCGCTCGTGCTGCTGGTGCTGGTAGTGAGCAGTTTCCAGATCATCCTTTCTCAAGAAGAGGTATACGCATGAAGCGGCGTCCGCTGGCCCTGTTCCTGTTCATCTTGCTCTCGCTCGCGGCTGCTCTTGGCCAGTCCGGCGGGGAACTGAAGTTCTATGTGCATTCCGACCCCAAGACCTTCGATCCGCTCGCGGTAGCTGACGACGCCTCCGAGACCATCCGCTATTTGACAGGCGGCGTGTTGCTGCGCGTCAACCGACGCACGCAGCAGGCGGAGCCCGAGCTGGCCACCTCGTGGACGATCGCGCGCGACGGGCGCAGCATCACCTTCAATCTGCGCCAGCAGGTTTATTACTCCGATGGCTCGCCCTTCTCCGCCGAGGATGTGGCCTACACCATGCAGCGGCTCATGGACCCGGGCTTGCACTCGCCCACTGGCGATGCCTTCCGTTCCGGCTCTGGCGCAGTGCATAGCCACGTGGATTCGCCCACGCGCATAACCATCACCTTCCCGGCGCCGGTAGCCGGATTGGACAAGCTCTTCGACCAGGTGGCGATCGTCTCTTCGCGCTCGGCCAACAAGGAGCGGGCGGCGTTGGGCCCGTTCTACGTGGCTGACTACAAGCCCGATTCCTATGTGCTGCTGAAGCGCAACCCCAACTACTGGCGGCGCGATGCGGCGGGACGCCAACTGCCCTATCTCGAGTCCGTGCGCCTGGGCATCCAGCCCAACCGCGATATCGAGATGATGAACTTCCGTCGCGGTGAGATCGACCTCATCAACTGGCTGGACAGCGAATACTTCGACCGGCTGGCGTTGCAGTCGCCGGCGCTGGTGCACGATGCCGGTCCCGGTCTCGATTCCGAGCAAATGTGGTTCAACCAGGCGCCCAATGCGCCCATTCCGGCATACAAGCGCCAGTGGTTCCGCTCCACGAACTTCCGCCGCGCCGTTTCCCAAGCCGTCAACCGCGCCGATCTCAGCCGCGTGGTCTATGGCGGACACGCGCAGCCGGCGGCCGGCCCGATCTCGCCGGCGAACCAGTTTTGGTTCAACAGCAAATTGCATGCGCCGTCCTACGATCCGACCGGCGCCCTTCGCCTGCTGCAGCAGGAGGGCTTCCGGCTGCAGGGCACCTCGCTCGTCGATCGCGAAGGCCATGGCGTCGAATTTTCCATCATTACCAACGCGGGCAATAAGTCGCGCGAGCGCATGGCCACCATGATGCAGCAGGACCTGGGCAAGATTGGTATCAGTGTTCACGTCGTAACGCTCGACTTCGCCTCGCTGCTCGAGCGCATCACCGAGTCCTATAACTACGAGGGCGCGCTCCTGGGCATGGCTAATACTGACCTCGATCCCAACGCGCAGATGAACCTGTGGCTCAGCTCTGCTGAGAACCACCAATGGAATCCCAAGCAGAAGTCGCCGGAGACGGCGTGGGAAGCCGAAATCGACCGCCTGATGAGGGAGCAAGCCGCGAGCCTCGATCCCGCAAAGCGGAAGGCGTGCTTCGACCGCGTGCAGGAGATCGCGGTGGAGCAGCAGCCGTTCATTTACCTGGTCTACAAGAACGCGCTCTCGGCTGTCTCCGCTACCGTGGCCAACGCCAGCCCGGTGGTGTTGCGGCCGCAGACTTACTGGAACATCGAGACGCTCAGTATGCGCCTTCAGACTGCGAGCAAGCATTGATTCTGCGTGACCAGCCATTTCTCTCCCTCTGCCTCACCGCTGGCTATCGCCACAAGCCGCCGGTGTTGCACAATACGTTTCTGCAGATGCGGCAGGGAGAGGTGCTGGGCCTGGTCGGGCAGAGCGGTTCCGGGAAGAGCACGCTGGCATTGGCCATTCTGCGGCTGCTGGAACTGAAGGGTGGTAAGGCCACGGGCTGCGTTTATCTCCAGGGCCAGGACCTGATGAAGATGAAACCGCGCGAACTCCGCGCCGTGCGCGGCAAGCGGATCGGACTGGTGTTACAGAGCCCGCTCTCCGCGCTGAACCCCGCGCTGAGCATCGGAGCCCAATTGCGCGAGGCCTGGCGAGCGCACGCCCAGGGACCATCCTTTGACTGCCAGGCGAGCATCGCAGCGGCAATGACCAACGTCAGCCTGCCCACGGAGGAAGAGTTCCTTCGCCGCCGTGCTTCGCAGTTGAGTGTGGGACAGGCGCAGCGCGTGCTCATTGCCATGGCGGTGTTGCACCGCCCGCCTCTACTGATCGCCGACGAGCCCACCAGCGCTCTTGACCTCATCACCCAGGCCGAGATCCTGAACTTGTTCGCTCGCCTCAATCGCGAGCTGGCTACCGCTATCCTGTATATTTCGCACGATCTGCTCTCGGTGGCCTCCATCTGCCACCGCATCGCCATCCTGCACGAAGGCGACATCGTCGAGAGCGGCAGCACGGAGAATATCCTGGAATCGCCGCAGCACCCCTACACCCAAAAGCTGATCGCCGCCCTACCACAGCGGCCGGCGCCGGCCGGCGCCCTCAAAACAAAGCGAGTCTACGAAACGACAACTGGACTTGCCGGACGTCGATAGCCGATAGCGGGAATTCAACCAGACGTGGTTGTTCCTTCGCCGATCGCTTGAAAAACGTGTTCTCAGTGGCTAGACCAGCAGCTCGGGAATCTCCAGCTTGCCCTTGCCAAACGCAGCCAGAAAGGCGTGGACCACTTTGGGATCGAATTCGGTCTCGGATCCCTGCTCGATGATCTTCTTGGCATCGAAGGTGGACATGGCTTTGCGATAGGGCCGGTCGCTGGTCAGCGAATCGTAAACATCGGCGACGGAGAGGATTCGCGCTTCCAACGGAATCTGCTCGCCCTTGGTGGGGTGGTAACCGGAGCCGTCGAACTTGTCGTGGTGCGAAAGGATGATGGGCAACACCCGGCGCAGGGAACCACCCACCGGCTCCAGCATCTGGATGCCGGTTTCCACGTGGCGCTTGATCTCCGTGAACTCGTTCTCGCTGAGGCGGGCCGCCTTGTAGAGGATGTCGCGGCTGATATCGAGCTTGCCGACGTCATGCAGCAGGGCGGCGGCGCGAATGTCCTCGATCCGTTCCGATTTCAGCCCCATTTGGGCGGCGATGGTGGCTGCATAGATCGACACCCGGTAAGAATGGTTCTGGGTGTACTTGTCCTTGGAGATGAACTGCTGCAGGATTACCAGTACGCCATGATAAGTCTGACGCAGCTCGCGGATGTGTTCTTCCTTACGCTCGTAGAGAGTCCCCGTAGAATACGCGGTGATCACCAGTACCCCACCCCAGATCGTGAGGTCATACCAGCGGTCTTCCAGCAAGGGTGTCATAACGTGGCGCGAGAACAGGACCGGATTGTAATGCATCAGCAGACCGATCACAGCCACGCTGGCAAACGCGGTTAGCGTGGCGTGCCGCCGCCCGTAAAAATACGCCGAGTACAGGGTGGGGAGGCCGTAAAGGGTGAGCAGCATGCGATGGCTGTCCACCAGCAGGTTCAGCACCGCCGCCATAGCGAAGAGCGAAAGCAACAGCCACAGCTCGCGGTTCACCGCCTGCAGCTGCTCGAAGCCCGCCGATTTTAGCCTTGTGAACAGCCCGGGAGAGGAACTCCCTTGCGGAGCTGCCGCGATGTACTCGGTTTCTTGCACTTGATCCCTGTACACAGGCACCACCCTTGCGAAGCAACCATTTCGGGCGCCTGAGCTGGAGGCGGGCCCGCTCCTGCTTCAATGTCGTTACATGGATAGATAATACTTTTCACTACGTAACATCACAGATTACCAACGTGCCTACACGATGGTTCGGTACCTTAGTTTGCACTGACGGGGTTTGCCGTTGACAGTGCACACCAGATGGCCGATAAAACAGAGAGGGCACCGCTCCGTCCGGGAAAGTTTTTCCTGCACGGGCCGCTGTTACGGACATGCCGGAATCCACCTCTGCCGAGACCTCGCGCTATCAAATCCAGGGCTTTGAGGCCGTGGTGTGTAGCGAGGCCATGCACAAGCTGATGCAGATGGTGGAGCGCGTGGCCCACAGCAACGCCGCGGTGCTGATCGTGGGCGAGACCGGCAGCGGCAAGGAATTTATCGCCCGCGCCATCCATCATCATTCCCTGCGCTGCAACAAGCCCTGGGTGGACTTGAACTGCGCCGCGCTCCCTGAAAACCTGGTGGAGAGTGAACTGTTCGGCTACGAGAAAGGCGCGTTCAGCGGCGCCGACACGCCCAAGCCCGGATTGTTCGAGCTGGCCGACCACGGCACGCTTTTTCTGGACGAAATCGGCGAACTCGAACCCAAGGTGCAGGTGAAGCTGCTGCGCGTGCTGGACGGCGTTACCTACTACCGGCTGGGCGGCAGCAAAAAGATTTCCGCGGATGTGCGCATTGTAGCGGCCACCAACCGCGACCTGGAAGAGCAGGTGCGCGCCGGTCGCTTCCGCAGCGACCTCTATCACCGCCTGGGACAATTCCAGCTCAAGGTGCCGCCCCTGCGCAGCCGGCCCGAGGATATCGTTGGCCTGGCCGAACATCTGCTCCGGCAGCACAAGCCGGCGATGCATTTTTCCGACGATGCTCTTCGCGCTCTCCTCGCCTACTCCTGGCCGGGAAACGTTCGCGAACTGAAAAACATCGTGTTGCAGGCGGCCACCATGTCCGAGGATGCTGAGATTCGCGCTGCCGATTTGCCACCGGAGATCGGCGGAGCGCCACGCGTCGAAGACGAAGTTCCCACCCGCGACCTGGCCGAGATCGAGCGCCAGACCATCGTCAAGGTGCTGGCCTCAACCGCCGGCCACCAGGGGCAGGCAGCCGAGCAGCTCGGTATCTCCCGCCGTACCCTCAGCCGCAAGCTGAAGCAGTACAAGATCGACGCCGAGCGGCGCAGCTCCAATCCACTGGGCATGCTGGGCGGCGAACAGCAGAGTTACTTCCGCGCCGCCCTCGATGTGCCGGTGACGATCCGCACGAAGTTGGGTGAAGATCTGACTGTGCGCAGCATCAACCTCGCCGCCGGCGGGCTGGCGGTGAGCGGCATCGTCAATCCTCTGAAGTGCAGCGGCGACCTCGAGATCCGCTTCACCATGCCGGAAGGCCTGGCGGTGGAAGCGACCGGCCGCATTGCCTGGGCCGACGTGCGCGGCAAAGCCGGCCTCCGCTTCACCCAGATCGATCCTCAGGTGGTGGCCAAGCTGCAGCAATGGATTTCCGACAAGCAGCAGGAAGAAGGCTGGACCATCCCCGAGCCACGCTGATCCAACCTCTGGCGGAGCGACCGGCCCGCCGTTTCGAACGACTAACGCGTTGATTGCAACCTAAAGATGGAAGCGCCGGGCTTCAGCCCGGCGCTTAGGGCGCCGTGATGAAAGGGCTTTAAGCCTCGGCACCGGGCCTAAAGGCCATCGTCCATTGTCTCCTTTTCGCAGGCCTGAAGGCCTGCGCTTCCACCGGGTACGCCTTCTTTAGAAGCGCTCTAGCGTTTGAACAGATCGAACAGAGCCTGCTTCATCACGGCGCCGCCCACTTCGGCGATGGAGCGCGTCAG
>Ga0335078_10009550_pt1 | contig 14374 bp, 16 predicted proteins | sample Lox_Sample_32_FD_206711 | JGI IMG/M metagenome (GOLD analysis project Ga0335078, IMG submission 206711) | Soil microbial communities from Loxahatchee National Wildlife Refuge, Florida, United States - Lox_Sample_3.2 | ecosystem: Environmental > Terrestrial > Soil > Wetlands | place: USA...
GATGAGGTGCCCGGATCGCTGGTGCACGAACTGCACGCGAGCGCGGATGTGGCCGAGCGGCGCGGGGTCGCCGTCGAGATCGAGACGGCCGGGCTGCTGCCGCAGGTTCCCGGCCCGGCCCGGCGGGTGATCACCGATGCCGCCATCGCGATCCTGACCGCGGCGCGCAGCCAGGTGCGGATCACCCTGGCGGCGGTGGCCGCAGGGATCGCCGTCAGCTTCGTCGCCGACACCGGCCCGGATGTAGGCACAACCATCCGGCTGCCCGCGGCCGGCGAGGGGGTCGCTATCGAACAGCAGCAAGACGGCGGCATGCTCTGGGCGGAGGCGCGATGGAACAGCCTGTGACGGTGGCGATCATCGAAGACCATCCGGTCGTCACCGAGGGGGTGGAGTCCTGGATCAGGTCCGCTCCCGGCCAGCGAGTGCGGCTGGTGCAGACGGCGCGCGACCTGACCGCGTTCCGCGCCGCGGCGCGGCTGCCCGCCGACGTGATCATCCTGGACCTCGAACTGTCCGGCGAGCTTGTCACCGCGCAGATCCCCGGGCTGGTGGCGGACGGATACCGGGTGGTGGCGTTCTCCGGGCACAGCGACCCGGCGATCGTGATGGAGACGCTGGACAACGGCGCGCACGCCTACATCTCCAAGGAGGAGGGCCGGGACCATCTGGTCGAGGCGGTACTTGCGGCCGCCGCCGACCGGCCGTACGTGACCCGTTCGCAGGCCAGGGCGATGCTCGCCGACGAGGGCCCGGCCCGGCCTGCGCTGTCGCAGCAGGAGCGGCAGGCGCTGCTGCTGTGGTTCCAGGGCATGTCGAAAGCATCGGTCGGGCGCCGCATGTCGATCAGCGAGAACACCGTCAGGCAGTACATCAACCGCGCCCGCGCCAAGTACGCGGCCAGCGGGCGGACCGCGCCGAGCAAGGACGCGCTGCTCGCCCGCGCGATCGAGGACGGCGTGATCAAGCCGAGCGAGATCGTGCCGTACCGGTCACTCGCCCGCGCCGCGCCCGACAGACCCAGCCTGGGTCTCCCGGGCGTGTGAATAGCCCGGGACACCCAAGCCCCCCCGGGACTTGCCCCCCAGCGGATCGACCGCAAGCCGCCACCGCGCCACAGTGCCGGGCGACGCGGCGGCGTCAGATAGCGGTCTAACGCGTAGTCAGCATCCCTTACCGACGGCGACACTGTCATGACGCCCGATCGGGTGACACGGGGCGGGGCTTGCCGGGGGCGACGGTGCGGGCCAGGATTCCGAGCGTGGCACGCAGCGCGCTTTCCGGGATCACCGGGAAGATGGCGGCGTCCTTCCAGGTCTGCTCGGCTGCCGACCAGTCGTAGTAAGAGGTCACGAGGGTGCCCTCCTCGACGGGCTCGAGCCGGTAGCCGTACACGTGGCCAAGGTTGAACTGGCCGCGGACGGTCCAGGCGATCTCCTGGTCCGGCTCGTACGTGACGATCTCGACGGTGACGTCGTACAGCCCGAGTGGATAGTCGTTGAGCGCTTCCCTGTCCATGTGCACGACGAAGGTGTCTCCCACCTTGGCGACCACGTCCCCGCTGGCCTCCATCAGCATGCCGGAACTGTCGATGGACACGTGTCCCCTGGGATCGGTGAGGACGGCGAAGATATCGCCCGCCGACGCGGCCACCGCACGCTGCACCTCAAGTCGTTCCGGCATGCACCGATTGTCCCACCCGCCCAAGACGAGCCGGTTACCGGGCGATGAACCACGACATCAGCTGGCCTAGAGTCGGGATGTGGCAGATGAGCAGAGGGTCTACGCGCTGAACCTGTTCGACATCGCCGACCGTGAGGAGTACTTGGCGTACTCGCGCCGGTCGGCCCGGGAGGTCGCCAGGCACGGAGGGCGCGTGCTGGCCCTGGGCCGGTTCCGGGAGAGCGCGGCAGGCGACATCGCTCCCCGGCAGGTGCTCATCCTCGTCGAGTGGGAGTCCAGGGCGGCCTTCGAGAGCTATCGTCAGGACCCAGCCCTGGCGGATCTGCATCCGCACCGGGAACAAGGCACCTCGGCGTACGTGTGGCACCTGTTCGACCGACTCGAGGACCTGCGGCCGCTCCTTCTCTCCTGAACCGGACCGCCCATCTGCCCGCGCGGGCGAGGCGCGAGTTCAGGGTTTCAACGGCGGATTGGCGGGGTCAAGGAGCCCGCGCTCCTTGAGCCAGCCGTACAGCGGGGTGGCTCCGGGATGATGTCCCCATGCATGATCGCCGTTGCAGTCACCGATGCCGCCGAGCAACTGCTGCTGAACGGGCGTCAGCCGGTCGAACCAGTCGCCTGTCCGAATCGGGGTGACAATATCCCGGATAGCTGTCCACCGGTAGGTGTAACCGAAGAACGCTGCCTTGCGGGTGTGCTGCGAGTAGTTGCGTGACCGGGCATGCCATATCCGGCGGTCGAAGAACATCGCGTCACCGGGATCGGCGGTCACCTCGATGGCATCCGCGGGATCTGGCCATTCGATATCACGCCGCGGCGGGCCTGCGATCCGGTTCGCCACGTGGCTGCCCGGCACCACCTTCAGGTTCCCCCGGCCTGGCTCGGAGACATCGGACAGCCAGTAGGCCAGTTTTACCGAGAGCCGCGGCCGCGGGGTCGTTTCGAGCTCGCGGTTTTGCCTGCCGCCGTCCTGGTGCCATTCAAACCGGAAGGGTTCGCGTCCCCGGAGCGGCGGATGAACATCGAGGTGGGAGTGGTAGATGTGGACATTCCAGCCGAGGACCGACCATACATAGGGAAACGTGGCCGGATGATCGATCAAGCCGACTATCTCCGGGCAGTTCGCGACCGCGCTGAGCAAGTGCATCGAGCCGTCCGGCCCCAGCGAGCCGGCCTTGGCCGCGGTCGCGTACGCCCGGTCGAGTGCGTCGCGAGCGGCCGCGACCTCATCAGGCCCGAGCGCACCCCGGATGATCAGGTAACCATCGCGCTCGAATCTGGCCCGCCGCCCAGCGGATGCCGGCTCGGTCGGCGCAGCGAACTCCGCCGTCCCGGTCACCCTGGATGTCATTGCCGCGGCTCCCGGATCGGGGTGTTCGACGGGGTGATGTGTGCCGCGGGCTGACCGGAACCGCTCGTGCACGAAAGGGGAGCGCCGTCCTGGGTGAGCGCCATCCTCGTGTACTGGGGGAAGACGCCGATGCTCAGCCGCGTGCCCGGCGGCATCGCCTGGCCGTTGATCACCATCGCGTCCGATCCGTCAGCCAGGGTCAACGGGCTAAGGAGCTGGCCGATACCGGCCGGCTCGGGCGTGGAGCGGCAGAAGCTGCCGACGGTGACCAGGGCCGGTATGCCGTGCTGTGCCAGGGCCTGGCGCAGCGCGGCGGGGGCCAGCTGGTACTGCGAGCCCTTGCGCACGATCAGCGTGGTGCTGCCGCCAGGGCCGCTGGTCACCGAGAACGCGGCGAGACTGACAGGGCCCGGGCCGGCCGAGAGCGGCCTGGTCGTCAGAGCACTAGTGGAGAGGGCGCTGCCGGAACGGGCCGGCGCCTGTCCGCCGCCCAGGGTCAGCGCTATGGCCGCCGCCGCACCCACGGCCGCGACTGCCGTCGCCGTCAGCCCCGACAGCCGGCGGTGGCGCCGGGACCGGCTTGCCGCAAAGACCTTCTCCACCGGCAGGTCCATGCGCAGCCCCGAGAAAGATTCCCGTACCTGGCACATGACGTCGTCATAGTCGTTCATCGGATGACCTCTCTTGCGTTCGTGTCCGTGCTGGCCAGCGGAAGTTCCCGGCGCAGCGCCGCGACAGCGCGGGACAGGTGCGCCATCACCGTCCCCGGCGCTATCCCGATCACCTTCGCGGTGGTCTCGGTATCCAGATCGAGGAAGATCCGCAGCGCGAGCACCTCGCGCTGGCGGGCGGGCAGCCGGCGCAGCGCCGCCATCAGCGCGGGGTCCACCACATCGCCGAGGCCGGCTGGAGCGGCGGCGTCATGATCGGCCAGGGGCACCTCCCGATGCCGCCGTCGCCACCATGACACCCCGAGGTTCAGCGCGGTCCGCACCACCCACGCCCGCGGGGCGGCATGCCTGCGGACCTTGCCCCAGGACGTCCACGCCCGGGTAAAGGCCTCGGCTACCTGTTCCTCGGCCAGCTCGGCATCACCGACGACCGCAGTCACCGCCCTCAGGCAGGAATCCCTGCTCGCCCGGTAGAAGTCCGCGAACTCGTCCTGCTCGTGCCCCATACTCTGCAAACGCGCCAGCCAGTCGATCCACTTACCGCGGGGGCCGTCTTGTCGTGAACCGGACCGGCCCTGGGTGCAATAGACGTAGTGATGGACGACGACGAGCTGATCGCGGCCCTGGCGGCAGGCGACGACACGGCGCTGCGCGAGCTGTTCACGCGGCACGCGCCGTGGCTGGCTGCGCGCTTGCGGGCCGCGCTGCCGTCGCCAGACGTCGAGGACGTCCTCCAGGAGACGTTCCTCGCGGTGTGGAAGGGCGCCGGCGGCTACCGGCCGCGGGGGACCCCGCAGGCCTGGATCTGGGTGATCGCCCGTAACCAGGCCGCTCTTCTGCTGCGAAGGCGCGGGCCGGGCACCGCGCCGCTCGAGCAAACCGCGGACGTCGGCATCGATCCCGCCGAGGCCGCCGTGGTCCGCGCCGACATCGCCGCTGCCCTCGACGGCCCGGAAGGACAGGTGCTCCGCCTCATGTACGTCGAAGACCGCCCGGTCGCCGAGGTCGCTGCCCTGCTCGGCGTCCCCGCGGGCACGGTCAAGAGCCGTGCCCACCGCGCCCGGAGCATGCTGCGGGCCGTCCTGGGAGGAACACGATGATTTTCCAGAACGAGCCGGGGTTTCCCGGGTCCTCCCATGACTCGCCCGGCGGCGTCGACCTGGGCCGCGTCTGGACAAGCGTCGCCGCCGAGGTGTGGCGCCGGCACCCTGGCCGGATCGAGCGCACGGCCGCCCGGCTGCTGCGCTCGCCGGGCCTTGCCCGAGCCCTGGTCACCACCCCGTCGCTGCTGCTGCCGTGGCTGATCTCGACGGTCGTGGTGTTCGGCGCCGGGGCGCTGATCAGCATCGGGCCGGGGCAGCCGCTCGTGTGGCTGTTCGCCCCCGCGGCCGCGGCGGTCGGCATCGCCTTCGCCTACGGCCCGGGCATCGACCCGGCGTGGGAGCTGTCGTCAAGCTGCGCGGTCAGCCACCGGATGGTGCTGCTCACCCGGGCGGTGGCGGTATTCGTGCTGAACTCTGTGCTCGGGCTGCTGGCAAGCGCGGCCTCGGGCGCGGCCGTGGCGCTGACGTTCGGGTGGCTGCTCCCGATGACCGCCGTCAGCGCGCTTGCGCTGGCGGCAGCGGTGGCCGCCAGGTCGGCCGTCGTCGGTGCCGGAGCGGGAGTAGCCGCCTGGGTGATCACGGTGCTCGCAGGCCAGAGCGCCAGCGGCCAGCTCACCGCGTCGGTCGCGAACGCGCACGCCTATCCGCCCTACCTGCTCGTCGCGGTCTGCTGCGCCGCGATCGTCATGTACGCGGTACGCCCGGAAAGGGGCCTGATGTGAACGTGGTGCTGACGGGCATTCACCGCTCGTTCGGGAAGAATAATGCCGTTGACGGCGTGAGCCTGGAGCTAGGGCCGGGGGTTTTCGGTCTGCTCGGCCCCAACGGGGCAGGGAAGACCTCCCTGCTCCGCATGCTCGCCACCGTGCTACCGCCATCGTCAGGAGACATCCTGCTGCTTGAGCGGGATCCGCGCGGGCCGGCGGCGCGCCGGGAAATACGGCGGCGGCTTGGCTATCTTCCGCAGAGCCTGGGGTATTACCCGTCGTTCACGGTCGTCGAATTCATCGAGTATTTCGCGCTGCTCAAGGAAATGCCGTCCGCCGCGGTTCCCAACGCGGTGGCGGCGGCCGTGGAGCGCGTTGACCTCGGTGCCAAGGCGAAGGCGAAGCTGCGTACGCTGTCCGGCGGGATGCTGCGGCGCGTGGGGATCGCGCAGGCGATCGTGAACGACCCGGATCTGCTGCTGCTCGACGAGCCGACCGCGGGCCTGGACCCGGAGCAGCGAGTCCAGTTCCGCGCCCTGCTGCGGTCGCTGGGGGAGACGGCGACGGTGATCGTGTCGACGCACCTGGTCGAGGACGTGGGCACCGCATGCTCGGAGGTGGCGCTGATGTCGGCAGGGAAGATCGTGTTCCGCGGCACGCCGGACGAGCTGACCGCACGCGGCGCGGGACGCGGCGTCGGCGACGCGCCGCTGGAGCGCGGCTACAGCGCGGTGCTTTCGGCGGCCCGGTCATGAGCATCATGAGCACGCCCCGGCTGGCACCGACCCGACCGGCCCGGTCTCTGTTGGCCCGGTCTCTGCAAACACCGCCGAGGTCGGCCCGGGCGCTGCGGCTGGAGTTCAAACGCAACGCGGTGCCGTACGTGCTGCCGCTGCTCGCGGCGGTGTTCTACTTCAACGCGGTCCGCACCGCGGACGGGTTCCCGCCGGTCTGGACCCTGCGCGCGTCGACCATCCCCGACCAGATGCTGTTCGAGTTCACCGCGTTCGCCGGCGGCCTGGCTGCCTGGGCGGGATCGCGCGATGGGCGCAGGAAGACCGTCGACCTGGTGGCGGCCACGCCCCGGCCGGCATGGGCGCGGCAGGGCATCGCGCTGGCCGGGTCGCTGGGCTGGCTGCTGCTTGCGTACCTGGCCGGGGTCGCGGTGCTGTACGTCCAGACTGCCCTGCAGGCGACCTGGGGCGGGCCGCCGCTGTGGCCGGTGTTCGTCGGCGCGGCGGGCGTCACAGCGGTGGCCGTGATCGGGTTCACCTGCGGCGTCTTCTTCCCGGGCCGGTTCACCGCGCCGCTGGTGGCGATCGGGGTGCTCGTCCTTTACCAGACCGGGTTCCGCGAGGCGCTGGGCGTCACGGCCACGTCGGGCACGTATGCGCTGCTGTCGCCGGCCACGAACCCGCCGGGCGTCGATGCGGGCGTCTACCATCACGCGGCGCCTGACCTGTCGATCGTGCAGGTCATGTTCATGGGCGGGATCGCCGTTGCCCTGGTCGGCGTGCTCGGCCTGGCACCGGAACTGCGCCAGCTCGCGTCGGCCCGCAGCCTCGGCTCGCCGCGCGCCGCGCTCGCCCGTGGTGACGGCTGGCTGCTCCGGGCGGTGGCGGTCATCCTGGTCGGATCCGGCGTCGCCGCGTCGTCGACCGCGTTCGCGCTGGCCGGGACCGCGAAGCCGGACGCGGCTGGCGGGTGGGAGATTCCTGCGCTGCATTCGGCGGCCGGCGATCGATCGGTACCCGCCACCCAGGACTGCACGTCCTCGTCCGGGTTCCAAATATGCGTCCACCCGGCGTTCGGCTTTTATCTGGACGCTCTTGCCGCGGCGCTCGACCCGGTGGCCGCCGAGATCGCTGGCCTGCCCGGGGTGCCCGCAGGCGCCAGGGAGGTGGCGAGCGTGAGCGGCGGGCAGGATGTCCAAAGTGGCATCGCCGCGAATCCCGCGGTGTTCGAGTTCACCGCGGAGCACGTGGGAACCATGTTCGGCCAGTTCCTGGGCAACGGCCAGGATCCGGTGGGCTGGCGCGAAGGGTTCCAGCAGGGCCTGCTCGACGCGTTCCTCACCGGGCGGGCGCCTCACGCGGGTCCTGGCCCGGCCCCGCTCGGACCGGCGCAGCAGGCGGTGGAGGACGCGCTGCTGACAGCGGTCCGCTCGCGGCCGCTTAACCCCGGCGCGACGTCGGCCGGCCTCTCCGCCGCAGCGCAGCGGTTCGCCGCGCTGCCCGCCAGCGCGCGGCGCGCGTGGCTGGCGGCGCTCCTGGCCGCGCTGCGGGCCGGCACGATCACGCCGGCGCAGATCCCGTGACCGCCGCCGAGGTACTCAAGCCTCCGCCCGCCCCAGCAGGCGCGGCCTGGCGTGGCCGGTACGGCCTGCGCCTCGTGTGGCTTCACCTGCGCAGCCGGCGTGTCCCCTCCGGGATCCTCGCGCTCGCCGTCTGCGGCGCCCTGCTGCACGTGGCGCTGCACTGGCACTGGGCGTTCAACTCCGGCCCCTACGCGCAGCAAGTCCCGCTGATCATCGAGGCGGGCGCGGCGACGGTGATCGCGGTGACGGCGCACAGCCCGTTCGGCGAGACCGAACGATCCGCCGGACGCTGGCTGCCCTACCTGCGCCTGCTGGCGGCGATCGGGATGTGCGGGCTCGCGATCGCACTGCTCCAGCTTGGCGCGGCCGGCCAGAGCCTCAACGAGGGCATCGTGGTGCTGGCAAGGAACGTTGTCGGGATCACCGGCATCGGGCTGCTGTGCTCTGTCGTCACCGGTGCCCTGCTCGCCTGGACTCTCCCGATGGGATACATGCTGTTCTGCCAGTACGCGCTGCTCCAGTCCTGGACCGCCCCGTGGACCTGGCCGGTCCGCCCGCCCGCCGACCGCGGCGCGTGGATCTGCGCCTGCGCGGTCGCCGCGGCCGGCCTGCTCCTGTTCACCGTCCGCGGCCCCCGCTCCCGCCTGGGCGACGCCAGCTAGGAGACTACAGCTAGGAGCGGGCCTGGGGGGTGATGAGGCCGGTCTCGTAGGCGTAGACGACGACCTGGATCCGGTCGCGCAGGCTGAGCTTGGCCATGATGTGGCCGACATGGGTCTTGACGGTGGCCTCGGAGATGTGCAGCAGCGCGGCGATCTCCGCGTTGGACAGGCCGGAGCCGACCTGGGCAAGCACCTCGCGCTCCCGGACGGTGAGCTCCGCGAGGCGTTGCTTGTCCGGCAGGCCGCCGGGGGCGGGCAGGTGCGGCATGAAGCGGCCGATGAGGCGGCGCGTGGTGGAGGGCGCCACCACCGAGTCGCCGTTGTGCACGCTGCGGATGGCGTAAAGAAGTTCCTCGGGCGGGGCCGACTTCAGCAGGAACCCGCTTGCTCCGGCTCGCAGCGCGGCGAACGCGTACTCGTCCAGGTCGAACGTGGTGAGGATGAGGACCCTGGGCCGTTCGCCGGCCTGGCAGATCTCGCGGGTCGCGGCCACGCCGTCCATTCCGGGCATGCGCACGTCCATGACCATGACGTCGGCCGGGCACTGAGCGGCCAGCCGGATCGCTGCGGCGCCGTCGGCGGCTTCGCCCACCACGGTGAGATCCGGCTGGCTACCGAGGACCATGGCGAACCCGGCCCGGACCAGGTCCTGGTCGTCGACAAGCAGGACCCGGATGCTCACGCGACCCCCCGCGACAGGGACCCGCCCGGCGGATCGCCGGCCGAAGGCGCGACAGGCAAGCGGGCGGTCACCTCGAACCCGATGGCGGGCCGCGGGCGCGGTCCGGCCTGGATGGTACCGCCGTAGATTGCCGCCCGTTCGCGCATCCCGGCCAGCCCGTGTCCCTCGGGGGCCGTGCGGCCGGTGCCGTAGCGGGGCAACCCGCCGGTGCCGCGGCCGTCGTCGGCGACGCGGACGAGCAGTTCGTCCTGGCCGTAGCGGAGCGTCACCTCCGCCGCCGCGCCCGGGCCGGCATGCTTGCGGACGTTGGTCAGCGCCTCCTGAACGATCCGGTACGCCGCAAGCGACAGGCCGCCTGGCAGAGACCGGACGGGCCCCTGCACCGTCTGGCTGACGTTCATGCCGGCCTCGCGGGCCTGGATCACCAGCTGAGTGATCTCGGCCGCGGCGGGCTGCGGGGTCAGCGGCGCCGCCTCCCGATCGGCCCGCAGCACCCCGAGCAGGCTGCTCATCTCGGCCAGGGCCTGACGGCCGGTACGGCCGATCTCCACCAGGGCCTGACGTGACCGCTCAGGTGCCGCGTCAAAGGCGTAGGCGCCCCCGTCGGCCTGCACCACCATGACGCTGAGGTTGTGAGCGATCACGTCATGCAGCTCCCGGGCGATGCGGGCGCGTTCGGCCGCGGCGGCGATCTGCGCCTGGGCGTCCCGCTCCCGCTCGGCCCGGACGGCGCGTTCCTCCAGCCCGGCGGAGTAGGCACGCCGGTAGCCCATCGAGTCGCCGAGCACCCAGGCGCTCGTCGGGGCCAGCAGGTAGAGCATGGCGGTCACGAGGAAAAACTCCAGGTGGTGCTGGCCCTGAGCGCCGCCAGGGTTGTATCGGATGACCACGGCAAGGAACAACGCCACGCATGCCGCCAGGCCAGGCAGGGAGAACCGTCTGGGCCGCTGCGCCGCGACGGTGTAGAGCAGGACGAGGATGCCAGCGTCGGCGAAGGTGGGCTGTAGCGGGCTGTTGGTGTACGTATCCGAGATGCCGACGATTACCTGAGTGAGGCCGATCGCCAGGGCAACGGCGTAAGCGGCCAGTGGGAAGCGCCGGCGCACCGCCACCGTGCCGGCCAGCGCGAGGCTGGCCGGCAGGACAGGGACGTCTCCGAGATAGGCATTGGCGGCGCCTGCCAGCAGGAATGCCGCCAGCGTCCCGTCCACGAGCCACGGGTGACGGCGCAGCCAGGCGTAGAGCCCTTCCATTGGCCCAGGGTAACCAGCCTGGTCCTGCGCCGTCGCGTCACGCATCGTGGCCTCACGCATCATGGCCTTACGCATCGCGGCGGATGAACGCCCAGGCACCGAGTGCGAGCAGGACCGCCGCGTAGCCGGAGAACACGGCGAACTCGCCCCAGGCGGAGAACAGGTGGGCCGACAGTGGCGGGGCAGACCGCGCGATCGGGCTGAGCGCCTCGCCGCCGGGCAACCACCGGACCAGGTCCGCAAACCAGGCGTTCGGCAGGGCCTGCGCCAGCGCCGGTATCAGGAAGATCACCCCGAGGATCGAGGTGATCGCCCCCGCGCTGTGCCGGATGAGCGCGCCTGCACCGTAGGCGAGCAGCCCGAACACGGTCACGATCGCCGCTGACAGCAAGACGGCACGCAGCACGTCGGGCTGGGCCAGCGTGGTGTTGTAATGCTTGCTGGACAAGATGGCCTGCCCGATGAAGAAGCTGGTGAAGCTGGTCACTAGGGAGAGGGCGAACGTGACGGCCGCGAAAACCATCGCCTTGCCGGCGTACAGCACACCGCGGCGCGGCATCACCGCCAGCGAGGTGCGGATCATCCCGGTGGAGTACTCCGAGGTGATGACCAGCGCGCCGAGCACCACGATGATCAGCTCACCGAGGGCGACCTGCCCGGTCAGGCTCGCTTCCGCCGGGTTGAATCCCGGGCCCACGCCGTGCGAGACCAGACCCGCGCAGTTCGCGATCGCCCAGCCGATGCTCGCGAGCACCTGGGCCAGCAGCGTCCAGTAGGTGGAGCGAACCGACACGATCTTGGTCAGTTCGGAACGTAGCGTGCCGGGAAGGCCGGGGCGCCTTGCCGCGGCCGGGACGGCCCGAGCGCGGACTGTTACGGCTGCCGTTGTCATTTCTGAGCTCCCGTCTTGGCCTGGTACTCCACGCTGTCCGCGGTCAGTTCCATGAACGCCTCCTCCAGGGAAACCCTGGCCGGAGCGAGATAGTGCAGCAGGATGCCGTTGCTGAGCGCGAGCTGCCCGACCTGCTCGGCGGACAGGCCGCGCACGGTGAACTCGTCGGCCTCGCCCCGTTCAAGCTGACCGCCAGCCGCGGCCACCGCGCCGGCCAGCCGCTGATCATCCGGGGTTTTCACGGTGGCGGCCTGCGCCGTCCCGTCGGCGGTGAACTCGGCCATCGGGCAGTCGGCGATGAGCTTGCCGCGCCCGATCACGATGAGGTGATCGGCGGTGTTCTCCATCTCCGACATCAGGTGGCTGGAGACGAACACCGTCCGGCCCTCCGCCGCCAGCGACCGCATGAGCAGCCGGATCCAGCGGATCCCCTCCGGATCCAGGCCGTTCACCGGCTCGTCGAACATCAGCACGTCCGGGTCGCCGAGCAGGGCCGCGGCGATACCCAGCCGCTGGCTCATGCCGAGCGAGAAGCCCTTAGACCGCTTGCCCGCCACGTCCTCAAGCCCGACGATGCCGATTACCTCGTCGACCCTGCGGCGCGGGATGCCGTTGGTCTGCGCCAGGCACAGCAGGTGGTTGTATGCGCTGCGGCCGCCGTGCACCGCCGTGGCGTCCAGCAGCGCGCCGACCTCGCGCATGGCGCTGTACAGCTCGGCGAACCGCTTGCCGTTGACGGTGACAGAACCGGCGGTCGGGCGGTCGATCCCGAGGATCATCCGCATGGTGGTGGTCTTGCCCGCGCCGTTCGGCCCGAGGAAGCCGGTCACCCGGCCGGGCAGCACCGTGAACGACAGGCCGTCGACGGCCAGCTTGCCCCCGTAACGTTTCGATAGGCCCCGTGCCTCGATCATCCCGATTTCCCTCCGTGAGTCGCAGGATGTTTCCCTTGCCTCCAGATAACCGGGAAGACGCCGCCGGGCGCGTCGGCGGGTGAGGCGATTTTCGGCTACGACCGGTGGCGGAGACGGGTCATCCCCGGGGATGACCGGTGCCGGAATCCCTCGCCGCCTGCCGCCGCCCAGATCGCGGTAACCGGGAACGTGGCATGTAGAGGTCCAATCGTATTTCGAAGCTTTTAACTTCTTGATAGCATGAGCGTGCACTATTCCGGCCACGGGCAGGGAGGCATGCGGCGTGCTCGCGCTACTGACTGATGAACAGGTCATGCTCCAGGACATGGCCAGGGACCTGGGACGCAAGCTGGGGCTGGCGAATCCCTCGGATCTCGACACCGCCGACCCTGGCGCCTGCTGGCAGGAGCTGGCGCGGGCCGGCCTGCTCGGTTTCCGGATCCGGGACGAGTCCGGCCGGCCGGAGGCCAGCGGGGTCGAGGTGGCGGTGGTGAGCGAGGCGCTGGGGGCAGCGCTCGTGCCCGTCGCCTACGTGATCTCCGGGGTCCTGGTCCCTGAGCTGCTGGCGGCGGCGGCCGCTCCGGCCTCGCTGCAGGCGGACGTGGCCGAGGGGCGCACGATCATCGGCCTGGCCATGCGCGCCGACCTGACCGACCTGGCCTCTTCCGAGGAGCTTTCCGAGGCCGTCCTGGTCGGCACGCCCGGTTACCGGGCGGTCCTGGCCCGGGCCGCCGGGCCGGGCGAGATCATCAGCGTGGCGGCCGACGGCGGCAATCTCGAACGGCTGGATGGCGCCGAGCTGTCCCTCCCGCTGTACCGCTGGCGCGATACCGCGGGACTCGCCCCCGCCACCGTGGGCAGCGCGCCGTCGCCGGACGCCATGGACCGGTGGCTGGCCCTGGGCCTGAGCGCGCTGGCAGCCGAGATGGCCGGCGCCGCGGAGGCGGGCCTGCGCGGGGCCATCGAGTACAGCAAGGCCCGCGAGGCGTTCGGCGTCCCGATCGGGACGTTCCAGGCCCTGCAGCACATGGCTGCCGACGCGTACGTGGCCTGCGAGGGGCTGCGCAGCACGAACAACCACGCCTCCTGGTCGGTCGATGAGGAGGAGCCGGCCGAGGCGCTGCTCGCCGCCCGGGTGGTCAAGGCCTACGCGGGCCGCCAGATGGTGAGCGTGGCCGAGACCGTGATGCAGATGTACGGCGGGATCGGCAACACGTGGGAACACATCGCGCACTTCTACGCGCGCCGGGTGCTGCTGAACAGGTACCTGCTCGGCGACACGCGACTCCAGCTGGCGGCCATCGCCGACCGGCGGCTTGAACGCCTGTCACCGGCCGCCTCATAGCCCGTCAAAGCCAGGATCAGGGAGAGACGATGGATTTCCGCGATACGCAGGAAGAGGCCGAGTACCGGGCCAAGACCCGCGCGTGGCTGCAGGAGCACTGCCCGGTTCCGTTCCCGCGCACCGGCCTGCTGACCGGCGGGCCGCTGGAGGAGATCGATGAGTCCCCGCAGACCCGGCGGCGGCAGCGCGAGTGGCGCCGGCTGCTGTTCGACGCGGGGTACACCCTGCAGTCCTGGCCGAAAGAATGGGGCGGCCGCGGCATGCCCCCCATCTACGACGCGATCTTCAACTCCGAAGCCGCGGCGGTCGGTGCTCCCGGTCTTGGCGTGGCGCATCTCGAGCGGGTCGTGATGATGGCCGGCACTCCCGAGCAGCGCGAGAAGTTCGTCATGCCTACCATGCGCGGCGATCTCCAGTGGTGCCAGGGTTTCAGCGAGCCAAGCGGCGGTTCTGACCTGGCCGCGCTCAAGACCCGGGCCGTCCTCGACGGCGACCACTACGTCGTCAACGGGGCCAAGCTGTGGACCAGCGGAGCTACCCACGCCGACTGGTGCTTCCTGCTCGCACGCACCGAACCCGACGCGCCCAAGCACCGCGGCATCACCATCCTGCTCGTCGACATGAAGACCCCAGGAGTCCGGCCCGGGGGAGTAAAGACCACCGACGCCGGCACGCACACCGCCGAGGTCGCCTTCGACGACGTCATCGTCCCGGTCGGGAACCGGATCGGCGACCCCGGGGCGGGCTGGCAGCTGGCCATGGGCGCCCTCGCCTACGAACGAGGACCCGGCGAC
>Ga0335078_10009551_pt1 | contig 14374 bp, 10 predicted proteins | sample Lox_Sample_32_FD_206711 | JGI IMG/M metagenome (GOLD analysis project Ga0335078, IMG submission 206711) | Soil microbial communities from Loxahatchee National Wildlife Refuge, Florida, United States - Lox_Sample_3.2 | ecosystem: Environmental > Terrestrial > Soil > Wetlands | place: USA...
AGGAGAAACTGTGAAACCTCCGTCCCTCGCCACTCACCTCTCGCCCCTCGTACTTCGGACTTCGCCCTTCGGATTTCGGCCCTCCTTCGGCCTTCGGGTTTCGGCCTTCGGGCTTCTACTCGCCCCCCTCCTCGGGCTCTCCGCCTTCGCCTCCCTGCCCGACGCACTCTTCCACACTGGCGTTGACGCTTACCGCGCTGCCGAATACACGCAGGCAGCCGCGGCCTTCCGCCAATCCGTCACCTTCCAGCCCTCCTCCGGCGCGCTCCAGGCCCTCGGCAACGCCGAATGGCAGCAACACCGCAACGGCGACGCCATCCTTGCCTGGGAACAGGCCCTCTGGCTTGATCCGTTCAACGACTCCGCCCGCCAGAACCTCCGTTTCGCGCGCAAGACCGACCAACTCGAGGCCCCCGAACTGGCCTGGTATGAAGTCATCTCCACCTGGCTGCCGGTGAGTTGGTGGGCGTGGATTGCCGGTGGCAGCCTCTGGCTGGCGGTCGCTATGGTGCTCCTCCCGGGCATCCTGTCGCGCCGCAAAGCCACCTGGCACCAGGCCATCGCCGCTATGTCGCTAATGGTCTTCCTCCTCAGCATCCCTGCCCTCTTCGGCGTCCAGACTCGAGCGCGCATCGGCTTCGTGCTGCAAAACGATACCCCCTTGCGCCTCACCCCGACGCTCGATGCGCAATCCATCACCCGCCTCGCCCCCGGTGAACCCGCCCGCTCCGTCCGCGCCCGTGGCCGCTACCTCCTCATCCGCACCAACCGCGCCCTCGGCTGGGTCCAGCAGGACCAGTTCGGCCTAACCTGCTCAACCCCCAACAGAAAACCCGGCTGAAAGCCGGCCAAGGCCACACGCGGCAGCGAACGGTCAACCTCGGGGAATAAGGCGCATCCCCCTATCGCCCACCCGCCAATCGCCCCGTATTGCAGTCAAACTACCTACAAGTCCTCGACGCTTTTCCTTCGTTTCCGTATGGCTTCGGGCGGCTTCACCCGGCCCTTGTTCCTTCTTCCTTTTTCCTTCTTAATTCGCCCCCCGGTGGCTGTGGGGTAGCCTTGGCGTGGCTTTAGGGTAGCCTTGAGGTAGCCTTGAGGTGCCTATCAGGTGGCTATCAACAGGCTTTGGGGTGGCTTTGATGTCGCATTGATGTGGCTTTGGGCGGCTTGACCTGCTTCGAGCGATTGCTCGCCTTTTTCGGGAAGTCGAACCTATGCAGCTTCGGTGGCAGCCACTTCTTCCGTGCCCATCGCCTGAGCCACCTCCTTGGCGCCCGCTGCCCGGATCACAGTCCGCAAAGCTACATCCTTGGAACTGGATTGAATTGCCTTCCAACCCCAGCGATGATCCGCCCATGCGAAACAAACGGCGCAAGCCAATCGCAGTCGTTCTCCTCGCACTCGCTGCGCTGGTCGTTTGCGTCCTCGTTCTCCCGAACCGTGAGCCCGCTTGGCAGGAAAGAACGCTCAGCGCCTGGCTCGGGGACTTCGACGCCGACAAGCCCGAAACCCGGGTGAGCGCTGCCGAGGCAATCCGCCAAATCGGCACGAACGCTCTCCCCATCATTAGTTACTCCCTCTTGAACGCCCTCAGAGAGATTGATCCGGAACAAGCCGCCCGGTTCGACCCGCCCCAGCCTGCCGGCACAAGTGCATCGCCGCTGCAAGAATCCCCTGGCCCTGAATGAAACCCCACTCCCGCAACGTTTTGGTGCTTTGCGCGGTCGCCGCGAGCGCCTTCGCCGTTCTGCTTCTTTGGAATAATTCCAGAGTGGGCAAGGTGCTCGACAGCTACCGCGGCGTCCCCGTTTACGACAACGGCCTGCTCTACTTCCGCAGCTACGGCAGGCACTACAGCCAGAACGGCTACTACTACGGCCAGAAGTGGCAGTGTGTGGAGTTCATCAAACGCTTCTTCTACGACGCCAAAGGACACAAAATGCCGGACGTGATGGGCCACGCGAAGAGCTTCTTTGATGACACCCTTCCGCACGGCGCGTTAAATCCGCGTCGCGGCCTCATTCAATATCGCAACGGCTCCACCGAAAAGCCTCGCCCGGACGACCTGCTGGTGTTCACGGACACAAGGTACGGGCATGTCGGCATCGTGACCGACACCGGAGATGCCACCGTCGCCATCATCCAACAAAACATCCTCTTTCACACCCGCCAGCAGTTCTCGCTCATTGTCAGCAACGCCCACTATTTCGTGACAACGCCACGCACGCCCGCCGGCTGGTTGCGGAAACAGCACTGACCGCTGAAATGTGAACTCTCCAGGCCAGGGCTTCCTAGCCCGCTTCCAAGCAGATTTTCGCGCCCGCAACAGTCCCAACCGCATTCGTCTCGCTGCTCGTTTTCCCGCTATAGCGCAAACCCCTCCCGGTAGGGCGGGTTCACGAACTTGTCCGCCTCGGGGCAATTGGGAAACTTCATATTCGCGGCGTCCCATTCGAGCTTCTGGTTCATGCGGATCGCGATATTGCCCAGCAGCACCACTTCGGCCAGGTGTGCGGCGTGATCCGCGAAGTTTGACCCGGCGGGTTTGCCGCCACGGCAGGCGTCGAGCCATTCCTGCCAATGCCCGGGAGACCGCGCCAGCTTCTGCGGCGGCTGACCGAACGCGGCCCATTTCTTGTCCGGGATCAGGCGGTCGCGCAGCATGATGCCTTTGTCGCCGACATACATCGTGCCATCGTTCTCGGCGAACGGTCGGTCCGGCTCGAGTTCCTCGGGCCGGGGCGGGCGCATGCCGCCGTCGTACCAGAAGATGCTCAACGGCCCGTGCGTGTCGCTGGCGGCAAACTTGTAATGGGTGATCGAAGCCAGCGGGGCCGTCTCGTTGCTGATTTCCTTGGGACGCTGCCAGTTGGTGGAACAGGCCTCGACGCTCACCGGGTCGCCAATCTTCATGGCCTTGAAGATGCCGGAGAGCTCATGGCAACCGATGTCGCCGAGCACGCCGGTGCCGAAATCCCACCAGCCGCGCCAGGCGAAGGGATGATAGCAGGGGTGATAAGGCCGCGTGGGTGCGGGACCGATCCAGAGGTCCCACTCGAGATACTCCGGGCAGGGCGGAGTCTCCTGGGGCCGGGGAATGCCGCGCGGGGAAATGTCCGGGTTGCGGTTGGACCACGCATGCACCTCCTTAAGCGTGCCGATGGCGCCCGCCCAGATCAGCTCAGCCACGCGGCGAGGCTCCTCGCCGGCCTGCCCGAAATTGCCCATCTGGGTGGCGACCTTGGTCTCGCGCGCGAGCTTGCCGATCATGCGCGCCTCGTGAACGTTGTGCGTCAGCGGCTTCTGGCAGTGCACATGCTTGCCGAGCTTCATCGCCATAGCGGTGGCCACGGCATGCACGTGGTCGGGGGTCGAGATAGTCACCGCGTCAATGTCCTTCTGCGTCTCAAGCATCTTGCGGAAATCGGTGTAAAGCTTGGCGCCCGGGTATTTCTTGGCGTTCTCGGCCAGGTGATTACGGTCGGGATCGCAAAGGGCGACGATGTTCTGCCCGGCGTGCGCGCACGAGTCAACGTCGCCCGAGCCCATGCCGCCCAGACCGATGCTCGCGATGTTGAGTTTCTGCGACGGCGGGGTTTGACCCTGCCCCAGCACGTGACGAGGGATCAGGGTGATCGCGGTCGTGGCAACGGAAGCCGTTCTCAGGAAGCTCCGGCGAGAGGAAGAGACTTTGTTCATGGTATGATCTTTCTTTGCGAGTTAGGATGCATCTGGACCGATCTTATGCCTGTGGACCCGAAGGTCAACCTCGGCCATCGAAATGTCCGGCGCGCACGGGAATCGGTGCCGCGACGGCGGGATCAAGCCGGTGTAATCTCCGATCACCTCTGCATCGTAAAGCGAATACGCCATTGCCTTCAGTGCCGAACCAGGATTCGCCTTGCGGGCTGCAAAAGCGCGAAGGCCGGACCCGCCCCCGGCCTTCGCTGATACTGACTACTTAATGCCTGTCTAAACTACGGCGTCTGGATCAGATAGAACAGACGTGGATTTGCCGGGCTGACCGGCAAGCTGACCGAGAAGTTGCCGCTGGCATCAAATGTCCCGGTCGCCGCTGCACCCCAACTGGCCACCGGCGCCGTCAGGACTGCATTAGTCCGAACACGAATGGCGCCGAGCAGAGGTCGGAAGCGCCTATTCTCCTAAGCATGGCAGCGGTGCACTTGAAACGCTGAGGCGGTGGGAGGAGCAGGAGCGGCGCAGTTGAGTTGTTCTAACCCGGCCCGGCAGCCTCTGTCCTCGACTACCTCGCGCGCCGTAAATGGCGAATAGACCCGCATCATTGCCCCCACCCACGCCCTCGCCGCCGAAATGCTGACAATGGAGCGCAAACTCAAGGCAGGAGGCAGCATAAAGGAGGATGCATTTCCTGTGTTTGGCGATGACCCGTAACCGGACCTGCAGCTACAGGAGTTCGGCGGCTCTGGTGGCCATGCGGCTGCGCTCGCCTTTGGTGAGCGGAATCACCGCGGTGAAGTCCTCCTGGCCGAGCCGATCGGCGGCGTAGGTGAGCCCGTTGGATAGCTTGTCGAGGTAGGGCACATCAATCTGGTGCGGGTCTCCCGTCAGGATCACCCGGCAATCGCGCCCGGCGCGCGTGATGATCGTCTTGATTTCCAGCGGCGTCGTGTTCTGGGCCTCGTCAATGATCAGGATGGCGTTGGTGATGCTCCGCCCGCGGATATACGGAAGCGGCTGCAGCTCGATCGTGCCGTCGTCGAGCAGCGCTTCGGCCTGCCTCGGGCCCAGGAGCAGCTTCAGGTTGTCGAGGATGGGCTGGATCCAGGGACGCATCTTCTCCTCGATATCGCCGGGGAGATAGCCCATCTCCTTGCCCATGCTTACCATTGGGCGGGCGATGAGGATTTGCTTGCGTTCGATGAAGCCGTTCTCCTGCTGCTGCTGCTGATGCCGGAGCTGCTTGCGTTCCTTGCGCGAAAGCTCTTCCGGTTCCACTTCCAGCTCGGGCAGATTCCCGCGGTTGGCCTTGCGGACCATCTCGAGGGCGGTGGCGATAGCGAGCAACGTCTTTCCGGTGCCCGCCGGCCCCAGCAGGCACACCAGCGTTTTGTCCGGATTGAGCAACGCGTCCACGGCGGCGTGCTGCTCCAGGTTCTTGGCGCGAACGCCGCGGTTCTTCTTCGAGCGGCACAGGTTCGGCGTCTGGGCGATAAGCCTCACTCTTTCCTCGTGATTGATGTTGACCAGCGATTCCTGTTCGGCATCGTAGGCCACCGTATAGTAGCCGGGGATAATGGGCACATCCTCTTCCCCGACCCGGTAAGTCTGCTTAAGCAGGCCTTTGACCACCACGCCGCCGTTGCCGCCGAAGAGATCATCCACCGGGAGCAGGTCGCCCTGCAGCATCGGCAGGCGCGTGACCTCGACCTTGGCCTGGTCGCGCTTGTAGTCCTGGTGGCCGAAACCGCGCGCGATGGCCTTTACGGCCATCAGCGTGTCCTTGGTGACGACGATGATCGGGGCCTGAAAATCGCCCCGATTGCGATACAGCAGAGCTAATATCTGGTCGTCGGGATTCGGCCCCTTGACTCGGCTTTCGGGATCGTCCATCAGGAGCACCAGGGTCCCGCCCTTGGTGCCCGGTATAGGTATCTCCGGCAGGGGCTGCAGCTTGGTCTCACCCAGCCGTTCCTTCTGCTCGGCGATGATCTTCTCGGAAAGGCCCTCGGTAACTTCCCGCAAAATGCGGCTCGCCTCGCGGGCGCTATGGTTCTTCTCCTCGTTGCCCTGCTTGAGCTTGTCCAATTCCATCAGGACGTATTCGGTCAGAACCACCACGTTGTCATCGAAGGCGAAGATAGCGCGCGGGTCGTGAATCACGACGTTTGTATCAAGGCAGTAGGTTTTCTTCATTCTTTTTGGAGCTTGCTTAATCGGGTAATGTGCCGAAGGGAGCTGCCTGCTCTCCAGGACCTGGGGGAGCGGAGAGCGGCTTATATCCGGCGCAGCGAGCGGAGGATCTTCAGGCCGAACCGTTCGTCGGGGGTGAGCACGCGGCCGTGGGCCTTGAACTCGCGGAGGGCGGCGAGGGTCATGCAGAAGTCAACGGCGCTCAGGGGGCGGCCTCGCACCACCCGCTCCTGCCAGCGTTTGGCATCGGTCACCTCTTCGACCTGCTCCTGGCCGCCCGGGAAAAAGGAGACCAGCCATTCGTCACGGCGCACGTAACCTTCGGCCCCACCCTTGGGCTCAAACCACGGGTCGCAGAGGAGGAGGCAGATCGAGCGGCCGGCATGATCACCGAGGCGATAGAACACCAACGGGGCGTCCAGTTCGGCGAAATGGTGGTAGGTGACCTTGGGGGCGTCGTCGGGGTGCGGGGTAAAACGGGTCTGGAAGCCGAGCTTGACGCCGGCGGGCGTGCCGGGGTCTTTCTCGAAGCAGAGGTTCTCCTCCAGAATCCAGACGAGGTCGGTGGAGAGGCCGCGTTTGGCCAGCAGGGCTTTCCACGCAGCCAAAGCATCTTCGTAAGGCGGACGCTGATAAAGGCGAGTAGATTCCATTGGATTCATTAGAAGATGTTTCGGGTGAACCAGTCAACAAAAAGCGGCAAGCCCTGCTCGATCTTCACCCGGGGGTCGTAGCCAAGCCGGGCGCGCGCCTTGGAGATGTCTGCGCAGGTGATGGGCACGTCGCCCGGCTGGGGCGGCTGGCGGTCCATCACAGCCTTCTTGCCCAGGGCGGCTTCGAGCAATTCGACGAGCCGGTCGAGCCGCACGGTTTGCGATTCTCCCAGGTTGAAGATCTCGTAGCCGAACTCCATCCGGGTGCAGGCCATGACGCCGTCGAGGATGTCGCTGATGTAGGTGTAATCGCGGGCGGCCGAGCCGTCGCCAAAGACCGGGATGGGCTGGCCGGCGCTGATGAGCCGGGCAAACTTGTGGATGGCTAGGTCCGGGCGCTGGCGCGGGCCATACACGGTGAAAAAGCGCAGCATGACTACGTCCAGGCCATAGACGTGGTGATAAACATGACCGAGAGCCTCGCACGCCAGCTTGCTGGCGGCGTACGGGGAGATGGCGCTGAAGATGGGGTCGCTCTCGCCAAACGGGACCTTCGAGTTTACGCCATAGACCGAGGACGAGGAGGCGATGGTGACCTTCCGGACGCGGTTGAGCCGCGCCGCCTCGAGCAGGTTGACAGTGCCTTCGACATTGACGCGCTGGTAAAGGGCCGGCTCCTCGAGGCTGGGCCGCACGCCAGCCCGCGCGGCAAGGTGGATGACCTGGTCGAACTTCACGTCGTGGAACAAGCCGTCCAGAGCTGGGCGGTCGGTTAAGTCACCGTGGACGAATTCAAAGGGCCGAGCGAGAGCTTGGAGGTCGCGGAGATTGCGCTGTTTGAGGCGGGGGTCATAGAAGGCATTGAGGTCGTCGAACGCCCAGACGGCATGGCCGGAATAGAGCAGGCGCTCGCAGACATGCGAACCGATGAAGCCGGCACCGCCCGTGACGAGGAAGTTCACGCCGGCAGGCTACCAAATGGGGGAGTCCCGTGTCCAGAATCAACTCGAGAAGTGGCCCGCATTGTGCTGTTCTCATTCTTATGGGGAAAGAAGTCAGCAAGTGCTGCTGGCTTCTTTCCCGGGTCGTTTTCGCTTGTAGTTGATAGTGCCAATATTCGCATGAACACAAACACTCTACGCTCGTGTATTCTTCTGCTCGCCCTGGCTGCGTGCCAACAAATGGCCTCGACGGCTGCCGCTGTAACCTTCAGCGTTACGCCTTCGGCTGTCAGCAACTTCTACGCTGGAACGATCACGCTGCAGATTGGGGGGCTTAATACCGGCGAAACGGTGCAGGTTGACAAGTTCCTGGATGCCAACCGCAACGGCGTCGTTGACGGCGCGGACTTGCCGGTCCAGAGCTTCCTGCTGACGGATGGCCAGGCCAGCGTCTTTTATGATGGCACAACCGCCGTCACGAACTTCAATGTTCCCGGCGATTTTAATGCCTCTAGCGGCGCCATTAGCGCGCCCGTGAGCATCGCCGGCGATCCGGCGCAGGCGTTGGTCGGGCAGTATCTCTACCGGCTCTCGAGCCCGACGAGCCGGTTCACGCCCATCACGAGCGTCTTCAACGTGACCAATTCAGCTTACGCCCAGTCGTTTACCGGCGCGGTGCGAAACAGCGGCAGCAACGTGCCCAATGTAGTGATTATGGTGACTCCCAGCAGTAACCAGCATGGCAATCCGCTTGCTGGTGTGTTGGCGGACAGTACTGGGAATTACACGCTTAATCTGCCGGCGGGCACCTACAGCTTCTGGCTGTTCAAGAGCAATTTCGTCGCCGACTTGAGCCAGTCGCCCACGGTGACATTGGCCAATGGCGCCACGGTCACCACCAACCTGAACTTCCTGCTTCCGGCCACGACCAGCATTTCGGGCCACCTCGTGGATGCCGCCAATACTAACCAGGGGCTGCGCGACGTTTTTATGGTGTGTCAAAGCCCCGACCGGCGATACATGGCGGGGGCCTGCTTCACTGGCGCGGACGGCGCATTCACGGTGCCCGTGATCGCCGGCCAATGGTCTGTCTCGATGGACAGTCAGGGGCTTGGGACTTACAACTACGTGGGGTTGAATAACAACCCGGAAGCGGACACGAGCACCGGCAGTGTGGCGGGGTTGACGCTGGCTTTGCCTAAAGCCACAGCCGTATTTTATGGCCGGGTCCTCGACGGACAAGGCCATCCGCTCGCGGGAATTGATGTCTCGTCCTGGGACGCCAATAACTATTATTGGGAGGACGCTTACACTGATGCGAACGGGTATTATATCGCGCCGGTGGCGGGCGGTTCATCCGACGATAGCTGGGAGGTGGAGGTCAGCAGCGACAGCGCTCCCGCGGGTTACCTTTTTACACAGCCGGCCTTTAACCAGAACGGCGGCACGAACCTCTACAACGGGCAGGCGCTGCAGGTCAATTTCAATGCCGTCGTGGCCGCCAATCACATCTCCGGCTGGCTCAAGGACAGCAGCGGCAACCCCATCGGCAACGTTTGGATTTGGGCGCAGGCCACGATCGCCGGCACCAGTTACGATGTCGGGGTGGACACGGCGGCGGACGGCACGTACTCGTTGGATGTGGCGAACGGCACCTGGACGGTTGGCGTGAACACCGGCGGGGGCGGCGACAGTTTGCCCAGCAATTACTTCAGTCCGGCAGATCAAACGGTCATCATCGCAAACAACAACGGCACAGCGAATTTCACCGCCTTAGCCGGGACCAGCCACATCAGCGGTTACGTGACAAACGCCGTGACCGGACAGGGCATCGCGAACGTCGGCGTGCCCGCCTGGGCCACCATCAATGGTGTTCAGTACATGCAGTACGCGCGCACCGACGGCAACGGGTATTACTCGATCAGTGTGATTAATGGGAGCTGGAGCGTGTATGTGAATTGCGGTGATTGCAGCGACTGCATGCCGAGCAGTCTTTATGAATGCCCAAACGGCCAGACGGTCGTCGTTACCAACAATAACCCCGTAGTGAATTTCGCGGTCCAGCCTATCGGCCCGCTGCAGATCACGACCACCACTCTTCCGCCCGGCGCGGTCGGGGAATACTACAACGAGTCGCTGGAGGCCAGCGGCGGGCAACCGTCCTACAATTGGTGGCTGCCCGGGGGCACGATGTCGCTGCCGCCGGGCCAGTCGGGCGACATGAGCTTTTCCAGCGATGGCACGATCTCCGGTACCCCCAGCACCCCTGGCACTTACACCTTCTGGGTGGGGGTGTTTGACAGCGCCACGCCCCCAAATATGGTGACTCAGTTGGTGTCCCTTACCATCAACCAACCGGTGTCAGATGTGGCCATGTACTACGTCATGAAGATGGAGGATTTCCGCCAGGTTGACGCGGCGATCTTTGTGCTGGACACGAATTCCGGCCCGTTTAACGCCTACCTGGGGCTGGTGCAATCGAGCGTGGGGTCGGTGACCATTGCCAACGTGACTTTGCCTGGTGGGGCGGCGAGGGCTCTGCCGTCGGGCAGCAGCGGCATCGAGCTCGAAACCGAGGAGAGCTTCCGCGACCAGGCGTCAATTGACGCCCTGTATCCGCCGGGGAACTACACCTTCAGTCTGTTAGGGGTGAACGACGGCCTGCGGTACCCCGTGGTTTCGATGCCGTCGGCGCCGTATCCCAGTCAACCTCAAGTCAGCAACTTCGCCGCGGCGCAAGCGATCAATCCGTCGTCCCCTTTCACGCTCCAATGGAGCGCGATTCCGGGCGCAACGACGGACGATGCGATATGGGTCTATGCCACAGGTGCCGGCGGCAATGTGGTCTTCAGCACACCGAAACCCTCCACGGATCGCCTGGCGGCGCTCGACGGCACCGCGACGTCGGTGTTGATCCCGGCCAATACGTTCCAATCCGGGCAGACTTACACGGGATGGATTATGTTCATCCACACGACGAGTGTGAACACGACGGCGTATCCCGGGGCGGTTGGCGCGACCGTCGTCGCGGCGACGACTTCTTTCCCGCTCGCAGTGGGCGGTGCGCCGCTCCCGGTGCTGAGCCAGCCTAGACGCATTTCCAACAGCCAGTTTAGCTTCCAGCTTTCGGGCGTGCCGGGGCAGAACTATACCGTCCTGTATGCCGCCAATCCGGCGCTGGCCCTTACGAACTGGTCAACTCTGGTGGTCACGAATCTGCCGGCGAGCTCGGTTCTGATCCAAGATAATCAGGCGATCAACCAGCAGCGATACTATCGCGTGAAGGTCGGTCCGTAGGTTCCGGCGGGTTTTGTCGGTTTCCGAGCGAGGGGCGCCGGCCTTTTCCTCCAGGGACGGCTCGCGCTCCGGCGGCAGTGCCGGGATGCGCCCTTCGGCTCTGACGCGCTGAGTTGGCCCTTGACAGGGGGGTTGTGAGGAGCATAGTACGGAAGAACGCCAATGCTGGCGGTTGTTATGAAAACGGTAAAGCAAAGTGAGTTGGTGATCGGCCTTCGGCTCAAGGGGTGGTTCATAATGGGGGCGGTGCTTTTGTGTGCTCCGGTGGGGTTGCGCGCAATCAATGTCGCGGCACCCGCGACTGACGCAGATAGTCAAGGAGTGGCTGCCGCTCCGGCAGCGAGGTTTTCTCCCGGCGTCGCCGACATTCTGAAGATGGTGGAAGCGAAAGTTGATCCTGGGGTTATCAAGACCTACATCAAGAGTTCGCCCACTCCGTATAATCCCACCGCCACAGAAATCATCGCCTTGAAGGACGAAGGTGTTCCATCGGAGATTCTGACAGCGATGCTGCAACGCGGGGCGGACGTGAGGGCTCAATCAATGCAAGCCGCGCAGGCGGCGCAACAGGGCTATCCGCAGGTGGTGGCCCCCCCTGCCCCGACTTATGACTACGGGATGCAGCCGGTTTATCCGGGTTACCCTTACAGCTATCCCGCGAGCTCGTACGCTTACCCTGCCTATGGCTACGGCTATCCCGGGTACGACTACGGGTATTGCGACTACGGGTATGGCTGGCCCTATTGCTGGCCGTCTTTCGGCTTCGGACTGGGCGGCTACTGTTACGGGAATCCTTACTATTGCGGGTGGAGGGGTTATTATGGAGGCGGTTACTACGGCCGGGGCTTTTATGGGGGGCGCGGCTTTTACGGCGGCCGGGGATACTACGGGGGCCGCGGGTTTTCTGGGAATCGTTTTCGTCCGGGGTCTTTCGCGGGTTCGCGTGGTGGTTTCCGCTCTTTCGGCGGCGGGGTTCGCACAGCGACTTTTGCGGGCCGTGGTGGCGGGTTTCGATCCGGGGGCGGTTTCAGCGGACATGCGGTATCGTTTGGCGGTCGGGGCGGCGGGGGTGGCGGTCGGGGCCGCTGACGGGTGCGGCTGACAAAGGTCTGCCGCAGGGAGGGGAAATAGAGCGGGCGCGATCATCTCGAAAGCAACGGGATTCAGTGATTGATGGATTAGCGGAGGCAGGTGGGCTTAGAAATCGGCACGGAGATTAGTGATTCCTCAATTCAGTAATACGACCCGTGATCCGGCGCGACTACATTCTGCGGATGATTGAGGAGTTCATTCAGGCGCTGGCGAGGATCAACGCGCTGAAGAAGGAGCAGCGCTGGCAGGAGGCGGCGGGCGTCGTAGATGAGGAATTCCAGCGGCTCATCGGCTCAGGGGCAGAGGGGGTGGCACGGCTCACGGAGACGGAGCTGCTGGCCAAACTTATCCGCGGGGAGCCCACACAGGCAGTGCGTGAGAAGACACTGATCCTGACGGCGTTGCTCAAAGAGGCGGGAGAGGCGGCGGCGGCGCAAGGGCGCGAGGAGGAAAGCCGTTCCTGCTACTTGAAGGGGCTGCACTTGCTGCTGGAGACCCTGGCGCGCGAGGAGGTTGGCGTTCTGCCGGACTTTGTTCCGCGAGTGGAAGTGTTTGTGGGCGCCTTGGGGGGCTCGGCGCTGCCGCTCGAAACTCAGGCCCTCCTGATGCAGCATTATGAGAGGTCAGAGCAGTTTGCAAAGGCGGAGGATGCGCTCTTTGCGATGCTGGAGGCGGAGCCGGGAAACGCGGGTCTTGTGGATTTCGGCGTGACCTTTTACGAGCGCCTGCGGGGCCGGAGCGATGCCAGCCTGGCGGCCGGCGACCTGCCGCGGGCCGAACTCGAAGCCGGGCTGGCCGAATTGCGCGACCGCAAGAGCGCGCTGAAGAACTAGCCAGGCAAGTTGTTCACTTGGCCAGCAAATCGCCGAAGGCGGGGAGGAGGGAGTATTTGCGTTGCCAGGGGGTGTACATGAAGCCGCGCACGTCGGGCGTCTGCTTCGCAAGCTGCAGCCAGGCTTTCACGTCATTCAGGTCGTCGGCGTCGTAGTAACAGGAGACGAGGGTGTGGAAGCCTTGATCGGCGAAGAAGCGGAGGCTCTTCTCGCGCGGCTCGCCGCCCCAGACGGCGATGACGAGGTCCTTGGGGATATGCTGCCAGGAGCCGGTGAAGTCGCCCTCGACGAGGTAATAGTTGCCGTGCGCGTTGTGATTGGGGTCGAGCATGTCGGACCAGACATAGATTTGAGCGCCGGGGCTGTAGCGGCGAATGATCTGCGCCTGTTTGGCGACGCATTCGCCGAGCAACTCGCCCATGTTTCGACCACGGCAGGCGAGGCAGGTGCCGCCCATGCGGACTTCATCCATGCCCAGCATGACGCGGCGGGGATGGAGGTGCTCGGCGAGGAGTTTGGCCTCGTGATCGAAGATGTCGTAGAGGGCCGGTTCGGCCATGCAGACGGTCACCTGCGAGTCGTTGATGATCATTGAGTGATACCAACTGACGCGCAGGCGGTCGCCGTCATGGATACGGCCACCTGGAAGGAGCTTTAGCGGGAGTGCTTCGCCATCATCGCGCCAGGGGTGGAGATGCGGGTCCAAGAGCGGGGCGTAGTCTTTGCCTTCGAGATAGGTGATGGCGCCATCGTCGCTGCGGACGGTGACCGGCGTCCCGGGGCGGTGGAGCACGTTAACGGGGCCGACTTCTTCGAGGGTCCAATCGTCGAGCCAGACTTTGCCGGCCTTGCCGCCCCAGATGCCGGCGTAGAAGTTGATTTTGTCGAAGTGGAGGCTGTTGACGAGCATGGTGAGCTTGCGCCAGTCGGAGGTGGAGGGGAGGTTGAATTCGCGCGGCGCGAGCGCGCGGTCGCCGGCGAGGGCCAGAAGCTGAAAGGCGCTCGGCGGCTGCAGGCCTTCGGTCTTCACCCAGATCGAGAGGCGGTAGCAGCGGTGCGGGAGGACCGTCACCGCTTGCATGACGCGGCCATGTCCGTAGGGATTGGCGGTGAAGTTTTCGAGGCGCAGAGAGGCTTGCCCGCTGTGCTTGACTTGCGCATCCACAAAGCTGATTTCGCCGGGCTGGTCGTGGAAGTCGAAGCCGGCGAGCTTATTGCCGGTGAAACGCTCGAATCCGCCGTTGACGATTTGAGCGGAGTTCGTGGCGACGAACCGCCCTTCGCTGTCTTTTACCAGAAATGGCGCATCTTCGACGGGCAGGCCCTCGGCGAGGTTTCGGTCATGGGAGAGGATGCCGCCGCCGTAGCCGATGGAGAAAACGGCTGGGATCAGGTCCAGGTGATTTCGTTCGCAGGACTGTTTGACCTGATCGAGCCGGCGGAAGTAATCGGGTGATTGCTGGCAGAGGGTGTCGAAGCCGAAGGAGGCCACGGCGCCATTGAACCCGTGTTGGCCAGCGGAATCGAGGACGCGGGAAATCTCGGCGACATCGCTATCCGTGCCCAGTCCCCAGCCGAAGATCCAAACAAAGCGATCAGGGTAAGGAGCGGCGGTGGAGAGTCGAACCAAGAGGAAGGACAGAGAGGCAAGCAGGGTCAGCTT
>Ga0335078_10009552_pt1 | contig 14374 bp, 11 predicted proteins | sample Lox_Sample_32_FD_206711 | JGI IMG/M metagenome (GOLD analysis project Ga0335078, IMG submission 206711) | Soil microbial communities from Loxahatchee National Wildlife Refuge, Florida, United States - Lox_Sample_3.2 | ecosystem: Environmental > Terrestrial > Soil > Wetlands | place: USA...
TGCAGAAGGTACAGTTTGGCGCGATAGCTCTTGGCCATGGCGGTGGCGTGGATCAGGGCCCGGTGGTCCAGTTCGGATTGATCGAGCGGCACCAGAATCCGGTGGTATTCGAGCGCCGGGACTTGTGGCACGGCCGCTTCCGGTACGCTGACCGAGGCGCGTCCGAAGCGGCGCACCCAGCGCGCGATGAGCGGCTCGAAGGTGATCCACAGGAGCAAACCCGCCAGCGCCGCGCCCACCACGGCCAGCAGCGCCCAAACCGCGGGACGGCTGCCTTTCGAGCCCATCAGTTGCCGGACGCCATCGGCCAGCAGCCAGATATTCAACGCCAGGATCAGCGCCGCGGCCGCCCACGACAGCCATTTAATCCAGGGCTTGTTGGCGAAGAGTCCCATGCGGCCGCGATCGCTGGTGAAATGGATCAGGGGAATGATGGCGAACGGCAACTGCATGCTCAGAAGCACCTGGCTCAGGATCAGCAGTTGGTAGGTGCCCTTGTCGCCGGAAACGTAGATGACGGCTGCGGATGGAATGATGGCTACCGTGCGCGTGATCAGGCGCCGCAGCCATGGGCGCATGCGGATGTTCAGGAAGCCTTCCATCACGATCTGGCCGGCCAGCGTGCCCGTGAACGTGGAAGCCTGGCCGGAGCAGAGCAGGGCGATCGCGAACAGGATGCCGGCCGCCGCGGTTCCCAAAAGCGGCGCCAGCAGCAAGTGCGCCTGCTGGATCTCGGTGACCACCACGCCGTGCCGGAAAAAAACCGCCGCGGCCAGGATCAGGATCGCGGCATTCACCAGCAGGGCGCCATTCAGCGCCACCACCGAATCCAGCAGATTCCAGCGGCAGGCGGCCCGCTTGCCCACGTCGGTGTGGCCGATCTGGCGGGTCTGCACCAGCGCCGAGTGCAGATAGAGATTGTGGGGCATCACGGTGGCGCCCAGCATGGCGATGGCGATATACAGGTTCTGGTTGTTCAGGCGCGGAATCACGCCGAGAAACACCTGGGAAGCCACCGGTTTGGCGAGCAGAATCTCGATCGCAAAGCAGGCCCCCATCACGATGATGAGCGCCAGAATGAAGGCCTCCAGGAAGCGGATTCCCAATCCCTGGAACCAGAGCAGCAACAGGGTGTCGGCCGCGGTGAGCAGCACGCCGATCAGCAGCGGAATATGAAACAGCAGGTTCAGCGCAATGGCCGCGCCCAGCACTTCCGCCAGGTCGCAGGCGGCGATGGCGATTTCGCAGAGCACCCAGAGGGCGATCGTGACCGGCCGCGGATAGGTCTCGCGGCAGGCCTGCGCCAGGTCGCGCCCGGAGACGATTCCGAGGCGCGCGCTGAGGGTCTGGAGCAGGATGGCCAGCAGGTTGGAAACCACCAGCACCCAAAGCAGCGAGTAGCCGAAGCGCGCTCCCCCCTCCAGGTCCGTGGCCCAGTTGCCCGGGTCCATGTATCCGACGCTCACCAGGTAGGCCGGACCGGCGAAGGCGAACATGCGGCGCCAGACCGACAGGTGGGACGTCCCGACAGAGGAGTGCACGTCGGCGAGCGAGCGGGCGTCGGCGCGGGCCGAAGTAATCATAGTATCTGCTTCTGAATTAACTATGATTAACACGAGCGCCGCGAGGTGTCAATGTGCGCCTCAAGCTCACTTTGGTTAGCGGATACCCGCATTTGCGTGGATGCCCATCGCCCCCGCCCTTGCGCCGTCGGCCGAAGGCGGTCCGTCCCCATCCGCGCGCAAAATCGACTACAATAGCCTCGGGAGCTACTTGCAACCATGTTGCAGACTCTGATCATCACCCTCCGCGAAGGCGTGGAGGCCGCCCTGGTGGTCGCCATCGCCGTCGCGTACCTGCGCAAGATCGGCCGCCGCGACCTCCTGCCAGCCGTCCGCCATGCCTTTGGAACCGCTGTATTTGCTAGCGTTGCCTTCGCCTGGTGGCTGTCCCGGCTGCACCTCGGCGAGGATGCCTACGAGGGTTGGACCTTGCTCGTCAGCGCCGTCTTCGTGCTCAGCATGGTGCTCTGGATGAACCGCCACGCGCGCGGCATGAAGAGCGAAATTGAAACTCAGTTGCAACAGCGAAGCGGCGCCGCCGGCCGCTGGGGGATCTTCCTGTTCGTCTTTCTCATGGTCTTCCGCGAGGGCGTCGAAACCGTTCTGATGCTTCTGGCCGTCAAGATCGATACCTCCGGAGTGCTCGATATTGCAGGGGTTGCGATCGGTTTGGGGCTCGCCGTCCTGTTCGGCGTGAGCTTCGTGCGCGGCACCATACGCATCGATCTCCGGAGCTTTTTCCGCATGACCACCCTGATCCTGATGGTCATCGTGGTGCAACTCGCTGTCACCGGGCTGCACGAGCTTTCCGAGAACCGGGTGCTGCCCAGCAGCCGGCAGGAGATGGCTTTGATCGGTCCCATCGTGAGCAACGAAGTCTTCTTCTTCGTGGCCATCCTGGCGCTGGCGGGCGCCATGCTGCTGCTGGAGTACCGCCGCCGCCGCGCGCCCGCGCTCGACGGACTCACCGGCGCGGCTCTGCGCAAAGCGCGTTGGAGCGTGCGCCGCGAGCGCGCCTGGATGACGGCCTCCTGCGCGGCCACCACCCTGTTCATCCTCAGCATCACGGCGGAGTACCTGTACGCGAAATCCGCCACGGAGCTCTCCGCCGCGACTCCGGTGTCCATCGTGAACGGCGCGATCCGCATCCCGGCGGACACGGTGAGCGACGGCAACCTGCACCGGTTTGCGATCGAGGAGGATGGCGTCCACGTCCGCTTCATCGTCATCCGCCGGCCGGACCAGTCGCTGGTGGCGGCCTTCGACGCCTGCGAAATCTGCGGCAACCAGGGCTACTATCAGAAGGGTCCCAACGTGATCTGTAAGAACTGCGCCTCGGCGATTTTTATTCCGAGCATCGGCGTGCGCGGCGGATGCAATCCCATTCCCATCGCCTCGCACCTGGAAGGGGACCGGCTGGTGATCCCGGCGGACAAACTCGTTCCCGGCGTGAAGCTCTTCCGCAACCCCAGCTAGGCCCATGTTCCTGCGCTTCGTCAGCCAGTCGATTCGCCGCTCGCCGCGCCGCAAGGCGATGACGGTGGCGGCGGTGGCCATGGGATCGGCGGTGGCCACGGCGATGCTCGGGGTGATGCTCGATATCGGCGACCGCGTCAGCCGCGAATTGCGCAGCTTGGGCGCCAACCTGATGGTGACGCCGAAAGCGCGCTCACTGCCCGTGGAAATCGGCGGCATCAGCTATCGTCCGGTGTCGCGCGAAGACTACATCCCCGAAGATCAGGTGACCAAAATCAAGTCCACTTTCTGGCAGCTCAATATCACGGGGTTCGCGCCGTCGCTGAAGGCCGCGGCTGCTTTGGGTGGTCGCGACGTAGCGGTGGAAGGCGTGTGGTTCCGCCGCCGGTTCCGGGGGGCAGACGGCGCGGCGCTCGAAGCCGGGCTGCGCACGGTGAACGGCGCATGGAAGGTCGACGGACGCTGGATCGACGATGGCGTCCGCAACGACGGCGCGCGCGATTGCATGGTGGGCGGCGCGTTGGCACGTAAGCTGGGCCTCCATCCCGGGGATTCGCTGCCCTTGTTCGGGCAGCCCTTCACCGTGGCCGGCGTCATCTCGACGGGCGGCGAAGAGGAAGACCGCGTGTTCGTGCGGCTGGAGGTTTTGCAACGCCTGGTGAACCGGCCCGGCCAGGTGGATGCGGTGGAGGTCGGCGCGCTCACCAAGCCCGAGGACGAATTCGCGCGCAAGGATCCCGCCCGCATGACGCCGGTCGAATACGACCGCTGGTATTGCACGCCGTACATCAGCTCGATCGCGCACCAGATCGAAGAAGTGCTGCCCATGGCGGTGGCGCGGCCCATCTGGCGCGTGGCCGATAACGAAGGCAAGGTGCTCGGCAAAATCCGCGGGCTGATGCTGCTGATCTGCCTGGCGGCGCTGGCGTCGGCCGGCCTCACCGTATGGAGCGTGATGGCGACGACGGTGCTGGAGCGGCGCGGGGAGATTGCGATCATGCAGGCCACGGGCGCCTCCAACGGCCTGGTGGCGGCGCTGTTTTCGGCGGAGGTCGCGATGGAGGGCGCGGCCGGCGGGCTGATCGGATCGTGGGCCGGCCTGCTGCTGGCGCAGTGGGTGGGCCGCTCCGTATTTCAGACCGGACTTCAGGTTCCGGCGATGCTGGGGCCGGTCATCGTGGGAGCGGCCGTGATCGCGTCGGTGGCGGGCGCGGCGCAGCCCTTGCGCCGCTCGCTGTTGCTGGAGCCGGCGGTCACTCTGCGGGGTGGGGAATGATGGACGTGGCGCACGCTTTAGCGTGCCGCCGTGGGCTTCAGCCCACGGTCCGGCGAGTTGAAGCACGCCGCGGCAAGCAGGAGCTTGCGCCACGCGGAGGCGCCTGATGTTTTGGAATTTTGTCCTCCGCGCGGTTCAATTCCGGAAGCGCCGGCTGCTGCTGGCCTTCTCCGCGCTGGCGGTGGGGGCCACGCTGGCCACCGCGCTCTTCAGCGTCTACTCCGATATCGAGCGCAAGATGCGCGTCCAGTTTCGCGGATACGGCGCGAACCTGGTGATCGCACCCGCCGGGGGCGCGCAGACGGTCCCGCTCGCCGCGGTCGCGGAAGCCGAGCGCCTGGGCGCCGTGGCTGCCCCGTTCCTCTACACCATAGGACGCATGGCGGGCGAGCCTGTCGTGGTGGCGGGAATCGATACGCGCCGTGCCGGTCCGCTCACCGATTATTGGCGCGTCGAAGGCGCGCGCGTACCCGCGGCGGGAGAGTGCCTGGTGGGGAGCGCGGTCGCGGCCCATTTCCGTTTGCGGCCCGGAGGCAAGGCGGCGCTCGATGGCGCGCCGTGCACGATCCGCGGGATCGTGTCGAGCGGCGGCGCCGCAGATGCGCAGGTGATCCTGCCCTTCGCGGCGGCCGCGCAATTGGCCGGCCTGCACGACGCCGCCAGCCTGGTCGAAGTGCGCGCCGACGGCGAGCGGTTGCCGGCCGTCCAGGCCTCCCTGGCCCGGGCGCTTCCGGGCGCCGATGTGCGCCTGCTGCACGCCGTCGCCGAGACCGAAGCCAACGTGGTGTTGAAGATCCGTTCGACGCTGTTCCTGCTGACGGCCCTGGTCCTGGCCATCACCACGCTGTGCGTGAGCAGCAACTTCAGCACGCTGGTCATCGAGCGCAGCCAGGAGATCGGAATCCTGAAGGCCATCGGCGCCGCCGAGAAGAAGATCGCCGCGCTGTTCCTCTCGGAGTCCTTGATTCTGGGACTGGCATCCGCCGCCGCCGGATACGGCCTGGGACTGCTGGTCGCCTGGTGGATCGGCCGCCAGATCTTCCCCGAATCGACCGCCGGGGGGGTTGGGGTAAACTATGGCGTGTTCCTGCCGGTGGCCGGGGTCACGCTGGCGGTGGCCACGGCGGCCACCCTGGGCGCCGCGGCGCGCATCTGGCGGATCAAGCCCGCCGGGATCCTGCGGGGAGAATAGAGGGCATGGCATTCGTCGAACTGGAGAACGTCACCAAGGCGTACGACAGCGGCTGGTCCGCGCCGGTGAAGGCGCTGGACCGCGTGAGTCTCACCGTCGAGGCGGGCGAGTGGATCGCGATCATGGGGCCGTCGGGCTCCGGCAAGACGACCCTGCTGAATATTCTGGGCTGCCTCGACCAGGCCACCAGCGGCGTTGTGCGCATCGATTCCGTCGACACCTCCACCTTGACGCGCGGCGAACTGGCCCGCTTTCGCGCCGAGACGGTCGGCTTCGTGTTCCAGCAGTTTCACCTGATCCCGCACTTGACCGCGCTGGAGAACGTGATGCTCGCGCAATACTTCCACAGCATGACCGATGAAGGCGAAGCCCGGCAGGCGATCGAGCGGGTGGGGCTCGGCGATCGCGCGCGCCACTTGCCTTCGCAGCTTTCCGGCGGCGAGCAGCAGCGCGTGGCCATCGCCCGCGCGCTGGTGAACGATCCCAAGATCATCCTGGCCGACGAGCCCACCGGCAATCTCGACGCGGCCAACGAGCAGATCGTTCTGGAGCTGCTCACCGGATTGCATGCGCAGGGGCGCACGATCCTGATGGTGACGCACGACGAGCAGGTGGGCCGCTGCGCCGATATCCGGATCAACCTGGAGCACGGCCGGATCGTCGAGACCACCCACTTCAGCATGGAGGAGAACCAGGATTTCGACGAAGTGCTGGAACAGTTGTGGATGCTGCGCGAGCAGACCTTCCACGCCGAGCCGGAGCACTTCACGGCCGCGCAGTATCGCAAGGTGGTGACGTTGATGACGCGCATCGGTCTGGTCGAGACGCGCGGCGGCGCGGTGGCCTTTACGCGGCGCGGCGAGGAGCGCGCGCGCAGCGTGATCCGCCGCCACCGCCTGGCCGAGCGCCTGTTCGTGGACGTGCTCGCCATACGGGACGACCAATCCGTCGAGGCCGACGCCTGCAAACTCGAGCACATTCTGAGCCCGGAAGTGACCGATCGCATCTGCACGTTTCTGGGCCATCCGCGAACCTGCCCGCATGGCAGTCCGATCCCGGAAGGGGAGTGTTGCCGGGGCGCGGACACGGCGGCTTGCGGCGCCGGCGTGCTTGCGCAGGCGGACTGTCCGGAGACCGAGCCGGCGAATTGATCCTCGCCGCGGCATGCGGAACTTGCGCCACGGATGCCTTGCCGGTTGCGCGGGGCCGCGCGCGGTGAGATGATGCCCGCATCGGACATCCTATGAAAAACTGGCTCATCCCCGGAATTTTGTTTCTGACCTTGGGCGTTTGCGGCTCGACCGAGGCGCAGCAGGCGAAGAAAAAGAAGCTGCTGTTCATCGGCGAGGTGCAGGGCTTTCAGCACGATTCGGTGTCGCACGCCATGGCGACCATCGAGAAGCTGGGCCAGCAGAGCGGCCTGTGGGACACCTACCTGCGCACGGATACGCAACTGGTGACCAAGCAAAAGCTCGGAAACAACGCCAAGAACCTGGACTATTTCGACGCGGTGATGTTCTACACGACGGGCACGCTGAAGATGAACGACGAGCAGAAGGCCGCGCTGCTGTCGTTCGTGAAGGAAGACGGCAAGGGCTTCCTGGGCACGCACAGCGCCACCGACACGTTCTACGACTGGCCGGAGTACGGCGAGCTGATCGGCGGTTACTTCAACGAACATCCGTGGGGGCAGGTGCACTGCGAGATCAACGTCGAGGACCGCGCCTTTCCGGCGACCAGGCATCTGCCGGCGCACTTCCCCATCTACGACGAGATCTATCAGTTCAAGGCGCCGTACTCGCGGGATAAGGTGCGCGTGCTGATGAGCGTGGATGCGAACTCGGTGGATCTGACCAACCCGCGGGTGCACCGCACCGACAAGGATTTCGCCGTCACCTGGGCGCACTCCTACGGCAAGGGCCGCGTCTTCTACTCGTCGCTGGGGCATCGCGAGGAAGTGTGGGACCGGCCGGACATCCAGCAGATGTGGACCGAAGGCGTAAAGTGGGCGATGGGTATGACGGAAGGCGACGTCGCGCCGCGGCCCAAGCCGGCGGATTAATCGCGCGCGGCGGCGGCGCCGCGGCGACGGGACTTCAGCACTTCCAGGCCGGCGGGCAACAGCGACAGGGCGAGGATGGCCAGGATCACTTTGTCGAAATTGTGCCGTACGAACGGAACGCCGCCGAGCTCGTAGCCGAGCATCGTCATCAGAAACACCCAGCCCGCCACGCCGCACACGTCGAAGGAGATGAAGCGGGCCAGGTTCATACGGGCCACACCCGCCACGAACGCGGCGAAGGTGCGGATGATGGGGATGAAGTGGGCGTAAAGCATGGTGCGGCCGCCATGCTTCTCGTAGAATTCGTGGGTGCGCCGCAAGTAGTCCTGGCGGAAGATCCGGGAACCGGGCCGGTTGAAGATATGGGGACCGGCGCCGCGGCCCAACAGGTAGCCGGCCGTATCGCCGAGGAGCGCGGCGCAGATCAGGAGCACGTTGACCAGCGCGATGTTGAGCCGGCCGGCGCCGCAGACCACGCCCACGGTAAACAGCAGCGAGTCGCCGGGGAGGAAGAATCCCACCAGCATGCCGGTCTCGGCAAACACGAGCCCGAATAAGACGGCGTAGCCGAGCCACCCGGTGAGGAGCGTGCCGAGGAGTTCAATGAGCCGCTCGGGGGTGGTCAGCGAGCGCAGGAAATCCAGAACGGAATGGAGCATCCGGTCAGCCGCGGTAGCCGGCGATCAAGCGGTCGACGACATCCTGGTGGATCTTGACCTTGCCTTCCTTGATGAGGGCCTCGCGCACGCCTTCCTCAAACAGGGTATTGCGGGACTGGCCCTTTTGGCTTTTGATCTGGTCGCGGATGACGGTGCGTTCGGCCGCCAGGCCGGCGGGGTCGGCGGGGATCTTCTCCACCACTTTGCCCACGACGCGGCCATTGGAGATTCCGCTCGGTCCGAAGATAGTGCCGGCCGGCTTGGCGAAGGCATCCGGCAGCATGCTGGCCGACCCGAGTCCCTCGATGGCTCCGTTGCGGTCGACCTCGTTGGAAGTCTTCACTTCGAAGCCCATGGCCTTGGCGGCGCGCTCGAGATCGCCGCCCATGGAGCGGGTCTTCTCGGCGAGCTCGCCGGCCTTCTGGTCGACGAGGCGATTGACGCGGTCCTTCATGAGGGCGTCGCGGACTTTGTCGCGCACGTCTTCAAAGGCGCTGGGGTGGGCGGGAATCACGGCGGTGCAGACGGCCAAGGCGTATTTGTTGCCGGGCACCAGGACCTGTTGGGAGACCTCGCCTTTCTTGAGGCTGGAAACGGCCTCTTCGAACTCGTGGTTGGCGCCGATTCCCGGCACCGCATCGCCCGTGCCGAACGAGTCGGCCTTGATGTATTGCACGCCGAGATCGGCGGCCACCTTTTCGGGATGTTGGGGATCCTTGGTGAGGGCGGCTTGCACTTTGTCGGAGGTCTGCTGCATCAACTCGTTCACGCGCTGCTTCTGGTATTCGGCGGCCAATTGCGGCTTCACCTCATCGAACGGCTTGAGGCGGGGATCCTGGTGTTTCAGCAACTGGATGATGTGGTAGCCGTACTGCGTCTTGACGAGATCGCTGATCTGGCCGGGCTTGAGGGCGAAAGCCGCCTTTTCGAATTCCGGCACCATTTGGCCGCGGACCACGCCATCGTACTCGCCGCCTTTGGCCGCGGAGCCGGGATCCTGGGAGTTTTTCCTGGCGAGTTCGGCAAAATCCGCGCCTTTTGCGCGGGCCTGCTTCAACAGCGCTTCGGCCTTAGTTTTGATGGCCGCCTCCTCCTGGGGGGTCTTGTCGGTGGTGGTCAGCAGGATGTGCCGGATGTCGACGGTCTCCGGCGTGCGATAAGTGTCCCGATTGGCGTTATAGGCGCGCAACAGATCGGCGTCGGTAGGCTGTATGGACTGTTCGAGCTTGGCCTGATCGATCAGCAGGATGCCGAGGCTGCGCTTCTCCGGGACCTGATACAAGGACTTGGTGCCCTCGTAAGCTTTGCGCAACTCCTCGGGAGTCACCTGCACTTCCGCCTGGAGCTTGTCCGGCGAGACCTTGACATATTCGATTTTGACCTTGTCGTGACGTTTCTGATACTCCTGCTCGATTTCCTGCGGCGTGACGATAATGCCTTCCAACGCGATGTCGCGCATTTTGGTGACGAGCAACTGGCGCGCCATGTCGGTTTCAAACTGTTCGATGGTGAAGTTCTGTTGGGCCAGTGTCGCGGCATACTCTTCCTTGCTGAAGTTGCCTTTCTGGAAGAGCTGCGGGAGCGTGGCGCGGATGGCGGCGGCCAGCTCGGCGTCGGAGATCTTGAAGCCCAGCCGGTGGGCCTCATAGGCCAGGGCCCGCTCGGTCACCATGGAGTTGACGAACTGCGGCACATAGTGGGGCATGATCTCGGCGGGCAACTGGCGGCGCTTCAGATTCATCTGCACGACCTGCTGGACTTCGGGGATGGTGATGACATCCTTGCCGATCTCGGCGACCACAATGTCGGAAGAACCCGCGCCGGTGTTATAGCTGGGGACGAGGTAAGTCAGCATGGACAAGGCGACGAGCAGCAGCAATCCGCCGAGCATGATGCGGACGGCTTTGTCTCGGCTGCGGAACAGATCAAACATGTAGCGTAGTCTCCTGCGATAAAGGGAAATTCCAGTATAGCGCAGCGCGAGCGGAAGCTCCCTTCCAGCACGCTGAGAGTTGTTGAAAAAGCGCGGGACCGCCTGCTGCCGCGCGCGGCTCTGACACGGCGCGCGGCGCGCCCGGGCGCGTCTTTCGACAAGCTCCTACAGCAGATGACCCGGCAACTGATACTGAACGTCGAGGTGCGGGGTCTCCAGACGTTTGGATCCCTGCCCGCGCGAATCGAGGCAGCTTTCAAGCATGCCGCAGACCATCAGCGAACGTTCGAGGGGATAGGGTTTCCTGCCGGTGAGGAACATCTCTTCGATGTGGCGGACGAGGCGGGCCGAGCCGGGCGCGTTGGGTTCTGGAGTGAGGAGAAACTGCGTGGACAGGATGCCGAGGTCCTTGAGGCGGGCGGCGAAGGTGAAGTCCCGGACCGCGCCGGTGAGCATAAGGAGTGTGGCGCGCAGGCCATCGCGATATTCGAAGAAGCAGGCGGCGGGCTTGGGCACGAGCTTGGGCAACTCGCCGTTGGCGGCGAGATCCTGCGGGCGGCCGTCCTGGAGGGTCAAGCCTTGGGGCGTGTCGCTGCGGGAGAGGGCCGCGCCGAGCAGTTCGGGCGGCCAGCGCCCGTCGCGGCCGGCCTGCCAGACTTCGTCTCCTTCGATCATGCACACGGCCTTGACTCCGGTTTCGCCGCCGCGGCGGCGTTCGAGCATGGATTGCATCGCCTCCAGCGCGCGGTCGTCCACGGCATCGGGTCCGCCAGCTCCGACCATGAGCGCGTCTTCGATCCCGCAGCCGGGCGGCAGTTCGAGATCGGGCAAGCGCCAGGTGACCGGCAGCGCGGAGCCGGCCAGCAGCGGGAAGTTCAAGCGCAGCGCGGCATCCGCCATCCAGCGGGCTTTTTCGAAGCTGTACGACAGGTGCGGGTAGATGTAGATGGGGGCGGTGCGGCGGCTACGTTCGAAGACATCCACGCATTGGGCGAAGAACTCGTAGCGCGGGTCCAGGACCTGGCCCTTTTCGTTGCGCGGATACTGGCCGTGTCCGGCGGCGATGAGCACGGCATCCACGGCCAGCTTATCGCCGCCGCAACATAGGGTTTCGGCGATCGCCGGATAGAGGCGGAATCCGAACTCGGCCGCCCGCGGCGCGCTGAGGTCGCCGTCCGGCTTCTGATCGGCGTAGAGCGACACGATCCGCAGATCGGGCCGATGCCACAGGCCGTCGCGCGGGTAGCCGGTGAGGAAGGGGTCCACAAGGTGCTGGGCATGGGACTGGTAACGGTAAGCGGTGGTGACGACGGCAAGGCGCTGCGTCATGTGTGCGGCTCGGAAGAGGTCATCAGGTTCTCCAGAAAGTGGACTCGGGGCGGGGGTGGTAGGCGATGGCGAGGTGCGGGGTCTCGTAGCGCGCCTGGTTGCGGAAGAGGCTCTCGACGCCGGCCGCGGTGAGTCCCGTAGTGAGCAGCGTGCGCTCGACCGGGTAGCTGGGCTTGCCGGTCAGGAACATCCGCTCCATATGGTGCACAAGCGGACTGAAGAAACTCGCGAGGCTGGTGCGGGCGGGCGGCATGGGCAGATAGAGTTGCGTGGAGAACGGATCTTGCCGGCCGTCGATGGAGGCGGCGAAATTGAAATCCCGCACCAGGCCGTCCATCAAGAGCATGGTGGAGAACAGGCCGTCGTGGTGCCGGTAACGATACGCCACCGGGTCCTGGACAAGGCGGCGCATGTCCTCGAGCGAGGGGAGAGCGTGGAAGCCGGGCCGCCCCGAAGCGAGGGTGTGGCTGCGGCACAGCGCGGCGGTCATGAGATCGCGGGGCCACACGCCGTCCTGGCAGGCCTGCCAGAAGCGTTCGCCGCGGTACGCCTGCAGCCACTGGACGCCGGTCTCGCCGCCTTGGCGCCGCTCGACCATGCACTGGATGGTTTCGAGGCCATGGAAATCGTAGCTATCGACGCCGCCGTAACACACGCACAGAGCTTCGCGGATGACGGCGCCCAGAGGCATCTCGACGGAAGGGATGCGCCAGGTCACGGGCAGGCTGGAGCCGGCCATCAAGGGGAAGTCCAGCTCGCGGGACTGATCGTACATCTGCCGGGCCCAATCCCAGTTCCAGGATAGGTGCTTGTCGTTGAACACGGGCACGGAGCGGCGGCTATCGCGAAAGACCCGGACGATCTGCTCGAAGAACTCGTGGCGCGGATAACGCGTCTGGCCTTTCTCGTTTCGCGGGTAGTTGCCGTGCTCGCCGACCAGCACGACGCCGTCGACGGCGAGCTGATTTGTGCCGAGAGTCAGGGCCTCGGCGATGGTTGGATAGATTCGCATGGAAGGAAAGCGGCGGGCGCGACCGCGGCTGAGATCGTTTTCGCCGGCCTGGTCGACGTAGAGCGCGACGAGGTCCATAGGCGGACGATGATACGCGCCGTTCCAACCTTAGCCATCCAGGAAGCGGTCGACGATGTGCTGGGTGTGCGAGTACTTGAAGTAAGCGGTGGCGACGGCCGCGAGTTTGGGCCGTCCGGCCGCGCGGAGGAAAGGCGCAGCCGCCGCGGCGGCCAGCAAGCCGCGCCTGGAGATCCGCATGGTCAGGCCCATTATAATGCGGGGAGAGTGTCCTACTGGATGGTTCTGTGTCTGGCGGCGGGTCTGCCGCTCTGGGGGCAAGTCCCGGCGCGGGCGCGCAAACTACACGAACAGGCTTTTGTGTTTGATGCCCACGTGCACGCGATCGACCGCCAGTTCTATCATGGCGGCGACATCGGGGAACGCGTGGCGGACGGGCAGTTCGACTTGCCGCGCGCCCGGGAAGGCGGCGTCAAGGCGATGTTCTTTTCGATCTTCGTGACCGAGGAATATTATCCGGGGCGCTTCGAGACCAAGCAGACGCTGCGGCTGATGGACCTGGCGCTCGCGCAACTGGCGGCGAACCACGATCAGATCGGGCTGGCTCTGAACGCAAGCGATATCGAGCGGATCAACCGCGCGGGCAAGATGGCGGCGGTGCTGGACCTGGAGGGGGGCTTCGACCTGGATGGCGACCTGGGCGTGCTGCGCGATCTATACCGGCTGGGGCTGCGGTCGGCGCAGCTTCCGGCGCACAACTGGACCAACAACTTCGCGGACTCGTGTTGCGCGCCGCCGAAGTGGCACGGGTTGAACGAACGCGGGCGGGCGGTGGTGCGGGAGATGAACCGGCTGGGCATGGTGATCAACGTATCGCACGGGTCCGATGAGACGATTTCGCAGGCCATCGACGCCAGCTCGGACCCGATTGTGGCTACGCATCAGGGTTTGCGGTGCTTCAATAACATTCCGCGCAACATGCCGGACTGGTTATTGAAGAAGTTGGCGGACCATGGGGGAGTGATCGGGTTTCAGATCGGCAACGAGTTTCACAATCCGCGCGTTTTTGAATGGCGGGCCCGGCATGCCGGGAAGGTATTCTGGGACACGAGCGATCTCGGGCGCCGCGTATTGCCGCAAACGATCGAAGAGATCGATAGACTGGTGGGGCCGCAATTTCCGATGGTGGGGGTGGAGGCGCCCGACGAGATCAAAATGTCGGTCGACGAATGGGTGAACGTAGTGGACCGGGCGATCGAGTTGGCCGGCGAGGATCATGTGGCGTTGGGCAGCGATTTCGACGGCGGGCCTACGCCGCCGCGCGGGATGCGGGACATACGGGACCTGGCGCTGATCACGGATGCGATGCTGCGGCGCGGATACTCGGAGCAGCGCATACGGAAGTTCCTGGGCGAGAATCTGCTGCGGGTCTTCCGGAGAATCACGGAGAAACGGTGAGGAAGGGCGGGGCAGGTATCCGGCGGGCTATGCCGGGTCTTCGGCGCCGGCCGGGAGATCCTCGGCTGAAGCTTCGGGGAGGGGTGTCAGTTCGACGGATCTTAGTAAGTCGATCGCCTCAAGATATAGAGCATGATTGTGGCGCGCCTGAAGGACGACTGGGGAGGCGGGACAGGATCTAAGTTCCGGCTGCAGGACGGCGGGCGCCTCGCCGGCGCTATTTTCGAAATCGTGTTGCATGGGGTTGCATCCGGTTGCATCCGGGGGTGGTGGAGGTTCGGGAGCGGGTGACCCGGCGGGGCTCTCGATGCTGTTGGAGGCTTCGGCGGGAGCGTCCGCCGCGGTGGGATCGTCACGATGCGGGTTGCAAAGAGCGGGGAGGCGACCGCAGTCCTGT
>Ga0335078_10009554_pt1 | contig 14372 bp, 14 predicted proteins | sample Lox_Sample_32_FD_206711 | JGI IMG/M metagenome (GOLD analysis project Ga0335078, IMG submission 206711) | Soil microbial communities from Loxahatchee National Wildlife Refuge, Florida, United States - Lox_Sample_3.2 | ecosystem: Environmental > Terrestrial > Soil > Wetlands | place: USA...
AGATCAGGCCCCACAGGAACACATATTCCCAGCCGTGGTGCGCCCAGGCCCAGCCGTTGTGGACGAACAGCAGACTGATCACGGCAAGCTCGATGGCGATCGACGCGGCGAAGAAGCGCGTGAACAGCCCGAGCATGACGCAGACGGCGCCGATGGTTTCGTTGATGAAGACGATATAGGCAACGAGCAAGGCCGGTTCGAAGCCGCTTTTGGCGAACTCCTCGGCTGCCGTGGCCATCGACGGCCCCACGAGCCTGTTGTAGCCGTGGGCCAGCATGGTGCCGCCGACGGTGATGCGGATGAGCGGCCACGACAGCGGAATAACGACGTCATAGAACGGCTGCAGGAACGGCAGCAGCAGTTTCGGCTTGGCCTGAGTGTCCGCCATGATGTCCTCCCGGTCGCCCCCCGGTCGCAAACACCGCAGCTTGCGGTTTATTTCGCCGCCATCACCAGCGAATAGCGCTCGTCCGCCGCCGGGCATTCGGCCAGCGGCACGCCGAGCTCCTTGCGCACGATGTTGGTGCCGAGCACCAGCGAGACCATCTTGTAGAAGGCGTGGCGGCGACTCATACCCTCGCGGCCCATGCCGCAATCGGTCGAGATCACCAATCGCTCAGGCGGAATATATTTCAGCGCGGCGCGGATTTTTTCCGCCACTTCGTCGGGGCTTTCGACCTGCAGCGTATGATGGTCGATGACGCCGATGGCGATCTTCTTGCCGGTGATGGTCTTGCCGATGGCTTCGAGATCGATGCCGCCGGAGCTCGACGATTCGAAAGTGATGACGTCGGCGTCGACCGTGTTGTAGGTCTCTAGCGCCGGCTTGTAGCTCTGCACGGCCGCGAACATGCGCTGCTGGGAAGGGTTACCCCAGCAGGAATGCGCCCAGACTTCGGTCTTGGCGCGCAGGCCTTTGACGGTGCGATTGAACACCTCGACCATCAATTGCGGCGTGATCACCTTGTCCTGGATCTTGCGCACCGCGATCAGGTGGATTTGCGGCTCCTCGATCTGGATCACCGGACAGCCGGCGTCGGCAAGCTCGTGATATTCCTCGTTGAAAGCGTCGGCGATGGCGAACATGCGCTCGGGCACGCTCTTGTAATATCTATCCTGCAGCGCAAACGCGACGATCTCCGCCGACACTGCGCCGAACTTGACCGGCTTTTCGGTGAAGCGCTGTGCCGCCTTCCACATCGCGGTGTATTGCAGATTGCCGCGCCCGATCGGTCCAGTGATCACCGGCATGACGCGCGATTCCAGATAGTCGTGCAGAATGTGTCCGCGCGGAAACAGAATGCCGCCGCGCCCGGCCGGCGTCGGCTCGGGATGGGCAGCGTCGAGGCCGCTCATGTGGTTCGGCGGATAGGCGGTCCAGCTCTGGCCGCCGACGTCATCGTCGAAGCGGCAGTCGCCGTCGGTGACGATGTCGAGACCGGCGAGCTCCTGATCGCGTAAGTAACAGGTCAGCGCGTCTTCATACTGCTCGCGGAAACGGCGGGCGACCATCGCTTCGAGAAAATGACGGGTGCCGAGATTTTCCGTGTACCAGCTCGGCCGCGGCAGCGAGCCGGTGATGGTGGTCGGCAAGGTGATGTCTTTGGTGCCCCGATACATTGTCAGCGTCTCCCCAGGAAAGGCCGAGCGGCCGATGATCGCGCTCGCCGGTTTTGTGCGCGTAGCTTAGCAAGCTGCGGCGGCCGATGATAAGCGGGTCGTGCACGCGACAATCGCCTGCCCACCAAGTCGGAATACAATGGGCAGCAGTGGGCAGCAAAACTGTAAGGTGACGGGCGGTGCCGCCGCGGGTTCAAGTTCCGGTAAACACCGGCTTGCGCTTCTCCATAAACGCGGTGCGGCCTTCGGTGTAATCGCGGCTGGCAAAGCACTGCTCGACCAGTTCAGCCGCGCGCGCCAGATTGCGCTTGGAATCTTCCTTGACGACCTCGCCGACCGTGACCTTCACCGCCTTGATGGTCAGCGGCGCGTTGGCAGAGATCATGTCGGTGATGCTTTTGACGCAAGCCTCGAGCTCGGCCGACGGCACCACGCGGTTGACCAATCCCATGACGCGCGCTTCCTCGGCGTCGAACTGGCGCGCGGTATAGAAAATCTCCTTGGCGAAGGACGGGCCGACGATATCGACCAGCCGCTTGAGCCCGCTATAGCCGTAGCCCAGGCCAAGCTTGGCCGCCGGCACCGCAAAGCGCGAATTGTCGGAAGCGATGCGCAGGTCGCAGCAGGTGGCAAGCCCCAATCCGCCGCCGATGCAATAGCCGCGGATCATGGCGATGGTGGGCTTCGGAAAGTCGGCGATGCTGGCATAGGTCGCATCGGTCTTCTTGTTATAGGACCGCACCGCTTCGAGCGTGGCGCGCTCGCTGCCGAATTTCGAGATATCGGCGCCGGACACGAAGGCCTTGCCGCCGGCGCCGGTGAGCACCACGACGCGGATGTCGTTGTCGGCGGCGAAGCCGTTGAGAATTTCGGTGGTCGCCTCCCACATTTCCAGCGACACCGCGTTGTGCCGCTCCGGATTGTTGAACGTCACGATGCCGACGCCGCCTTCCTTGCGCGAGAGCATCTTGTCGGTTTGCGTCATGGTTATTTCCCTTTTCATTCGTCATGCCCGGTACCAGGCCGCGCACGACGACCAGTGATTACACCGCCCCGGCCTTGTGCAGCGCCGCGATATCGCGCTTGGAAAATCCGAATTCCTTGAGCACCGCATCGGTATGCTCGCCGAGCTCCGGCGGCCGCGCCGCCAACCGCGACGGCGTCCGCGACAGCGTCACCGGTTGGCCGACCAGCCGCATCTTGCTCTTGTCCTTCCTCGTCACGCTCTGCGCGATACCGAGATGCTCGACCTGCGGGTCGGCGAACACCTGGTCGATCGAATAGATCGGCCCGCATGGCACCCCGGCCTTGTTAAGGCGCTCGATCCACTCGGCGCTGGTGCGGCGGCCGATATAGGTTTCGATCTCGGCATTGAGCGCATCGCGGTGCTTGGAACGCGATGAACCGGTCCGATAGTCGGGATTTTGCAACAATGCCGGCGCCTCGGCCGCCTGGCAGAACCGCTCCCAGATGATCTGTCCCGTGGCGGCGATGTTGATATAGCCGTCCTTGGTCCTGAACACGCCGGTCGGAATGCTGGTCGGATGATTGTTGCCGGCCTGTTTTGCCACTTCGCCGCTGACCAGATAACGCGCGGCCTGGAAATCGAGCATGAAAATCTGCGCTTGCAACAGCGAGGTCGTGATGTGCTGCCCTTTGTGGGACTTCTCGCGCTCGAGCAAGGCGACAAGGATGCCGATCGAGGCGAACAGCCCGGCGCTCAGATCGGCGATCGGGATGCCGACGCGCACGGGGCCTTGGCCGGGCAGGCCGGTGATCGACATCAGCCCGCCCATGCCCTGGGCGATCTGATCGAAGCCGGGTCGATCGGCGTAAGGGCCATCCTGGCCGAAGCCGGAAATGCTGGCGTAGACCAGGCGTGGATTGATCTTGGCGAGCGCTTTGTAGTCGATACCGAGCCGCTTCTTCACGTCGGGGCGGAAATTCTCCACAACGACGTCGGCTTTCTTGACCATGCGCTTGAACGCCGCCAGCCCTTCTGGCGCTTTCAGATTGAGCGTCATGCTGCGCTTGTTGCGATGCAGGTTCTGAAAGTCGCCGCCCTCGCGCGGCCCGCCCATCGGCTCCTCCGGTCCCGGCGGGGATTCGATTTTGATGACGTTGGCGCCCCAATCGGCGAGCTGGCGCACGCAGGTCGGGCCCGACCGGACGCGGGTGAGATCAAGCACCGTAAAGCGGGCGAGAGCTTTCGAAGCGTGCGGGAAGGGCATTGCTGGCGTCTCCACGGCCGTTTTGGCCGGCTCGATTTTTTGGCGGCCGCAATTCTCGGTGAGATTGGCCGAGAGGGCCAGAACTTCCCCGATCTTGTCGGCATTGTCTACCGGCTCGCCAGCCGGGGCGGGCCCATCGTTCCCGCCAATTGGACGCGATAAAGTGACGGCAGGAACGGCCATCTTTCCGGCACTTTCGCGAGGCGATCATGAATGAAGAAGCCCTCAATGTCAGCGTACGCAAATTCCTCAAAAGGGTCGGCATTACCTCGCAGCGCGAGATCGAGCAGGCGGTGCGCGCGGCTATTGCCGGCGGCCGGCTGAAAGGCAATGAAGCGCTGTCGGCCAAGGTCCTGCTTAGCGTCGAAGGCCTCGGTCTGTCGGTCGAGATCGAGGGCGCCGTCGAGCTTGAATAAAGAATGCGTTCCGGGATGACGATCATGCTTAGGCTCTGCCGTCCGCTTATTGCGCTCACGCTCGCTGCCGTTGCGGCAACGGCGTTGGCGCAGGAACATCCTGCCCACGGCGGCGGCGCGCGCTCCGACCGCCAAGGCGAGAGCCAACAGGCAAGCCAGCAAAGCGGCTTCGGACACGAGAGCGGTCCGGGTGTCCTGTCGCTGTTGCCGAGCGATGCCGTCACCGAGCACAGTGTCGATATCAAATCCGGCAAGCTTGCCTATACGGCAACGGCCGGAACGTTTTCGCTGTTCGATCAGTCCGGCTCGCGATCGGCGCAAGTCTTCTACACCGCCTATGTCGCCAAGACCGACAATCCGTCGGCGCGGCCGGTGACCTTCGTTTTCAACGGCGGCCCGGGTGCGGCATCGGCGTTCCTCAATCTCGGACTGGTCGGGCCGCGTATCGCCGAATTCGGCGCCGACGGCCGCGACGGCTCGCATGTTCGCCTCGTCGACAATCCGGATACTTGGCTTGCCTTCACCGATCTCGTCTTGATCGATCCGGTCGGCACCGGCTGGAGCCGCGCCGCAAAACCCGACGACAACCACTTTTTCTGGGGCGTGCGCGGCGATGCCGAATCCATGGCCAAAGTCATCGCGCTCTATGTCGCGAAGAACAGCCGCGCCTCGTCGCCGAAATTCATCCTCGGCGAAAGCTATGGCGGCTTTCGTGCCGCCAAGGTTGCGCGCGTCCTGCAGAACGATCAGGGCATCGTGGTTTCCGGAATCTTGATGGTATCGCCGATGCTTGACGGCTCGTTCCAATTCGGCGGCGATCGATTCGCGCTCGGCGCCGCGCTGCAGTTGCCGTCATTGGCGGCGGCTGAACTCGAGCGCAAAGGTAAATTCAGCAAAGAAGCACTGGCGCAGGCCGAGCATTTTGCGCTCACCGATTATCTCGTCACGCTGGCCGGTCCGCCGCCGCAAGGCAACGCCGCGAAGGATTTCTATGCGCGCGTCGCCAAAATCACCGGCGTGTCGGTGGATGCGGTCGCCCAGTCGCGCGGGGTCATCCGCGACGACTACATCAAGAATCTTGCCGGCGATCACAAGATCGTCAGCCATTACGACGCGACTTTCGCGTCGGACGATCCATATCCGGAAACGCCTGTCGACCGCGGCCCGGATCCGATCCTAGACGGTATGATCCGTGCCTATGGTAGCGCGTTCGTCGGCTACGCCCGCGACGAGCTCGGCTTCAAGACCGAGATGACCTACAATCTGCTCGACGGCAGCATATCGAGGAAATGGGATTGGGAACGCGATCACGGCCAGCCGAGCATCACCGACGATCTGCGCGAGCTGCTGGCATTGACGCCGTCGTTCCGGCTGATGATCGCGCACGGCTATAGCGACATGGTCACGCCCTATGCGGTGACGCGCTATCTGCTGCAGCGCCTGCCGGCGTTCGAGGGCGAAGAGCGCACCGCGCTGAAACTCTATCGCGGCGGCCATATGTTTTATCTCGACCCGGGCTCTCGCCAGGCGTTTACCGCCGATGCCCGGACGATGTACGCGGCGCCGTGATGGTTGCTCAGGATCGCTAAAAGGCTCGGCTCCCGCCCGCTGCCGGCAGGCGACGCCGTCCGCGGTCCGTGCCGTTAACGATCGCTCGCCGCCGCTGTAACCAATTGCGCCGAATGCGGGGGAGCGCGGCGCTTTGTCTCACCGCTGCCCCGTTTGCGCAGAAAGCCAAGCTAAATTTCGCTTTGCGCCGGGTTACATGCGATCGGTGATTAAAAAATGGGCTTTCGCCTCCGGTCTGCGGTCGCCGGCGGCCGGGGGCTCACGTTGCTTTTCACGATAGAATACGACAATCGTGTAATTGAAATAATCGATCGACAAGACATAGTCGGCCGCCCTCACGTCACCAAGAACAGCTTCAAGGGAGAGAAAATAGTTATGTCCAAGGATCTTACTAGCGCCCCCGTCAAGCGGCGCACTATCCTCACAGCCGGCCTGGCGCTCGGTGCCATGCAGATGGCGAGCCCCTTCGTGGTGAAGTCGCTCGCCGACGAGCCTGTCAAAATCGGCCTCGACAATCCGCTGACCGGCACCTTCGCGGCGCTCGGCAAGAATGAATTGATCGGCGCCCAACTCGCTATCGAGCAGATCAACGCCAAGAACGGCATTCTCGGCCGCAAGGTCGAACTCGTCGTCGAAGATTCGACCAGCGGCGACACCGCCACCGCGGTGCAGAAGGCGCTCAAGCTGATCGACCGCGACAATGTCAACTTCCTTCTCGGCAACATCAATTCCGCGCTGGCGCAGGCGATGGCGAATACGAGCTTCCAGAAGGGCGTCTTCCACATCGTGCCCGGCGGCCATACCGACAGCGTCACCGGCACCCAGTGCCATTGGAACGTTTTCCGCGTCTGCAACACGACGCGGATGGAGACAAATTCGGTTTCGAGCCTGCTGCTCAGCAAGTACGGCAAGAAGTGGTACTTCATCACCACCGACTACGCTTTCGGCCACTCGCTGCAGCAAGGGTTTGAAGCGAGCCTCAAGGGCGCTAACGGCACCGAGCTCGGCGCGGATTTCACGCCGCTCGGCACCACCGATTTCTCGGCGAATCTGATCAAGGCGCAGTCGACGAATCCCGATGCGATCATCTTGCTGCTCGCGGGCGACGACATGATCAACTGCCTCAAGCAAGCGGTGCAGTTCGGCCTCGACAAGAAGACCCACATCGCCGGGGCGCAGCAGGAGCTCGAAGTGAACAAGGGCTTGCCGCCGGAGGCTTTGTTCGGCGACTGGGTGTTCGAATGGTACTGGAAGCAGCCCGGCGTGCCGCATGTGGAAGAGTTCGTCGCCGATATCCGCAAGCGCAGCGGCGGCAACGTGCCCACGGCGCGCACCTGGTTCGGTTACGCGGCCGTCCACACCTGCAAGCTCGCCGCCGAGAAGGCGAAGTCGCTCGAGGCCGTGAAAATGGCCAAGGCGATGCAGGGCCTGGTTTTGCCGCCCGAGATCGCGCTGATGCCGAACAATCCGTATTACCGCGAGGGCGACAATCAGCTGATGCCGACGCTGTTCGTCGGACATTCGCAACCCGCGCCGAAGGGCGGCGATCCGGAAGATCTGTTCGCAGTCACCCAATTGGTCAAAGGCGACCAAGCCGCGCTGCCGGTCGACCAGACCGGATGCAAGATAGTGTGGCCGTCATAACGACCGTTTCGGCCGGGGATCGCAGCGTTGCAGACCCTGGCTCGATTTAGTACGCAGGGGAGTTAGCACGCCGGGCCATAGCCGGGAGTGGTCAGGCCCGCCCAATCGCAGGGCGGGCCGATTTTTGCGGGGCGTGGAGTTTTGGGGGACCTTTAATCGTCGCATGTCGCAGCTGTTACTGTTCAACGTCTTCAACGGACTCATCATTGGCGCGTTTTACGCGTTGATGGCGCTGGGTCTGTCGTTGATCCTCAATCTGTCCGGCGTGATCAACTTTGCCCACGGCGGATTTCTGGCGATCGGCGGCTATCTCGCTTACACGTTGCTGCCGTATCTCGGGTTTTGGGGCGCGCTGATCGTCTCACCTTTCCTGGTCGCTTTCATCGGCATTGCGGTTGAGCGCGTCCTGGTTCGTCGGCTGTACGGCCGCGATCCGCTCTATAGCTTGCTGTTGACGTTCGGCTTGGCGTTCATGATCGAAGATGGCACGCGCTTCATCTGGGGCGCGCAAAGCCTGCCGTACCAGATTCCGACCTGGCTCGCGGTGCCGATAAGCGCCGATTATTTCTTTCTCACCGGCTATCGCCTGTTCATGATGACGCTGGTCGGAGCCGCCGTGATCGGGCTGTTTCTGATCCTGAACTATACCCGCCTCGGTTTGCGCATCCGTGCCGGCACGCTCGATCTCGAAACCGTCTCGGTGCTCGGCGTCAATGTGCGCGTGCTGCGCAATCTCAATTTCGGCTTGGGCATCTATCTCGCCGGCCTTGCCGGCGTCCTCGCCGTCGGCATGCTGGGACTGCAACCCACCGTCGGCGACAATCTCATCATGCCGAGCTTCATCGCCATCATCGTCGGCGGCCTGGGCAGCCTCCCTGGCACGCTGCTCGGCGGCTTGCTGATCGGCGTCGCCTCGGGCGTCACCAGCGTCTATTTCCCCTCGGCGAGTGAAGCGGTGATGTATGTCATGATGGCGGCTGTGCTGATCGTGCGGCCGCGCGGCCTGTTCGGCGAAGAAGGACGCTTCTGATGCCGCGAATAGACAAGCGCGCGGGCGATATTCTGGTCTGGGCCCTGCTGCTGACGGCGCCGTTCTGGATGCCGGCGGTCGGCAGCTATATCGAGCTCGGCAGCCATGTCGTGGTCTACGCGCTCGCGGCGATGGCGCTTAATTTTCTGCTCGGCTACACCGGCGTGCTCTCGTTCGGCCACGCCGCCTATTTCGGGCTCGGCGCCTACGGGACCGCGATGACGATCAAGTACCTGTATCCCAGCACGCCGCTCGGCATGCTCGTCGGAGTGGTCGTCGGCACTGTCGCGGCGGCGATCATCGGGCCGCTGATCGTGCGGCTGCGCGGCGTCTATTTCGCCATGTGCACCATCGCTTTCGGCCAGGTATTTTACTACATCGCCTTCCAGTGGCGCTCGGCGACCGGCGGCGATGACGGCGTCAGTGCGTGGACGCGGGTGCCGCTCGATCTTGGCTTCACCAAGATCGATATCCTCAACAACCCGCAGGCTTTCTACTATTTCGTAGTGGCGGTGTTTGCGGTTTGCGCGGCGGCGATGGCGTTTCTCTTGCGCTCACCGTTCGGCCGTACGCTGTTGGCGATCCGGGAGAATGAGCGGCGCGCGCGGTTTCTCGGCATTCCGGTCGACCGGCACATCTGGATGTCCTGGGTCATTTCCTGTTTTTTCGTCAGCGTCGCCGGCACGTTGTTCGCCCTGATGAACAATTTCATCGATCCGCGCGCCATCCGCTGGGATCAATCCGGCAATTTCGTCATCATGGCCGTGCTGGGCGGCATGCGCTCGTTCTGGGGACCCTTGATCGGGTCGGCGATCTTCCTCGTCTTGCAGGACTATATTTCCAGCCACACCGAGAATTGGATGTCGTTCATCGGCCTGTTCTTCGTGCTGATCGTGCTATTCTTCCCACGCGGCGTCCTTGGCATCATCCGACGAAAGGCGACACCGTGAGCTTGTTGCGCGTAGAAAAGATTTCCAAGCATTTCGGCAGCCTGGTCGCCGTCAACGACGTGTCGATGACGGTCGAGCCCGGCGAATTGCGGGCCGTCATCGGCCCCAACGGCGCCGGCAAGACCACGTTCTTCAACCTGATCAGCGGCTTCCTTACCCCGACTTTCGGCAGCATTACCTTCGATGGCGAGGACGTGACCCATCTGCTGCCGGCACGCCGAGTATGGCGCGGCATCGCTCGGACCTTCCAGATCACCGAAGTCTTTCCGGAATTGACGGTCCGGGAAAACCTGCGCATCGCGGTCGAGGTGGCGAGCGGCTATCGCTTGCGGGTCTGGCAGTCGCAGGACGCCGACGGTGAGGTCAAGGCGCGTGTGGTGGACCTCCTGGAAATGAGCGGCTTGACCGAAAAGGCCGACCGGCTGGTGGGCGAGCCCGCCCACGGCGATCAGCGCGCCACCGAGATCATGATGGCGCTGGCGCTCAAGCCGCGACTCCTTTTGCTCGACGAGCCGACCGCCGGCATGGGCGACCAGGAAACCTACGACATCACCCAGTTGATCCGTAAACTGCATCGCGGTCAGAAGCTGACGATCGTGCTGATCGAGCACGATATGCGTGTCGTTTTCCATCTTGCCGACCGCATCATGGTGCTCGACCAGGGCAAATTTCTCGCCGAGGGCACGCCGCAGGAGATTGCCGCCAATGAGGCGGTGCAGGCGGCATATTTGGGAAAGGCAGCAGCGTGAGCGGCGTCGTGCTCGAGGCCGAGGGCCTCCATACCTATTACGGCAAGAGCCACATACTGCACGGCGTCGGCCTCGATGTGCAGGAAGGCGAGATCGTCACGCTGCTCGGCCGCAACGGCGCCGGCAAGACGACGACGCTCCGCAGCCTGGTCGGTCTTACCCATGCACGCGACGGCGCGGTGCGCATTTTCGGCCACGCTACCACCGACTGGCCGCCGTACCGGGTCGCGGCTCTCGGCGTCGGCTATGTTCCGGAAGGGCGCCGCATCTTTCCCAATTTGACTGTTGAGGAAAATCTCAAAGTACCGATCGAGCGGCCCGGGCCGTGGACGATCGCGCGTATCTACGAGCTGTTTCCGCGGCTCGCGGAACGCAAGAACAACAAGGGGCGGCAGTTGTCCGGCGGCGAGCAGGAAATGCTGGCGATCGCCCGCGCGCTCTTGTTGAATCCGAAGATACTGCTGCTGGACGAACCGAGCCAGGGCTTGGCGCCGTTGATTGTGCAGGATGTGTTCAAGATCGTCACTTCAGCGCGTGCGCAAGGCATTTCGGTGCTGCTGGTGGAGCAGAACGTGCGCGCCGCCGTCGAAGTTGCAGACCGCGCCTACGTGCTGGACGACGGCCATGTCGTCTATTCCGGCTCGGCGGCCGAATTCGCCAAGGACGAAGAGCGCGTGCGTTCGCTGGCCGGCGCCAGCGCCGAGGAGTGGACGCCAAAAGCCTAGAGCATGATCCGGAAAAGTGGAAACCGGTTTTCCGAAAAGGTCATGCTGCAGCAAAGAATCCTAGACCGTGATCCGATTCAACCTGATCGGATCACGGTTCAGGCCCCGCGGCGACATGCGAGCCCTATGAGCGGCTCAACTCGACTTGTTGGGGTCAAGGCCGTATTTGGCGCACATCGTGGCGACGATGGAGCGGTCTTTGCCGCCGGCGATCAGACCCATGACGGCGGATTTGACCCGATTGTTCGCCAATTGCGCTTCGACGATATAGGCCTGTTCACCGTTGTAGGCGGGATACGGGCTTTGGGCGTTCACCATGGCGCAGTAATTGACGGACTGGTCGTTCACGATCACCGGAAATTTGGCCCAACGATATTTAGCCGATGCAGGATTGCGCAGCGAGGGCGCGACCGCGTCTATGATCGCTTTCTTCTCCGCCGGGGTGAGGTCGCGCATCGCGACGTTTGCCGGGGCGGTGTCGGCCGTATTGGCGGAACTGCCGGCTGATGCGGTCGCCGCGCTTTGGTTTGCGGTGGTGGCGCAGCCGGAAAGCCCGAGGCCAATTGCCAATGCGGCAATCACGCTGAATCTAAATGCTTGCACGTTTCGTCCGTGGTTGGGCAAAGGCTTGGAGATGGCGGTCTAGTTTCCGGTCCGGCTCGATACCCGGACTTGCCCGATCGTGACTCGCGGGGCCGGTTCGGCGCGTACCACCCGCGATTCGGGCTGGCCATTCGGACCGATCGCGTAGACGTGATTATTGATCATGGCCCGGCCGTCGCGCGTCGGGTTGCTCATTTCCTTGACGTTGTCGCTGACGAGCGTCTCTGCCGCTTCCGGATGCCCGGTGTTTATCAGTCGGAGATGGGTCACGAAGACTTTCGGATAGATCAGCGTCGAGGCCGGCACCTTGAGACCCATGAATTTCGCCACGTCGCCGACGAAGGCATTGCAGTTATACAGTTCTGCGCTCCACACGTGCGAACGGCTCTGCAGCTCTTTGACGTAGCCCATGACGCGATCGTACTCATCCTTGTTCATCAGGACGCGATAGCGCGCCGTTGTATATTTGTCCTCAAGATCGCCGTCGGTCCAACCGGTTTCGGCCGGCACCGGCACGTAATGCCCAATGACCCAGGCCGTGGAGTCGTCGCCAACCGGTGAAAGGCCGGCCACACTGTCCTTAGTCGGCGGCACCCCGACTCTGCCATGAATGAGATAGGTATGACCGTAATCCCAAGCGTAGCGCGCGCGAAACTCGATGTAATAGTCGCCCGATCCGGAGGTCACGAGCGGCGCACGGGAATTGGCAGTCCTGACGATCGCCCGCGAATCCTGCGCATTGGCTGCCGAAAGCCCGAGCCCGACCGATAGGATCACGGCGAACACGATCCCGAGCCAAATGGGGCAAATAACGGCACTCAATTTATGCCGCATGGAACCCTCCGAGTGACCATGAGTACGCGACTCCTGACCAGCCATCGAGGTTACCGGTTGCCGTCGGATTGACGATCGCGGCGCGATTCGCCGCCCGCTCAGCCAGCCGGTACCTTAAGCTAGCAACAATTGGCCTCTGTCCGATGGCAAATGTTCGGCAGCCGTCATGGATTTTCAACAGTGCGCCAAATTTGCAACGCTGGTGCTGTGGCCGACAAAGGAAGGCGAATTGCTCAGAAATCCCCACCTTCAGGCGGAAATTGGGATCGTCCCGGCCGGAATCAGGGGTCATTGGCCGAGTACCGGCGGTCATCACTGGACAAATTTGAACAAGCGCCAGATTTGACCTCAAACGCGATGAAATCGGATCATGACTGTGTCTTTTCAGCACTAGAGGACCGCTGGCCCCGTCTGTATGGTTAATCCTGTCATGACAAGGGGGAGTACCCTATGAAAAAGATCGCTATTGCAACGGCCGCGGTGCTGGCTCTCCTGAGCATCGCCGGCTGCGCTCAGACCGGCAAGGGCAAGGCCCCGCCGCCTGTCGTTACCAAGGGGTAATGCCGCAAGGCATACGTATGGGGGAAGGGCCGGCTTCGCGCCGGCCCCTTTCTTTTTAGCGACCCTGCTTCTTTAGCGACCTTGCTCTGAGCCGCAGGGGCGTCGTTTCCGCCTTATTCCGCCGCTCGCTTATGCACGAGCGCCGCTGCGGCGCGGTCGTAGGCTTCTTCCCGCGCCAGCTGCTCCTTCAGCCCGACCAGCGCATAATAGTCATCGAGCGGCAGAAGGTGGTCGAAGGTCGGCGTCAGTGAGTTCTCGCGCTTGAGCACGCGCAGCACGTTGCGCACTGCATGAGCCGCGGCGAACAGTGCGAGCGATGGGAACGTGGCGGCAACGACACCGGCTGCTTCGAGTTCCTCGAGGCTGCGCTGCTTTAATCCGGCCGCCTGCGACAGCGTCGCCATGTGCGGTCCGCCGACTTCGCGAATGACGCGCTTGATGTCGTCGACGGTGTCGACGCCCATGGGCTTCGCCATGTCGGCGCCGGCCTCCATGAACAGCCGCGATCGTTCGATCGCCGCATTCAGCCCTTCGACGCCCGCGGCATCGGTACGGCCGGCGATGAAGAAGTCGGGATCGCGGCGGGCGTCGAGCGCGGCCTTGATCTTGGCCAGCATCTGCTCGACCGGGATCACCTGCTTGCCCGGCAGATAACCGCAGCGATTGGGGAAGACCTGGTCGCTGATGAATACGCCGGCGATGCCGGCGGCCTCGAAGGCGCGGATCATTTGCCGCACGTTGTTGACGCCGCCGAAGCCGGTATCGGCGTCGACATAGACCGGAATGTCGACCGCGGCAGCAATGCGCCCATAGTGATCGGCGTAATCACGCATATTGGACTGGCCGGTGTCGGGCTGCGCGAGCATCGAGCCGATGGCGGCATAGCCGCCAGCGCAGATCGCTTCAAAACCCTCGGCTTGCATGATGCGAGCCGACAGCGCGTCATAGGCGCCAGGCATCAGCACCAGCCGCTTGCCCGCCATGATCGCCCGGAATTTCTTGCGCACACTCATCACGCGCTCTCCCTTTCTGTCCTGAGACGCCGATCGATCAACGGCTGTCTCGCGCCGTCTGCAGCCACGGCTGTGCTGTAGCCGCCTGGTGCTCCCAACGGACGATGTCATCCATATGCTTGAGCGTCAGCCCGATATCGTCGAGGCCCTCCAGCAGCCGGGTGCGATCCGCCGCCGCGATCTCGAAGGCAATCTCCGGCCCGCCCGGGCCGCTGATGCGCTGCGTGACGAGATCGACCGTAAACGGCGCCGTGCCGTCGGCGGCGATCACGCGCGCAATGAAGGCGTCGGCATCTTGCGCGTCAAGCACGACCGGCAACAGGCCGTTCTGCAAGCAATTCTCGCGATAGATATCGGCAAAGCTCCTCGCCACGACGACGCGGATGTCGTTCGCCAGCATGCTCCACACCGCGGATTCACGCGACGA
>Ga0335078_10009555_pt1 | contig 14371 bp, 8 predicted proteins | sample Lox_Sample_32_FD_206711 | JGI IMG/M metagenome (GOLD analysis project Ga0335078, IMG submission 206711) | Soil microbial communities from Loxahatchee National Wildlife Refuge, Florida, United States - Lox_Sample_3.2 | ecosystem: Environmental > Terrestrial > Soil > Wetlands | place: USA: Florida...
GGGCAGCGTGAGGTCGATATCGCGGAGCACGATCAGGCCGCCGTACTCCTTGGCCACTCCGCGCACCTCGAGCAGCGTGGTGGTCGCGGCGGCCTCATCGGCGCGCCGCGCCGCGAAGTGCTGACGGAAGGCGCTCGTCTGCGTCTCCTCGGCGAGCGCGAGCTCGCCGGAGATGCCCGCCTCCTCATCCTGGCCGAGCACCGGAGGCGGCACGAGCACCGCTTCGGTGGTCAGCCCGGTGAACGGCAGCCGCGGCGCGGCACGGCGCCACAGGCGGCTCACGATGCCGGCGATCCCGTCCGGCTCGATGAGCAACACGACCGTGATGAGCGCGCCCTCGATGAGCAGGATGTGGACGCTGATCCAGTTCGAGATCCCGGTGACGTACTCGATTCCGACCGCGCCGAGCACGGCCCCCAGGACGCTGCGCCGGCCCCCGACGAACAGCATGATGAGCAGTGACAGTTCGGCGGTCGCCTGTACGAGCGTCGGCGGCACGAACAGCTGCGTCCCGGCGTAGACGGCCCCGCCGAGCGTGGCCAGCACCGAGCCGAGGATGAACAGCTCCAGGCGCCGGCGCGAGGTGCGTACCCCCATCGCCTGTGCGGTGTTCTCGCTCACGCCGAGCGTGTACATCTCAAGCCCGATGTCGGAGGCGACCAGTCGTGTGGTGGCGAACACGACGACCGCGACGATGACGACGGTGAGGATCCCGTTGAGAGTCGCGGAGCCGCCCGGCCACAGCGTGCCGGTGAGCGAAAGTCCGATCGAGCCGCCGAGCCAGTTCGCGTAGGAGACGTAGCCGAAGGCGATGAGCGGGAACATGAGCGTCGCCACCGCGAGCGCGAGCCCGGACGCGCGGGAGACGGCCTTGCCGATCACCCAGGCAACGCCGCCGCTGGCTATCGTGATGACGACGAGCGCGAGCAGGCTCGGCCAGCCCAGGTTTGCGTTAAGCACCGCGACGCCGTAGGCGCCCAAACCCATGAACACCGACTGGCTGAAGACGACCTGCTGGCTGAAGCCGATCTGCACCGCCATTCCGGCGGTGACGATCGCGTAGGTGAGCGCGAGGATGACGACGCCGCCGAAGTACGAGTCGGCTGAGCCACCGGCGATGATGAGCCCGGCGATCAGCACGAACGCGGTCGACAGCAGCGGACCGCGGTCGGCGCCGCTCCGGCGGCGGCCGCTCGTCGCAGCGGCGGCGGGGATCGTAGTCATGGGCTACTCGGGGACGATGTCGAGGCCCATCGCGCTCGGCCGGATGAGGACTGCCGCGGCGAGCAGCGCGTACAAGATCGTGTCGGCGTAGTTGGCGGAGACGTAGCCGCCGAGCAGCGCCTCCAGGATGCCGATGCCTAGACCGGCGACGACCGCCTTGCCGGGCTTCTGGAATCCGGCGTAGGCGGCGGCGATGAACCCGGTGAGGCTGAGCGCTGCGCCCGAGTTGTACGTGTAGCCGGTGATCGGCGACTCGAGGATCCCGAACACGCAGGCGAGCGCTGCGGAAAGGATGAACAGCAGCCGGCGGTATTTGCGGTTGTCGATGCCGGCGATCCGGGCGCCGAAGAAGTTTTCGCCACACGCCTCGATCGCCTTGCCCTGCAGCGTGCCGCGCAGGACGAGCGCGGACGCGATCCCCACGATCGCCGCGAATGCAACGACCAGCACCCCGGCGCGGTCGACGTGTAGGCCGCCGCCGAGGCTGAGCGATGGGCCGCTCCAGACTGCGGGCGCGGCGTGCACGTCCGTCCCGTAGAACAGCTCCGCGATTCCCTCGATGAAGAACGAGAGCGCGAAGGTGAAGAAGAACGTGACCACGATCCCCTCCTGGCGGGTGCGCCCGTCCTGGGCCAGTCGCAGCACGGTCCGGTCATACAGGTAGGCGCCGACCGAGACGGCGGCGAGCATCGCAGCGATCGCCGGGGCGAGCTTCCAGTGGTGGACGCGGACGAGGTTGTCGACGCCGAGCGCGCCGAGCATCGCGAAGTCGCCGACCGCGAGGTTGAGGATGTTGCTGACTCGGTACCACAGTGCGACGCAGGCAGCGAACGCGGCGTAGATCGAGCCAGTGACGATCCCGGAGATGATCAGATTGCCGAGCTTCACGCGCGCACCACCACTCCGTTGCGGACCTCGATTCGCCGGGTGGCGAGCTGCAGCGCCCGCGTCGGGGACTCCTCGACGATCAGCAGCGTGCGCCCCGCCTCGTGGATCCGCCGCAGCGCTTCGTAGACGCGTCGGCTCACCGTCTCGGCGAGTCCGAGGCATGGCTCGTCGACCGCGAGGATCCGAGGGTCGGCGGCGAGACCGCGGGCGATCGCGACCATCTGCTGCTCGCCGCCGGACAGCGTGCCCGCCTTCTGCGCCATCCGATCGGAGAGCTCGGGGAACAGCTCGAGCGCCTGCCGGTGAGCCTTAGAGGCCCGCGCGCGTCGAAGGCTGCGGGTGCGGCTGAAGCAGCCGAGCACGATGTTGTCGGCGACCGACAGCTGCGGATAGAGCTGGCGCCGCTCAGGGACGAGTGTGAACCCGTGGCGGGGCATGAAAGAGACGTCGCCGGCGGGCGCCGGGATGCCGAAGATCTCGACCCGGCCACGACGGTGCACGAGGCCGGCGATGCCCATCACGATCGAGCTCTTGCCGTTGCCATTCGGGCCGATGAGCGCGACGCAGTCGCCGCTGGCGACCTCGAAGCTCACATCGTGGACGGCAGCGACGCGGCCATAGGTGACCGCGAGGTTGGAGATAGCGAGCGCGCTCGCGCTCTCCCCCACTGGCTCCGCGCTCACCCCCGCGCGCGGCGTCCAGCTCCTCGCCATGGCGGGCATGTACCCACGTTGCGATCGACCAACCAAACAGGTCGTGGGACCGCACGGAAAGGCGGCGATCTGGGCACTCAGCGACAAGTACGCCTAGGCGCGGGGCACGAACGCTCCGGGACGCCTCGGGCGCCACGGCGCCGCGAGAGGCGGCAGGAGAGCCCCGGCTTCGCCGGAGGGCTCGGCTGATCCTCCCATGCGCGGCGCCGGCGCGCGCCCGGCCGCGACGGCGATCGAGCCCAACGAGGCGGCCGTCATCGTCCGGATCTTCACGTCGTATGCCGAGGGCATGTCGCTGACGCAGATCGTCAAGACGCTCAACGAGAAGAGCATGCCCGGCAGCATCGCAGCACCTTCGCAAGCGGCTGCCGCGTCGGCCCGTCTTCGGATCCCGTCGGCTCAGCGAAGAAGTCGGAGCCCTCCGCCGGAGCCGAGAGAAGATCTTTCGGCGCGCTGCGAGATCAGCTCAAAACGCTTCGCAGCCTCCTCGGACCGATCCGGCTCGGGCTCGTCACGCCGACATCGGCCGGCGGGCATCATCAAGCGACCGGCCCTCGACAGCTCCAGTTCATGGCACCACCTTTTCTGCAGGACGTCGCGAGCGCGCATAAGCTGGGCGAGTGGGTGTGCGCGGGATACCGAGTGTCGAAGCCGATGCACAGCTGGTCGGACGTGAACGGGAGCTTGCCTCGCTACGTGAGGTGTTCGAACGCCCTCACGGTCCTTGCGTGGTCGTTCTCGGGGGCAGTCCGGGGATCGGCAAGACCTCGCTGTGGGAAGCTGGGATCGCCGCCGCGCGGGAGCGCGGCTTTCAGGAACTCACGGCCCGAGCGAGCTCCGCCGAGGCCGAACTGTCCTTCGCAACGTTGACCGACCTGTTGGACGGGGTCGAGCTCGGATCGCTCGAGAGCCTGCCGGCTCCGCAGAGACGAGCGCTGGAGGTGGCGCTCCTGCGCGCAGAACCCGCCGGCCAGCCGCCCTCGTCGCGGGCGATCGCGCTCGGGTTCCTGAACGTCGTCCGATCGCTGTCCCGCGGCGGGTCGGTTCTGATTGCGGTCGACGACGTCCAGTGGCTGGACTCGGCGTCACGAGCCGTGCTCGCCTTCGCCATGCGCCGGCTCGAGTCGGAGCCGGTCGTGTTCCTCCTCGCCACGAGACCGGGTGATCTGGCCGACCTAGAGCGAGCTTCCACCGCACGGGCCACGCGTATCGACGTCGGTCCGCTCAGCCTGGGCGCGATTCGGTTGCTTCTGTCCGAGCGGCTTGGCTTGAGCCTGCCTCGGCACGCTCTGCGCCGACTGGTCGACTCGACCGTGGGCAATCCGCTGTTCGCGCTCGAAGTCGGACGATCGCTTCGCGCAGACGGATTGCCCGGGGCCGGTGAGGAGCTCCCGGTGCCCGACAGAGTGGAGGAGCTACTCGAGGTCCGCGTGGCGGCGCTTTCGCCCCGTGTGCGCCGGTTGTTGCTCGCGGTCGCCTTGACGAGCGACCTGCGAGTCTCTCGGCTTCCCCCCTCGATCAAGTTCGACGCCGTGGAGGATGCGGTCGAGGCCGGGGTGCTCGTCATCGACGGGGATCGCATGCGCGCTTCGCATCCGTTGTTCGCGGCGGCGGCGAGGAAGCGGTCCACAGCGCGCCAGCGGCGGGAGCTCCACATCGAGTTGGTGGAAATGGCCGCCGACGAGCAGCTGCGTGCACGCCATTTGGCGCTCGCAGCGAGCGTTCCCGACCGGGACGTCGCTCAGAGGGTGGCGGGGGCTGCCTCGACCGCGGCGGCTCGGGGTGCGCGCCACCTGGCGGTCGAGCTCGGCGAGCACGCGCTGCGGTTGACGCCGGCGTCCTGCGCCGAGCGCGTCGAGCGGCTTCTCGAGTTGGCGTCGTACCTGGAGACGGCGGGCGAGCTGCAGAGGGTGACGGATGTTCTCACCGCGGAACTCGCGGCGATCCCACCCGGCCCGTACCGGGCCCGTGCCTGGCTGCTTCTGGCCGAGGGCGCGCATATCGAGCATGTCGACGCCTACCGGGCTCACCTCGAGCGGGCGCTCGAGCAGGCGCAGGACGATCCGGTATTGCGCGCGCTTGTCGTGGCGAAGATGTCGAGTGCCGTCATCGCGGTCGAAAGAATCGCGTAGGCGGAGGCGGGCGCGCTCGAGGTCTTGCGAGATGCGCGGGAGGCCGGGCCGGAGGTCGAGCGGCCAGTGCTCTTCGCGCTCGCCTGGGCCCGGGGACTCGGGGGACGCCCGGTCGATGATCTGTGCGAGCGTTTCGCCGCCGCGTCCGAATCCGCGGGCTTCCTGGCGGAGTCGCCCGAGCGGGTGGCCGGGCAGCGACTCGTCTGGCGCGGAGAGCTCGAACCGGCCCGGGCGTCGTTGGAACGGCTGCGGGCCCTGGCCGACGAGCGCGGTGAGCTGCCCTCGTATGCGTGGGCTCAGCTGCACCTCTGCGAGCTCGAGCTTCGGATCGGCAACTGCGTGGCGGCAGCGCGCGTGCTCGACGAATGGACCCAGACCTCAGAGGGCGCGCTGTTCATCGTCCCAGTCTTCGAGCGCTGTCGTGCGTTACTGGCGGCAAGTCTGGGGTTGGCGGAGGAAGCCGAGAGGTGGGCGCAGGAGACGATCGCGAGGGCGCAGGCCCTCGGGACGCAGTGGGACTGGCTCGAAGCGCTTCGGGCGCGCGGGATCGCTGCCCTGCTGGCGCACCAGCCCGCGAAGGCGGTCGAGAGCCTGCGTACGGTCTGGGAGCACACGGTCCGGGAGGGAGTGGACGACCCCGGCACGTTTCCGGCCGCCGCAGACCTCGTGGAGGCGCTAATCGAGATCGGTGAACCGCGAGACGTGCAAGCCATCGTCACGCGCCTGCGTCGGCTGGCCAAAGAACAGAAACATCCTTGGGCGCTAGTCACCGCCACGCGCTGCGCCGCGCTTGCGGAGCTCGCGCAGGGATACGACCAGGAGGCCGCCCGCCGGCTCGGCCATGCGGCCGAGGACTACGGGCGGCTCGGCCTCCGCTTCGACCGCGCCCGGTCGCTGCTCACCCTCGGTCGAACCCAGCGCAGGCACCGAAAGTGGGCGGCGTCGCGTCAGTCGCTCGCAGACGCGGCCGTCGCGTTCGAGGAGCTCGGTTCGTCCGGCTGGGCCCGCGAGGCGCACTCCGAGCTGGCCCGCGTCGGTGCTCGCCGACCTCGCGGACTCGGGGAGTTGACGCCGGCCGAGTCACGCGTCGTCGAGCTGGCCGCTGAGGGCCGCTCGAATAAGGAGATCGCCGGGATCCTGTTTGTCAGCGTGAAAACGGTCGAACTGCATCTCTCGCACGCGTACGCGACGCTCGGCGTTCGCTCGCGTTCGCAGCTCGCGCCGCGCCTATCTTCCTCGAGCTAGCCCGGTCAAAGTCTCGGGGTTTCCCTAGTTTCGCGTGAGCGTGCGCGGACGTAGCCTCGCCGCATGAGAACGATCCTCCGTCCGAGCAATTGACCGAGTGGCCGAGTATCTGATCGAGATGTATGTCGCGCGAACGGACGCGGACGCGGTCGGGCGCGGCGGCACATTGGCCAGGGAGGCTGCCGAGGCGCTGTTGCGCGAGGGGACGGCGGTCCACTACCTGCGGTCGATCTTCGTCCCAGAGGACGAGACGTGCTTCTACGTGTATGAGGCCGATTCGGTCGACGCCGTCCGCGCGGCGGCGGAACGTGCGTCGCTTCCCGCCACGCGGGTCCTGGAGGCGGAGACGGTGCCAAACGGATTTCAGCGATGAGCCCCCCTGCCCTTCGCAACCCAATCGACTGATGGCGACTGACATTTCGTACGCGACTGGTTAGGGGCCTACCAAGGGGGCAATGGTGAGAGTGTTTGGGTTTCGGTGGCCGGCGATCCTGGCGGCGGTGTTGGTGTCGGGTGTCGACGGCGGTCGTGCCGTCGGCGATGGATGCGTCGGCCGGGCAGCTGCACGCCTTCGGCCTGAACACTGGCGGTCAGCTGGGGAGCAACGCCACCGCCGGCGCCAACACGATCACGACCAGCCGACCAGGACCACCACGCGGCTCTTACCAGTTCACGGCCACCCCCAGCGCCCACGGGCGCGCTGGGACTCCTCGCACGACCAGCATCACGACCACCGCCTGAACACATGTGCCGACCTCTCCGCGGATTAGCGCCACGATCTGCTCGAGTTTCGTTGGCCGCGATCCTGGCCTGCGTGTTGGGTGGCGCCGCCACGGCTCACGCGGCGACGCTGACCGTCACCACCATCGCAGACAACCTCACGTCGCATGACGGCCAATGCACGCTACGCGAGGCGATCACGGCGATCAACGCGTTCGGGACGTCGACGGACTGCGGAACGGCCGACTCGAGCGGCAACACGATCGTGCTCGGGCGGCACGCCTACATGCTGTCGATCGCTCCGAGCGGAGCCGACGACAACAGCACCGGCGACCTTGATCTGACCGCGATCATTCCGACGACGATCCAAGGAGCGGGCGTCGGCCAGACCTCGATCACCGGGGCGGGCTTCCCGGCGGTTAACCCAGACCGCCTGTTCCACGTGATCGCCGGGACCGTGACCATCCGCGATCTCACGCTGACCCATGGGATCGGGCCCGACGGTGCCGATGGGATGGACGGGGTCAACGGAATGTCTCCCGTTCCGCCAACCGACGGGATGCCGGGGTTCAGCGGCGGCGCGATCTTCAATGGCGCGAACCTCACGCTCGCTGACGTCGCCGTGACGGACAACGCCGCGGGCAACGGTGGCAAGGGCGGGACGGGCCTGACCACAGCCGCGGGCGCAAACGGCGGGCCTGGCGGCGTCGGCGGCGGGATCTACAACGTCGGCACTCTAACCCTGACCAACGTCACGATGAGCGGCAACCACGCCGGCAACGGCGGCGCCGGTGGCGAGGGCGGCGCCGGTGGCGGCGGCGGTACCGGCGGCATGGGCGGGTGCTGCGGCGACGGGGGCGGGCTGGACAATGCGGCGGGCACGGTGGTGATCACCGGCAGTACCTTCGTGCAGAACCACGCCGGCGACGGTGGGCCCGGCGGCCCGGGCGGCGCATCGGCCCTCGGCACCGACGGGTCCTCGGGTAGCGGCGGCACGGGAGCCGGTGCCGCCTCGGGCGGTGGGATCGCGGTCACTGGCGGCGTGGCGACGATCACCAACTCAACCTTCACCGCGAACGTATCGGGGCGCGGCGGCGACGGCGGCGACGCCCCAGGAGGTGGTCACCCAGGGTTCGGCGACGGCGGCGATGCCGGCAACGGCGGCAGCGGCGGCGGCGTGTTCGTCACGGGGGGCCCGCCGGTCTCTCTCCTGAACGTCACTATCGCGGACAATCAGGTGAGCGCGGCGGGAACTCCCGGCGTTTCTTTGACGGGCGGGATGTCCGGTAAGGCCGGAAATTCGCCGTTCGCCGGTGGTATCAACACGAACGGTGTGTCCGACACAATCGTGGCGGACACGTTGCTCGCCGATAACGGGCGCGGCAACTGCGGCGGCGTGACGCTCGATGGGGGCCACAACCTGAGCTTCGCCGACACGAACTGTCCGACAAGCTTCGCCGCCGGTGATCCAAGGCTCGGCGCGCTCGGGGACAACGGCGGGCCCACGCCGACGATGGCTCTCGGCGCTGGCAGCGCCGCGATCGACAACGGCGCCGCTTGCCCCGCGACCGATCAGCGGGGGATCCCCCGTCCGGCCGGCGCGTGCGACATCGGCGCATACGAGTTCACGCTTCCCGTCGTGAGCACCGGTTCGCCGCCGGCGATCACCGCCAGCACCGCAATCCTCATCGGCTCCGTGACCGCGAACAACGCGTCGGCGACCATCGCGTTCGAGTTCGGCGAGACGACCGCCTACGGTTCACGGGCGCCGGCGCCCCCGGTCACCGGGCTGCGGCCGGCGCCGGTCGCGGCGCAGCTCACGGCGCTGACTCCCGGGACCACGTACCACTACCGGCTGGTGGCGGCCTCGCCGGACGGCACCACGACGAGCCCCGACGCTACGTTCACGACCACGAATTCACCGCCGCCCCCACCACCACCGAGTGACGGCTTCACCATCGTGACACCGGCGCTGACCCACCTCTCGATCACGCCGTCCAGCTTCTTCGCGGCGTCCACCAAGCATCGCAAGACGGGCTCGACGATCACCTACACCGACTCCGTAGCCGGTCGCACGACGATTGTCGTGTTCGAGCAGACCACGGGGATCAAGCTGCACGGCCGATGCGTGAAGCCCCAGCCGCGGCATGCCCGTGGACCCAAGTGCGTGCGTCTGGTGAACCTCGGCAGCTTCAGCCACACGGACCAGGCCGGACGTAACGCCGTGCGATTCAGCGGTCGGCTGGGCGCACGCAAGCTGCCCCCGGGAGCGTACGTGCTCGAGCTCATCCCACAGCTTGCGGGCCAGGAAGGCAGGCCCGTATCGATCAGGTGCCGGGTGATCTGAACGATGCTCACAAGCGGCATCCCCAAGACGGTGTTGGGCATGAGGTGGTTGGCCGGAGGGCTGGTGCTCGGGCTGGCGCTCTTCCCGGCCGGGTCGGCGTCAGCGGCGACGTTCACCGCCGGGTGCTCGGGCGCGACAGGCGACCCGGACTCGTTGGTATCGGCGATCGATCAAGCCAACGCCAGTCTCGGGCCAGACACGGTCGAACTGGGCGCGGGGTGTCTATATCTCCTCACCGACGTGAATAACAACTGGTACGGCCCGAACGGCTTGCCGGCGATCTCGAGCAACGTAACCATTGAGGGCAACGGCGCGACGATCGCGCGCGCGTCATCCGCGCCGAAATTCCGACTGTTCTTCGTTGGCGCTGACCCGACAAGCCCGGGCACCGACGATTACGTCTCGCCCGGCCCCGGCGTGCTCACTCTGCGCGATGTGACGCTGACGGGCGGCCTCGCGAAGGGAGGCGACTCCAATGCCGGCGGCGGCGGCGCCGGCATGGGCGGCGCGATCTTCAGTCAGGGGACGGTCACGATCGATCGCAGCACACTCACACAGAACACGGCACGCGGCGGTTCCGCCGTGAATGCTCTCGTCGGCCGCTCTGGTGGCGGGATCGGCACCGATTCACCGGGAGACCATGTTGGCGGCGGCTTTGGCCCCGGAACGTTCGGCGGCGCGAGTGGCGGCGCCGGCGTCAGCGGTAGCGCCGGCGGCGGGGCGGGATTTCGCACCTCGGAGCCTGGGAATCCGGGCAGCGCCTCTGGCCCAGGCGCGGGCGGCGGGCCACTCACGGGTCTGGGCGGCTTCGGGAGCATCCAGGGCGGCGACGGCAGCGGGGGCGGCGGCGGCAATGTCGGCGGAGGCGGGGGCGGCGTCGGCGGCGGCGGTGGGTGCGGGGACGGTCTCGCGGGCGGCGCATTCGGCGAGGGCGGCAACGGCAGCGCGGGTGGGTGTGATCTCGACTCGGGCGCGGGCGGCGGCGGCGGCTTCGGCGCCGGCGGAAGCGCGGGCGACAAGGGCAGCAGCGGCTCCCCGGCCGGCCACGGCGGCACCGGCGGCTTCGGCGGCGGCGGTGGAGCGGGAACGGGCGGATTCGGAGGATTCGGAGGCGGCAACGGCGACGCCACTAAAGGTGGTGGCGGCGCGGGCATGGGCGGCGCTGTCTTCAACATGCAGGGCACGCTCACGATCCTCGACTCGACCCTGACCGCGAACGCCGCGTTTGCAGGCGCCGACGCCGTATCGGTGCACGCCACCGGGCTCGGTGGCGCGGTGTTCAACCTGAACGGGTCGTTGACGACCACCGGCGCGACGTTCGCAGGCAACGCGGCCGACGCCGGGACATCGATCTACAACCTGGTCTACGACGGCGCCACCGCGCGCACGGCCCAGGCGACGCTCCGTGACACGATCGTCGCGCGGGGCGCCGGGAGCGCCGACCTCGTGTCCAACAAGCCAGAGACGGTGACCGGCGCCAACGATCTCGGCAGCGCGAGCGCGGCCGTCGGGGAATTCGACATCGTCCAGACGATGGCCGCGCAAGCGAACGGGACGATCGCCGGCTCACCGCTCACGGCCGATCCACTGCTCGGACCGCTGCAAGACAACGGCGGCCCCACCGCCACGATGGCTCCCGCGCCGTCTAGCCCTGCGATCGACGCCGGCAGCTCATCCGGGCTCGGCGTCGACCAGCGCGGCGATCCGAGACCAGTCGACTTCCCGACGCCGCCTGACGCCATCGGTGGAGACGGTGCAGACATCGGTGCGGTCGAGGTCCAGTCGGCGTGCATCGGTCAGTCGGATCCCAGCCAGACGTGTCACACGCTCACGGTGGTCCTGGCCGGCGGCGGAGCCGGAGCGGTCACCGGCGCGGGGATTTCGTGCCCGGGTCGCTGTTCGGACAACTACCCCGCGGGGACAACGGTCACGCTGACCGCGACCGCCGCGGCCGGATCGACCTTTGCCGGCTGGAGCGGTGGCTGCACCGGCACGGGCGCCTGCGTGTTGGCGATGAGCACCGACCGCGCCGTCACCGCGACCTTCACGCAGACACCCGGGCTGATCGCCACGCCACTGGCCATCTCTGCTCTGCACCAGTCGGCCTCGACGTGGCGCGAGAGCAGCCGCGCAGCCTTGGTCACCCACAAACACAAGCCGCCGGTCGGCACCGTGTTCTCCTTCGAGCTCAACGAGCAGGCGACGGTCACACTGACGTTCACTCAGCCAAACGCCGGTCGGAGGGTGCGCGGCAAGTGCGTCGCCCCGAACAGGAACAACCACCGCAGGCAACCATGCACGGTGATCGCGGGAAGACTGAAGCGCTCCGCCCATCCGGGCGCCAACCACGTCCGTTTCCAGGGGCGCCTCTCGCCCACTGACACGCTCAAACCGGGGCGCTACACGCTCACCATCGTGGCGATCTCCGCCACAGGACAACGAAGCAGAACGATGTCGCTCAGCTTCAGGATCGTCACGTAGTCGCAGGCGAGCGGGCCGGCACCACTTAGGCGCGGGCGGAGCGGGCCATGGTGGTCCCTTGTGCCACGAGAAACGCTGGACTGGCGGAACCGCTCCGCGCCCGGGACTTCGGGAGGCGATGCGGCGTCGGAGGGTGCGTCTTGGCTCGACAAGAGCACGGACGCGGTCGCCGACACCTCTGGACGACGGTTTCTCGCGCGACGGATGATGAGACCCCTTCGCGGCGTACATGCGGCGCTCGACCAGGAGGAGCCCGCGGCCGCCGTGTGGCCCGAATGGATCCGCGTGCTCGACCGACGGCGACCGGATTCGGACAGATCGAGGCGCTAAGCCCGGCGCAGCGTCCGCCTGACGCCGGCCCAGGTCAGCGCGTGAGCGAGGAGGGTGATAGCAAGCCGAGCGCCCGTGCCCGTTGGACGGCCTCCGCGCGTGTGTGCACGCCGAGCTTGGCGTAAACGTTGCGCAGGTGCGTGCGGATCGTGTTCTCCGACACGAACAGCTCTGACGCGATTTCCGACCTCGGGAGGTTCGTCGGCAGGTAGCGCAGAACGCGAAGCTCGCTCTCCGAGAGTGGCTCCTGGAGCGGTTCGGCGTCCTCATGCCGGGCCGTTAGTGCGCGTCCGGACAGCAGGTTGAGGATTTCGGAGATCAGCGAGGCGTGGGTGGTGCGGAGCCGGGAGTGGCGCTCGAGCAGCTTCGGCGCCGGGTGCAGCAGGAACGGGAGCAGCAGGCCGTCGGGCTCGGCGAGCTCGAGCGCGCGCTCCAACGCCCGTGAGCTGGCGCCAGTGTCGCCCAGGGCGTCCTCCGCGCTCGCCTTGAGCAGCAGGGCCTGTATCTCCCAGTGTGGATTGTCGATCGGCGAACCGCCGGCGAAGAGCGGCGCCAGCGCTGAGATGGCGCCCTCCGGATCTTCCTGGGCGAGTCGCAGCATGGCTTGGACGACGCGCATCTCCGTTGTCGCGCGGACGTCCTCGATCATGTCGTCGAGGGTTCGCTGCACGAGGTCGGTCTCGCCCACGCGCACCAGCGTCGCCATTGTGCGCGCCTGCGCTCGCGTCGCGAGGAGGTGTCGCGTCGCGAGCCCGCGCTGGATGCTCTCAACAGTGCGCGCGGCGGTCATCGCGGCCTCGTGCCGCCCGCGGGCGAATTCCAGCAACGCCCGTGTCACCTGCAGCATCATCGCCGTCATCGGTTCGGCGAACCGCTGCAGGACGAGCTCGGCGCGGTCCAGCCACCCCTCCGCCTCGGCGAGCCGCGCGCGCCAGAGGGCCAGGGTGCCGAGCGCCACGTAGGCGGTCGCGGCGGAAGCTGAGGTCTCCTCCCACCCGTGCGTTCGCGCCAGCTCGATCGCCTCCCTGGCAGGCTGCTCCCCGTGGGCCGGAGAGCGAATAACGCCCAGGATCGCCGAGTAGGAGAGCGCCTGGAGCTCGAGCGAAGGCCGGCCGATCCGCCGGGCCTCCACCAGCCCGTCTTTGAGGTGGCGCTCGGCCGCCTTCAGCTGACCCGCCCACACCTCGGCGCCGCCTAGGTTGATCAGCGCCGTTGTTCGCAGGCTTTCGTCGCCGACCCCCGCCTCGATCGCCCCTGGGCTGTCGGCCAGCTCGCGCAGCCGCTGCGCCTCTTCAGCGACAGCGTCCAGATCGTTGCGCGCCCGCGCGAGCGACAACCGCACCATCACGAGCCAGACCTCGAAGCGCCCCCGGCGGTCTTCCGGCACCGAGGCCGACATGCGCTCCGCCAGCGCCAGATATCGCTCGGCCTCACGCAGCGAACCCGCAGCCCGCCTGTCGGCCGCGGCGAGCGCCGCCAACTCGCGATCGGTTGCGAGCATGTCCTCGGGAAACCCCGCCAGAAGCTCGCGGCCGGTAGCGATCCGCCCCTCGAGGTACATCGAGACCCAGTTGTTCCCAAGCAGCCGGGTGGCCAGCCCCCAGTTCTCGGCCGCCTGCGCGTGGCGGATCGCCTCGACCGGACGCCCGTTGGCGGCCAGCCACTCGGCGGCGATCGTGTGCAGGCCCGGCAGCTCCTGCGGGGCGGTGCGTCGCATTTCGAGCGCGAGCAGGTCCGCGAACAGATGGTGGTAGCGAAACCACGACCGCTCCGCGTCCAGCGACACCACGAACGCCCCGGCGTCCTCCAGCTCCCACAGGATCCGCTCAGACCCCGGGCCTCCGGTCAACCGGTCAGCCAACGGACCGCTGACCTGCTCCAGGATCGAGGTTCGCAACAGCAACCGGGTCACCTCGTCCGGCTGGCGCTCGAGCACCTCGGCCAGCAGGTAGTCGGCCACCGCCCGCTCACGGCCCGAGAAGCTCGCCGCGAAGCGCTGGGGGTCCGGATCGCCGGCCAGCGACAGCGCGGCGAGCCGCAGCCCCGCCGCCCACCCCTCGGTTCTCGCCACCAGCGACTCGAGCGCGCCGTCGGACAGCCGCACACCGGCTGCCTCCATCAGCGCGCGTGAGTCATCCAGGCCGAAGCGCAGGTCCTCCCCTCGGATCTCGGTCAGGTCCCCCTCCACCCGCAACCGGTGCAGCCCCAGCCGCAGATCCCGACGGGTCAACAGCACGAGACGCAGCTGCGGCGGCGCGGCCCCCAACAGCACCTCGACCTCCCGGATGGCC
>Ga0335078_10009556_pt1 | contig 14371 bp, 15 predicted proteins | sample Lox_Sample_32_FD_206711 | JGI IMG/M metagenome (GOLD analysis project Ga0335078, IMG submission 206711) | Soil microbial communities from Loxahatchee National Wildlife Refuge, Florida, United States - Lox_Sample_3.2 | ecosystem: Environmental > Terrestrial > Soil > Wetlands | place: USA...
ATGGCCGCGATGTAGACCGGTGAGCTGGCGATGTCGGAAAACGTAACGCTTCCATCTTTGGCTGCGGTCATCTGCATCCCGGTGGGCATGGCGTTGCCCTGGACAAAGTCGGGCGAATCGAACAGGAACACCTGGATTTTATGTTTGTCATCGACCGTTCCGGACCCGGTGTAGTTCACCTTCACTTTCAGAGTGCGGGTGGCGGCCTTATCCTGGGCTTTTCCGACCTGGAATCCGGACGCCAGGATCAACATACCTGCGGCGAGCGGAAAAATTCTCTTCATAGCGCTGGTCTCCTTCTTAGGACATAACGCCGATCACGGCGATCTTGTTCCCAGGATCTCACGGATTGGGCCGGGTGGTTTTTGACATAGCCGCTTTACTGCCGCAGGCTGGACCGGCTGCGGGCCTCGCGCTTGAGGCGCAACCGCCGGTTGTTTTCCACCCACTCCCGAAGGTAGTCAACGGTCGCGCGGATATGGTCCGGAGCCGCGGCGTACTTTTGCAAGTCGAGAAAGGCCTCACCTACCAGCCGGGCGTCCGGGGATTGGAGCTCATCCAAAAGCTCCTTCTTGCTTTCCTCCGACGGGCGCGTGTACTGGACCAGAGCAGTCATCACGGACGAGTCATGCGGGGTCAAGCGAACCATAGTCCCGGCTGCCATACTCCAAGTGTAACCCTATTTGACCGTTCTCGGAGCACCGATCGGGTGCACTCCCGAGAGAATGGGGTAGGCCGCATTGCCGCCATCTCCTCTGCCGTCGGCGGTGAATTCCTCGCGATAGCGGATGGAGAGCGAAATGGCGACGGCCTCGCACCCCGCGGGCAGCTCGATTTCCACCGCTCCCTTGAAGCGATCCTTCCAAAGCGCGATGACTCGCGAGCGGCTGGGACCCGTCTCGGGGCGGCTGAGTTGAGACATGCCCAGACTCGTCAGCGAGAGCACTGAACAACCGGGGTCATCCGCCAGAACCGTAGCGTATCGCGCCGCCCAGCGTTCTTTGGTCTGGGGACCGTCCATCAACAGGGCGATCACGAGATTCGGGCCGACCGTGCGAATCAGGTTTGCAACCGGGTCGGGCCGCGCCAGGTCTTCACAAATGAGCGCGCACATCACCAGATCTTCGCTCATCGAAATGAAATTCAAATGCCGGCGGGTCAAGTCACAGTGCTCCCACCACTCACGGTACGGCGAAAGGACGCCTCCCAAGCCGTATTGCATGACTTGATTCTCGTCCAGTTTCCAGGGGTGGTGCTTTTTCTGCGCGACTTCGGCAAGCATTGGAAAAGAGAGCCTCGCTTCGTTGATTCCGCGCTGGGCGCCGATCTCTCCCGATCCGACGCCGGCAACCATCAGACATTTTTGCGGGAGCTTGTCGCGCAGGACCCGGAACTGCCGGTCCGTGGTGGCCAACTCCGGCAGAATCACGCCGTCGACTCTGCCCAGCTTGCGATGTGCCTCTCGATGCAGGGACTCGACAAGCGCCACAAGATCCTCGTCGCCCGGCAAAAGGTCGTACGTAAAGAATCCGAAGCCTTGGGGCAACTGGGCCCCGCTGTCAGCGACTTCCCGGAATTGTTTGGCGAGCACCTCAAGCGGCCAGGGGACCAGCAGCAGGTTGATGGAATCCCGCTGCAGGAACGGTGTGGACAACCAGCAGGGCGTGACCTCGCCGGCATCGCACATTGACAGGTATAGCGACAGCGATCGCTCGGTGAGGCCATTCTGAGGAGTATGCATGCGCGGCAGAACTCTAACCCGGGCGTGGTCGATTTCAAGGCCCAACGTGGCGTCCTTGCTCAGGAACGCCCTGGTAGAGCGAAGAAAGAAATCGTCCTCGTCCGCGTCTTCAGGTGCGCCCACTCCCGCGGATGCTTCGTCAGCAACGCCTGCAAGCTTCATCAGGGCCTGAAGCAGAGGGCGATCGCGTTCCACAATCGAGAGCAGTTTCGGGAACGACTCGCGGAGGATCTGCCATTCGCCGGCTAAGCCGCTAATGGTCGGTCCTTTGAACGGTCGCTTTTGGTGCAGGGCGGTGCGCCACTGCGTTCCCAGCTTTCGGACGTTCGACGACCACTGCGCCAGGGCCTCTTCATTACCCCGGTCGGGAGGCCAATCCTGAAGAAGCTGTGCGTACGCTCCGGTTTGCTTCAGCAGTGCGACACAGAGCGCGAAGAGATCGGGCGGCCACCAAGGGAGTTCCGTGTCGGTTCGCAGTCTGGGAAGAATCCCAGCCAGGAATTCGCCGATGGTCGGTTCTGCTGTCACGATAGCCTCACTGCCCCATGCCGCACTCCGCATGCACCGCGCGCACGGCCTTCTCCAGCCCGTCGCGGCTGACTACGATGGCGATAGTCAGTTCGCTCGATCCCTGCGCGATGGCGATGATGTTCACTTTTTCGCGCGAGATGGCGGTGAAGATACGCCCGGCGATGCCCGGCTTTCCCTGCATGCCTTCGCCGACGACGGCCAGCAGACCGACCTGCTCATCCACCTGGATGGGGTAAACGTAGTCGTGGGCCAACTCCAGCGCGAGGGCCGATTCCAGGGCTTGCCGGCTCTTGGCCAATTCCTCGGTGCGCACCAGGAAGCAGAAATTCTGGCGATAGCTGGAACTGGAAAATACCAGCACCTCGACGTTGGCGCGGTCGAGGGCGTCGAGCGCGCGGGCCATCACATGCGCGCCGCTCAACTCCGCGCTGGCGGGCTCCAGGGAAATGAGCGCCACGCGCGCGAGCGAAGTCACCGCGCGCGCGCCAGTGGCCGCGCCGATGGACGGCAGAATCCGCGTGCCCGGCTTTTCGGGCGCGAAGCTGTTCTTGCTCCAGACCGGAATCTTCTTCTCGATCAGCGGCGCCAGCGTGCGCGGATGCAGCACCTTGGCGCCGTTGTAGGCCAGTTCGGCGGCTTCCGCGTAAGTAACTTCGTTGAGCACGGCCGCGGAGGGCACCAGGCGCGGATCGGCGCTCATGATGCCATCCACATCGGTCCAGATCCACAACTCGGCGGCATCCAGCGCGGCCGAAAGAATCGACGCCGAGAAATCCGAGCCGCCGCGGCCCAGCGTGGTGGGACGCCCGTCGGCGGTTGCGCCGTTGAAGCCGGTGACCACCGGCAAGACGCCTTGTTCGAGCAGCGGCAGCAGGCGCGCGCGCGACTTGGCGCGGGTGGGCTCCATGAGCGGCGAGGCGTTGCCAAAAACCGCGTCGGTGACTACGATCTCAGCCGCGTTGACGGCTTCGGCGGGCGTGCCTTGCGCGTTCAGGTATTCCGCGATGAGCAACGCCGAGAGCCGCTCGCCGATGGCCACGGCTTCATCCACCGAGCGCGGCGGCATTTCGTTGAGCATGAGCATTCCGCCGGCGATGCGTTCGAACTCGGCGATCAGACGCGCGATGCCGTCCGTGGCCGCCTCCTGCCTGTCGGGGGGCAGCAACTCGTGGCAGGTGGCGAGGTGACGCTCGCGCAGCTTGGCGACGTTGGCCTGGAGGCCGGCTTGGTCTCCGGCTTCGGCGCGGCGCAAGGTGTCCAGCAGCAAGTCCGTGATTTTGGACATGGCCGAGACCACCATGGCCACCTGCCGATGCGGCCTCTCGTGGGCCGCGATGGCCGCGGCGATGCGCATGCGCTCGGCCGAGCCTACGCTAGTGCCGCCGAATTTCATTACCAGTAGATCGTTCAACTGAAGTCCTTTCCGTTAGTTAATCGTGCCCGCACCACCCTTAAAATCTCTTCTTCGACACGGTCGAGCGAAAGCCCCGTGGAATCGATGTAGATGGCATCGGGCGCCTGGGTAAGCGGCGCTTCGGCGCGGGTGCGGTCGCGCCGGTCGCGTTCCTCGATTTGGGCGGCGATGGCCTCCGGGGGCGCGGGCTGGCCCTGGCCGCGGAAGTCGCGCAGGCGGCGGTTGACGCGCTCGCTGGGATCGGCGTCCAGGAAGATTTTGACGTCCGCGTCGGGGAACACCACCGTGCCGATGTCGCGGCCTTCCATAATCACACTGGTGCGCGCGCCCAGAGCGCGCTGCTTTTGCACCAGGGCGCGGCGCACGCCCGGGATGGCGGCCACCACGGAAGCCTGTTGGCCGATTTCGGCGGTGCGGATGGCGGCGGTGACGTCCTCGCCATTGAGCAGGATGTGCAGGCCCTCCGGCTGCAGGTCGATGTCGGCGGCGAGCGCCAACTGTTCCATGCGGTGCATGTCCGCGGTGTCCGCGTTTTGGCGCATCGCCCAGAGCGCCACGGCCCGGTACATGGCGCCGGAGTCGATGTAGGTGAAACCCAGGCGCTGGGCCAAGCGGCGCGCGATGGTGCTTTTGCCCGCGCCGGCGGGCCCGTCGATGGCGATGACCACGCGGCGGGATGATTTAGCCACTGTTCCTGGTCCGGGGGCGCCGCGAATTCTTCGCGATGGAAGAGTACATGGAAGGTAGAATAGCAGGAGCATGAGTGCGGATGAATTCGACAAGCTGGTGCAGGGCGCATACGGGCGGATTCCCAGCCGATTCCGGCAGCGGCTGCGCAACGTGGCGATGCTGGTGGAGGCGGAACCATCGGCGGCGCAACTGGCCGAGGCGGGGGTGGGACCGGGGGGCACGTTGCTGGGTTTGTATCAAGGGCGGCCGTTGACCCAGCGCAGCGTCTTCGAGAGCTTCGCAATGCCGGACCGGATCACGATATTCCAGGGTCCGCACGAAAGGCTGGCGCGCGGGGAGGCACACTTGAAACGGATGGTGGAAGACACGGTCTGGCACGAGGTGGCGCACTATTTCGGCATGGACGAGCGGCAGGTGCGCGCGGCGGAACGGAGGCGGGCGGGCGCTGCGCGCCGTGGGCGGTGACGCGTCAGTTGGGGGGCTGCTGGGGCTGCGGTTGCGATTGGGGCGGGGTCGATTGCCCGAAGCCGGAGGATTGCCCGAAGCCGGACGATTGACTGAACATGCCGCCGGTGACGCCGGCGTTGCCGGTTTGACCGAAACCAGTCATGCCGGGCTGCTGGCCCGGCTGTTGTCCGGGCATGCTACCCATCTGTCCGGCGGGCGTGCCGGGGGTACCGCCGGGCCTAACGCCGGCGAGGCCGCGGTCCTTGGCTTGGTCATAGACGAACTCCCATTCGTTGTATTTCTTGCGCTCATTGTAGACCTTGATAGCGGGTCCAGTGTATTGGCTGGCGACGCCGGCGATACCGCCTCCGATCTGCGTGCCGCCCATGCCAGGGGCTTGCATCTGGGCAGGGCCGTTGACGCCGGGAATATCGCCCATGCCGATTCCACTCTGGCCTTGTGGGGTGTTCTGCTGTCCGAATCCACCCTGCTGAAAACCTGGTTGTGGGCCTGGGAACATGCCCATGCGGCCCGGAAACCCACCCTGCTGGCCGGGAAACCCACCCTGCTGGCCGGGAAACCCTCCCGTCTGGCCAGGGAACCCACCCTGCTGGCCCGGGAAGCCGCTCTGCTGGCCAGGGAATCCGCCGGTTTGACCTGGAAAGGCGATCGGGGTGCTCGTCGTGCCGCTGGACGATTGGCCCAATGAAGGCGCGACATACACGCTGCCGTCGGACGACTGGGCGGCGTTCTGACCGGTGGGAAAGCCTGCCGTCATGCCGGGGCCGGATATCTGGTAGGGCATCGTGCCGGGCGCCCCATAGGGTTGATTGGCCATCGCCGGGTTGTAGCCGGGCTGGCCGGGGCCGGCGCCGGGCGGGTACATGCCCGGCCGCTGAAACCGTCCGGGGACAATGCCGGGCGTCTGTTGATTGGCCGCCCCAGGGGTTCCTGGCGCCGGAGTCTGGTCGCTATTATCGGTATCGTTGTCGCCGCTATCGCTGGCGGAACTGTCGTCGCCGGAGTCCGGTTGCGGTGCAGCGGGCGCTTCCTGGGTCACCACCGGACGGTTGTCGCTGGCGCGCCGCCGCAAAGCGGGATTGATCTGCTGCTGGCTGGGATCGTTGCCGGCGCCCATCGCCGGGCCTTCGCCGATAAAAGTATTGTTGTAGGTTTGCTGCTGTTGGTCCTGGCCCGGCTGTCCCGGCTGTCCCGGCTGGTTCTTCGGGATGATGGAGTCGGTGAGCACGCCGCCATTGATGTGAATGAGGCGCCACTTGTCTTTGCCCGTCATGGGGTCGATGTAGCGCTTGCGGAGAAACCGGACATTGTTCAAGCTCTCGAGTTCTTCGATGGTAGCGGGATAACGGTTGACCTTGCGGTAGAAAACCTGGATGGCGCGCTTGTACTGTTCGCCGCGCTCGATCAGCAACTCCTCTTTGGCGCGCTGCGCTTCGAAGGCCACGCGGGGCAGTTCGTTGTACAGCGCGATGGCAATGATGGCCGCCATGAGGAAGACCAGCAGCATGGCGTAGCCGGACTCGCGGGGCTTAAGCCCCGCGCGGGCTGAAGCCCGCCCTCCAAGGGCAGCTTCCGGCGGGGTCATCCGGCGGCTCCTTCCTGCAGGGGCAAGGTCTGCTCGTGCTTAAATTGCGTGTCCTCCATTACTACTGAGTTTACGCCGATACGGACCACGCGGTAGCGCTTCTTGACGGTTTCCCCTTCGGCAGCCACCAGAATATCGTCGCCATCGAGGAAGAAAGCGCGCTTGTGATTGTCGCTGCGCGCGCTCGAGTAGCCGTAGTATTTCAAGGTGATGGGCGGAGGCGGGGGCTCGGCCGGCGGCTGCGGAGGAGGGGGCGGAGGTTGCGGCCCCATGACCCTGGCGGTCGCGGTAGCGCCTTTCACGGACACAGCCGGCTCCGGCGGCAGCGGGGGCGCGCCGACCGAGAACAGGTTGCGGCGGCCACCTTCTATGTTCACGGCTTGCACCTTGGCCAGCAGATCGAGGCGCAAGGTGGGATCGATCGACATGGGGTCGACCCGTTCCTCCGGACGTTTCGGCTTGAGGGAGGGCCGAAACTCCTCATTCGATCGCGACGATGGGGCGGGCCGGCGGGAGGCGGCTTGCGTCTCGGGATAGGGGTTGGACAGCGCAGTTGGCCGGATGGGCCGGACGGGCGCGGGGCTGGAAGGGCCCGACAGCACGTTGGTGTAGAAGAAGTAGCCGCCGATCAGGATCAGGGCGCCGAGAACATAGAGTTTCTTGCGATCCGCGCCCAGTGTCATAGCGGGTTCCCCGGTTGTTCGCGCACGAAAGTATCCAACTTAATGGTGACGCTCAGCAGGTCTCCGGCGTTGGATTGCTGGGGCGCGGCCATCAGGCTTTCGATAATCAGGAAGCGCGGCGACTTATCGAGCAGATTGACGAACTTCAGCAGGCTGGTATAGCCGCCCTCATAGGCCGCGCTGATGGTCATCTGGTAGAGCGTGTCGCTGCCCTCCACCTGATCCAACTGGTATGAGGCGGGGCGGGGTTGGATGCCCGCCTCGCTGGCTACGCGCTCGAGTTCCGCGAAGATGGTGGAAAAAGTGGTGCGGCGGTCGGTGGTGTACTCGGCCAGGAAACCGTCGCCGGCCGCGCGCGCGCGCTCGGCCTTGGCGACCAGGGCTTTGGTCTTTTCGAGGCGCGCGGTAATGGAGGTTAGCTGCTGCTGCAGGCTGATCTGTTCCCGCGCCAGGTCCTCGGCCGAGCCGCCCCACGGCTTGAAGACCATCAGGGCCGCGACGAGATTGGCGACGACCAGGACGCCCAGCGCCGCGCGCACCAGCACGCGCGGGTCCTTCAGGTTCAGGCCTGAACCACCCGCCAGCGAACGCGGCGAAACACTAAAGCTTTTGGACATAGTTCACGCTCACGCGGCAGCGGTAGAGTTTGTCGGTCTGCGTCGGCGGCAGCATGCTGTGCGAGTACACGGCGCCGAAACTCGGCGAACTCTCCAGGTTCTTCAATAGCTCGATCACGGCCGCGGGTGTATCCGAGCCCACGGTCATGTCGAGCGAGACTTGATTTTGCCCGGTTACAGAAGGACGGATGGTCATGATCCGCACGTTGTAGGGCACCACTTTCTCGAGGTCAGCGAAAATGCGCGTCCAGCTAATGCCTTTGCGGTAGAGCAGGGCATTCAGGAAGAGGCTGCGCTCCAGCACCTCGGCGTTTTCGGGCTGGCGCAGGATGGCGTCCTGGTGCGCCTGTTGCGCGGAGATGGCGTGAATCCGGGATTCCAGCCGGGCGATTTCCGCGCGGGTTTCCGCGACTTGTCCGCTTTCCAGGTTGTTCAAGGAGAGCAAGAAAGCCAGCAGCCCGATCAGCAGAACGCCCAGGGCTGTCGAGGCGACCAGCACCGCGCGGTCGCGGCGGAAGGGCTGGCTGGCGAGATTGACGGGGATTCTCATGATGCCAAGTGCGGGGCTAAAGCCCCGCGCGGGCTACAGCCCGCCCTCCATTTGGTGTCAGTTGTCACGGGCGACGGACCTCAAATATCCCAGCAAGCCGGCGTTGTTTTCACCGGGAGACGCCAGGGGCGAGCGCACCGGCTGCACTTCCACATTCAGCTCGGTTTGAAATTGCTGCCGCGCGGCCTCCAGGCGCTCGGCGAAGCCGCACAACAGCAGGCGATCGGCCTTGGCTCCGATGTTGTCCTCGATGTAAACGAATGTCGGGTATAAGTCGGCGGCGATTTCGGCAACGTCGCTGGCATGCACTTCCAGACAGCGCACCAGCTTCAAACGGCCATGCTGCAACACCATCACGGTCAGCACCCGTCCGGTGATCTTGGCCACCACGGTGATGCCGCCGTCCTCGACCAGGTTCAGCGCGGCCAGCGCGGAGGTGGTGACCAGGCCGGGGTTCATCCCAGCGGCGCGGAACGGCGCTTCGTAGCGGGAGACCACCTCCAGCGGCGCCACCACCACCACCACGTCGAACTTTCTGCTTTCCGCCGGCTGCACGAAGTAGCTGATGGCGGCTGTTTCGACATCGAAGGGGACGCTCTTGCGGATGCGGAAGCGAATGAGCGAAAGCTGTTCCTTGTGGTCGGAAGGGAAATTGTCGAAATCCAGGACCGCGATCCGCGAGCTGTAGTCCGGCAGGATGAGCGCCACGTCGCGGCGCTTACGGGTTCCGTTGGAGGAGACCATCTCGCGCACCGCAGCGGATAATTCGTCGGGCATGACGACGTTGTCCTTGAGCGGCGTGATAGCGAGCACACCGGGCTTCAGCGCACGAAAGTCGAGCTCCGTCCGGGCGCTTAGGCGCGCCACGGAGATCCCCGCTTCGGACAGCTCGAAGGCCATGGAGGGAGGCGGCTCCCGCAGGATGGCGGATATGGGGGCGGGGATTTTCATGTTAGAGCGGGGCGGACAGCAGGCGGGACTAAAGTCCCGCGCGGGCTTAAGCCCGCCCTCCAGTTATCCTTCAATGAATGTCACCTTATTGATTTCTTTTAGAGTACTGACTCCCTTGCGCACCTTTTCCACGGCTGACTCGCGCAGGAAGGTCATGCCTTCGTCGCGGGCCATGCGCTTGATTTCGGAGGTGGGCCGCTTGTCCAGAATCTTTTCGCGGATTTTCTCGGTAAGGTCCAGCAACTCGTGGATGGCGGTGCGTCCGCGATAGCCGGTGCCTCCGCATTCGAAGCATCCGGCGCCTTCCACCAGTTCGATATGCTCCCACTCGGCGGGATCCAGTCCGGACTCTACCAGCGCCGCGCGGCGCGCTTCGGCACTCTCGAACTGCATCGGCCGGCGGCAGTAATCGCAGATGACGCGCACCAGCCGCTGGGCCAGGATACAATTCAGCGCGGACACGAAATTGTACGGCTCCACGCCCATGTTCAGGAAGCGTCCCAGCACATCGAGCACGTTGTTGGCGTGCACGGTGGTGAAGACCAGGTGGCCGGTGAGGGCGGAGTTGATGGCGATCTGGGCGGTCTCCTGATCGCGGATTTCGCCCACCATGATCTTGTCGGGGTCGTGGCGCAGGATGGAACGCAGGCCGCGCGCGAAGGTGAGACCCTTCTTCTCGTTGACCGGAATCTGGGTAATGCCCTTGATCTGATACTCGACGGGATCTTCGATGGTGATGATCTTGTCTTCGTCGTTCTTGATCTCGCTGAGGGCGGCGTAGAGCGTGGTGGTCTTGCCCGAGCCGGTGGGTCCGGTGACCAGCACCATGCCGTACGGTTCGGAGATATAGCGGCGGAACTTGACCAGGTCGCTGTCAGAGAAGCCCACCACTTCGAGCGAGAGCTTGGCGAACTTCTCGCTCATGGACTCCTTGTCCAGCACGCGGAGCACGGCGTCTTCACCGTGAATGGTGGGCATGATGGAGACGCGGAAGTCGATCAGACGGCCTTTGTAGCGCACGCGGAAACGGCCGTCCTGGGGGACGCGGCGCTCGGCGATATCCAGCTCGCTCATGACCTTGATGCGCGAAAGAATGGTGGAGTGCCAGTCCTTGGCGATGGGCGGCATGGCGTAGTGCAGCACACCGTCGATGCGGTACTTGATGGCCACTTCCTGGTCGCGGGATTCGATGTGAATGTCACTGGCGCGCCGCTCCAGCGCGTTGAAGATAGTGGTATCGACCAGCTTGATGACCGGCGCGATGTCGCTATCGACGGCGGTGAGTTTGTCGATGGAGAGGGTCTCTTCGGAATTCTCTTCGTCGATCACCACGTCCAGCGTGAAACCCTCGGTGACCTCCTCCAGCACGCGCTGGGATTGTTCGGTCTTCTTGAGCAGGTCGGAGATCTGGGACAGGGTGGCGACTTTGACGCGCAGCTTCTTGTTAAGCAGCAGCGCCAATTCGTCGATCATGTTCAGGTTGCGCGGGTCGGCCAGGGCGATGTCGAGCGTGCCGTTCTGCGCGCGCAGGGGCACGAAGTTGTAGCGGAACATCAGGTCCACCGGGATAGTCCGGAACAGATCGTGGTCGATGGAGCCTTCGCGCAGGTCCACGTACTCGCAGCGATAGCGCGCGGCCACGGCCTGCGCCTGTGCGGTTTCGCCGGTCGGATCGATGAGTCTGGGTTTGTCAGGCGACATAAAAAACGGGTGCTGGGTCCTGGCACCTACCTTATGGTGTCCGCCAGTGAGAAAATTGGCAGATACAACGCGATCAATACAAATGCTACAAAACATCCCATGAAAATCATGATGGCGGGCTCAATGAGCGACAGAGCCGCCGCCATGCGGGTATTTACATCCTCCTCATAGAATTCGGCCACGCTGTTGAGCATGACCGGCAGCGCTCCCGTGGATTCTCCTACTTCGATCATGTCGACGGAGAGCGGCGGAAAGATCCCGGTGGTTTTGAGCGAGGCGGACAGCGCCTGGCCCTCACGCACCATTTTGCTGGCCTTGTCCAAAGAGCGGCGCAGCAGGGGCGTTCCGAGCGAATCCGAAGCGGTCTCCAAAGCCTGCACCAGCGGAATGCCGCCGGTGAGCAGAGTGCTGAGCACGCGCGAGAATTGCGCGACCTGGTACTTCACCCAGATATCGCCCAGCAGCGGCACGCGCAGTTTGACGCCATCGATACGGGTACGCGCCGAATCCTTGCGCGACCAGTAGCGGTACAAAAAGATCAGCGCGACCACCGCGCCGAAGACCGCCAGGATGTAGCTGCGCGCGGTGGTGCCAATGGCGATCAGGATCACGGTGACCTGCGGAAGCTGCGCCTGCATGCTGGTATAAAGCTGCGCGAAATTGGGCACCACGTAGGTGACCAGGAATACCATCAGGCAGAGGGTGAGGAAGATCAGCACGGAAGGATACATCAACGAAACCATGACCTTCTTCTTCACTGCCAGGGAGAGCTTCTGATAGGTGATGAAACGGTCCAGGACCTCCGCCAGGCTGCCGCTTTTTTCGCCGGCCATCACCGTGGTCACATAGATCTTGGGGAAGAGATTCTGCATGCGGAAGGCGTCGGACAGCAGCGTGCCGTTGCGGACTTCGTCGCGCACGGATTTGATGTAGGGGCCGAGCTTGGGGTCGGTGAGCCGGTCGGCCAGCAGGTCCAGCCCTTTCAGGATCGGCAGGCCGGCGCGGATCAGCGTGACGAACTGCTGGTTGAAGATCAAGAATTTCTCGATGCTGAGCTTCTTGCGTTTGGAAAACAGGCCGCCGGAAATGCCGGACGACAGGCCGCCCTTGGATTTGATCGAGTAGATGAGGAAGCCCTGCTGGGTATAGCGGTCGCGCAGTTCCTTTTCCGAGCCGGCGTTGGCTATCTGCTGGTGGATCTCACCCCGCGTGTCGGCGTACTTGAGGACGAATTCGGCCATACTATTGGGCGCTCTCCACCAGTTCGGCGCCGGGCGGCATGCGGAACTGGAAGAGCCTGGCTTCGAGCGGCGGGTTCAGCTTCTCCTGGTCGAAGTCGAACTGCAGAACGGATTGATCGTAGCCGGTGACCTGCACGCGGCGGATCTGGTTGCCGGGGCCGACCACAAACTCCACTTTGGTATAGGGCAGGCTGTCGGTTTTGGGATCGGCCGTGATGCGCGTTCCAGCCGCGACCGAGGCGCTGTTGACGTTGCGGAACTCCTTATCGAAATGCAGCTTACCCAGCAAAAATGCAAGGGGAGCGCGCATATCGTCGCTCTCCTTGATTTTCATCTTCTCGACTTGGTGGTTGCTGGGGGTGTAGAGCCAAAGATACTTGCCATCGGAGACGAACAGCTTGCCCTCGGGCGAGGTGTAGTCCCAGCGCATGCGTCCGGGCTTGCGCAGAAGCAGGGAGCCGCTTTCCGTGCGGCGGGGTTGGCCCGGCGCGGTATATGCTTCGTGGAAAACGACTTGGAGTGTCTGAGCGTGGTTGTAGCGAGCTTCCACGGCTCTGAGCATAGGCGCCAGGCCGGGCGTCTGGGCGGCCAGGGACACCGGCAGCAGGCACATGAGTAGCCGAATGGGGCTCACAAAGGGCTTGACGCTGGCGGGGCGGGGAACGTGGAGGGTTTTGCGGCGCTCGAAGTGAAACTGGACAGACGAAACCAATTTCGTCGATCTCCTTTGGGTTGTGTTAGTTAGCGGCTGTTTTGCGGGCTGGTTGCTATTTTGGATGCCTCCTGATTTCCCCGAGCCGGCAGGTATCGCCGACGATCCTAAAATAAAAACGCCAGTCGTCGTTGACGCGCGCCTGCCACAGGTCACGAGTTTCATCGTATTTTTTGGCGCGAAGAGATGGATGGTGAAGATTGTCGAGCACCCGGCCGGTAAAGTCGATCTTCATCGCCTGACCGGTTTGAGCTTCTTTGCGGCCGCCGACCTCCGACGCAAGTTGGCCTTGAGTGACGCGATTGCCTCGTCCGCCGTTTCGAATGGTCCATAGGACTTGCCGGCGGCGTATTCCTTCTCGCTCTGGGCGATGCCATGATCGATGACCCCGGCGTTGCGCCGCCGGGTATTCGTCATCTGTAATCACCTGACCCGACACTTTGAATTCGAGCCTGTCGCCGCTCTGGAGACCCGCCTGCCTGCGCACGGCAGGTGGAACCCCAAGCGGTGTTCGGTTTTTTGCCGTGACGGTCATGGGTAATACCAAACGCGGAACCCCTTTTCAGTGTAGGGCGTTTGAGGCGGACGGTCAACGGCAATGGCCGTTTGGTCCGGCGAAGAATGGCGCCGCAAACCGTCCGGCCGGTGTTATACTGGAGCAACTCTGGCTTGCCGCACTTGGCCGTGGCCGTCGCGACGAAGCGCCTGCAAGGGTTCCCCCGGAATTGGAACATCCAGAGTCCGGCTCCAGGTTCTGAGCGCATTTATCACAAGGAGAGGAGACAAGCATGGCAAGTGAGATCTTTACGAAACAAGACGAAGGCAACCCCCTAAACAGGGCTTTCTCGCGTCGCAGCTTCCACAGATTCGCTTCTTTACTGGCGGCGGGCGCGGCGCTTCCTTTCTATAACGAGCGGGCGCTCGCCCAGCTTTCGATGGTGAAGAACCTGCCTCCCGATGCGGTCAAGATCAACGCCAACGAGAACCCCATGGGGCCGTGCCCGGAGGCGGCGGAGGCCATCCACGCGGTGGTGCAAAAGGGCGGCAGGTACATGTACGAAGAAACGTTCGCCATGGCCAGCACGCTGGCGGAACAGGAGGGCGTGAAGTTCTCCTGGGATCCGAAGGAGAGCTATATACAGGCCTTCGCCGGATCGAGCGATCCGCTGCATCGGGCGGTGCTGGCGTTTTGCTCCAAGGACAGACCGTTTGTGGTGGCCGACCCAGGTTACGAGGCCGGCGCACGGGCCGCGAAATACATTGGCGCCCCGGTTGTTCCGGTCCCCCTGGTGAAGGGCAGCGCGATCCACGATGTGAAGGCCATGGCCGCCGCGCACCCCAAGGCCGGCGTGATTTATGTTTGCAGTCCGAATAATCCCACCGGCACGGTGACACCCAAAGCGGACATCGAGTGGCTGGTGGCGAATCAGCCCGCGGGATCGGTGGTGCTGCTGGACGAGGCGTATATTCACTTGTCTCAATCGGCC
>Ga0335078_10009557_pt1 | contig 14368 bp, 13 predicted proteins | sample Lox_Sample_32_FD_206711 | JGI IMG/M metagenome (GOLD analysis project Ga0335078, IMG submission 206711) | Soil microbial communities from Loxahatchee National Wildlife Refuge, Florida, United States - Lox_Sample_3.2 | ecosystem: Environmental > Terrestrial > Soil > Wetlands | place: USA...
GCCAGCCAAGCCTCCCTTGATGCCGGCGGAAATTGGATAGATCTCAAGCGGCAGGCGCGCACGGTGGGGGGTCTGCGCGGCTTCGATCCGCGATACCTTGCGGTTCGACTTCGCAATGATCACCACTTCGCCGGTGATCGGGACGTCTTCGTGACGCTCGCGCGGCAAAACCTGAAAGAACCAGCCGATGGCGCCCGCGAGAGTCATGACCCCGCCGACGTAAGCTAAAGCGCGCGTGCTCACAAGGCTCGCGGTGGCCAAAGCTAACCCTAGCGCAAGTAGAAGCGGCCACAAGGAAGGTAAGGGCAAAGAAACATGCGTTGGAGCGGCGGCCGAATCGACTCTTTGTGTGGCGCTCATTTCTAATTCATTCCCTTCGTTTTTCGAAACGTCAGCGTCCCAGGAGATAAACCACAGTGAACACCACGACCCACACAGCATCAACGAAGTGCCAGTACAGTGCGATCACTTCGCATCGGTCACTATGTTCCGTTGTGACTTTGCCCGCCAGCCCGAACAGCCCCACAATAAAAAGCGCGATCAAGCCGAAAGTGACGTGAGACGCGTGCAGTCCGACGAGTGAATAGTACGTGGTGCCAAAGAGATTTGTTTGTATCGTGAATCCTTCGTCGACGATCAGATGATGCCATTCTCGGGCGGTCGCACCCAGGAAGATTGCACCGAGCACGAAGGTCAGAAGCCAGAACAGGATAAAGGTCGACTTCTTGTTTTTGTGGAGTGCAACCACGGACCAATGCATCGTTACACTGCTCAACCACAGGCAGATGCTCGCTAAGATCGGGATTTGAAGAATCTGCGGGGTAGGGCCGCTGAGACTCTTGCCGATATAGAAGATGTAGGCGGCGACGAAAATCGCGAAGATTGCGGATTCGGCGATAATCAGCGAAATCATGCCGACTTTTCCGCGGGAAGGCAGGCCCCAAGCGTCTTCCCCCGATTGCAGGACAGCTGAGTTCGTGCTCATTGTCGAGTGTGGTCCTGTGATTCCATTTATTCGTACTTCCAGTCTGGATCTTCAGGATGCTTGATATCCCACAAGGGACGGCGACTGCGCACTTCCGGGATCCGGGCCAAGTTGTATTCGGGCGGCGGTGAAGTGGTAGCCCACTCGAGCGTCCATGCATCCCACGGATCGTTGCCGGCAACGGGCCCTTGGATGTACGCCTGAATCATGTTGTAGACGAAAATCAGAATTCCAATCACCTGAAAGATCGTGCCGATTGAGGCGATGAAGTTCCAGGTTTCCCAGCCTCTTCCAGCGTCATACGTATAGACGCGGCGGGGCATGCCGAGAAGGCCGGGAATATGAAGGAAATCGAAGGTGAGGTGGAAACCGATCAAAAAAACCCAGAAGTGCCATTTGCCCAGAGTTTCACTGAGCATGCGCCCGGTCATTTTCGGGAACCAATAGTAGAAAGCGGCGAAAATCGAAAACAAGATTCCCCCCACGATCACATAGTGAAAATGGGCGACAACGAAATAGGAGTTCCCAAGTTGCCAGTCAAATGGAGCGGTTGCCAGCATGATTCCAGTTAAACCGGCGATCAGGAACTGAAAGAGGAATCCGGTGCAGAAGAGCATCGGCGCATCAAACCGAATCTTGCCACCCCACATGGTCGCAAGCCAGTTGAAGATTTTGATTCCCGTCGGAACCGCGACCACCATTGTGGTTAAGACGAAGAAGGCGTTGCCGTACGAGGGCATGCCGACTGTAAACATGTGGTGCGCCCAAACGCCCAAACTTACGAATCCGATTCCAACCGAGGCCGCGACCATCGCGGGATAACCGAACATCGCCTTCCGTGAGAAAACGGGCACGATTTCGGAGATGAAACCAAAACAGGGAATGATGAGGACGTAGACTTCGGGGTGACCAAAAATCCAGAAGAAATGCATCCACATAACCACGGAGCCACCCGCGGCAACATCAAAGAAATGGCTGCCAAGATAGCGATCGCCCATCAACATGAGTTGCGCCGCAGTGAGCGGGCTGATCGTGACGAGGATGAGGCCGCCCATCACCAGGTTCATCCAGGCGAATAGCGGCAGCCGACTCATGGTCATTCCGGGGCAGCGCATGCCGATGACGGTTGCAATCATATTCGCGGCACCGGCGATGCTTCCGACGCCGGCAAGCATGATCGAGAGCGTCCAGTAATCCGTGCTGTGTCCCGGAGAAAACGCTGGAGCGGTGAGCGGCGCATAGGCGAACCAGCCGACATCAGGGGCAATGCCGGCTTGTGAGAAGCCACCGCCCGCAAAAAAGCTGCCGTAAAGGAGGAAGCCGCTGAAGGCAGTGACCCAGAAACTGAATGCGTTGAGGCGAGGAAACGCCATGTCGCGAGCGCCGATCATCAGCGGCACGAGATAGTTGCCAAAGCCAACCAGAATCGGCATGGCGACGAAGAAGACTCCGGTGGTCCCATGCATCGTAAAGAGGCGATTGAAGACTTGGGGCGAGAGGAAGGTCGAGTTGGCATGCGCAAGTTGAATGCGCATGAGAATGGCTTCGATGCCCATCACGACGAGGAATAGCACCGCGTAGACGATGTACATCAGCCCGATCTTCTTATGGTCGGCCGTCCCCATCCACTCGAGGATCGTGCGCAGCGCTCCACTCTTGTGCGCCACAGGAACCGCACTCGGCGGTAACGTTTGAGTCGCCATGTGGTTCTAACTTCTCCTCATATTCAGCGGAGCGTTTGCAGATAGCCTGCAAGCTGCTCGAGCTCTGTATCCGTGAGATCTTGCGCCGGCATCAAAGAGCCCGGCTTAAACGTTCCCGGATTGCGGATCCATTTGCGCAGATTCTCGGGTGTGTTCGGAACAGCGCCGGAACCGATCGTGTCGCGGCTCATTACGTGCGTCAGATCAGGTCCAACGACGCCGTGTGCCATCGTTCCCTGAATGGTATGGCACGCGAAGCACGCCTTGGCAATAAAGAGCGCGGCTCCGGCAGCGGCAGAAGGATCGACGACGGCCGGCTGCTTTTGCTCTTGAACCCAGCGGTCGAAGTCCGCGCGACTCTGAACGTACACGCGTTGAAGCATCTTGGCATGTTGCGTTCCGCAATATTGCGAACATTGACCCAGAAAAATTCCCTCCTCCTGCGGATCAATCCACATTGAGTTCGGGTGATTCGGAATCAGGTCCGTCTTTCCTGCGAGGCGCGGCACCCAAAAACTGTGATCGACGTCGGCCGAAAGCAAGGCGAGATAGGTGGGGGTGGTGCGTTCTGCGTCACTCACCGGCACGTGCAGTTCGTTCGCAGTCGTGAATCCGTATTGCGTGTAACGATACTCCCACCAGAACTGATGGCCGACGACTGTTACCTCGATTGCTCCGGGGGGACGTTTTGCATCCTGCACGCGGTGGATCACTTGCGCGGTGGTAAGAAAAAGAACAACGACGATCAATACCGGCAAGACCGTCCAGGCGAGCTCCATTTGGTTGCTGCCGTAGATTTGGGCGGGCTCGCTATCGTCGTCGTGTTTGCGCTGTCGAAATTTCCCTACCGAGTACACCAGCAAGCTGAAGACGACGACAAAGATTGCGCCTTCGACTTCGAGTTCGAAAATGGAGAGACGAAAAATGGAATGAGCCGGTGTCGAATCCGGCGAGAAGATATTCGTTGGGCTAAGAGGCGCGCTGTGCGCTTGCGCAAGAACCGACGGTGCCAGAAATGCGAAAGCCGCCAGAGACAACACACAGCGAGCACTAAATCGCAAATTCGCGTTCAAAGATCGCTAGTCCCCCCAAGGAAAGTGGCGCGTTCCCTGTATTGATTACTTCAAGCGTTGAATCGTTCTCTTACACCCAACAAAAATCAAAAGCCACTCATTTGTTCGTCGGACAGAATGTTTTGGTGAATCACGGCTTCCGGATGACGCTTTGCCGGTCGGCGAACTTTCCGATTCACCATCTTGGGTGTTGCGCTCGGGCGCTTCCGCGTCTGCTTCGAAGTTTTCTGCGCCATGGGGAACCTCCGTCAAACCTTGTGAACAATCACCCGTAGGGGCTCAGGTCGTCTGGTCGGGCTACCTGGATTCGTCCTACATCCTGTTCTTGCCATTACCTGTCCGACCCGGCCCCGTTTCAAAGATTCTCAAATCCTTCTTTTCTTCTCGGTGACGCACGTCACAACGTTTTGTGATCTGGCCTGGTCAGCCTTTAACCGTGAGAACCGGGCACGTGGCATTGGCCACGATCTTGTGCGCAGTGGTTCGCGCCAAGTGGGTCGCGGCCGCCAGATGCCCGTGGTGATCGTGCAATCCGACGACAATCAAGTCCGCGTGCCGCTCTCGGGCCGTTTCGAGAATCTTGTCCGCCGGGTTACCTGTCAGAACAATGGTCTCTGGTTTGCACCACGCTTCAGCCGATTCGGGGACCAATTCGTGGAGCTGGACTGTCGCGCTCGAGACAGCGTCTTGCAACTCTTTATCGGTTTTCTCGTCTTCCGGTTCCTTCATGACGTGGAGCAGCAGCAATCGCGCCTGATTTTCCTGCGCCATCGAAATCGCATACGGTGCTGCGGCGACCGACGCGGGCGAGAAATCGGCGGCAAACAGAACGTTGTGAAACTGTGCCGATTTGTGCATGTCGCGCCTGGCCCATGGCCCAACCGTAAGGACGGGCACATGCGACTGCCGGAAGACTTCCTCGGCCACCGAGCCCATCAGCAGCTTCTGAGCACCGGTGCGGCCATGAGTGCCAAGAACGATCAAGTCGATCTTGTAATCCTTGATCGCACGCTCCAGCGTGGGCCAAACACTGACTGCACGCTCGACGATGCATTCGTGTGACAGTCCGGCTAACTGCGACGCGATGCGTTGGAGCTCGGCCTGAGCCGCTTCTTCTTGCGCTGTCAGACTGGCGTCGGCTAAGTCGGGCGTCATGTACGTGTAGATCTGAGGAATCATTACGTGAAAGGCATAAACAGTTGAACCGTATTCGCGCGCGATCGCCGTTGCAAACGGGAGCACTGCCTCGGAAGGCTCCGAAAAATCGGTTAGGTACAAAATATTCCTGAGAGCGAATCTAGCCCCAAGTTGGACGCTTGCCATAGCCTTCACCTCCTTCGTCTTTTCTGCGCGACCAGAGTGAAACAAGCTGCCAGTTGGAGACAGTGATCTGCATCACTAGGCCTCGTATTTCCAGTCACCGGCGAAAGGGGTCAAAATCGGGCGCGCGGGCCAGCAAGCGACAGCTCCGATGGACAAGTGTGGCAATCCAATTTCATTTTTGGGAGTGCTTATTGCTGAGCACGGACGATCAAGACAGGACAGGGCGCGTGGTGCAGTACCTCCTGCGAGACGCTTCTCAAGAGCAGCCCTGGATCTTCCCGCGGGCGTGACTGCCCATCACAAGGAGGTCAGCAGCCCAGTATCTGGCAGATTCGATGATTTTGAGGCAGGCTTTCCGGGAGAAACGAACTCGGAGACGGCAACCTTTGCCATCGGTTTTCTCGCCCAATCTGGCGATCAAGCACCGGGCGGCATGCTCATTCATCTCATCGGACCGGTCCCTAGGAACGCCCCGAGGCGTCCCGGGCCTAACCGACGGATCGAAAACGTGTACGAAGCCGAGTGTGGATTTGAGATTCTTCGCCAATTCTATAGGGAGGTCCGCCGTGCGGGCGGCGAACCTAGTGTCATCAACGGCGACAAGGATCTTGTTAAAACTCAATTCGGTATTCCGTTCACGTCCTTTCTGCGATGTAGAGCGTCTATCAAACCATTGGCGATCGCAACTAGGTGCGCACGGTAAGTACCGGGCAATGAGCCTGGGAAATGACTTTGTGCACAATTGAGATCGGCAGGTGAGTCGCAGCACCGCCTACACCTCGGGCCTCATGCGCACCGAGAACGACCAGATCCGCATGGCGGGCCTCGGCGATTGCTAGAATTTTCTCTGCCGCATCGCCGCGCTCAACGATGCAATGCCCCGAAAATCGCCTCACTGCTTCGATGGGAAGGGCCTTTTCCAACAGCTTTATGGTCGATTGTTGAAGTTCGGGCCAATCTACGAGATCCCCGGGTTTCCGGTCCTCGATCACATGTAGGACAGTGAAATAGGTTTGAAACTCTTGGGCCAACGAAATTGCGTAAGGCGCGGCTATCTCGAGTGACTCGGGGCGCAGGCTGGTGGCAAAGAGAATGCGGCTGATCTCGACGTCCCTCTTCGGCGCAACGGCGACATGCGCGTTCACAGTGAGCACCGGGCATGGGACTTTGCGCAGGATCTCTTCCGCAACAGAGCCCAAGAGGACTTTGCCGGCTGCGGTCCGGCCATGGGTTCCCATGACAACGAGGTCGACGTTATGACCCTTCATGGTCGATTCCAAAATAGAAGAGAAATCGCCTTCTTCGATAACGATTTCCGGTTTCGAGCCGGGGAACGAAGCCGACAGAATTTGATGTTGTTCTTGCCTTCGGGCTTTCGCCGCCTGCTCCAGAATGGCCCAACTGCTGGGGTCGGTCATGGGATTAACGGTGGGGGCAGCGACATGAAAGGCCCATATCCTGGATCCGTAGGCTTGGGCGAGTTTGGCGGCGAAAGGAAACGCGGCAACCGCAACTGGCGAAAAATCAGTGGCAACGAGGATATTTTTGAACTGCACCTGGGTTTGAAGTTCAAGCATTCAAGTCCTCCATTCAGCCGCAGTAGAACCCAGGGACTGACGTCAGGATGTGATTTGCGTCACCTCTGCTTGTGACCTGAAAAGATCCGGCTGAACTCATCGCGCAGCGATCTGAAGCCCTCGATGCCCCACCGATGTTGCGATCTGGACTATTTAATATATATTGTAGTAATTCTTTTGTAATTACAGCAGGCTTCTTTGTTTTGGGACTCAGCCTGATGCCGGTCGGCGCCTCTGCTGGCGGCAGGGGAAGGCGTCGGCAGAACATGTAACCCGCGACCCGGCCGGCTTACTACGCGCAGGCCAAAGGGGTCAATGCTGGACAGGAACCGGACGAAGAGAAACTCTGATCGCCCCCGGACCGTCGGTTTCCGATGATGTCTGAGTCCCCCCCATCGGGCAAACGCATTCCAAATCGAAACGCGAGTGTGACTAAATTCAGTCGTACTGACGAAATTTCGTCCAGAGCCGGCACCCAAGGTCTCTCACCAAATTTTCCTGGGTCTGTGGTGGTTTCGGCATCTCTCTTGTTTCCCGTTGTTTGGGCTGCTCACTTGGGGGATGGCTATTAACGGCAGGCGCCTTGCTATCTGTCACGGGTTCGGCAGTCCATAGGAGCAGACAACGCTAAAGATCTCGATCGACGAGGGACCTGAAGTTGCAACGCTGAAGTTGGAGGGTCGTGTGGCTGGCCCGTGGGTGGACGAACTAAAGCGGGTGTGGGAGTGCCAATGCGAGGCATTCGGATCGAAGAAGCTCCAGATCGATCTTCGTGGGGTCCTTCACCTGAGCCGCGAGGGCCGGCACGTGCTCGCGGAGATACACAAAAGCAGCGGCGCGGAGTTCATCGCCGATACACCGATGACCAAGTATTTCGCGGACGAAGCGCGCGGCCTAAGCCATGGCAACCAAGGAGACGATCACTAGTGCGCGGACCATACGGCTTCGAGCTAGTCGAAAATTGCGAGTGCTGCAGATCGAAGAAGTCGGCTTTCTGCCGTGATTTGACGCCCAAGGCCATGAAAGAATTCGATGCGATGAAATCGAACTCGACGTACCCCGCCAACTCCACATTGTTCATCGAGAAGCAGGACCCGCGGGGCGTATTTTTTCTCTGTGAAGGAGAAGTGAAACTGACGATCAGCTCGAGCGAAGGAAAGACTTTGATCGTTCGCATCGCCAAGGCCGGGGAAATCCTGGGCTTGATGGCTGTATTAGAAGGAAGGCCATATGAGGTTACCGCCGAGACTCTGCATCCCTGCCAAATCGCGTTCGTGCGGCGCGACGATTTTGTTCGTTTTGTCTCTCAGCATTCGGAAATGTTTCAGGCGCTGATCAAGCAGTTGACGTCGAGCTACTTTGGGGCCTGCGAACAACTGCGAACCGTGGCGCTGTCGAGTACTGCGCAAGGTAGGCTCGCGAAGCTGCTGCTGGATTGGACCTCGGGTGCGGAGCAGACACACTCGGGTGCGCGTATCCAGCTGCCGCTAACGCACGAAGAGATTGCCGAATTCATCGGCAGCTCGCGGGAGACTGTTACGCGGACCTTCAGCGAGTTTAAAACTCAGCAGCTTGTGACGCTAAAAGGCTCGACGCTGACGATCTCTGATCGTGAAGCCCTGGAAAAAATCGTCGCGAGCTGAGCGCGGTACCGCTTCCATCATCACTTCTCCGAACCGACCACTAGGTCTTGGGGCTCCTGGCGGAACGGCAATTTGAATTTGTGCGCGATCTCAGGCCAAAATTCGCGCAAAACATCATAGCCAGAATCATTCAAGACTCCGAAGCCAACTCTCTGCGCAACCGGTCCTACGCCGCGGCGGTTGTCTGGGTGGTACGTATTCGCAAGTGTCGCTGTGCTCGCGCTTCCTAGCCATTCGGAAATATTGAACATATGCGTGCCGTCCTCACGGTATGCGATAACCGCGTGCCCCATGGCATGCGCGAAGCGTTTCGGAAAACTTCCGTGACCGAGACGGTAGTAGCGGGGGTCCTCAGAAAAAATTGTCGGATATGCAAAATCTTTGAAGAAATCACCGGATGCGCTACCGATGAATTCAGCAGCGAATCGATGGCCGTAGCCGGCAGCTCCCTGACCGAACGATGGGTCCGTGTTCTTCGCCTGGTCGATGCCCGCATTGAAGCCGGCGCCGAGAAACGTGACCGGGTCGAACGTATCTTGCACGAAGAGCACGAATTTATCCTTAGCATCCAGTGAGCACAGGATCGCGCCTGGCTTGTAATGTGGGGTAGCGGTGGATTTGCGTTCAAGCTTGCGCCCAAACATGCCGACGACCTTGTTTAATGGCCCCTCGTAGTCACGCCAGCTAACCATGGGCGTCGGCTGGATGCAGGGAGCGTTCGGATTCTTGACCGCCTCTTCCGGTATCGTCGCCTTCAATTGCGAGGCATCTTTATCGCTTTGCGACGTCTGTTGGGCGTGGGCCGCTCCGGCAAGCGCCAAGCACAGCCCTAACCCAAGCAGTCCCCTGGAAAGAGCGGGCAGGATTTGCTTAGGGCGCTGAGAACGTCTACGCATCGTGTGGGCAAAAGAGTGCGCGTGGTCACCGATGGGCTATGTGACGCGTGTCACTCGCCAGAGTGATACCGTAAAAACCGTCATCAATTCAATCGGATAGTGGCGGGAGCTCCTAGAGAGCGAGCGTGGCGAGAATCTCTTCGGATTCCGAGGTTGCATCCGCTGAAAAGCGGAATCGCTTGGCCAGGGCCAACATGCCCGCGTTTTGCACCAGAACATGAGCCAACAGACGCTGGAACTTCTCTTTTCGTGCCACTTCGATCAGGCGCTCGACCAGAATCGTTCCGATCCCCATCTGTTGCATATGGTCCGAGACGATAATCGCGATTTCGGCGTCCTGCGTATCTCGCTCGCGGGTTAAGCGACCGATTGCGATGATTTCGCGTCCGTGCTGATTCTCGAGCTCGACGACCAATGCCATTTCACGGTCATAGTCGATGAAACATTTGCGCAACAGACGCTGATGAGCGGTGCGTGCGCTCAAATTTTCCATGTGAAAGTAGCGCAAGTAGACGGACTCTTCGGACAGCGTTTCATGAAATCGCGCGACGGCCGGCTCATCTTCCGGGCGGATCGGCCGAATCAGGACTTCCCTGCCGTCCTTGATTCGACTGCGCGAAATGTATTGGACCGGATACGGCCGAATCGCCGGTTTCGGAAGCGCCTCATCGTGTACAGTTTTGTCGTACAGCACGATTCGGGCATCAAGCACGAGGGATCCCTCGGGCGAGGCGAGCAGCGGATTAATGTCGATCTCCTTGATGCGCGGCAGCTCAATCGGTACGTAGCTGAATCGCACGAGTAGCCCTTCCAACTCTTGCAGATCGACGGGCTTTCGGCCGCGAACACCCTTCAACGCTCGATGGATTTGGGTCTCTTCCATCATTCGTTGGGCCAGAGTCGTATTCAGCGGGGGCAAACCCAGCGCGCGGTCGCGGAATACTTCGACCAACTGCCCGCCCAAACCAAAAAGCAGCACGGGACCAAATTGGGGATCGACGCTGCTGCCCAGAATCAGTTCGTATCCTTCCCGACGAATCATGGGTTGAACCGTGACGCCTTGGAAGGCATGGGGGCTGCCGCTCGCTTTCACGGCAGACTCGATTCCGCCGTACGCCTCGGTGACAGCTGCCCGCGTCGTGAGGTTGAGCTTCACTCCGCCAACATCCGTCTTATGCGTGATGACTTCCGAATTCAGTTTCAGAACGACAGGGAATCCGATTTGCTCGGCTCGCGATACTGCTTCGCCCGGGCTCTGTGCGAGAAAAGTTGGCACGGTCGGAATGTCGTAGAGCGCGAGAAGGTGCTTTGCCTCGAATTCGGTCAGTAAAGTACGGCCTTTCGCAAGTACCGCATCGATCAGTTGAGAAGCTTTTCGTTTTCGTTCCTTGGCGACCTCAGGATCATCGGCGATCGCCGGAGTTTCGTAGAGACCGGCAAGGTGATACGTGTAGAGCCACATGTAATCGAATGCCCGGGCAGCCGTATCCGCATATGAAAAAACCGGAATGCCGGCTTCATTCAAAATCGTTTGTGCTTTCTCGACTTCCTTGCCTCCCATCCAACTGGCGAGCAAGGGCTTTCCATGACCTTTGGCGTATGGCCTGACGCGTTCAGCCACGCTGGCGGGGTCGGTCATTCGCTGTGGCGCCAGAATCGCGAGTAATCCGTCGCTATGGGGATCGCGAATCGCGATTTCCAGCGCGCGTGCGTAGCGTTCAGGATCGGCGTCACCCAAAATGTCGACTGGATTGGCACGGCTCCAGTGCGGAGGCAAGAGCTGATCGAATGCGCGACGAGATTCTTCAGAAAGCGGCGCGAGTTCCCCGCCATTGGCGATCAAGGCATCCGTGGCCAACACGGCGGGTCCGCCCGCATTCGTCAGAATCATCAATCGAGGGCCTCGAGGACGCGGCTGCTTGCTCAAAACGTCGGCCATATAAAAGATGTCGGAGATGCTTTGTACGCGAAGAACGCCGCACCGTCGCAGCGCCGCATCCAGCACTTCATCGCTGCCTGTGAGAGCGCCGGTATGTGATGACGCCGCTTTCGAGGCGGCTTCTGTGCGACCCGCTTTGATGACGATGATCGGCTTCGTCATCGCGACCTCTCGCGCAGCGGAAAGAAACGATCGCGCATCGCCGATTGATTCCATGTAGATGAGAATGCTTTCCGTGTGAGGGTCCGAGCCGAAGTAATCGATCAGGTCGCCCCAGCCAACATCCAGCATCGAGCCGGTTGAAACAATCGCGCTGAAGCCGACCTCGGCAAGGAAACTCCAATCGAGAATCGCCGTCAGCAGCGCTCCACTCTGGCTGAGAAAGGCGACGTTGCCGGGTCGTGCGATGTCTTGCGCGAACGTCGCGTTCAACCCGACGATCGGATTCATCACCCCGAGACAATTCGGCCCGACGAGCCTCATGCGGCTGCCGCGAAGTTCTTGTTTGATTCGTTCTTCGATCTTCGCGCCCGATTCGCCAAGTTCGCGGAATCCGGCCGAAATCACCACCGCAGATCGAACACCGGCGGCGACGCAGTCACGAATAATTCCAGGCACCGTTTGTGCAGGAGTCACGATGACGGCAAGGTCGACGGTTGCCGGCACTTTGTCGATTGACCCAAATGTGGGGCGATTGAGAAGCTGCGCATGTTTTGGATTTACGAGATAAACTTGCTTCCCGAAGGTCGGCTGAACGAGATTTTCAACGACGGCCCTTCCCACGCTATCTGCGCGATCGGTCGCGCCGATCACAGCGACGCTCTTCGGCTTAAACATCGCATCGAACGGATGGCGCTCACGCTCGCGGGATTGCGGCGGATCGCTTTTTGCGGGTTCTAGAGTCATCGGATCAAGATGAGGGCCGGAAGCCGGCATTTGAATTCAAAGTCGGAATGCTACAGGACTCTCCGCGAAAGAACTAGCTTTGCACCGTTTGGCTCGCCGGTTTCCTGTACAGCATGTACGTGAATTGCCCGCGCAGCCACATCTCGCCAGTCACTGCATCGTGGCAGCTGTCGACTGACTCGTCGAGAACATGAGCGTAGTCGCCGCCGAGACGCCCCATTTCCTGCTCAAACCGCTCAATAGCATGCGCCATCAGCTTCTCATGGCATTCGTTCCACAGCTCATCCCGATGAGCTAAGGTTCCGGGCACACGGTCGCTCGTGGCCTCGACAATGTGCTCGCCAATGGGTTCGGCATCAACCGGCGGCAGATCGCGATGCCAGTAGATTCTCTTGCCGTTCTTCCCCGTGTGCGCTGCACTCGTATTGGGGTTCACCAAAGAAGAATAAACATGGGGTCGCGATGGCGATGTGACGTAAGTCACCGGCCGCGTTTGATGTTCGGCATTGCAAATCGTGGGGCGCGCCGTGCAAGCTCATCTGCGTGCCTGAGCTACCGGATATCGCGGCTTACCTTCATGCATTAGAAGCGCGGATTCTTGGCCAGCCACTCGAGAAACTACGCCTGGCCAGTCCCTTTCTATTGCGTACAGTCGAACCGCCGGTCAGCTCGATCGAGGGGCACTCAATTCAAGCGCTGGGGCGAGTCGGCAAGCGCATCGCCATTGAATTCGACAATGGGCGCTGGCTCGTGCTTCACCTGATGATCGCAGGACGCCTTCATTGGAAGGCTCGCGGCACAAAATTGGCGGGACGAAACAATCTCGCCGCCTTCGACTTTCCTGTCGGCTCGCTTGTGCTCACGGAGGCTGGCTCCAAACGGCGGGCGTCGCTCCATCTTTTTGGCAGCGAGGAGGAGATGCGGTCGATTGATCCAGGCGGCGTGGATGTCTTCGCGATCGGCCTGGACGAGTTTCGCGCCGCTCTCCGTGCCGAGAATCGCACTCTCAAACGCGCGCTCACCGATCCGCGCATCCTGAGCGGCATCGGAAACGCCTACTCCGACGAGATTCTCCACGCGGCGAGGCTCTCTCCGATTCAGCTCACGCACAAGATGACGCAGGAACAGTGGGAACGATTGTTCGAGGCTACGCGGACGACTTTGCGACTTTGGATCGGTCGGCTGGTCAAAGAAGCGGACGAAGAGTTCCCCGAAAAAGTCACAGCCTTCCCTAAAGGCATGGCGGCGCACGGTCGATTTGGGGAGCCTTGTCCTCGATGCGGCCAGCCGATTCAGCGGATTCGTTACGCAGACAATGAAACGAACTATTGCCCTCATTGCCAGACCGACGGCAAATTGCTCGCCGATCGCGGCCTTTCGCGCTTACTCGGATCAGACTGGCCGCGCACCCTCGACGAACTGGAAGCTCTGCGGCGACGGTGAGTAAGCGTCGCATTCTGAGAACCTCCGCCCTTCCAAATCATTCCGCGATGTGCAAGCCGATGTTACGATACGGAACAATCCTCGTCCCTAGGAGCAAATCTAGATGGCCGACGGCCCCAGCGTGCCGGGAATGCAGTCCGGTTCGCAAATCATAGAACGCAAGCTCGCGACGATCCTTTCGGCGGACGTTGCGGAATTTAGCCGGCTCATGAACGAGGACGAGGAGCAGACCCTTCGCGCTTTCCGCGGACACAAGAAGGTTTTTGAGTCGCTCGTCGCTATGCATCACGGCCGAATTTTCAACACGGCCGGCGATGCAATCCTTGCCGAATTTTCCAGCGCAGTGGAAGCCGTGCGCTGCGCAACCGATGTTCAATCCGCGCTGCGCACGCGGAACGATCAGATGGCGCCGTCACGCCAAGTGCGGTTCCGCATCGGAATTAATCTTGGCGACGTGATGATTCAAGGGCAGGATTTGCTCGGAGATGGCGTCAATGTTGCGGCCCGTTTGCAAACTGCGGCGGAGCCTGGCGGGATCTGCATTTCGGGCAGCGTTCACGATCAAATCATCAACAAACTTGCCCTTTCTTTGCATTCGCTCGGCGAGCGTAACTACAAAAATATTCCGAAGCCGGTTCGCACGTTTTCGATCGTCGAATCCGAAGACGGGAAGCCGCTGCCGCGCCCCAAAGAAGCGGCTCCCAAGATGAATCCAGCGGTGTGGGTGGCTTTGGCGATCATCGCGCTGGGCGGAATCGCGTATGCGGTTCACCTCGCTCGTCAGCGCGTGAAAATCGAAATCACCGAAACGCCAACGAACGTACAACGGACTGTTGGGGCGCAAACTTCGACCCCAGCGAGCGCGTCTGCGCAACCCCTA
>Ga0335078_10009558_pt1 | contig 14368 bp, 11 predicted proteins | sample Lox_Sample_32_FD_206711 | JGI IMG/M metagenome (GOLD analysis project Ga0335078, IMG submission 206711) | Soil microbial communities from Loxahatchee National Wildlife Refuge, Florida, United States - Lox_Sample_3.2 | ecosystem: Environmental > Terrestrial > Soil > Wetlands | place: USA...
AAAACTCCGATTCGATATCGACGCGCATGCGGTCCTTGGTGATCAGCGCGTCCTCTTTGTTGCGCAGCACCTGCATGCGCAGAACGTTCATGTTCACCGGAGTGATTTCGTGGATGAACGGGAGAACAAACGCACCGCTGTTGATCACGACTTTTTCGCCGAACAAGCCAGTGCGTACGAACGACACCTCTTTCGACGAGCGGTGATAAAGCCAGTTGACGAAGTAGACCACGACGGCGACCACAATGATCGCAATGATCAGCCAGATGATCAAACTGCCGAGAATGGCTGCGGACATCTTTTTTCCTCCCTGCCCCGCCGAATACTTGATGCGGCGTGGCCGTTCTTCACTCTGCGCTAAGCTCTCTTGATTGCCTTGAACTTCGCTACCTGCTCGAAAAGCGCGCGTTCGACCGGCAGACGTTCCATCGAAGACGCGCCGTAAAAGCCGTGACAGTGCCGGGCATGCGCCAGGACGTAAGCGGCATCGGCCGGCTCGGCGATCGGCCCCCCATGAACGAGGATCAAGGCATCGCGGTTAACCGCGAACGCCGCCTCGGCCATTTCGTCGGCGTGCGCCGGACACTCTTCCAGCTTGGTCGATGTCGCGGCCCCGATCGAACCGCCGACCGTAAGGCCAAAGTGGCAGACCAGTATGTCGGCGCCGGCGCGGGCCATCGCTTCGGCCTCCGCCGGATTGAATACGTACGGAGTAGTGAGGAGATCGCGCGCGTGCGCCTTAGCGATCATCTCGACCTCGCAGCCGTAGCCCATGCCGGTCTCCTCGAGACCCAGCCGGAACGTGCCGTCGATTAATCCGACCGTCGGGAAATTCTGCACGCCGCTGAAGCCGAGGCGAATGACCTCGTCCAAAAACACGTCCATTTGCCGGAATGGATCGGTGCCGCAGACGCCGGCCAGCACCGGCGTGGAACCGACGACCGGCAGAACCTCACGCGCCATTTCCAGGACGACGCTATTCGCATCGCCGAACGGCATCATGCCCGCAAGTGAACCCCGGCCGGCCATGCGGTAGCGTCCGGAATTGTAGATCACGATGAGATCCGCACCGCCCTTTTCCTCCACTTTCGCGGAGATGCCGGTGCCGGCGCCGGCGCCAATGATCGGCTCCCCCCGCTTTTTCATTGCGTGGAAGCGCGCCAGGATGTCGGATCGCGGAATGCGAGCCACGGCTTTATCCTCTTGCTCGCCGGCGGGTGAGCCGGCCGCCGAACAAGCGCCGAAACTCACCGGCAATATCTGCTGCAAATTGTGCGTCGTTGATGTGCGCCGGCACACGGATCAGACGGCGCGACGAGGTTTGCCGCACCGTCGTCTCCAGCGCCTTGAATAATTCCTCGTCCGCGCGCGGGTCCGAAAACGGTCGGCCGGGCGCGTCGAGCGCCGACACGCCTCCCTCCGGCAAGAAAAAGCGCACGGGCCCCTCCATCCGATTCAGCCGCTCGCCGATCCAGCGCCCGATACGCGCATTCTCCTCGGGCGTGGTTCGCATCAGCGTGACGGTCGGATTATGAACGTGAAGCGTGCGGCCGCGATAGCGCTCGGGAACGCTGGCCATGGGACCGAAATTGACCATGTCGAGTGCTCCGCACGAACCAATATAGGGCACGCGCGTGCGGATGATGGCGCCGAAGCGATCCTCCGTGGCCGGCAACACTCCTCCGCATAAGAGATCGCAGACTTCCGTCGTCGTGATGTCGATGACGCCCGCCAGATCGCCGGAATCGACGAGCTTTTCCATGGATTGTCCGCCGACGCCGGTGGCGTGGAAAACGAGGCACTCGAAATCGTCCTCGAGCACATCGACGACTGCGTCGACGCACGGGGTGGTCACACCAAACATTGTCAACCCGATCGCCGGCTTCTCGGCGCCGCGCCGCGCCGGCTGCGGTGCGGGTTCGGCGGCGGCGCCACGCGCTTTGACCATGCCAACAATGGCCGCTGCGCCGTTGGCTAGGATCTGGCGCGTAACTGCATTAAGGCCGGCGATATCGGTCACTGAGTAAAGCATCAAAATGTCCGACGGCCCGACATAGGGCGCGACGTTGCCGGAAGCGACCGACGAGATCAGAACCTTTGGCACTCCAATCGGCAGCGCCCGCATCGCGGGCGCGACCAGCGAACTGCCGCCGGAGCCGCCCGCGGAGATGAGCCCGCCGATCCGGTCCTGCCGGCGGATCCATGCCTCAAATGCCTCGGCCATCGCGGTGATGGCGGCACCGCGTTCGCCGGTGAACACAGCATTCGGACCGCCGCGAAAATAAGCGGCAATATGATGCGGCGGCACGTCAGCCGGCGACGGGCCGCCGGAGGTCGAAAGATCGACTAGCACGACGCGCACGCCGGCCGCCGCGATCTGGTCGCGTAAGAAACGAAGCTCCGCGCCCTTGGTATCAAGCGTTCCCGCGACAATCACCGGGGCTACGCCGGCGCGCTGGATAGGCCGCAACTCGACCGCTGGAGCGATCGCGTCCGACGTCGCCGGCTCGGGTGCGATGGTGCGGGTGCGTGCAGCGCTTTCAATTTGCGCCGCAGGTATTGGCTGCGACCAGCGCGTCGGTAGGGTCGGATTGGAAACATAGACGCGGACCGGCCCGCGCGGTCTCGCCGGCCGAGTACCTTCCTCACCATGCGCGGCGGCCGCGATCTCTTCCCTTATCTCTTCCTCCTCGGCGTGTTGGCCGACGCCCAACAGACGCTGTTGCAATTCGCGATCTGCTTCCAACCGTGCCGCTTCCATCACCCGGTTGACCCGACCGTTGATCATGATCGCGACCCTTTCGGCGACGGCGCACGCCACGCCGATATTTTGTTCGACAACAAGGACGCCGATTTCGCTTTGCTCGCCCAGATTGAGTAAAATTTCTTCGACGCGCTGGACTATGACCGGTGCAAGTCCTTCGGTCGGCTCATCCATGATGAGCAGGCGCGGATTGAGGAGAAATGCACGCGCAATGGCGAGCATCTGCTGTTCGCCGCCCGACAGTTGATTGCCGCGATTGTTTCGCCGCTCGGCTAAGCGCGGGAAGGATTCGTAAATGCGCGGAATCGTCCAATACGCTCGTCCACTGCTGCGGGCGAGTCGCAGATGCTCATCAACCGTGAGTGAGGGCCACAACCGCCGTCCCTGCGGCACATAGGCAAGACCGAGTCGCGCGATTTCCGCGGGAGATCGCCCGACGATCTCTTCGCCCATGAAGCGAATCGAACCGCTCGCGACCGGAAGGAGACCGACAATCGCGTTGCACAGGGTCGTCTTACCCATTCCGTTGCGGCCGACAAGCGAGAGAATTCCGTGTTCGAGCCGCAAATCCACACCTTGCAGCGCGTGGCTGCGGCCATAAAAGACATTCAGTCCCCTAATTTCCAGGAGATCGGGAGGCCGGCGCTCAGGCATGCCCGGCGCTCCCCAGATAAAGTTCCTGCACTTCTGAGTCCGCTTCGATCTCGCTGGGCGTACCTTCCTTGAAAATGCGACCGTTGTGCATCATCGTGACGCTTTCGACGACGCGTAAAGCCACGGCCATATCGTGCTCAATAATGATGTAGCCGATGTGCGCTGGAAGCGCGGTCAGAATCGCCACCAAATCGGTACGCTCGCTCGGCGAAAGTCCGGCCGCCGGCTCGTCGAATAGGATGAACCGCGGCGCCCCCGCCAACGCCAGCGCGATCTCCAGCTGGCGCTGTTGGCCGTGCGCCAGTTCGCCGACCGGACGATCGGTCGCGCTTTCCAGGTGAACGAGGGAAATCAGGTCGGCAACCGACTGCATCAGCGCGTCGCTTTCCCGAGTGCGAATAAACGAAAAGCGGCCGCGCGACACGCCTCGGCAGGCGAGATAGACGTTATCCCGTACGCTCAAGCGCGAGAACAGGAGTGAAATCTGATAGGTCCGCCGCAAGCCGCGGCGAATACGTTCGTGCGGCGGAAGCGTGGTCACGTCTTCGCCGAAAAAGCGCACCGTTCCCGACGTCGGCGGAAAATCGCCGGTTACGCAATTAAGCAGCGTGGTCTTACCTGCGCCATTCGATCCAAGCACCGCGCGACGCTCGCCGGGACGGACGCTGAGCGTAATATCGGTCAGCGCCGCGAGTGCACCGAACGTGCGGCTTACACCGCGCAACTCGATCGCGTTGCCGGTACCGGCGGCCGCCATCCGTTCGGCAATCGAACTCATCGGCGGTTAGTCCTTTGCGGGGCGCGCGCGCGTTCCTTCAAGCGACGCCAGATCCCGACTACGCCGTCGGGCGAAAACAAGACGATGACGAGAAAGCCTAATCCGATCAGGCTCTGGAAACGCCGCCCGTCGAGGCCGACCGCTACGAGCGCATCAAGCGCGAAGGTGCGCAAGATCACGTAAATGAGCGCGCCGATGAACGGACCGATCGGGTGACCGAGACCGCCGACAACCGCGATCACCAGCAGGTTGATGACAACGTCGACGCCGACAGAGAACGGGGAAATCTGATTGTTCTGCCAGACCAGCAGAATTCCGCCGATCGCCGCGATCACAGCCGCAAAGGCATAAGCGGCGATCCGATGGGCGGTCACGTTGTAGCCGATCGCCTCCATGCGGCGCGGATTGTCGCGAACGCCCTGTAGAGCGAGACCGAACGGCGCCCGCGAAACATAAAGGACCACGGCATAACTCAGCGCCGCGAAAAACAGGATCATGTAATAAAGCGGGATCGGCTTGCCCCAGTCGACGCCGAAAAAATGCGGCGCCGGAATAGTCGTAAAGCCGTTGAAGCCGTTGAAGATCGGCCAGTTCTGCAGAGTCAAATAAAAGAAGGACGTCGCCAGCGCGAGCGTAATCATGATGGTGTAGATGCCTTCGGTGCGCGCGGAAAGCGCGCCGGCCAGCGTCCCGAAAGCCACGGCAATAACGATGGCCAGGGGAGCCGCCACCCACCATGGCCAGAACAGGCTGATTTTCGGCAGCGAACTCGCGCCCAGAACCGCGATCATGTAGCCGGCGAGGCCGGCGACCGTCATCTGCGCGAGGCTAACCATTCCGCCGTAACCAGCGAGGAACGTCAACGACAGAGCGATCATCCCGAGGATCATCGTCCAACCGGCGATCTGCCGAAGGAAAAAATCGTTGGCAATGACGGGAAACAGCAGCATGAACAAGCCGAGCAGCAGAACCGCCGCGTGGCGAGACACCCACTGGGAAAAATCGCCGCCGCGTTGCACGCTGCCGACGCCGAGCGCCGCGTCTTGTGCGGTCTGCAGCAGCGCCATTTAGCGCCTCCCCAACAGGCCCTGGGGGCGGATCGCGAGCACGATCACCATGATCAGGAAGCTCAAGACGGTCGAATAATTCTGAAAGTAAACCGTGCCGATTTGTTCGGAGAGGCCGATGATGAGCGCGCCCAGCGCGGCGCCAGGGATCGATCCCATGCCGCCGACGATAACCACCACCAGCGACGCCAACAGGAAGTGTGAATCTTCGCCAAGCGAGAGCGATTGGAACGTGCCGCCGACGATTCCGGCCATGCCGGCAAGTCCGGCGCCGAACGCGAAGACTAATACGAACAGCAGTTGGACTCGGTATCCAAGCGCCGAGAGCATATTGCGGTCGTCGACGCCGGCGCGGATCATGACGCCGACTCGCGTGCGGTTAAGCGCGAGCCACATGCCGATGCCGATCAAGACGGCGGCCGCAAAAATCACCAGCCGCACCAGCGGATAGTAGAGAAAGACGGTCTCACCGCTCGATTTGATGGCGACGACGATCGGAGTCGGTATCGGGCCCTCCAGATAGTCCGGGGTATCGATTTGGATCGCGTTACCGCCCCAGACCCAGACCATCAGATCGGAGAAGACGATCGACAAGCCGAGCGTCACCAGAGTCTGGCGCAGATCTTGACCTTCCATCCGCCGGAAGATGAAGAACTGCATAGCGATGCCAACGATCGCACAGCTGATGAACGCAACGACGTAACCGAACAGCCAAGAACCGGTCAGGTCACCGGCCTCGTAGCCCATATACCCCCCGAACAGGTAGAGCGACCCGTGCGCCAAATTAACGTTGCGCATCAGACCGAAGATCAAGGTGAAGCCGGTGGCGACCAGAAAATAAAGTCCGCCGAGGGTGATGCCGTTGAACAGCGCGTTGATGAGAATCTGCTTCTTGCCGAACACTTCCTCGAAACCCGCCGGCCAAGGTGCCAGCACGAGCCAGACGAAAAATATGACAACGACAGCAATGACGAGCGCCCAGATCGGATGATGTCCAATCCAGCGGCCGAACGCGTCACCGCGCCCTATTCGATCCGTTCCGTCATCGCCAAAGATGGTCGACACCGCTGGCACTCCTGCGCAGCCGAAAACTAGCCGAGCAGACCTGCGGTCGCGTGTTTTACAGTCTGATTTTTCACCGGGCCGGGAGAAGCCCGCGAACCGGCTATTCGCTCACCACCCGCGCGATCGTCCGGTAGAGGGTGGGCGCTATTCCGACGTTGGCGGCAAAAAAATGGGTGAAATGACTTTGCGACGAAAATCCAAGCTCGAAACCGATGTCCGTGACCGATATTTGGGAGGAGGTTAACCGATCAAGCGCCCGCTCGATCCGCATCGTATTGGTATAGAGCGCGGGCGTGACCCCGGTATTCTCGCGAAACAGCTTGTAGAAATGCGGGCGCGACAGCCCGGCGTCACGCGCGACGTTATCGAGCGCGAGGCCTTGGCCGAGCCCGTCGTCCAATAGCCGCAGCGATTTGCGCACGCGAAAGTCGATGGGGGTCCGCTGCTTCGCGTGAAGGCTGCGCCGCGCGCCGCTTGTCCAGGATTCGTCGAAGCAGGCGTCGAATAACTGGTTCAAATACCGATTGATGATGCGATAGCTCGCGTTCGTCACCAGCGTATGGGCCAAGCTGACGGCAATGGAGCGGATCGTGGTGCCCACGCGAATTCCGTTGGCGCCAAATCGCAGGCTGCCCCTGCCTTCGTGATCCTGGTTGAGCCAGTGGTCGCAAATGTAGGCTACCAGATAGACCGAGGGCTCATCGACCGAGCACGGCTGAAACGAATGCGGTTGCCACGGGTTAATCGCGACTCCGGCCGTTTCGTTAACCAAATGAGGGACGCCGCTTATGGTGACGATCGCAGGCGGACCGCTCAGCAGGAAGGTCAAATGACCCTCACGGTGCGCGTGCGTGCGTATCGGCTTATCGAGGCGATAGACCGTTACCCGGCCGAACGTGCCGTGACACACGGCCAAAGCCGTACTCATCCGCGTCCTCCCAAGGCGTACGTCGTTGTTTTGTTTGGCGGATTAAACGACTCCGAGGGCGCGTTGACAAGTGGGCAAATTGAGATGCCGCAGCCGTGCCGAGGTGCTCAGTTTTATTCGCGATCTGAAGAATCAGACTAGCAGACACGACGCAAAGCCCGGCTTTGTCCGTTGGCGCACTTGTAGAATTGGGCCAGCCGCTGGTACGATTTAGTGTCGGTCGGGCATTGGGCGACGGCCCCTAAAAAAATTCACCAAGCGCATCGGCCGGCGGAACGGCGCTGTACATCAGGAGGGAACCTCATGCGCAAGGGCTTACTATTGGCGACCGTCGCCGGTTTTGCCGCGTTGGTTGGCACCGGATCGGTCAACGCCGCCGACAAACTCAAGGTCGGCGTCACCGCGACGCTCGAAGGCACGTATACGGTCCTGGGTGAGGACGGCATGCGCGGCTATGATCTCGCCGTCGAAGCACACGGCGGCAAGGCGGGCGGCCGGGAAATCGAAACCATCGTAGGTTCAACGGACGCCAGTCCGGATTCGGCCATTCGCGCCGCCAAGAAATTGGTCGAGCAGGACAAGGTCGACATCATGATCTCCCCGCTGTCGGGCGCGGAAGGCATCGCGATGCGGGATTACTCGAAAACCCAGCCGCAGATCACGTTCATGAATGCCGCCTCCGGCGCGCTCGAGACGACCTATGGCGATCCGTCCGCAGGAGTCACACCATCGCCGACCTTCTATCGCACCAACATGGACGGCGCGCAGTGGCACGCGGGCCTGGGCGATTATGCCTACAACGTCAAGGGCTACAAGAAGATCGCGACGATCGGCGAAGACTACGCCTTCGTCTACACGCAGGTGATGGGGCTGGTGGTTGAGTATTGTAAGGCCGGTGGCCAGATCACCAAGCGCCTCTGGGTGCCGCTCGGCACCAAGGACTTCGCGTCCTACATTCCGCAACTCTTGTCGGAAGACGTTGACGCGATTTACCTCGGTCTCGGCGGCGCCGATGCCGTGAACTTCCTCAACCAATATCAGCAGGCCGGCGGTCACGCCCACCTGATCGGCGGTTCGATCATGGTCGATCAGACCGTGCTGTCGTCGAAGGGCAAAGCGAAGGAAGCGCTGATCGGCACCATCGCCGCGAGCGGCATGGCCGACAACGACCCGAACCCGAAATGGCAGGCGTTCGTGAAAGCCTACCAGCAGCATGCGAAGACCGGCTATTTTAAAAATGCGTTCGCCAGCCCCTCGCTGCTCGCCATAAACTACTACAACTCCGGCGACGCCATGTTTAAGGCGCTCGACGAGGTCAAGGGCGATCTCAGCGACGGCAACAAAAAATTCCGAGCGGCGCTGCAGAAAACCGACCTTGATGCCCCGAACGGAAAGATCACGCTCGATGAAAATCGCCAGGCGATCGGCACCAACTTCGTCACCGAAGTCGTCAAGGACGAAAAGGGCGAGTTGATCAGCAAGGTGGTGAAAGTCATTCCGAACGTGCAGGAGCGGCTCGGCTTCTCCAAGGCGGTGTTCGACAAGTTCGTGCCCCCCGGCCGCGATAATCCGCCCTGCAAGAAGAATTACGACTAAATAAAAAAGCCTGAGTTCGAGACTTCCGGCCGCGACCCAAAGCGCGGCCGGAATGCGTTTGCGGATCAGAACAAGCAATCCGGGCTGAATTTTTTACCCTAGACCGCGGCAAAAAGCCGTGCGATGCCGACTCCTCACTCATTCGCGAGGGGCGAACGTTGCGCGTATTGATCGTAGGCGCCGCAGGAATGATCGGCAAAAAGCTAGCACGGCATTTGGCGCGCGTGCGCGCAATCGCCGATCGGTCTATCACCGACCTATCCCTCCTCGATATGACACGTCCCGAAGCACCCGCGGGATTCTACGGTGGCATCACCACGGCCACGTTGGATATTTTGGATCGCGAGGCAGTTGACCGCTGCATCGCGGTACGGCCGGACGTAATTTTCCATTTGGCCGCGGTTGTCTCTGGCGAAGCCGAAAGCGATTTCGATAAAGGATATCGCGTCAATCTGGACGGCATGCGGCATCTTCTCGAGGCCATCCGCCAGGAAGGAAGCAAGCAGCCCTACCGACCGAAACTCGTCTTCACGTCTTCGATCGCGGTCTTTGGCGCGCCCTTCCCCGAATTTATTGGCGATGAATTCTTCAACACGCCGTTGACAAGTTATGGCACGCAGAAAGCGATTTCCGAGTTGCTTCTCGCCGACTACACGCGGCGCGGTTTCCTCGACGGCATTGCGATCCGGCTGCCGACAATTTGCATAAGACCCGGCAAACCCAATAAAGCGACCTCGGGATTCTTCTCCAACATTTTGCGTGAGCCATTGGCGGGCCGCGAAGCGGTACTGCCGGTCGCGGACGACGTGCAGCATTGGCACGCCAGTCCGCGCGCGGCCGTCGGATTTCTCGTCCATGCCGCCTCGCTCGATTTGGCGGCGCTCGGCGCCCGGCGGGCGCTGACCATGCCGGGGCTTTGCGCGAGCATCGCCGACGAGATCGAGGCGCTGCGCCGGATTGCAGGGGAGAAGGCGGTACGGTTGATCCGGCGCGAGCCCGATCCTGCGATCGGCGCTATGGTCGCCGGCTGGCCGCGGGCCTTTGACGCGCAGCGCGCGCTGGCGCTCGGCTTCTGCCCCGACAAATCGTTCGACGATATTGTTCGTATTCACGTCGAGGACGAACTGGGCGGGCGGCTTCCCTAAGCCAGTTTGCGAGTGCCGCGAGTGCTCATCCCGCTTAGCCTGCTTAGCCGCGGCCGTCTTCAATCTCAGCCTGAACTTTGGCTCTTGCTCGGCGATCTTTTCGGCGCATCACATAACCGAGATTCACCCTCAGCCTAAACTTTAGCTTCACCTTCAGCTTGAGCTTTAGCCATCCTTTGGCGATCTCTCGTCAAACGTCGCAGGCTTCCTCAACTTCAGCCAGAGCTTTAACCCGGCTGCGGCGGCGTCCTTGGCTCGTCGGGCACTCCCAAGGTGCCGCCGACCGGGCCATCGTTGCCGCTGGGGATCGGGTTTTCAGCAGGCCGACGAAATCTTGCCGTTCGCGCGCTTCATGCCAAGGCGTTCAATCAACTCATCGTCGTATTCGGACGCCGGATTCGGGGTAGTGAGAAGCTTCGATCCGTAGAAAATGGAATTCGCGCCGGCAAGAAAGCAAAGCGCTTGCGTCTCATCAGTCATCGCTTCCCGCCCTGCGGAAAGTCGCACGACCGATCGCGGCATGGTTATGCGGGCGACCGCGATCGTGCGCACCAGTTCGATCGGATGAAGAGGTTGTGCGTTGGCAAGTGGCGTCCCCTCGACCCGAACCAACATGTTGATTGGCACCGATTCCGGATGATCCGGCAGAGTTGCCAATCCGGTGATCAGGCCGATACGATCGGCCCTGGTCTCTCCCATTCCGACAATGCCGCCGCAACATACGTGAATGCCCGCGGCGCGGACATGTCCGAGCGTCTGCAGCCGATCATCATAGGTGCGCGTCGTGATGATTTTGTCGTAGAATTCCGGCGAGCTATCGAGATTGTGATTGTAAAAGTCGAGCCCAGCTTGCTTCAGCCGCTGCGCTTGCGACGCCGTGAGCATGCCGAGCGTCGCGCAAGCCTCTAGTCCGATCGCCTTAATCCCTTCGACCATGGCGCAGATTTGCTCGGTATCGCGGTCTTTGAGCGAGCGCCACGCCGCGCCCATGCAAAAGCGGCTGGCGCCGGCGTCGCGGGCGGCGCGCGCTTGAGCGAGCACTTCGGCGACTGGCATTAAGCCTTCCGCGCGCGTTCCGGTCTCGTAAAACGCGCTTTGCGGACAATAAGCGCAGTCTTCGGGACAGCCGCCGGTTTTGATGGATAGCAGCGTTGATATTTGGATCGCGGCAGAATCGAAATTCTCGCGGTGAACGCTCTGTGCGCGGAACATCAGATCGGGAAAGGGCAATTCGAACAAAGACCGCACTTCCGCGCATGTCCAGTCATGCCGGGTCCGCGTTACATTTACATGAGGCACGAGTTCGGCGTCGACATTCGCCATGGCGCCGCTACCCAGACAACTCTGATTTCAGACGCACCTGCCGACCCTTGTACTCCGCGCGCGCCTGTAACGCAGCCTTCATATCTACTTCGACAAATCGCGCGAGGTTATTGGGCTGCATCTGCGCGATTCGATCCATATCGGCACTGATGACCGTACCGATCATCGCATAGCCGCCGCCGGACACGGCATCGCGATGAAGAATGATCGGCTCGAGGCCGCCGGGTATTTGGATCGACCCGTAAGGATACCCCGCATCCACGATGTTCGACGGATCTGATCCCGCGCCGAACGGCTGTTTCCGTTCCCGGAACGACAATGCGCGACCTTTACGGTAGCGATAGCCGATGCGGTCCGCTTCGGGCGCCACCGTCCAGGTATCCTCGAAGAAGGTCTTCGCGCTGTCGTCGGTCAGGCGGTAAAAATAGAGACCCGTGACCACGCGAAGCTCGAGCGATTTCGGATAAGTCGGAATGAGATCGCTCGGTGCGGCGCGGCCGGCACGGGCGCCAGGTTTTGGAGTTCCCACCGGCAGGATGTCGCCCGCCGCCAGCTTTCGCCCGAAAAAGCCGCCGAGAGTGCCAAGTCCGTAGGTTGAACGGCTGCCGAGCACGACTGGAACATTGACGCCGCCGGCGACCGCGATGTATGCCCGCGCACCCGATTTCATAAAATCGAACGTGAGCGCATCGCCTTCCCTCACTGCGAAGGATTGATTGCGCGGCCGGGCTTCGCCGTTGATCTTCGGCGTCACTTCGGCGCCTGATATGGCGACAATCGCGGCCGCGCGAAACCGCAATTCTGGAGCAAGCAGAGTTGCTTCAAGTGCGGCTGCACCTTCTTCGTTGCCGACCAGAAGATTCGCCAGCCGTAACGCGTATTGATCAAGCGCCCCGGACAGCGGAATACCGATGTTGTAGTAACCGGGCCGGCCCAAGTCTTGCACGCTGGTGGCCAGGCCGGGTTTGAGGACCTCAATGGCCATGAAGCGCCTCCACAAGATGCCGGCTATATCCGGAAGGATCGGCGTGAAACGATTTCAGCGAGAAATTGACCGGTTTGACTTTCAGATTGAAAGTGCCCGCTTCCACCGCGCTCAGGTCTGCGTCATATTCCGCGCGGGAAATGGACTTGAACTTGACAATGTCGCCGGGCCGGAAGAATGCCAGCGTGTCCTTGAAGTACGGGAGCTTTTGCTCGGGATCGTAGATGGGCGCGGGAGTGATGCCGAACATCTGATAACCGCCGGCGCCGCGCACCGAATAAATGCAGCTGAAGCAGCCCCCATAGCCGATGGTCAGCTTCGGCGTATCGGTACGCGGCCGAAGGTATTTTGGACATTCGATCTGCTTTGCCCGCTCTACAATTTGATAAAGCCAAGGCAGCCCGGCTACGAATCCAACCATGGAAACGAACCATGGAGAGCCAGAATGAGCGGCGATGAAATCATCAACGGATTTGTAGCCGTTGATCCGGGCTGCATACTCGATGTCAGTGCTTTTCGGATCCTGATGCCGCTCGCGGAAACGCTTTCCGGTTTCGTTGGTCCAAGGGTCGTTGTATAGGACGGGAATTTCGACGATGCGAGTGGGTAACTCCAGCTCCGCCTCGCCGACCTGGGCCTCGATGTCTTTCAGCTTTAACATCATCTCGTTCGGAGGAACGATGTCTGGATCGAACCGGACGAGATAAGACGCATTGGACGGACAAATCTCTGAGACCCCCGGAACGCGCCGGTTTTCCAGCTCCTTACAAATCGCCATGCCCTTGAAAAACGCCTCAAGCGACATTTCTTCGCCGATCTCGGCGTACACATGTTCATCAGCGCCGAATGAATACCGTATTCCGCTCATGCCCACCCCTGCCCCTTGCACGCGCTCCGTGCGATGTGCGCCGGCGCGTTCACCAGTTGCTCCAGAAATCCCGTATCAAACCGCGCTGTCTGCACCTCGTTTAATGCGACGAGCCGTTTATGCAGGGCCGCCGTAGTCGCAATTCCAACTATCTCCAACTCGTCCAGCGCCCGACGCAGCCGTGATAACGCAAGACCGCGAGTTTCCGCGTGAACAATGATCTTGGCAAGAAGAGAGTCGTAGTACGGCGGCACCGTGTAGCCGGGATAAAGCATGCTGTCGACGCGCACTCCTGGTCCCCCGGGCCACGTGAGTGCCGTCACGCGGCCTGGGGCCGGCAGAAAATTACGATCCGGATCCTCGGCGTTGATGCGGACTTCAATTGCCGCCCCAACCGTCCGAATGTCCGCCTGAGAAAACCGCAGCGGCTCTCCCCGCGCGATACGAATCATTTCGCGCACCAGATCGATTCCCGTGGCCATTTCCGTAACCGGGTGCTCGACCTGAATACGTGTGTTCATTTCGATAAAGAAAAATTCGCCGGTCTCTTCATCGTAGAGATACTCCAACGTTCCGGCGCCGCGGTAGCCGGCGCGCTCGGCGAGGCGCACCGCCGAGGCGCACAGCGCTTGCCGGGTTAGATCATCGATCGCCGGCGCCGGAGCCTCCTCCCATATTTTCTGGCGCCGGCGTTGCAGTGAGCATTCGCGTTCGAAGCAATGCACCACGCGTTCGCCGTCGCCCAGAACTTGCACCTCCAGATGTCGCGCGCGGCGCAAAAAACGCTCAAGATAAAGGGCACTGTTGCCGAACGCAGCTTGCGCCTCGGCTTGGGCGGTGTGGAATTGATGCGCGAAAGCCGCTTCGTCGTAAGCGACGCGAATACCGCGGCCGCCCCCGCCGGCGCTCGCCTTCAACATGACAGGAAAGCCGATGCGCCGAGCCCAAACTATTGCATCCTCAACTTCGCTGATGCCCGCCTCGCTGCCAGGCACGATGGGAACGTCGGCGGCAATGGCCGCAACCCGCGCGGCCACTTTGTCACCCATTAGGCGGATTGTTTCTGCTTGCGGCCCGACAAAGACAAGCCCGGCCGCCTCGACAGCCTCGGCAAAACGTGCGTTTTCGGAAAGAAATCCGTAGCCGGGATGAATCGCTTCGGCTGCGCTCTGCCGCGCAGCATCGATGATGGCCT
>Ga0335078_10009559_pt1 | contig 14367 bp, 8 predicted proteins | sample Lox_Sample_32_FD_206711 | JGI IMG/M metagenome (GOLD analysis project Ga0335078, IMG submission 206711) | Soil microbial communities from Loxahatchee National Wildlife Refuge, Florida, United States - Lox_Sample_3.2 | ecosystem: Environmental > Terrestrial > Soil > Wetlands | place: USA: Florida...
AACTGTCTCGCTAGGTTCGGAGGGGGCTTAGGTGATATTTAAATATCATTCGATTCTACCCTATTCATTGTTTGAAGTTGATTGATGGCTTCAATAATAGAAAAAAAAAAATATTATTCTTAATATTTTAAGATTTAATTCAAAATTTTTAATTAAATCTCTATTTTTTATTTTATTTAATATTTTCACTATATGCTGAAAACTTTTATATAAGTATAATATATATTTTGTTTATATATTTATACATATATTTAATAGATTAGCAGATTATATTATTTATAGGAAAAACATATTATTTATATGTAAACATATATTAATCTCAGAAACTATATGTGAAAGCAATTTTGATTTTAATTTATTTAGAAGAATTTATTTTTTTTATTTTAAAAAAGAATTTTTATATGGAGATGACTGGTTAATTTGATTCATAGGTTTCTCAGAAGGTGATGGTGCTATATTAACAGATAAAAATAAACTTATTTTCGTTTTAACTCAAAAAGATCCTAAAGTATTGCATGAAATTAAAAATAATTTAGGTTTTGGTACTGTAAAAATTTTTGAAACATTTTCTAGATATATAGTTACTAATAATTATCACTGTTTTCTATTATATTTAATATTTAATAATAATTTAGTTATTAAATCTAAAATTAATCAACTTTTTAATTGATATAATGTTTTGTTATTATTGAAAAAAATTAATTGAGAAAAAGATTTTAATCTCAGTACTATACCTGATGTTTCTACAAAAGCCAAAAAACCTAGCTTGTTAACCAGTTGGATTTCTGGTTTTACAGATGCCGAAGGTTGTTTTTCTGCCTATATTTATCAAAGTAAAAATAAATTGCCATATTGTCGTTGTAGATTTTTACTAGATCAAAAGAATGAACAAGAGTTATTATTAGAGATTCGTGATTTATTTTGTGAAACCCTTTGGGCTAGTAAATTTAAGAAGTAAAACAAAAAATGTTTATAGATTAACTATTAATATGAATAATCCTTTAAGAAAAGATTATAATATTTTATTAAATTATTTTCAAAGGTTCCCTTTAAAAACTACTAAATATTATAATTTTAAAATATGATGTGATATTTTAAAAATGATTGTAGAAAAAGAACACAAAACTTTAGAAGGTTTTGAGAAGATAAAAAAATTAAGGAATGAATTAAATAAATAATTTAGTAATTAAATATATATTATATATATATATATAAATTGTAAGATATAGTGCTTATAATATTATTAAGATATTATATTAAATTTACATCACATGTATACAGTTGGTTTGGATAAAATAATACTAATCTTTATATCTATCTTTTTTAATTTATTTTTTATATTATACCATTTTTCTATTTACAGTTAGGATTTCCCTTGATATAATACAACATTTTATACTTTTAATAATATTATTGTTAGACCTAAAGTATATAATGATAATGAGATCAAACAAGTTCTATTTGGTTCACTTCTTGGAGATGGTCACCTAGAAAAACAAATTAAAAAAGTATAAAGATTAATTAGGTATCCTTAATATATTTAATTATATTAATGAAAACTTTTTAAAGGTAAAAAGAGTTGAAAACTTTTTACTTGTATATTTTTGTTTATGTTAATATACTTTAGAGACTAAAATAAAGTAGTTAATTTTATTTTATATATTTACAATATAATTAACATGAGATAGTCCTTGTAAAAAAAAATATTTATTTTTTTTTTAACAAATAGGCCGATAATCTAGTGTCGAGAATAAAAATGGTTTTTATTCATACAATTAAGCTTTTAGCTGGAAAGAATACTTTTAATTTGAGTCCTTCACTTCTAACCTCTATCTCTTTATTTTTTGTATTTTTATGTTGTATTATTTGTATTAATTTAATATATAAAGAAAATATAACTTTTTCTATGATTATAAAGTATATTGATATTAAATTATATATTATCTATTATGAAGTAGGAATAATCTTAAAATTAATAATATGAATTTATTTATATGAATTTATATTTAGTATTAAATCAGCTGGTTATTATTATTATTTTATTAATATTTATGTGGGAATGGAAAAAATTCATCATATTATAGTGCGACTTGCTTTGCCTTGGCTCTGCCTCTGCAAAAAAATTATTTATAATTTGTTTTTTTCTATATATTCATTATTAAATAATAAATTTTATTTGAAAAATAAAATTTATTATCTTCATAAAAGGATAAGTTTTAATGGGTTTTGCTTTGCCATTAACCCAAGAAGGACTAATAGAGCTTTTTTAAATAAAGTATTACTAGAGGATTCTAGATTTTTTTTGTGATCCTGATTTTGATTCTATTTTAAAGGAGCTGGGCCCGTAATACAAAGATATTTTAGTATAATAAAAGGATCAGGAAAGGATATATTACATATAAAAAAATATGAACATTTGAAGATACATAATAAACCAAATAGTGATGAAGATTTTGGTTATTATTTAGCTGGTTTAATTGAAGGTGATGGTTATATAGGTAAACGTTCTATTGAGATTGCTTTTCATATATCAGATAAAAGCTTAGCTTTTTTTCTAAAAAAAAAGATTGGCTTTGGGAATGTCATAAAATATAGTCATACAAAAAATGCTGTAAGATATTGTTTATGAAATAAAGAAGGCATCCATAAAATTTTTAATTTAATAAACGGAAAATTTTGTAGTGATAATAAAATAAATCAAATAAAGAAATATAAATATTTAAAAGATTTTAATTTAAAGCTTTTACCTTCTATGTTATCAAGAAATCATAATGATAAATTAAAACAAAAAGATTGAATATTAAATAATTATTGATTGTGTGGATTTACTGATGCAGACGGTAGTTTTACAATTCATTTAAGTAATAGTAAAACACATAAATTAGGAAAAAATTTAAAACTAGAATATAAAATTTCTCAAAAGAAGGATGATATTCTGTTAGTTATAAAAGAATCTTTTGGTGGTCATATTTATTATGATTCAAAAGGATCTGTATATAGATATAGGTTTGCAAGTTTAAAGGAACAACATAAAGTATTAGAATATTTTGATAAATTCCAATTAAATTCAGTTAAGTTTATAAGATACCTTGAAGAAAATGTTATAAATTATATTTAGAAAGACAGCATTTAACATCTTCAGGTATAAAAAAAATATTAAATATAATAAAAAACCTCAGTGACTAGAAGCTTAAATATAACTAATTTTTAGTTATATAAGAGATAGTCCATAAAATAATATTATTATTATTATTTTAATTAGACAAGAGCATATTTTACAGCGGCTACGAGCGCAATTTTATTTAATAAATCCTTGAATGTAATTATTCCACTTTTGTTTTCTTCCCCAAGTATTAAAAATTTTTCTACTCAAATTTATAATAATAAATTATCTTTAAGAATAGGAGATAAACCATTGGGGTTTATCTTCTATTTATTTATTATTAAGAATAAGTAATGTAGAAAGTAATATGTTGAAATTAACATCTAGAGTTAAAAATATAATAAAGGGTTTAATTATAATTGGAAGGGTGAATCCAAAAGGGCCGCAGTCGAGCGAGCTAGCGAACGAACGAGCCCCCTTTTGGATTAAAATTAAAATAGTTTTATTTATTATATATTCCTCTTTTATTTGACACACTTATAATAAGTTAGCTTATATTAGTTCTGGAAATATTTATCAAATAAAATGAAGTTCGGAAATATATTTTATCTTTTAAGCTTTTAAAGAAAAGACTGAGAAAGTTTAATGAAAATATGTAGTTTATTTTATAGAAATACTGAAATTAATATAATTAAACCTGAACTTCCTAATATTTAGATTATAGATGTATTGCATACAGTTTAATGAATAATGGTAGTATGAGTAATAAAAGAATAATATTATATACTAATTCTCTTAGTTGTAATGAAATGATATTTTTAATGAATATACGAAGAATAAAACTTAATATTAATTCTACGATCTTCCTCATCGAAAAGTATGAATTTAGAATTATAAATAAAAAAAAGAATTCTTAAAATTATTACTTCTTGTTAAACTTCATTCCTTTAAACATTTCCTGTATAAAATAAATAATTAAAGTGTAAAACACTAGATTTAAATAGTAAAAGATAATTTTACATTAAAAGCAGCATGTCTAAATTAAAACAAAAATTAAAATTAAAACTAAAAAGAGTCTGGTCCTAAATTTATATATTTATTAAGTATAAAAAGGGCTCAGGGGCTCAAGGCTTAGGGCTCATTAATTTATTTTTTTTTTTCTTGTGTTATGATATTTAGGGCTAGGGTAACGAACAATAATAAATATATTTAATGAAACATGTATCATAATTGTAGCCGATTTTGATAAAGAAAACCATGGTTAAATTATTTTGAGCCTAATAAAATATTAAAAGGGTTTATTAAAGAATTTTGGATCACTTCTTTATATATATTTTTTATAAAAGTGACGGAGTTTTCATAGTAGATTATCATAAAATTTGTAAAGATTGGAATCGAAGGAAAACAGAAGAGAAATAAATATATTTTTCTTTAGGAAAGCCGTATGATGGGAAACAATCATGTACGGTTTGGGAAAAGCTTTTTGATATTTGAATAAAATTTATTCAAATATCAATCTTCTATTTCACAATGATTATAGCTGTATATGGAGCAGCAATATATTACTATGTTCCAAATAAAGATTTAAGTAAGAATTTAGATTTATACCTATGATCCTGATTCTATTTTAAGAATAAGCATTTATAATTTAGGGCGCATAACATGGCTAGAGCATGTAGCAAAAATTTTTTTTACTTTCAAATAAATTTATTTAGAATGAATTTTGATTACTTTATGCACTTGGAAAAAGAGTAGTAATAATTTGAAATACTTAATATATCTTGAGACACTTAAGTTTATTATGAATATGAGGATTTTTATTTTTATGGAACCTAGGTTATCAAGAAGTAATGAAATATATTCATTTTACTTTAGAGACTAAGTATTAAGTGTGTAATCTGAATCTAATTACAATAAATTACATATAAGATAGTCCTGAAACTTTGTTTTGACTGAAGTTTTTAATTGTTCTTATTTAATAAATTTATGTAAAAAAGTTCCAGCTCCAGAGGCTCCAGAGGCTCCGGAGGCTCCAGAGGCTCCAGAGGCTCCAGAGGGAGTATCAAGAAATTATTCATTAGAATATAATAATATACACCCCGAATGAATAACTGGTATTAGTGAGAGGTCAGCTAGTTTTAGTATTATTGTATATAAGAGAAAAGAAGGAAATTGGAATATTAAACCCGTTTTTGAAATATTAGTTAATAATAAATACAAAGAAGTTTTAGATAATTTAAATATATACTTTAAGAAAGGTTCTATTTATAATTTAAAAAGGGCGGAGGCGCCGGTGCATAAAAAGAATTATATTTTTAGAGTTAATAAATTTAAAGATTTAAATGATGTAATTGTACCTCATTTTAAAAAATATCCTCTATTAAGTAAAAAAAGAATAAATTTTTATATGTGAGCAGAATGTATAGAATTAATAAATAATAAGGAGCATAAAAATGAGAAAGGGTTTATAAACTTATATCTTTGTATGCTAATATAGGACGAGGTTTATCGAAAAAAGTAGCAAAGAGTTTTCCCAATATTGTTGAAATTAATAAACCAATATATATAAAACCTAAGAATGATTTATCTTTATACTGATTAAGTGGTTATTTTTGTATGTATTGTAATTTTAAAATTGATGCTAATCCACATGGTTTTAAACAATCCATTTATAATAGGATAGTTCCTTCTTTTAATATTAGTCGTAATATTGAAGAATTACCACTTATGGAATGTATAGCTAATTATTTTAATGTTTCTCCTAAAATAAGATCTAATGGTTTAAGAGTGGACGTTAATGTTTATGGTTTAGATAAGACAAGAAATGTAATAAATTTATTTAATACATTTCCTCTTTCTAGTAATAAACATAAAGAATTTATTAAATGATCTGAAATTATAAATAAATTAATATCTTTATCAAATATACCAAAAAGTAATAAATTATCATTAGATTATTATATACCTATGTTCCATAAATTAATAAATGAATTAAAAGATTTAAGAAATTCAAACAAAACATAGTTTTTTTGTCCAACTGGAATTAAAATTTGGGCGACCGTTCGAATATTTGGAAAATTGCTGTTTTATAAGTATCACAAAACAGATGGTATAGATGAGAATACCAAAAACTATATAACTTACCACAATACTCGAAAGATGAGTAGGACAATAGCATGTTGTAAAAAGGGTAATGAGGGTGATTGACATAGGAATTTATTTCTACCCAAGATATACCTAAAAGTTATTGGATCAATTTGGATCAAGCTGAATTGCCCAAGCAAGAGTTATTTCGGACCGGATTCCATCACTGGGATTATTGAATGTCACATTCACCAGATTCTGTGATCATTTAAAGTGAAAATTTACTTAAATGCTTCTCAATATTGCAGACGTTACTTATTTGCCTTAAGGACAGATAACAAAACTGAATCCTGATTGATCAAACATGGTATAAATACAATACCATGTATCAAGTTCCAAATATTACCGGTGAAACCCACGAAAGTGGGTGGCAGAGGGTTCGTAGTATCTTTAAAAAAGGAACCTAAGCAACGTTTCTTAATTCAGAAACGTTTATATACTACTAGAAGCAAATCCAAGAAATTGTCTCAGGTATCTGAGAAAAAGACAAAAAATTTATTGTCAAAAGACTTCGTAAGTTTAGCTAAACATTGATATATTTGTTATAAGAACCAAAATAGAATTTTTCATAATCTCAAAGGATACTTGAAACTAAAGGAAATATGATATGCTGCCTATTATAAGTTATCTAAATCAAAAGGATCAATAACAAGTGGACCTGATTATCTAAATATTAACGATATTACCAAAAAGAAATTAGAAGAGTTAAGAGACCAAGTATTAATAGGTGGATACTTTTGAACGGGTAGTAGGAAAGTCAATATACCTAAGCCAGGAAAACCAGGGAAAGCTAGGCCATTAGGGATACCTGGTATTAATGATAGAATAGTACAAGAAGCTTTAAGAATAATAATAGAACCAATATATGAAACTACTTTTAGCAATCTATCACATGGGTTTAGACCTGAAAGAAGCTGTCATATTGCCCTAAAAGAAATTAATACTAGAATGAAAGACTCAATCTGATTTATAGAAGGAGATATTAGGAATTATTTTGATAGTATTAACCATTCATTATTGGTCAAGATGATTGAAAAACGAATAAAAGATAAACTTATAATCAGATTAATTCGGACTGGACTTAAGGCTAAAGTAATAAAACAAAATTACAAGGCATTTATTCCTGAAACTGGTATACCACAGGGAGGTATTTTAAGCCCTTTACTTAGTAACATATATCTAAATATTTTTGATAAATATATGACTAAAATAATGGAAGAATACCAAGGCCTAATAACGTCAAGGAATAGAGGAAAAAATCCAGAAGCTCGAAAATTATTAAGGAAAGGGAAAAAAAGTGATGTATATAAACTTAAGATACCTTCGAGAGATCCGTTTCAAGAAGGCTATCGAAATGTTAAATATATTAGGTACGCAGATGATTTTTTGGTTGGAATATTGGGACCAAGAAGCATGGCTTTAGAGATAAGAAATAAAATTAGAAACTTTCTAAATAAAGAGTTAGCCATAAATCTAAATTTAGAAAAGACTAAAATTACACATATTAGTAACGGTATATCCTTCCTTGGATATGTATTTAAAAGAAGAAGTATGTACATAAGGCAAAAATATGGAAACAGATTATTAAAAAGACATATGACAGTACCAGTGCTAAACATAGATTTAAAAAAAGTAGTAAAACGGTTAGCCATTGCAGGATTCTGTGACTTAAGAGGAAACCCTATTCCTTTATTTAAATATCTAAGACTACCCCAATATGAAGTTAATAAAAAGATTAACGGAATTCTAAATGGGTTAGCTTCTTGATGGTCCATAGCAGATAATAGAAAACGAGCTATTGCTTATGTGGCATATATTATAAGATATTCAGTAGCTAAAATGTATGCTGCAAAATTTAAAATGAAAACAGTAGCAAGAGTATTTAAAACAGGTGGCAATGATATTAGTAAATCTTTAGGAAAAAGAGCCAAATCTATTATTGGTGTTGATGAGATCAATATAAAAAAAACATATAATGAACATGGACAGGAATTTTCTAGAACGATCCCTGGTATTTTATATGACAGATATTTCAAAATACCAAGCCCAGAAAGTAATAAACTTGCTAATAATTGAACACCTAATTATATAAAACTGTTAGAGAAATATGATAAATTAGATAAATTTGTTAAATTCCTCGAAACAGAGATTATATGTTCAAATAATAGGAAAAACTTACTTTGTACATTATCTTGACGGCTTGCTAAAGGAATTTCTGCATTTGATATGCCTTGTGTTATCTGTGGAGTAACTGAAGATATACAGATGCACCACATTAGATCTTTAATGAATATAAAAAAATCTAATAATCCTATACATAAACATATGGTAAAGTTGAGTAGGAAACAAGTACCTTTATGTAGGAGACATCATCTAGAAGTCCATTCTGGAAATTGAAGAAATCCTACTAAGAAATTCTTCAAAAGTAAGTTCAAATAAGTAATTACTGTATAACTAGAAGTAAGTGACATCTCTTAAATTAAAATATAAACAAACTTCTATCCATATTAAAGTAGACTAAGCTACGACTGATACCTAGGACGAGATCAGAATAAATTTTAGAAGAGAAATTTAAGAAGGAAACCTCTTAACTATCTTCCGTTTATCACTAGATAAATGATTTATAGCTAGATTTGTATATAAAAGATGTATAGTGATTTATTATTTGTTCAGTTAACAAATATAAAAAGTGAAATCAAGTAGTGTTGGAGAGCCTTGTGATGGGTAACTATCTCGCAGGGTTCGGTGGAAGCTCGAGATTACTTAACGAAACTATGGTTAATGAATTTCCAGAGTGTTAAGATAATTATCGTTCGATCCAATTTTCATGGCTATTACATTTCTTGAGTAAAAATGGAAGAATGGCCAATAATTTATATCTTATTACTAAACACTATGAAAATTTATTAATTAAATTACCTAGGTCTTTATTGAATTACTTACCCATTAATATAAAAAATAAAGAATTAGTTATATATGGTACCAATTTAGTATCTACAATAAATTATCCTTATTATACTAAGATTATTAGGTATATGGTACATATACCTAATAATATTTATTATCCTTTAGTGGGTATTATATTATCAGATGGATGTATTACTATAAATAAGAATAGTATTTATAAGGAAGGAGGACGATTTAGATTTAAAAAATCTATATCTAAATATGAATATGCTTATAAAGTATTTTGTCTTCTTTCTCATTATTGTTCTTCTTATCCTCGTTTTGTAAAAACTAGGTTTAATAGAAAAGATTTTTATGCTATAGAAATTATAACTAGATCTTTACCCTGTTTTTTTATGTTATATCAAAAATTTTATTTTAAAGGTAAAAAGAGAATACCTGATGATTTATATGAAGATTTAACGTATGAAGGATTAGCTTATTGAATAATGGGTAATGGATCTTTCGTAAAAGGTGGAGGATTATATTTGAATACTCAATCTTTCACTATTAAAGAATGTATATTAATAATGAATATTTTAAATATAAAATTTCATTTAAATACTACTATACATATGCAAAGGGAACAACCTACGATATATATAAGAGTAAAATCAGTAAAAATATTATATCCTAAAATAGAATCTTATATAATTACTAGTATGCAATATAAATTCCATTATAAATTAATAATGAATAGTGATAATATAAATTAGGGGCAAACTCTAGAGAAGTCCTATTTTTAGAATAAGTAATAATTATAGGATAATCGTAGAATTAAATCATGATTAGGAAACTATTATGTAAAAGTGTAGAGACAAGATGCCCCATAATTCCTAAGTATTTTAGATTTAATAAAATTTTAAGCCTAATGCTTGATATATTTCTATAATAAAAAAAAAGAATAGAATGACTTCTATTTTTATAAGGAGTTATAAGGAATTGTCCAATTCGCCGGTAACGGTTTAGAGCAAAACTCTAATAGAAATAATATTTCTAGAAAATAGGCTAACTCGTTTCATGCTATTAAGTATGAATCAAAGATTCTAAATTCAGAATTGTCCTATTCCTGCCTGTATATTGAGGGAAGGAATGAGATTATTCATCGTTCCATCCAAATGGGACTCGAATCTAGACCTGAAATGGTTAAAGGCTGAATCTTGAGCAACTGCTTATGGGGGAAGCTTTGCGTTTAATACTCCTATGCTTTACGCATTAGGGTTTATTTTTTTATTCACCGTAGGTGGATTTCTGTTAGTCCACTATATAGATTATTATATGTTTAGATTTTATATTTATAATATAAATAATAAACAGAGTGTATTTATATTACTTTATAAATAAAGTAGTTATAGTATTCTTAGAGATTATGTATAATCTAATATATTAAGAGTATATATTAATAATATAATCCTATTGGTAAAAAAATTAATTAATTAATTTTTTAACTATTTAAATTTCTAACATTATATTTTCATATTACTAATAGTTTAAAATCTAAAAAGGATCAAAGAATGAAGATATATATTCATGAGGATGCAATCCCGATTGCATCCATATAAAGATATGGATTATCTGCGCTGATCCTCCGGAGGAGGATCCTGATCCTCTTTTTATAGTAAAAAACATTCTAAAATAACTAAAGAATTGATATCAATTAACAAATCTAAAAGTTTAATATATATTTATGATGATCTGTTAAATCTATTAGTAAAATTTTCATATTTAACTCAATTTAAAAATATGATAAAAGGGAATATGATTATTTTAAGAAAACAAATAGAACTAAACAAATTGTTCAAAGGTAATTGATACATTAGAAATTCTTTATTAAAAAAACATTATAAATCTATTATTTCTGCTAAAACATCATAAGATTTTATTAATTTAGTAAAAAACTATATAAGATAGTATTCATATAAAACAAGCCATTTATGTATTTGATTACGAAACTAAGAAGTTAAAAAAAAAATTTTTAATGGTATTATTGAAGCTGAAAATAAATTAATTATTCGCCATGAAAGAATCAAAGATTCTATTTTAAATAACCGGAATTACCAAGGTTATTTATTTTCTTATTATAGATTGATAAATTTACCATTTAAGTAACAGGTGTTGTCTTAGCTAATGCGTCAATCGACTTGGCGTGCGGTTTGGTATGTGTAAGTTGGTTTATTAATGCAGTTAGACATACTGTTGTAAACTATCTAAGTCATGCGGAAAGCCTAAAGATTAATCTGGAGATAATTAATGAAGATATCCCTAACCGATTTCACAAGTTGATAACTTGTAATAAACCTGTCTTAAAAAGACCGGGCGTGGGTTGAAATTACATGTCTAAGACAGGCAAATGAAACAGCATTACATGCGGGATGAAAGTTAATATGAATGGAATAATCTATAAATATAAGACAGTAATAATAGATTACTGAGGCAGGCTTACAATACACCAAACAACTAATTATATGTTAAATTATCCAATATTTACCTATAAGGATCAAAAAGAATTGGGTTATAAAAACATGTTCAAAATTAGTTCGATGTTTCGGGAAGTAGTAGTTAAAGGCAAATTTAACTGGTACGATACAAACACGGATCTTTATGTAATTAATAGAAACGACGGAAAATACGGTTGTATATCCCTTAGGACAAGAAAGAGACTAGTTAGGAGCTCTTGAATATACTGAAACTCTTATACAACCTTATTTAAATCAGCTTTCTATTTAAAGGATAAACAGTTAACATTTGTTAGTAAGATTAACAAGGTAACAAACTTATCTGTAGTTCAAAAACGTAGATACTCAACTGATAATTGTAAAGTTAAACAAACTTTAATTAACAATCTACCTATTCCGACAAATGGAGAGGAAGCAATTAAAGTACTAGATAAGTATCGACTAGAACTGAGTAGCATTCTAACTCCTATCCTTTATGATATGTTTGGTAAAATCAAGCCAGATTTTAGTAATAAGAACTTTGTATATTATTGACCTTCTCTGGATGACAAACTAAAGGATCAAGATTGAACCTTGATTCAAACAGCTATACGAACATATGTTCAGTTATACACATATCTAATTGCTGTAGAAACTTCTCGTAAATTTAAACCGACCTTCTCTACAGATGTGTCTCTTGCTTTTACAGAGAACACTAAACTTCTAGACATTAATAGTATTTTGGAAAGAAGTAAAGTGATTAATCTAGAGAGTAATTCGCCCGAAATGTACAATCAAAGTCCCCAATCTAAAACTGCAAAATCAGGAAACTTTAAGCCTAATAAATATAAAAAATTAATACAAACATTAATTAGTATTGACACTGAATGATCTAAGACAAAAGCATTTATTATCCGAGCTTATGATTATCAACCTTTTAATCGTAATCTTCTTAAACCAATTCCGTCAGTAGAAAGAAGCAAAATAAATAACAAAATTTTATGAGAACAAATATTAGAAATGGCCGGAACACATATGAAATCTATTATCTTTCAAGTCTGAGCCGTAATAAAAATAGCCCAAACAACAGGAAGATATACGCCTGGGTTTGATAAGAGAGCTTTTAAAACAGTGCCAACTAAATCTACTTTGAGATCCAAAGTTTCCGCATTAAGCTATTTAGAACCTAGAATTAGAGAAATCAAAGAAATTTTATCAATTGCGAAAGGTAAAACTGATCAAGTTATGAGAAGAAAAGTAAAGCAAAAACTGGGAGAAAGAGGCTGAGGCTCTCGTCGAGATATACTACGCCGAGCATTAAAAACTAAAGAATCAAAAGCAGGTCTTAGTATCCTTCGAAAAGAACTTAAGAATATCCTAAAGAACCCTGTTAAATATCTTTTAAATGAGAGAAAGGCTCATTTAAACCATAATAGCCTCTTAATGCTTAGACTTTTATATAGTTTAAAACCTTCAAAATTAAGCAATTATAAACATGGACCTCTTCTACGTGTATACATTCCAAAAAATAATAATAAACTTAGACCTTTAAGTATACCAACCCTTAAAGATAGAACTTTACAAATGTTATTGAAATTGATAATGGAGCCCTACATGGAACCATTAGGTGACTCATGTTCTTTTGGTTTTAGACCAGGTAGAAATGCTCACCAAGCAACAGCTCATATTCATAATTATTTACTTAGACGTAGCAACGCTTCCAATTCTTTACTTAGTAGAAGAAAAGGAGGATCCTTAGATTTAATATATAGAGGTTACTTAAAGCAAAAGTTTGAAATGAAAAATTTAAATTCTACAAAAATAAAAGAATTAACCAAAAAAGATGGGCCAAATCCCGGAGAAATCCATACTATTAAAATACACAGAGGAGGAAAGACTGCTAGTCGTTTAAGTGTCTCTAGTAATTTTCTTGAAACTCTTAAGAAAAAACCCAGAATATTTAAATCCCAAATTATTTGAGATGCAGATATTAAAGGTTGCTTCGACAACATCAGCCATAATTGACTTATTGAAAATTTACCTATGCCAGCAAATTTTGAATACTTAATACCTATAATATTGAAACCAAAAATTATTGAAATGGTAAAAGATGATCTAAATATTCCATTTATACCTAAAAGTATTAGACAAGCTTTTCCTCATTTATATAAAATAAATTATAAAACAATTGTAGAGGAAAGTACCTCAACTCATGGTATTCCTCAAGGTGGTATAATAAGTCCATTGTTTATGAATTGAACGCTTGATGGTTTAGAAGAGACTTCAAAATCAGCAGCAGAAAGTGTGCGGAATGAACCGTCCGATAAATTAAATACAAATAGATTACATTTAGTAGATACTGAACTAACAGAAATATATCAAGAACATCATGACAATTTAATAAGGGCAGGACTACCAGGAATAATAACTTACCCTTCTACTTTGAGAAATCCCGCAACGATACCAGGTTATAGAAATACATGGGTTATAAGATATGCTGACGACTTTATTATAGGTGTTAAACATCAAAAACATATGGAAGCTATAATTTCAGGAGTGGGGGACTTCTTAAAAGAGAGAGGCTTAGAAATTTCAGAAGAAAAAACCAAAACTGTATCATGAAAAATAGGAGCTAAATTAGACTTTCTATCTTGAACACATAAACTGATCTGACCTAGAAAGCCTTTTTGGTTAATTATGAAGGATCAAAGAATCAGAGGGAAACTTTCAGATTGGAAA
>Ga0335078_10009560_pt1 | contig 14367 bp, 11 predicted proteins | sample Lox_Sample_32_FD_206711 | JGI IMG/M metagenome (GOLD analysis project Ga0335078, IMG submission 206711) | Soil microbial communities from Loxahatchee National Wildlife Refuge, Florida, United States - Lox_Sample_3.2 | ecosystem: Environmental > Terrestrial > Soil > Wetlands | place: USA...
CGGCCGCCACACCTCGGCGGTCGGGTCGTAGGCCCAGTCACCAGGGGAGATGACCGGGATGACCGGGGCCGGACGGCCGGTGGCCGCGGTCAGCAGCTCGCTGCCCGCCACCGCGCCCGGGCTGGCGGGGGTGTCGGCGAGCAGGTGGGTCGCGCCGTAGGCACCGGCGACGATGGCCCGCAGCGCGAGGTCGTCCTCGGCGCTGGCCGGGTGGCGGCGCAGCGGCACCGGCACGACCATCGTGCCGGGGGGCAGGTGCCGGGCGGCCGCCCGGACCGCACGGACGAGCGAGTCGGGGCGGTGCACGATCTCGGCCGGGCCCGCCACCGCGGGCATCAGCAGCACCCGGGCCTTCAGCTGGCCCGCCGCGTGCCGCAGCTGGCCGATCTGGTGGCAGTGCAGCGGTGCCCGGGTGACATGGCCGAGTACCGGGGTGCCGGCCAGCTCGGCCCGCAGCTCCGCGGGCACCCGGCGCAGCTGGCGGAACGGCCCGTGCTCGGACGGGCGGCACTCGGTCACCGGCCCGCCCAGCTGGACCAGGCCGTCGGCGGGTGCCCAGTCCCGGATGTCGAGTACCGCCAGCGGGGTGCCCTCTGGCTCCTGCAGCACCAGCCGGGTGGTTTCCGGCTTGATGCCGCCGGACGGGAGCTGCAGGGTGATGGGCACCGGCCAGGGGGTCCCGTCGGGCAGCGCGCCGGTGGCGGTGACCGAGGCGGCCTCGGCTGCGGTCATGAACCCGTGCAGCGGGGCGTAGGCGCCGGACAGCAGCAGCTCCAGGTCTCCGAGCTGGCCTTCGTCCAGCGTCCAGGACGGCAGCCCGGCCAGGTCAGCCGGTAGCCCGGCAGGCCCCTCAGCAGTCACGCGGACCTCCAGTCCCTCCCCATGGCGCCCGCTGCGCGGCACGCCAGAGCCACGGCGGCACGCTGCGACGGCGGCCTGGCAAGCAGAGGCTACACGGGCAGTGGGGCGCGGGCCAGGGTGCCGGGCCCGCGCCGGACGGGTCAGAGCAGCCGGGCGTACCGGTTTTCCGGCTTGCGCAGGACGTACAGGAGTTCCTCGTGGCCGGCGGTGAGCCGGCCGGAGAACCGGGCGACGATTTGCTGCGCCGCCAGGTAGCCCCGGGGGGCCGGGTGCAGCCCGCCGGCCAGGCCGCCCAGTGGCTGCCACTCGGCGATCACCAGGCCGCGAAGCAGCGCGTAGGACCGGATGCCGCGGGCCGTGCTGAGCCGCTCGTAGACCGCACGGTGCGGCCCAGGCCGTCCGGGCCGGTGCCGGCGCCAGATCGCGCTGCGCAGCCAGTCCGGCAGCGTCCGGTCCAGAAAGCTGGCGGCGCAGTCCCGGTCCCGGACCTGAAGCAGCAGCAGGCCGCCTGGTTTCAGCGCGCTGACCATCCGGTCCAGCACCAGCTCGGCATGCTCGATGCGGTCCAGCAGCAGGGTGCAGGCCACGATGTCGAACGAGCGTTGCGGGAGGGCGGCGCTGCGCAGGTCACCGAGCGTGCACCGGGCCAGCGTGGGATGGCTGGCGACGGCCGCCCGGGTCACCGGCTGGTCGTCGTCGACCAGGCCGACGCTGACGTCCGCGCCGCCGCGGCGCAGCTCGGCCAGGCCCAGGTCACCGGCGGCGGTGACCGCGCCAGCCAGCAGCGCGGTGATCTGCCGGCCGAACCGGTCCGCCACGTAGTCCTGGGCCCATCGGGTGAACAGCGCGGTTTCCGCGGCGGTGTCCGGCGCGGGTGCCCGCCGGGACAGCCGGTGCCGGGCGGGCCCGGCCGCTGGCTTCCGGTCAGGAAGAGACCGGGCCGCGCGGCCTCCCGGGGCACCACTCACCGACGTCACAGTTACATAGCGTAACCCTGTGATGGCAGATAGTCGTTACCCTGTCTGGAAGGATCTGGCTGGCCGGGATCTGGCTGGCCGGGGGCTGTGCGGGCCGGCTGGGCCGGGCGCGTCATAGATGCCCGGCGCGGTGCGCGTCGCCCAGACGGGGCACCACGGACACACCAGCCGGCCCGGAACGTAAAATGGAGCTGTCCCGCGCCCGGGTTTACGACGGCCTCCCGTCCGCCAGCGCGGGCCTTTCGTGCTGTTCCGCCCCGTTCGCTCCGCGTGATCAAGGACACCATGAGCCTCGCCGGATTGCTCAGCGTCATCGCCGAGGACCCTCAGCTGCGGCATGCCCTGAGCCAGGGCGACACGGACGCCGACCTCATCGCCCCGCCCGCGCTGCGGCCGTTCCTGCTCGGCGCGCTGGCTACCACCCCGGCCGCGGACAAGCCCAGGTTCGTGCTGGCCGTGACGGCCACCGCCCGGGAGGCCGAAGATCTCACCAGCGCCCTGGGGTCGTTCCTGCCGCCGGGTACCGCGGCCTGCTTCCCGGCCTGGGAGACCCTGCCGCACGAGCGGCTGTCCCCGCGCTCGGACACCTCAGGGCGGCGGCTGGCGGTGCTGCGCCGGCTGGCCCACCCCGAGCCGGGCAACCCGCTCACCGGGCCGATCACCGTGCTGGTCAGCCCGGTACGCAGCCTGCTGCAGCCGATGGTCAGCGGGCTGGGCGAGCTGGCACCCGTGGCCCTGCGCAGCGGCCAGGACGCTGACTTCGAAGAGGTCATCGACGGCCTGGTGGAGATCGGCTACACCCGCACCGACATCGTCACCCGGCGCGGCGAGATCGCGGTGCGCGGCGGCATCCTGGATGTGTTCCCGCCGACCGAGGAGCACCCGCTCCGGCTGGAGTTCTGGGGCGACAGCGTCGAGGAGATCCGCTACTTCGGCGTGGCCGACCAGCGCAGCCTGCACGCGGCCGCGGACGGCCTGTGGGCCCCGCCGTGCCGTGAGCTGCTGCTCACTCCGGCTGTGCGGGATCGGGCGCGGCAGCTGGCGGGCGAGCATCCGGGGCTGGCCGAGATCCTCGGCAGGCTGGCCGACGGCATCGCGGTAGAGGGCATGGAGGCATTCTCACCGGTGCTCGCCGACCGGATGGAGCTGCTCACCGACTACGTTCCGCCGGGCGGCCTGGTCGTGGCGTGCGACCCGGAACGGATCCGGGCCCGGGCCGAGGACCTGGTCCGGACCAGCCAGGAGTTCCTCGAGGCGTCCTGGGTCAACGCGGCCGCGGGCGGGCAGGCCCCGGTCGACCTGGGCGCGGCCGCGTTCCAGCCGCTGGCCGACGTGCGGGCGGCCGCCCAGCGGCTCGGGACCGGCTGGTGGACGATCACGCCGTTCGAGCGGCCGGACACACTGACCGGTGAGGACACCGGCCCGGTGGCGAGCGATGACGCTGGCCGCCTTTCGTTCGGTATGCAAGCGTCGCCCGCGCCGGGCTATCGGGGTGATACTGCCCGCGCCGTCGCCGACGTGCGGGGCTGGCTGGCCGACGGCTGGCGGGTGGCGCTGGTCACCGAGGGGCCGGGACCGGCCCAGCGGCTGACCGAGATGCTGCGCGGCGAGGGGCTGGGTGCCCGGCTGGGCGACCTGGACGCGCCACCCGAGCCGGGGGTGCCCAGCGTGACCACCGGGCTGATCGGATCGGGCTTCACCTGGCCGTCGGTGCGGCTGGCCGTGCTGACCGAGGCCGATCTGGCCGGCCAGCGCGCGGCCGCGGGCGGCAAGGACCGGCTGCCCACGCGCCGGCGCGGCGGGGTCGACCCGCTGCAGCTCACGCCGGGCGACTACGTGGTGCACGAGCAGCACGGGGTGGGCCGGTACCTGGAGATGACCAGCCGCAACGCGGCCGGGGCGACCCGCGAGTACCTGGTCATCGAGTACGCGCCGAGCAAGCGCGGCCAGCCGGCCGACCGCCTGTACGTGCCCACCGACCAGCTGGACCAGGTGACCAGGTACGTCGGCGGCGAAGCGCCCAGCCTGCACCGGCTGGGCGGCGCGGACTGGGCCAAGACCAAGGGCCGGGCGCGCAAGGCGGTGCGGCAGATCGCCGCCGAGCTGATCCGGCTGTACTCGGCGCGGATGGCCTCGCCCGGGCATCCGTTCGGCCCGGACACCCCGTGGCAGCGGGAGCTGGAGGACGCGTTCCCGTACGTGGAGACGCCGGACCAGCTGGCCGCGATCGACGAGGTCAAGGCGGACATGGAACGGCCGGTGCCGATGGACCGGCTGATCTGCGGGGATGTCGGGTACGGGAAGACCGAGATCGCGGTGCGGGCCGCGTTCAAAGCGGTCCAGGACGGCAGCCAGGTCGCCGTGCTGGTGCCGACCACCCTGCTGGCCCAGCAGCACTACGCCACGTTCAGCGAGCGGTTCGCGCCGTTCCCGGTGAACGTGCGCATGCTGTCGCGGTTCTCCAGCGACGCCGAGGCGGCGCGGACCCGGGAGGAACTGGCCGAGGGCAAGGTGGACGTCGTCATCGGGACCCACCGGCTGCTCTCCCCGGACACCAGGTTTGCCCGGCTCGGCCTGGTCATCCTGGACGAGGAGCAGCGCTTCGGGGTCGAGCACAAGGAGTACCTGAAGCGGCTGCGCACCGAGGTGGACGTGCTGGCCATGTCGGCCACGCCGATCCCGCGCACGCTGGAGATGGGCATCGCCGGGATCCGGGAGATGTCCACGATCTTGACCCCGCCCGAGGAACGCCACCCGGTGCTCACCCTGGTCGGGCCGTACGACGAACGGCAGATCGCCGCGGCCGTCCGGCGCGAGCTGCTCCGCGACGGCCAGGTGTTCTTCGTGCACAACCGGGTCAGCTCGATCAACAAGGTGGCCACCCGGCTGGCCGAGCTGGTGCCCGAGGCCCGGGTCGTGGTCGGCCACGGGCAGATGAACGAGCACGTGCTCGAGTCGGTGATGAACGACTTCGTGGACCGCAAGTTCGACGTGCTGGTATCGACCACGATCATCGAGTCGGGGCTGGACATCCCCAACGCGAACACGCTGATCGTGGACCGGGCCGACACCTACGGGCTGCCCCAGCTGCACCAGCTGCGCGGCCGGGTCGGCCGCAGTACCGAGCGGGGGTACGCGTATTTCCTGTTCCCGCCGGAGAAGCCGCTGACCGAGACCGCGCACGAGCGGCTGGCCACGATCTCGCAGCACACCGAGGCGGGCGCAGGGATGTACGTGGCCCTCAAGGACCTGGAGATCCGCGGCGCGGGCAACCTGCTCGGCGGCGAGCAGTCCGGGCACATCGCCGGGGTCGGCTTCGATCTGTACGTGCGGATGATCGGCGAAGCGGTCACCGAGCTGAAGGGCGACGGGCCCGCCGAGCGGCCCGAGGTGCGGATCGAGCTGCCGGTCAACGCGCACATCCCGCACGACTACGTGCCCGGGGAGCGGCTCCGGCTGGAGGCCTACACGAGGATCGCGGCCATCGACTCGGCCGAGGACGCCGCCGGGGTCCGCGACGAGCTGGCCGACCGGTACGGGCCACCACCCGAGCCGGTGGCCAACCTCCTGGACGTGGCGCGGCTGCGGGCCCGGGCCCGGCGGGCCGGGCTGACCGACATTACCCAGCAGGGCACGTTCATCCGGTTCTCCCCGGTGCAGCTGCCCGACTCCCGCCAGGTTCGCGTGCAGCGGCTGTACCCGAAGACCGTGCTGAAGCCCGCGGTGCGTAGCATGCTCGTACCGGTGCCCCGGGTGGCGCCTGGCGGGCGCCCCGCGCCGCCGGGCGCTCCCCTGCTGCGGGACACTGAACTGCTCACCTGGTGCGCGCGGCTGGTCGCGGCGGTGCTGGAGCCAGACGCGGCGGCCTCGGCCGCGGCGCCGGGGCCAGACGCGGCGGCGGGCCCGGCCGCGCCGCCGGGATGAGACGCGCCGGGGAGCCTTGAGGGAACCGGTAGAACAGAAGGGACGCCGTCCGTGCTCCGCACCCCCATCACCCTGACCGCCGTGGCCGTGGCCGCGGCGCTCGCGCTGGCCGGATGTGGCAACGTCCGGCTGGGTTCGGCGGCGGTCACCAACACCGACCGGATCTCCTCGTCCACGGTGGCCGCGCAGGTCAGCAACCTGGACCAGGCCTACCAGGCGGACAAGGCCAAGGTTCAGCTGCAGTTCCCGGCGGCGCAGAAGCCTCAGGTGGTGCTCAGCTGGCTGCTCCGGTTCAAGGTGCGCGAGCAGATGGCCCACCGCTACGGGATCAGCGTGAGCCACGGGCAGGTGCAGGCGGCGCTCGCCTCGGCCGCCGCGCAGGCCAAGCAGAGCGGGGTCACGCTGTCCGACCTGGCCGTGGCCAACGGCGTGCCACCGGACCAGATCGGCGAGCTGGGCCGGTACATCGCGATCCAGAACGCGGTCCTGACGCGGCTGGACGGCGGCAAGCTGCCTACTGACCAGGCCTCGCTGGCCACCCTGGGTACCCAGTTCGACGCCTCGCAGTGCCGGGCCGCGAAGAGCATGGGCATCCAGGTCAACCCGCAATTCGGCGAGCTGGACTACCGGCAGATCTCCGTCGTGCCCGCGCCGGACAAGCTGGCCGCGGCCCCCGGGTCGCCGTCGCCGTCGCCGACCGGGACCGCGGCGCCGCAGACGACGCCGCACTGCTAGTGAGTACCGGCTGGGTGGGCATCGCCTGGTGGCCCCGTTGACGGGGGCAGATGGCGCGGTGAGGCGACGGGTGGTGCTGCTCGTGACGTCGCCAGCTGTCCGCCCGGGCCTGCTCAGCTGGCCCGCCTGGCAGACGCTGAGCGGCGCGGCCCAGGTGCTGGCGCCGTCCGCGGCCCACCCGCTGCTGCCGTACCTGGACGAGGCCGGGATCGGCTGGGCGGTGCTGCCCGGGGCAGCCAACGCCGGCCCGGGAGAGCTGGCTGGGCTGCTCAGCGCCGCGGCCGCCGGGCCGCCCGGCGGCGTGGTGTGGCTTCCCCCGGCGGAGCCACCGGGCCCGGTGGATCACGATCCGGTGCCGGCCCTGGCCCACCAGCTGGGTGACCGCGCGGAGATCGTCCACGGCTCGACCGGGGTGCCCGGCGCCGAGCTGCTGGTCCTGGTGGAGGTTATGGACACACTGCGGCGGCGCTGCCCGTGGGATGCCAAGCAAACCCACGAGACGCTCGCCCCGTTCCTGCTCGAAGAGTCCTACGAAGCGCTGGACGCGCTGGAGAGCGGGGACCGCGCCGCGCTGCGCGAGGAACTCGGCGATGTCCTGCTGCAGGTGATGTTCCACGCCCGGGTCGCCGCCGAGCGGGCCGACGGGACCGGGTTCACCATCGACGACGTGGCCGACGGCATCGTGTCCAAGCTGGTGCGCAGGCACCCGCATGTGTTCGCGGACGTCACGGTGTCCGGTGCCGAGGACGTGAAGCGCAACTGGGACGAGATCAAGGCCGCCGAGCGGGAAGCCAAGTCGGGCGCGCCCGCTTCGGCCCTGGACGGGGTGCCGCTGAGCCAGCCCGCCCTGGCGCTGGCCGCGCAGCTGCAGCGGCGGGCCGAACGGGCCGGGGCACCGGCCGGGCTGGTCACCGAGCCGGACGACGGGCTGGGCGCCGAGTTGCTCGCCCTGGTGGCCCGGGCCCGCGCCGCCGGACTGGACCCGGAACTGGAGCTGCGCGCCGCGGCCCGGCGGTACGTCGGCCGGGTACACGCCTGGGAGCAGTCCCGCCACGACGCAGGGCGGTACACCTAGCCCAGCCCGGCCGTGATGGCCGGGCGGCCCGGAGCCCGGTCATGGAGGCCGGCGCTGTGCACGCCCGGCGGGGCCGGACGGCATTTTCCGCGGCCTGCTGGCCAGCGGCCCGCAAAGGAAGCCGGCCGGCGGCGCGCCCGGTCCCCGGGGCTGGCCGGACTCCACTAGGCTCGATTACGGACATGTCAGCCGACTCACAGGAGCCCCTTCGTGGCCTCGATCGATACGGTGCACGCCAGGCAGATCCTGGACTCCCGCGGTAACCCGACCCTGGAGGTCGAAGTCAGCCTGGACGACGGCTCGATGGGCCGGGCCGCGGCCCCCAGCGGCGCTTCGACCGGTGCGTCCGAGGCCGTCGAGCTGCGCGACGGCGGCGACGCGTACGGCGGCAAGGGAGTCACCAAAGCGGTACAGGGCATCATCGAAGAGATCCAGCCGGAGCTGCTCGGCTTCGACGCTTCCGAGCAGCGGCTGATCGACCAGGCCATGATCGACCTGGACCGGACCCCGGACAAGTCGCGGCTGGGTGCGAACGCGATCACCGGGGTGAGCATGGCCGTGGCCCACGCCGCGGCGGAAGGCGCGGAGCTGCCGCTGTTCCGTTACCTGGGCGGGCCCAACGCGCACCTGCTGCCGGTGCCGTTCATGAACATCCTCAACGGCGGGGCGCACGCCGACAACAGCGTCGACATCCAGGAGTTCATGATCGCGCCGATCGGCGCGGCGTCGTTCAGCGAAGCCGTGCGATGGGGCGCGGAGACCTACCACGCGCTGAAGTCCGTGCTCAAGCAGCACGGCCTGGCCACCGGCGTGGGCGATGAGGGCGGGTTCGCGCCCGACCTCGAGCACAACCGGGCCGCGCTGGACCTGATCGTGGAGGCCATCGGGAAGGCCGGGCTCACCCCTGGCCGGGACGTGGCGCTGGGTATCGACGCGGCGGCCACCGAGTTCCACGGCGACGAGGGTTACCGGTTCGAGGGTGACGCCAAGGATGCCGCGGAGATGACCCGCATCTACGCCGACTGGCTGGATGCGTACCCGATCGTGTCGCTGGAGGACCCGCTGGCCGAGGAGGACTGGGCCGGCTGGCAGGCGCTCACCGCCGAGCTGGGCGGACGGGTGCAGATCGTCGGCGACGACATTTTCGTGACCAACCCGGAGCGGATCCGGCGCGGCATCGCCGAGCGGACGGCCAACGCGCTGCTGGTCAAGGTCAACCAGATCGGCTCGATCACCGAGACGCTGGACGCCGTGTCGCTGGCCCAGCGCAGCGGGTTCGCCTGCATGCTCAGCCACCGGTCGGGGGAGACGGACGACACGACCATCGCCGACCTGGCGGTGGCGGTCAACTGCGGCCAGATCAAGTCGGGCGCCCCCGCCCGCGGCGAGCGGGTGGCCAAGTACAACCAGCTGATGCGGATCGAGGAACTGCTCGACGACGCCGCCATCTATGCGGGCGCCCGCGCCTTTCCGCGGTGGGACACGCCTTAGGAGCCACTGAATAATGGCGCCCGACCCGCAGCCCCGGCGGCCAGTGCAGCCGCAGCGGGCCCGGTTCACCAGCCGGGCCGCGGTGCTGGCCGTGGTGCTCTGCGCGATCGCGCTGAGCCTGGCCTACCCGGTGCGTGAATACATCGCGCAGCGACGCCAGATCGACCAGCTCGTGGCGCAGAACCAGGCCACCTCGGCCGAGCTGGCCCGGCTGCGGGCGGAGGCGGCCCAGCTGAACGACCCGGCCTACATCGAGCAGCAGGCCCGCGACCGGCTGCACTGGTGCATGCCCCGGCAGACCTGTTACGTGATCATCGGCGGGCAGCCAGCCGGCCGCGGCGGGCAGACCGCGGCGGACGCGGGCACGCCCTGGTATGAGCGGCTGTGGCATTCCGTCCACCAGGCGGATCAGCCGGCCGCGCGGTGAGCGGGGTGGCCGGGCCGGGTGCGGTCACCGCCGCCGACCAACGGGTCGTCCAGGCGCAGCTGGGCCGGCCACCGCGGGGGCTGAGCGGGGTGGCGCACCGCTGCCCGTGCGGGCTGCCGGACGTGGTGCAGACCGCACCCCGGCTCGCGGACGGCACCCCGTTTCCCACGCTGTTCTACCTGACCTGCCCGCGCGCGGTGGCCGCGGTGGGCCGGCTCGAGGCCGCGGGGGTGATGCGCGAGATGCAGCAGCGGCTGGCCAGCCAGCCTGGGCTGGGCGCCCGGCAGCAGGCCGCGCACCGCGACTACCTGGCCCGGCGGTCGGCGGCCGCCGCCGAAGCCGGGGTGGAGCCGCTGCCGCCCGGCACGCAGAGCGCCGGGGGCATGCCCGACCGGGTGAAATGCCTGCACGCCCTGGTCGCGCACGAGCTGGCGGTGCCGGGCGCCAACCCGCTGGGGCGGGAGGCGGCGGACGCCGCGGGGGAGTGGTGGGCGGCGGGACCGTGCGTGCCCGCCGAGTGCGCCCGATGACCGCCGCCGACGGGGCCCGGGCCGATGCGGCCCGGGCGGCGGGGACTCCGGCTGAGGGGATCCGGGCCAGCGAAGCCCAGGCTGGTGCGGAGATGACCCGGGCTGGTATGCGCCAGGCTGGTGGGGTCCGGGTCGCGGCCATCGACTGCGGGACCAACTCGCTCCGGCTGCTGGTGGCCGACGTGGACCCGGCGGCGGGCCGGCTCACCGACGTGGACCGGCGGATGGAGATCGTCCGGCTCGGTCAGGGCGTCGACGCCACCGGCCGGCTGGCACCAGTGGCGCTGGACCGGACGCTGCGCGCGCTGTCCGGTTACGCGGACATCATCCGGGACCGGTCCGCCGGTGCGGTACGGATGGTCGCCACCAGCGCCACCCGGGACGCCGCCAACAGCGCCGACTTCGTGCGCGGGGTCACTGGCGTGCTTGGCGTCGCACCGGAAGTGCTCAGCGGTGACGAGGAGGCCCGGCTGTCCTTCACCGGTGCCACCGCGGAGTTCGCCGCGGCCAGCATGGCGCCCACGGGAGCCAGCGCGGCTGGCCCGGCTGCGGCCAGCGTGGCCCGGCGCCCGGCGGATGGGCTCGACCCGCCCTACCTGGTCGTGGACATCGGGGGCGGGTCGACCGAGTTCGTGCTGGGTGGCGCGCCGGGCGGGGCACCGGTCAGCGCGCTGTCGGTGGACATCGGCTGTGTCCGGCTGACCGAGCGGCACCTGCACTCGGACCCGCCCGCGGCCGCCGAGATGGCAGCGGCCGTGACCGACATCGGAGCCGCGCTGGACCGGGTGGCCGCGGCGCTGCCGGTACGGACGGCCCGCACGCTGGTTGGCCTGGCTGGCTCGGTGACCACGGTGGCGGCCCTGGCGCTCGGCCTGCCGCGCTACGATCCGGCGCGGATCCATCACGCGAGGATCTCCGCCCGGCAGGTGGCGGGGCAGACCCGGGCCCTGCTCGGGCAGACCCGCGAGCAGCGGGCCGGCCTGGCCGTGATGCACCCGGGCCGGGTGGACGTCATCGGCGGTGGCGCGATGATTCTCGACGAGGTGATGCGCCGTTTCGGGTTCGCTGACGTGCTCGTCAGCGAGCACGACATGCTGGACGGGATCGCCTGGGCGCTGGCCGGAGGTGGACACCGGTGAGCGTCCTGGATGGCCCCGCGCCACCGGGCACGTGGCCGGATGACCCGGCCACCCCGGCCACCCCGGTGGCCCATGACGCCGCCCAGGTGCGGGAGCTGGCCACCGGCGCGGGCGGCCTGGCCGAGCTGGTGGCCAGGGAGTCGGTCTGCCGGGCCTGCCCCCGGCTGGTGGACTGGCGCGAGCAGGTGGCCCGGACCAAGCGTCGCGCCCACGCGACCGAGCCGTACTGGGGCAGGCCGATCCACGGCTGGGGCGACGACCACCCTCGCATCCTGATTCTGGGGCTGGCCCCCGCGGCGCACGGCGGCAACCGGACCGGCCGCGTCTTCACCGGCGACCGGAGCGGGGACGTCCTGTTCGCCTCGCTGTACCGGTGCGGCCTGGCTTCGCAGCCAACCAGCCTCCGGCTGGGCGATGGTCAGCAGCTGCGGCACAGCCGGGTGGTCGCGGCGGTGCGCTGCGCGCCGCCAGCCAACAAGCCGACCATCACCGAGCGCGATACCTGCGCCCCGTGGCTGTCCGCCGAGCTGGGCTACCTGATCGGCGATCTGCGGGTCATCGTCTGCCTGGGCGCGTTCGCGTGGCAGGCGCTCTGGCCGGTGCTGCTGGCCTGCGGGATCGCCGCACCGCGGCCCCGGCCCCGGTTCGGCCACGGAGTAGAGGCCGCGCTGGCCGGGCCGGACGGCCCGGTAACCCTGATCGGCTGTTATCACCCCAGTCAGCAGAACACGTTCACGGGCCGGGTCACTCCTGGCATGCTGGATGCAGTGTTCCAGCAGGCCAGGATGAGGGCTGGGCTTGGTGCCTAGCTGGAGTCCAGCGAGTTGCGCTCACTCTCCGTAAGCAAAAGCAGCGAATGCCGAGCGGAATGGTTACGCTTTGTATTCGGTGGTTCAAGTGATAATAGATAAGTGCCCCGGGCGAAACATTGTGTATCAATTTGGCTGACTGAGAGTTGCTCACTGCGTCCGGGGTATTATTACCCAGCCCCCGTAGCCCAAGGGAAGAGGCCGGCCCCCTAAAAGGGTCCCCAGTGTCGGTTCGACTCCGACCGGGGGCACCGCGCTAAAGCCCCCTGACCTGCGATGATCTGGCCAGGAAGGCTTAGTGGGTAAGCTCTCCGGCTGGTTCGCCTACCGCACATATCTGGAATATCTTTCTTGTGGCTGCGCTAAGCGCTGAACCATTCAGGCACGTTCTTGCTGATCATGGATAGCAGGTTAAATCGCCGCTCAATCACAATCTGGTCAAAGGGCACATCAACGGGACGGTTGTTCTGTACAGAACTACCGTCGCACCGGAGGGGCCGCGCCGTGTGCTCAATCGTTGGCCGCAAAGGTCCCAGTTAGCCTGCTGCTGGCCATGATTCATGGTCCCGGTAACGTCTGGGTGACCCCGGCGCACACCGCGCGGCGCAGGCCAGCCGGTCACGCCCGCACGGCGCGGGCCAGCCAGTCCGGTCACGCCGCGCAGGCCAGCCGGTCATGCCGTGCGGCTGCGCGTCAGCCGCTGATGTCCGGGCCGGCCCGGGTGATCTGGATCCGCACCACGCACCGCCGGTCCCGGATCATCGCGGCCTGGTAGTCGTCCCAGTCCGGATGCTCGCCGGATACCAGGCGGTAGTACTCCACCAGCAGCTCCATGGCATCCGGCAGGGAGATGATCTCAACGTCGCCTTCGACCTGGACCCACTGGCCGAAGAAGTTGTCGGTGACCGCGCACACTGAGGCGAACGGGCGCCGGCGGAGGTTACGGACCTTGACCGCGGTCTCCCGGGTGCTGATGATCACCCGGCCAGCCGGGTCGACCGCGACGGTGACGGGGGACAGCTGAGGGCGGCCGTCGTCGCGGGCAGTCGCCAGCACCGCCCGGTGGTTCCGGCGGAGGAACTCGCGGGCCTGGTCAGGCTGCATGGGTCAGGCGCTGTTCAGCCTGATGCGACGGCGGAACTCGTACTCGTGCACGATCGCGGAGGCGTATCCGTGGGACAGGCCATGCTCATCGGACAGCCAATGGGCTCGTTCTTCGCAGCGCAGGAACGACGGCCCAGATTCGAGCCGGATGAACCACTCTCGGAGGTCACGCCCGGTGACGGACGGGATGCGGGCGATGATGTTTTTGTGCATCTCCGGAGAGTGATTCAGGGACATGGCCACCTCCAGGGGCAAGCTGCTCTTCAGTTGAGAGTGCCCTACCGGGGGGCCCCTGACAACCCCCCGGCGTTATCCATCCGCAATCTTCCGGATGGTCCCTGGTCACATAGCTGTCGGCTGCTCCGCGGCGGCGTCACGGGCGCGCTCAGCCCGGCCCACCTCGGCTCACCCCAGGTCCGGGCCCGCCCCGGCTCAGCGCGGCTCAGCCCGGCGCGCCCCGGCCGCCTCGGCTCAGCTCAGACGCTCGACCACCATCGCCATGCCCTGGCCGCCCCCTACGCACATGGTCTCCAGGCCGAACGTCTTGTCGTGGAACTGCAGGCTGTTCAGCAGGGTGCTGGTAATCCGGGCACCGGTCATCCCGAACGGGTGGCCGACCGCGATCGCGCCGCCGTTCACGTTGAGCTTGTCGAGATCGATGCCGAGGTCGGTGTAGGAGGGGATGACCTGAGCGGCGAACGCCTCGTTGATCTCCACCAGATCGATGTCGTCGATCGTCATCCCGGCCCGGCCCAGCGCCTGCTGGGAGGCCTCCACCGGGCCCAGGCCCATGATCTCCGGGGACAGCGCGGTCACCCCGGTGGACACGATCCGGGCCAGCGGGGCGATGCCCAGCTCTGCGGCTTTGACGTCGCTCATCACCACGACCGCGGCCGCGCCGTCATTCAGCGGGCAGCAGTTGCCCGCGGTGATCGTCCCGTCCGGGCGGAACACCGGCTTCAGGGTGGCGACCTTCTCCAGGGTGGTCCCTGGCCGCGGCCCGTCATCCGCGCTCACCACCGTCCCGTCCGGCAGCGTGATCGGGGTGATGTCCCGCTGCCAGAACCCGTTGGCCAGCGCCTTCTCGGCCAGGTTCTGGGACCGGACACCGAACTCGTCCTGGGCTGCGCGGGTGATGCCGCGCAGCTGGGCCAGGTTCTCGGCGGTCTGCCCCATCGCGAGATAGATATCCGGGACGGCGCCGTCCGCACGCGGGTCGTGCCAGACCGGCGCGCCCGCGTCGGCGCGCTGCGCGGAGCGCGCCTCGGCCTCGGCGAAGATCTGGTTATGCGTGT
>Ga0335078_10009561_pt1 | contig 14366 bp, 12 predicted proteins | sample Lox_Sample_32_FD_206711 | JGI IMG/M metagenome (GOLD analysis project Ga0335078, IMG submission 206711) | Soil microbial communities from Loxahatchee National Wildlife Refuge, Florida, United States - Lox_Sample_3.2 | ecosystem: Environmental > Terrestrial > Soil > Wetlands | place: USA...
GTACTGGGCGCCACGCCATGTCGCCAAGCTCTGGAACGTGAAATCGATCTATATCACAGAAAACGGAACGTCGGCGGCTGATCAGCCGATGGCAGACGGCAAGGTCTACGATACCGATCGCATCATGTTTTTGCGCAACTATCTGACGCAGCTCAATCGTGCCACCGCGGAAGGCTTGCCGGTCAATGGATATTTCCTGTGGAGCCTGATGGACAATTTCGAATGGTCCGACGGCTTCCAAAAGCGCTTCGGCCTCTACCACGTCGACTTCGCGACGCAGCGCCGCACGCCAAAGCTTTCGGCCTCGTTCTATCGCGAGGTGGTCAAACGAAATGCGGTGGTGTGATTCAACTGGAGCCATCAAGCAAAAGGCTTGGAGAGAAATTTTGAGCCTCTGAGCCCATAACGCCAGGGCAGATCAATCGCCCTGGTAATGCCGATCCGTATTCCCGTGACGATATCGGGTTTGACGGTTCGCGCGTAGAGCGCGATCGGAGATGCGTCGAGCGCCAGCCCATTATGGGCGTGGGTGATGCCGAGCGCTTCGGTCAGTTTGCCTGGACCCGAGCACAGCAATCGCTCGTCACGGAGGCCACGGCGCCGCCGCATCGTCGGAATGCCGTGAGTTGGCTCCAGTGCGCGGATCAGCACCGCGCTCGCCGAGCCCGCTTCCTCGCAGACAAAATTGACGCACCAATGGATGCCGTAGGAGCGGTAGACATAGATGAACCCGGGCGGCCCGAACATCACGGAATTGCGCGGCGTTGGTCCCCGGTAGGAATGTGCCGCCGGGTCGGTGTGGTGATAGGCCTCGACCTCCACGATGATGCCGCCGACGCCGTCGACCAGTAGGGTCGTCCCGATCAGATCGGGGGCGACCTCGTGCACGCTGCGGTCGAAGAAGGCCTTCCTCAGCCGTTTGCCGGGTTTTGAGCTGGTTCTGGCGACATTTTGAAGCATGATCGGGTATAAGCTCCCATACCGGCCAAAGCGAGCGGTTGCGGTTCTCACTCCACCGGATTAGCTAGACTGTTAAGAAAGCTAATGGATTCCCCATGGTCGTGATCGTCGATACCGTCTCCACCACGCCAGTGCGCCCGCGTCACCCGGAAAAGGTGAACCGGCCGGATGCGCTGTCACCACCGAAGCCGGACTGGATCCGCGTGCGCGCTCCGACCACGCGCGGCTATGCCGATACCCGCAACATCGTCAAGGAGAACGGCCTCGTCACGGTGTGCGAGGAGGCGGGCTGTCCGAACATCGGCGAGTGCTGGGACAAGAAGCACGCCACCTTCATGATCATGGGCGACACCTGCACCCGGGCGTGCGCGTTCTGCAACGTCAAGACGGGAATGCCGGGCGCGCTCGATGCCAACGAGCCTGAGCATGTGGCGGAAGCCACCTTCAAGCTCGGCCTGAAGCATGTCGTGGTCACGTCTGTCGACCGCGACGATTTGGCCGACGGCGGCGCCAAACATTTCGCGCAAACCATCTGCGCCATCCGCGCACGTTGCCCAGAGACAACTATCGAAATCCTCACCCCCGACTTCCTGCGCAAGGACGGCGCGCTCGAGGTCGTGGCCGCCGCAAAACCAGACGTGTTTAACCACAATCTGGAAACGGTGCCGTCGCGGTATCTGAATGTGCGTCCGGGTGCGCGCTACTTTCACTCGATCCGTCTGCTACAACGGGTGAAGGAAATCGACCCGCAGATATTCACCAAGTCGGGTATCATGGTTGGCCTGGGCGAAGAGCGCCACGAAGTCCTGCAAGTAATGGACGACCTCCGTTCGGCAGAGGTAGATTTCCTTACCATCGGCCAATATCTACAGCCGACGCGAAAGCATCACGCGGTGATGCGTTTCGTTGCTCCGGACGAATTCTCTGGCTACGAGAAGGTCGCCTACACCAAAGGCTTCCTGATGGTATCGGCGAGCCCGCTCACCCGCTCGTCGCACCACGCCGGCGAAGATTTCGCGAGGTTGCAGGCGGCGCGCGCGAGCTTCGCACGCTAACATCGGATTGCTTCGATGCAACGAGTCCTCGTCATGGGATCTTGCGGGGCGGGCAAATCGACGTTTGCGCGGCGGCTCTCGGCGATCACGAACATTCCCCTGGTGTCGATCGACGCTCTGTTCTGGAAGCCGGGCTGGGTCGAACCCGACAGGGGGGAGTTCGGACAACGCTTGGCCGAGGCGGCGCGTCAGCCGCGCTGGATCATGGATGGGAACTACACGTCGTACGTCGCTGAACTGCGCCGCGACATCAGCGACACCGTCATCTGGTTCGATTTGCCCCGTCTGTCTTGCATGCTCGGCGTCGTCAAACGAATTGCCGGCAGCTACGGCCGGGTTCGGTCCGAGATGGCGGAGGGATGCCCGGAAAAGATAGACTTCGAATTTTTTCACTATGTCTGGACCTTTCGGGAACAGCAGCGCCCCGGGCTTCTGAAGTATTTCGAAGGACTGCGGGCCGACCAATCGCTGATCTGCTTCACCCACCGATCGCAAGCCGCAAGTTACCTGGAGAATTTGGCCGCCGCGTCGAACTCGACGAGCGTGCACTGATGCCCAGTTTTTCCAACAAGCGCCGGGTGCAGCACAAGGCATCGGAGATGTTCGATCTCGTCGCCGATGTCGAGCGTTATCCGGAATTCGTACCTCTTTGCCAGTCACTGAAGATTCGCCAGCGGACTCCGGGAGCAGACGGAACCGAAGTCGTGGTGGCCGACATGACCGTGTCGTTCAAGCTGGTGAAAGAGACTTTTACGAGCGAAGTGACGCTTGATCGTCAAAACCTGAAGATCACCGTGCGCTATCTGCGCGGGCCGTTCTCCAACCTCGTGAACCGCTGGAACTTCGAGCCGAAGGGTGACGATGCGTGCGACGTCGGCTTTTTCATCTCTTACGAATTCAAGAGCCGGATGCTCGCCTTGCTGATGGGCTCGATGTTCGACGCGGCGTTCGCGAGGTTTTCGGCCGCGTTCGAAAAGCGCGCGGACAAGGTGTATGGGAAGCGCTCGGCTTAGGCTTACGTTGAGAGCGCAAGCGAGCCCTCACGCGCTCGGATTGCGCTTCAATCCACTCAACGGATTCCTGCTGGTCCTTGATTTCGGCGCCGGTCAGGTCCTGCATGTGGACCCCATGACCGGCGCATCGTCGGTCTTCATGACGCCGACGATCGGGGGTTCTGGCTTGAATGCGCTGACCTTCGACAAACTCGGCAACGCCTACATCTCGGATTCGTTTAACGGGATCATCTGGAAGGTCGGTCCCAACGGCGGAGCACCTACCATTTGGTCGAAAGACCCGTTGCTTGGCCCAGGCACCGGGCTGACGCCGCCGTTTGGTGCAAACGGCGTTGAGTTCAGCAATGACAGCACCATACTCTTTGTCGCCAACACGGCGTTCCACCAGATCATCCAGATTCCGGTGAACAAGAGCGGCACCGCCGGTACCGCCTCGGTCTTCATCACCGGCATCAATGCGCCGGATGGAATAGCGATCGATCGCGACGAAAACATGTGGATTTGCGCGAACCAGGAAGATGACATCGTTGTCATCGACAAGAACGCCAAGGTGATCGCGAAGCTCGGCGACTTCAACAGCATTGACGGGGATGGCGTAGCACACGGCTTCTTGTTCCCGGCGAGCCTGGCTTTCTCACGCGACGGAAAAACGCTCTATGTCTCGAACCTGACGTTGTACTTGCCATACGCAGGCGCAATGGCCGCGGTCGACTCTGCGTGGACGCTGCAAGCCAGGCACTACACGGTGTCGGCGCTTCCAGCGGTGATTCCGCCCTTCAAAGACAGGGATTAGTTTCGGCCCGGACGACCAATGGCGGCGCGGGGTTGTCACCTTGTGCCGCCATACGACCTTGGTCAGACATGGGACACGCCGATCATTTTGGCGTCATCCGCAGCAGGTTCGCCTATCCCCGCGGTCGCCGTGCTTTCCCCGTATGCCGGCGGGCGGTGCGCGTCACGCGCGGGCGAATCCGGCTGACGGCCGCGCGCTTGGGCTTGGTCGCTTGCGGCCCGCGGGCCATCTCCATCAACATCCGCAAGGCCTCGATCACCGAACGCTGGCGCACCGCGCTGCGGCCGATGGCGCCAAAGCGGCATTCGTGGGTGGTGATCCGTCCGTCGCGCGCCGCGACCGCAAAGTGCACGAGACCGACGGGTTTGCCGGGGACGGCGCCGCCGGGGCCCGCAATTCCGGTGATGGCGACCGCGAGATCGACGCCGGCTCGCTCCAGCGCGCCGACTGCCATTTGGGTCGCGGTTTCCTTGCTGACTGCGCCGAAGGTCGCAAGCGTCGCTGTCTCAACGCCCAGCATCGCGCGCTTGGCGTCGTTGGAATAGGTGACAAAGCCGCGGTCGATCACATCGGAAGAGCCGGGAATGTCGGTGAGCGCGCCGGCAACAAGACCGCCGGTACAGGATTCGGCGGTTGCAATTGTCAGCTTGCGGCTGCGGCAGAGATCGAGCAGGGAGCGGGCCAAGGTGGCAGTGGAGCCGGACTGACGTTCGCTTGCCATTTGCTCACGACCTCTTGAGGCGAACGTCAGATCGAGACGGGTCCCTTGTCGTCCCAGGGAAGGCGGATGGTCGCGCAGGCGGTGGCCGCGATGCCTTCTTCGCGGCCGGTAAAGCCGAGGCGTTCACTGGTGGTCGCTTTAACGGCGACACGCGAGATGTCGACCCCCGTGATCTCGGCGATGCGGGCGCGCATTTGATCGCGCAGGGGGCCGATCTTCGGCCGCTCGCAAATCAGGGTGACTTCGAGATTGGCGATGCGGCCGCCGCGCGCAGTGACGCGATCGACCGCGTATTTCAAGAACCTGTCGGAAGGAGCACCCTTCCATTTCATGTCGCTGGGCGGGAAGTGCGAGCCGATATCGCCGTCGGCCAGCGCGCCAAGAATCGCATCGACCAGCGCATGCAGGCCAACGTCGCCGTCGGAATGGGCGAGAAAGCCTCTGGTATGCGGTACGCGGACGCCGCAGATCATCAGATGATCGCCATCGCCGAAGGCGTGCACGTCGTATCCGGTGCCGCTCCTGACGTCGCCTAGCAGGCTCGCCAACCGCGCTTCCTCGCGGACAAAGTCTTCCGGTGTGGTGAGTTTCATATTCGCAGCATCGCCCTCAAATGTCGCAACCGTCAATCCCACCCATTCGGCGAGCGCGGCGTCATCGGTGAAATCGTCGCGTCCCTCTCGCGCAGCGTGCCGGTGCGCCTCGAGAATGCGGTCGAACTGGAACGACTGCGGCGTCTGCGCGATCCGCAAGCGCGCTCGCTCGGGCGTCGCCTCGATATTGCCGCTCGCGTCCACGAGTTTGATCGTGTCAGCAACGGCAATGGCGGGAATCGCCGCGCCCGATAACGAAGCCGCATCGATCGCGCGGGAAATCAGGCTGGCCGAAACGAAAGGCCGCGCCGCGTCATGAATGAGCACGATGTCGGGCCTGGTGGCGGCGAGGGCCTCGAGCCCGGCATGGACGGAGGCCTGGCGCGTCGCGCCGCCCTTAACCGGCGCGGCGTAGCGCAGCCCGCGCACGGCGTCATCAAAGACCTCGGCGTCGTCCGGGTTGACCACCGGTTGCACGGCAAAGATTTGCGGATGGGTAGAGAAGGCGTGCATCGCCCGGTAAATCACGGGCAGTCCGCCGATCGCGCGATATTGCTTCGGTCCACCCGCGCCCGCGCGGAGGCCGCGTCCTGCGGCAACGAGGATGGCGGCAGTTCGCGGCGGATTCGGCATGGTCTCTGGCTGTCGATTGATCGAAGTTGACGGGGCCCAGCCCTTATCACGCAAGTGGCTGGAAGAAAGAGTGATTCCTGTGGCTTGGGAAAAATTCGATACTTTGTTGCAGTGCACTTGCAAGATTCGCGCGACTGGTTAAAGTGTAGGCATGAAACTTGACTGCACAAGATTTGTGCGTAAGAATGAATTTAAACGGGTAACGGCACCCGCCAGGCATGCGAGAAATCCGTGGGCAGTTTCGACGATTTATGTCCTAACCCATTGAAAATAGGTGGTATTGAGCTCGCGAACCGGGTTTTTCTGGCGCCCATGTCGGGTGTGACCGACGCACCATTTCGACGTCTGGTTGCCGAACTCGGGGCCGGGCTGGTCGTCTCCGAAATGACGGCGAGCGACGATCTGGTCAACGGCAAGCCAATGTCCCAGCTCCGCTGTGAGGCGGCCGGCATCGGTCCCCACGTGGTTCAGCTGGCGGGCTGCGAAGCCAAATGGATGGTGGAGGGGGCGCGGATCGCGGAAGCCGAAGGCGCCGATGTTATCGACATCAATATGGGATGCCCCGCGCGCCACGTCACCGGCGGGCAATCCGGTTCGGCCTTGATGCGCGATCTTGATCACGCCGTGCGGCTGATCGATGCGACCGTCGGCGCGGTGAAGGTCCCGGTGACGCTGAAGATGCGACTTGGCTGGGATGGGCGGTCGCTGAATGCGCCGGAACTGGCGCGCCGCGCGGAGCTGGCCGGCGTGCAAATGATCTCCGTGCATGGCCGAACCCGCTGTCAGTTTTACAAAGGCGAAGCCGACTGGCACGCGGTGCGTGCGGTCAAGGATGCCGTCCGGATTCCGTTGGTCGTCAACGGCGACATCACTTCATTCGACAAGGCAGTTGCCGCGCTCGAAGCCTCCGGCGCCGACGCGGTCATGGTCGGACGGGGCGCGCAAGGCCAACCCTGGCTGCCCGGCCAGATCGGCCGGCGGCTCGAGAGCGGCGTTGCCGAGGCCGCGCCGCCGCTTCGGGAGCAGCTACGATTCATCCGCACGCTCTACGACGCGATTTGCCGTCATTACGGTTTGCGTATCGGACTTCGGCATGCGCGCAAGCATCTCAGCTGGGCGCTCGAGGTTGCGGCGGCCTATAGCTGCGCGCCAGCAGCGGTGTTGAAGAACTGGCGTGGCCGCATCCTGACCTCGGAGGATCCGAACGCCGTCCATCGGTCGCTGGGGGAGGCCTTCGACGATTTTGCGTGGGAAACTGCTGCATGAGCTCGACCGCCGAACATCGCCGGCCGTTGCCGTCGGACGCTGAGATCATCCTCAACTCGCTGCCGAATCCGGTGTTGCTGGTGGCGCCTGATGGGCGGATCGCCGACGCCAACATCGCAGCCGAATCCTTTTTCGAAATCTCCGCGCAATTCCTTCAACGCCACTCGCTCAAGGAACTGGTGCCCTTCGGCAGTCCGTTGCTGGCTTTGATCGACCAGGTTCGCTCCACCGGCTCGCCCGTCAATGAATACAAGGTCGATCTCGGCACGCCGCGGATGGGCGGCGACCGCCAGGTCGATCTTCACGTCGCTCCCGTCAGCGAACGGCCCGGCCATATCGTCGTGATGCTTCAGGAACGCAGCATCGCCGACAAAATGGACCGGCAACTCACCCACCGAAGCGCCGCGCGCTCGGTGATCGCATTGGCCGCGATGCTGGCGCATGAAATCAAGAATCCGCTGTCGGGCATTCGCGGCGCGGCGCAACTGCTCGAACAGGCAGCGTCTCCTGAAGACCGTACGCTGACCCGGCTGATCTGCGATGAGGCGGACCGCATCGTCACGCTGGTCGATCGCATGGAAGTATTCGGCGACGATCGCCCGGTGGCGCGTGGACCGGTCAACATCCATTCCGTGCTCGATCACGTCAAGCGGCTTGCGCAATCGGGCTTTGCGCGCAACGTCCGTTTTGTCGAGGAATACGACCCGTCATTGCCGCCGGTGCTCGCCAACCAGGATCAGCTGATCCAGGTCTTCCTCAATCTGGTCAAGAACGCCGCCGAAGCCACCGCCGATCTCGGCAATGAAGCGGAAATCCAGCTCACCACCGCCTTCCGTCCGGGCGTGCGGCTTTCGGTGCCCGGAAAGAAATCGCGGGTGTCGCTGCCGCTCGAATTCTGCGTGCGCGATAACGGTCCCGGCGTTCCGGAAGATCTGATGCCTAACCTGTTCGACCCGTTTGTCACCACCAAGCCGACCGGCAGCGGTCTTGGTCTGGCGCTGGTCGCCAAGATCGTGGGCGACCATGGCGGCATCATCGAGTGCGAGTCGCAACCAAGAAAAACGACATTCCGTGTGCTGTTGCCGATGTTTAATCCCACCAAGAAATTTGATCCAAGTGACCGCGATGACGTTGCCGGGACGCACGCCTAAGATGAGGAATAACGATGCCAGCAGGTAGCATTCTGGTAGCCGATGACGACACCGCCATCCGCACGGTCCTCAATCAGGCGTTGTCGCGCGCCGGATACGAGGTGAGGTTGACCGGAAACGCCGCGACGCTGTGGCGCTGGGTGAGTCAGGGCGAGGGGGATCTCGTCATCACCGACGTGGTGATGCCCGACGAGAACGCGTTCGATCTTCTGCCGCGGATCAAGAAGATGCGGCCGAACCTTCCCGTGATCGTGATGAGTGCGCAGAACACCTTCATGACCGCGATCCGCGCTTCCGAGCGCGGCGCCTATGAATATCTGCCAAAGCCGTTCGACCTGAAGGAATTGATCGGGATCGTCGGACGAGCGCTCGCTGAGCCGAAAGAGCGGGTGGCGAGCGCGCCTGACGATGCCGAGTTCGATTCGATCCCGCTGGTCGGCCGCTCGCCTGCGATGCAGGAGATCTATCGCGTGCTGGCGCGGCTGATGCAGACGGACCTGACGGTGATGATTTCCGGCGAGTCCGGCACCGGCAAGGAACTGGTGGCGCGGGCGCTGCACGACTACGGCAAGCGGCGCAACGGCCCGTTCGTTGCGGTCAACATGGCGGCGATCCCGCGCGACCTGATCGAGTCGGAATTGTTCGGCCACGAGCGCGGGGCTTTCACCGGCGCTAACACCCGTGCATCGGGCCGGTTCGAGCAGGCCGAAGGCGGCACGCTGTTCCTTGACGAAATCGGCGACATGCCGATGGAAGCGCAAACGAGGCTGCTGCGCGTGCTTCAGCAGGGCGAATACACTACGGTCGGCGGCCGAACGCCGATCAAGACCGACGTGCGCATCGTTGCCGCCAGCAACAAGGATCTGCGTATCCTGATCCAGCAGGGTCTTTTCCGCGAAGACCTGTTCTTCCGTCTCAACGTGGTGCCGTTGCGGCTGCCACCGTTGCGCGAACGGATCGAGGATCTGCCAGATCTGATACGTCACTTCTTTGCGCTCGCCGAGAAGGACGGTTTGCCGCCGAAAAAACTCGACGCGCTGGCGCTGGAACGGATGAAGCAGCATCGCTGGCCCGGCAATGTTCGCGAACTGGAAAACCTCGCGCGCCGGCTCGCCGCGCTGTACCCACAGGACGTCATCACGGCGTCGGTAATCGACGGCGAACTGGCTCCGCCGGCCGTCACCTCGGGCGGCACGATGCATCAGGGCGTCGACAATCTCGGCGGCGCGGTCGAGGCCTATCTGTCCTCACACTTTTCTGGCTTTCCGAACGGTGTGCCGCCGCCCGGCCTTTATCACCGCATCCTCAAGGAGATCGAGGTCCCGCTGCTCACGGCGGCACTCGCGGCAACCCGAGGCAACCAAATCCGGGCGGCCGACCTGCTGGGATTGAACCGCAATACACTGAGGAAGAAGATCCGGGACTTGGACATCCAAGTCTATCGAACCGGTAATTGAGTAGCAAAAGACCACTCTGACCCTCCGGGATCGAGCGAACGCGGCGCGACAGGCGCCGCGGAATTGTCGCAATTCGGCAACATTGTGGTATGAATGCATCAGTCCGCTAGGAGCGGGCCCAAGCTTTCACCTCATCGATTGCCGGAATGACCAGCGTGGACACCTCGGCCGCCCAGTTCGATCCGTCGCTCGTTGAGCCGAAGGGACGGTCCGTCTTGAGGCTACTCGCCCCGATTGCGATCGGCTTGGCGCTGGTTTCGGCATTTCTGACCTTCGTGGTGCTGACCGGCCTGACCCGCATCGAGCCGACGCGGGAAGTGGCAGTGTCCTTCATCCTGATGAATGGCGCCACGATCCTGGTGCTGCTTGGCATCATCGCCCGCGAAGTCTGGCAGGTGATGCAGGCGCGGCGCCGTGGCCGGGCCGCCGCCAGGCTTCACGTTCAGATCGTCAGCCTGTTCTCGATCATGGCGGTGCTGCCGGCGGTCCTGGTGGCGGTCGTCGCCAACCTGACCATCGAGCGCGGCCTCGATCGCCTGTTTTCCGGCCCGACGCGCGAGGTGATCCAGAACTCGCTGATCATCGCACGCGCCTATATGCAGGAGCACGCGCAACTCATTCGCGGCGACATCTTGGGCATGGCGGCCGATATCGGCCGTGCGCGGCCGCTCTACGACCAGGATCGCCAATCTTTCCGCGAGTTTCTCACCGCGAGCGCCACTTCGCGTAATCTGCCCGGCGCGATGCTGATCGACAAGGATCGTCACATCCTTGAAAGCGCAGAGACCGGCATTCAGCTGGCATTCGCCGCGCCGCCGGCGGATTTTCTCAACAATGTCAACGAAAACGAACCAGAAATCGCGGTTCTGCCCGAGGAGAACTATGTCGCAGCGCTGATCCGGTTGCGCGCTTTCCAGGACACGTTTCTCTATGTCGCGCGTCAGCTCGATCCGCACGTCGTCGATCAACTGAAACAGACCGAAGCCAGCGTCGCCGAATATGCCGAGATCGAAGCGCGCCGGCTCGGCGTCCAGGTGAATTTTGCACTGATCTTTGCCGTCATCGCGCTGACCATCCTGATGGCTTCAATCCTGCTCGGGCTCAATTTCGCCAATTCGCTGGTCACCCCGATCCGGCGGCTGATGGGCGCCGCGCATATGGTCTCGACCGGCGATCTTCATGTGCAGGTGCCGGTGAAGCGCTCGGAGGGCGACCTGGCGCAACTCGGCGAAACCTTCAACAAGATGACGCAGGAACTGCGCACCCAGCGCGACGAACTGGTCAATGCGAGCGAACTGATCGACAGCCGGCGGCGCTTTATCGAGGCGGTGCTGTCGTCGGCGAGCGCCGGCATCATCGGCGTCGATGCTTCAGGAAGCGTCGGCATTCTCAACCGTTCGGCAGAGAAGCTGATTGGGCACGCCGAATCCGAAACGCTGGATCACCCGCTATCCGACGTATTGCCGGAACTCGACGACATGATGAAGACCGCGCGGGAAAGCACCCAGCGGCTGGTGCAGGGCCAGATCACGATCAATCGCGACGGTCACGAGCGAAACCTCTCGGTTCGAGTCACCGCGGAACAGACCAGCCAGACGCGCGACAGTTACATCATCACGCTCGATGACATCACCGAACTCGTCTCGGCCCAGCGAACCTCGGCCTGGGCGGACGTTGCGCGCAGGATCGCGCACGAAATCAAGAATCCATTGACGCCAATTCAATTGTCGGCCGAGCGTATTCGCCGCAAATTCGGCAAATCGATCGTCGAAGACAAGGCGGTGTTCGAGCAGTGTACCGAGACGATCGTGCGGCAGGTCGACGACATCAGGCGGATGGTCGATGAGTTCTCGCGCTTTGCGCGGATGCCGAAGCCGGTTTTGGAAGGCGAAGATGTCGCCGACACCGTGCGCCAAGCGGTATTTCTGATGCGGGTCGGCCATCCCGACGTCGATATCGAAGCGGAGATCAAGCACGAGCCACTCCAGGCGAAGTTCGACCGGCGGCTGATCTCCCAGGCGCTGACCAATATTATCAAGAACGCGGCCGAGGCGATCGAGGCAGTGCCTCCGGAAGAACTGGGGCGGGGTCGTATTGATGTCGTCGCGGCGCGCGAAAACGACGACATCGTGATCGACGTCGTCGACAACGGGGTTGGCCTGCCCAAGGTAAGTCGTGCGCGCTTGCTCGAACCCTATGTGACGACGCGCGAGAAGGGCACGGGCCTTGGCCTTGCGATCGTCGGCCGGGTTTTGCAGGACCATGGCGGACGGATCGAACTTCACGACGCATCGGAGATGCGGCCGGGAGCGCGGGGCGCCTGGATGCGGCTGCGATTCGCGGTATCGGGCCACGCTCCGGCTTCCGAGATCGTGCAGCCCGCGGCCGAAACAAAGCCACCGGGCGAAGAAACCAGCGGACAACCAGAAACGACTAATGAACAGACCAAAACTGAAGCCGCGACAGGCAACTAAGAATACGGGCGCATCCTATGGCAAGTGATATTTTGATTGTCGATGACGAAGCCGACATTCGCGAGCTTGTCGCCGGGATTCTTGACGACGAGGGATTCACGACGCGGACGGCTCGCGACAGCGATTCCGCGCTCGCCGAGATCGCTAACCGCAGGCCAAACCTGGTGTTCCTCGACATCTGGTTGCAAGGCAGCAAGCTCGACGGGCTGCAATTACTCGAACAGATCAAGCGCGACCATGCCGACCTTCCGGTCGTGATGATTTCCGGCCATGGTAACATCGAAACCGCGGTAGCCGCCATCAAGCGCGGCGCTTACGATTTCATCGAAAAACCCTTCAAGTCCGATCGGCTGATCCTGGTCGCAACCCGGGCGCTCGAAACCTCACGCTTGAAACGCGAGGTCAAGGAGCTCAAGCAATTGGCGCCGACCGCCAGCGTCATGACCGGACGGTCGGCCTGTATGAATCAGTTGCGGCAGACCATCGACCGGGCCGCCAAGGCTAACAGCCGTATCCTGATCGTGGGCCCCTCGGGCGCCGGCAAGGAACTGGCCGCTCGTACGCTGCACAATATGTCGGGCCGTGCCGAGGGTCCCTTTGTCGTCATCAACGCCGCGGCGATCACGCCGGAGCGGATGGAGATCGAACTGTTCGGCGTCGAACCCAATGGCGAGCATGCGCGCAAGACCGGCGCGCTCGAAGAGGCCCATGGCGGCACGTTGTTCATCGACGAAATCGGCGACATGCCGCGGGAGACCCAGAACAAGATTCTGCGGGTGCTGGTCGAGCAGACCTTCCAGAGGCAGGGCGGCACGGCCAAGGTCAGCGTCGATGTCCGCATCATTTCCTCGACCGCCCGCAATCTCGAGGATGAAATCGCCGCTGGGCGCTTCCGGGAAGATCTTTATCACCGCCTCTCGGTGGTGCCGATCCGCGTTCCGCCGCTGTCCGAGCGGCGCGAGGATATTCCGGAATTGATCGACTACTTCATGGACCAGATATCGTCGGCCACCGGTTTGCCGAAACGGCAGATCGGGCAGGACGCGATGGCGGTCTTGCAGTCACATGTCTGGCCAGGGAACGTCCGTCAGCTTCGCAACAACGTCGAGCGGGTCATGATCCTGGCCGGCGGCGGGCCGGAGGTAATCATCACCGCCGACATGTTACCGCAGGACGTCGGCTCGATGGTGCCGGCCATGCCGACCAGCAGCAACGGCGAACATATTATGGGTCTGCCGTTGCGCGAGGCGCGGGAAGTCTTTGAACGCGATTACCTGATGGCCCAGATCAGCCGGTTCTCAGGCAATATCTCCCGTACAGCGGAATTCGTCGGCATGGAGCGCTCTGCCTTGCACCGGAAGCTGAAGGCGCTTGGCGTCGGCTAAGGTGCCCGCCAGGAAGGGACGCGAATGCAGGAATTGGATCGCCGGTGGGCGGCACGGATCGGTGCCAGGAATTTCGGCCTCTTTTCACGGTTTTAAGGAGAATTGCTCGCCCTTTTGGCACCACTTCCGCGTGAAGCTGCTTGCCTAATAACCAAGCCTGCCCTCTAATCACACGATCGTGCTCCCTGGAGGGGGATCTCAAGGGAGCCGGTAGCCGGGGAATGCTTCGATAGAAAGCAGCCAACGGTTCAATAACAAGAAGCACCGAGACTTGCGGGATAAAAACAATGGCGGCAGACCGCGCACAAAATCTACAAGACACCTTCCTCAATCACGTTAGAAAAACCAAAACGCCACTGACGATTTTTCTGGTCAACGGGGTAAAGTTGCAGGGAATTGTAACCTGGTTCGACAATTTCTGTCTGCTACTGCGGCGCGACGGCCACTCGCAGCTTGTCTACAAGCATGCGATTTCGACCATCATGCCTGGCGCTCCGATCCAGTTGTTCGAAGGTGGCGAGGATGCACCGGCTTGAGAGTGAGCTGATTGGAACCCCGAAATTCTGACGGGGGAGCCGACCGTCCGCGGTCGGCGCTGGGGAAGCAAACCGGGCGGGTGATTGTCATCGGCCCTTACTTGCGAACGCGCCGGGGCGATCCCGATGTGCGCGAGGAATCGCATGTCATTCGCGGTAGTGAAGCGCGGCTTGAGGAGGCGACGGGCCTGGCGCGGGCTATCGATCTGACCATTGCAGATGCCTTGATCGCGCCGGTCAGCCAGATCAGGCCGGCGACTTATCTCGGCAAGGGCAAGGTCGAGGAGATTACAGGCCTCGTCGCCAGCCACGAGGCCGAACTCGTGATT
>Ga0335078_10009562_pt1 | contig 14364 bp, 11 predicted proteins | sample Lox_Sample_32_FD_206711 | JGI IMG/M metagenome (GOLD analysis project Ga0335078, IMG submission 206711) | Soil microbial communities from Loxahatchee National Wildlife Refuge, Florida, United States - Lox_Sample_3.2 | ecosystem: Environmental > Terrestrial > Soil > Wetlands | place: USA...
CACCGGGGTCAGCGCCTACAACCAGGAGCGCAGCGAATTCGAGTTCAAGCCCGGCCCTGTGTTCGCCAACATCGTGCTCGGCGACGAGATCAACCGCGCCTCGCCGAAGACCCAGTCGGCGCTGCTTGAAAGCATGGAAGAGCGACAGGTCACGGTCGACGGCACCACGTACAAACTGCAGGCGCCCTTCATGGTGATCGCCACGCAGAACCCGGTGGAGATGGAAGGCACCTACCCGCTGCCGGAGGCGCAGCGGGACCGGTTCACCGCCCGGATCTCGCTCGGCTACCCGACGGCCGCCGCCGAGCGAGAGATGCTCGACACTCACGGGGCCACCTCACCGCTTGACCAGCTCAAGCCGGTCGCGCGTGCCTCCGACGTGCAGGAGCTGGTTCTCGCGGTCCGTGAAGTGCTCGTGTCGGACCAGGTCAAGGAGTACATCATCAACCTGGCCAACGCGACGAGGACCTCGCCCGAGCTGCGTCTCGGCGCGTCACCGCGGGCGACGCTGCACCTGCTTCGGGCCAGCAGGGCCTGGGCCGCTCTCGACGGGCGCGACTACGTGATCCCCGACGACGTTCAGGCCCTGGCGGGACCGGTGCTCGCGCACCGGCTGCTGCCCACGGCCGAGGCCATCGTCGAGCGCCACCTGCCTGAGCACGTCGTGGCGAAGATCGTCTCGCAGCTGCCATTGCCGCGGCGCTGAGGTTAGGAGGGGCGATGCGGGCGCTATTCGGCTCGCTGACCACACGGGGCAGATCGTTCGTGGCGGCCGGCGGCGCGGCCGTCGTCTGCGGCCTTTCCATACCCGAACCCGACCTCGTCCGGGTCGGCGCGCTGCTCGTCGTGCTTCCGGTCGTCTCCGCCTTCACCGCCCGCAGGTCTCGCTACCGCCTATCGTGCAGCCGAAGGCTCGACCCGCCGCGGGTGCCCGCCGGGGAGTCCACCTCGGTGACCGCGCGGCTGGAGAACGTATCCCGGTTGCGCACCGGCGTGCTGCTGGCCGAGGACGTCACCCCGTACCGGCTGGGCAGCAGGCCGCGGTTCGTGCTCGACGAGATCGAGCCGAGCGGCACCAGGGAGCTCAACTACCAGATCCGGTCCGACACCCGGGGAAAGTTCACCATCGGGCCGCTGCGGGTCCGGGTGGCGGACGCGTTCGGGCTGGTGGAGATCAGCCGTTCGTTCAGCACCACGAGCACGCTCGTGGTCACGCCTAAGATCATCCCGCTGCCGCGGGCCGCGGCGCCGAGCAGTTGGCTGGGCGAGGGCGACGGGGGAATGCGGACGATATCGGCGATCGGCGAGGACGACGCGGCGCCGCGGGCCTACCAGGACGGGGATGATCTGCGCCGGGTGCACTGGAGGTCCACGGCGCGATACGGCGAGCTGATGGTTCGCCGCGAGGAACACCAGTGGCGCAATAGCGCGTCGGTCTTCCTTGACACCCGCCGAGGCGCGCATTCGGGCAGCGGCTCCTCGGCCTCCTTCGAGTTCGCCGTCAGCGCGGCGGCGTCGATCGGCGCGCACCTAGCCGAGGAGGGCTTCCGCGCCAGGCTGATCACCGACTCGGGAGAGATCGCGCCGCGCGGCACCTTCACCGACACACTGCTCGACATGCTCGCCGTGATCAGCCCGTCGCAGTCGTCGGGCTTCCGCTCGGGCACCACCGCCCTTGCCAACGCGGGCGGTCAGCTCATCGCCGTGCTCGGCCGGCTCACCATTGAGGACGCCGCCCAGCTCGCCGCGTCCAGGCGGGGGAACGCGCCCGCGATGGCGCTGCTGCTCGCCGCGTCCTGCTGGGCGGTGGGCACGGTCGGCGAGGATACCGAGCGGGCGGCAGAAACCCTCTCGGCCGCGGGCTGGCGGGTGGCCGTAGCGACCGCGAGCACGCCGCTGGCGACCGCCTGGCAGCAGCTGCACAGGCCCGCCGACAGGCCGCTGCCTGTGGGGGCTATCTCCCTCGGCAGCCTCGCCGATTTCGGGGGTGAGCCGAGATGACCCTCAACACCAGGATGACGATAACCGCCGGGTGCGCGGTCGTGCTCGTCTCTACCGTCCTGTACCCGGTGTTCATCGGCTCGGGGTGGTTCTACGCGGGCATCGGGGCGGTGATCGCGGTCGGAGCCGCCGGGACGCTCAGCCGGCTGCGCACCCTGCCGGTGGTCGTCTGCGTGGCCATCACCCTGCTCGCCCTGCTGCTCTACCTGAACCTGGTGTTCGAGGCGCGGCATTCGTGGATCGGGATCATCCCGACCCCTGGCTCGGTCAGCAGGCTCTGGCGGCTGGCGGGCACCGGGTTCACCGACTCGAGAAAGTACGCGCCCGCGGTGCCGGAGCTGTCCGGCCTGGTGCTGCTCTCGACCGCCGGGATCGGCCTGACGGCGATCATGACCGACCTGATCGCGGTGCGGCTGCGGTCCACGGCGCTGGCCGGCCTGCCGCTGCTCGTCCTGTTCACCGTGCCGGTGGCCATCAACGCGCCGCACAGCCAGCTGAGCACGGGAGTCATCTTCTGCCTCGGGACGGCGGGTTACCTGGCCATGCTGAGCGCGGACGGGCGAGAGCGGATACGCGTCTGGGGACGGCTTGTCTCGCTGTGGCGCACGGGTTGGCTGCACGAGTCCACGACCTACAACGTCTCCGCGTATAACGGCTCAAGCGGTGCTGGTGGCTCGGCCAGGTCCGGCGGCTCGGCCGGGTCCGGCTCGGCCGGCTCGGGCGGCCGGGATTCGCGCGGCGGGAGCAGGATAGGCCCGGACACCCGGGCGCTGGCCGCGGCCGGGCGGCGGGTGGGGCTGGCGTCTGTGGTGCTGGCCCTGTGCGCGCCGCTGCTGCTGCCCGGCTTGCACCCGAGCAAGCTGTTCGCCTCGGGCCCCGGCATCGGCGGCACCGGCGGCAGCGGAGGCGGCAGCGCGGTCGGGCTGCCCAACGCGCTGCTCCAGATCGCCACCCAGCTGCAGGAGAAGACCCCGACGCAGGTGCTGACCTACACCACCACCGCCTCGCAGAACGTGCAGACCTATGACCCGCAGTACCTGCGCGAGGCCTCGTACGACACGCTGACAGACTCGGGCTGGATGCCCGACTACGCGGCGGGTGCGGCGCAGCTCGGCACGCTGCCGTCGCCGCAAGGGCAGGCGCCCGGGCTGTCGGCCGAGCACGTGATCACCAGGGTGAGCGTCGCCGCGGACGTCCCCACCTCCTCGCTCACCTTCCTGCCCATGCCCTATCCCCCGGCCCAGGTCGCCGTCAGCGCCCCGGGGCTGTGGCTGACCGATCCCGAGCTCATGGTGTTCTCAAACGGCGGCTCGATCGCCGGCCGGTCCTACACGGTGGACAGCCTTGTCGTAGATCCGAGCGCGGCCGACCTCAAGGAGGCCCCGGCGCCACCGCTTGCCAGCCTGCGCCCGGACCTGGCACTCCCGACGTCCTATCAGCTGGCATCGCTCAAGCAGCTGGCAGAGCAGGTCACGGCGGGCAAGAAGACCGAATACGACAAGGTGAACGCGCTGGCGCTGTTCCTGGCCGACAACGGGATCTACAGCACGTCGGTCCGGCCCTTCACCGGCGCCCCTGGCATGGTCGCGTTCCTCACCACCAAGACCGGAAGCTGCGTGCAGTTCGCCTGGACGATGACCGTCCTCGCCCGCCTGCTCGGCATCCCTGCCCGGCTGGCCACCGGCTTCACCGCGGGCACGCAGGCCAAGCGGCCCGACAGCTACGTGGTCAAGACCAGCGACTCGCACGCCTGGACGGAGGTGTACTTCCAGGACTATGGGTGGATCCGGTTCGAGCCCACGCCGGCCGGCCAGGGCACCGCCGTGCCGCCCAACTACATGGGCAACGGGCACGGGACGGGAACCATCATCGGCCCGCCGATTAAGAACGGCAGTGGGTCGGCGGGAAACACGAACGCCGGCAACACCAGCCGGACCCACCTGGTGCAGGGCCGCAGCGGTGAAGGACCCACGGTGACCCTGCCCGCGACGGCGTCCACTGCGAGCACGCCGTGGACGGCGATCGCCCTCGCCGTGCTGGCCGCGATCGCGCTGGCCTGCGGCGTCATCGCGCTGGTCGCGCCGCCAGCGCAGCGGGCGCTGTCCTCGCATGCGGCCGAGACGCCCAGGCGGCGCAGGCCGGCGACCCTGGCGGCCGGGCTGGTGGTGCTCGCGGCGATCGTTGCGCTGGCTCTGTACCGGGTGCTGTCCCGCACTTCCGGCCTGGACCTGCGGGTCGGCTGGGCGACCGTCGGCCTCGCCTTCGCCCTGGCCTGCGTGGTCGCGCTCGTGGTGCCAGGAACCGCCAGGATGGTGCTGCGGCGGTGGCGCTGGATGCGCGCCACGGACGACGTGAGCCGGGCGCACGCGGCCTGGCGGGAGTTCCGGGACGATCTCGCCGACCTGGGCGTGGGCTGCCGGCCAAGTGAGCCGCCGCGGACGCTAGCGGGCCGGGTAACCGCCGGGCTGCCCGAACCCGCCGCGGCGGCGGTACGCAGGCTCGCCCTCGCCGAGGAGCGCGCCAGGTACGCGGCAAGCCCGGCACAGTCGCAGGCCCTGCGGCGGGACGGGGTGACGGCGCGGCGCGGCATAGCGGCGACGGCACGGCGCGGCGCGCGCTGGCGGGCGCTGATCTTCCCGACCTCGCTGCTGACGGCACTGGCCGACACCGCGGCCAGGGTGACCGAGCGTGTGGTGACGCTGCTGTCCCGCCGGCCCGAGCGCGGGTCAGCCAGCTAGGGTATGTTTCGCCGATCGGGGCCGATCGGGCTTGCGCTTGGCTTGCGCTGAGCAGGCGGGCCGCGGGCCGGTTAGATCCTTCCGTTGCGCTCCTGGCGGCGGCGCCAGCGCTCTTCCATCCGCTCCATCAGGCGGGCGCGCCAGCCTCCTTGCCGGGCCGCGGCAGCCGGCCTGCCGGATCCCGCGGACCTGGCCTGCGCGGTCTTGCTCTGCGGTGGGCGGATCCTTGCCACGTGCCGCCGCCAGCTGACCACCGTCCAGATCAGCGACAGCAGCAGGACCCCGGCCCCGGCTGCCTCCAGGTAGAGGCGATGGGTCACTATCCCGGCCGCGAGCAGGCCAGCGCCGATCATTACCCCGATCAGCGCCTGCGCCAGTTTGCGCTTGTAGTGCACACGCGGATCGCTGGAGCGCACGAGACGCCCGAATTTCGGATCCTCCCTGTAGAGAGCCTGCTCGATCTGCTCAAGCTGGCGCTGCTCGTGTTCAGAGAGCGGCACGACGCCTCCCATAAAACCCTCGCGCCCGGGGCACATGTGCGATGACTGCCACCTCACATACCCGGTTCATTTTCCAGAATACGAGCGTTGACACGCCCCTTGGAAGGGTGCACCCCATAGCAGGTGAGAAAGCGTCCTCAGCTGGGTCGATACGGGTCTTCCACGAGGGCGGCCGGACGGACCGTGCCGGCCCCGAACCGGCTGGCGATCTGGTCCATCGTCCGCTCCGCTTCCCGCCAGCCGACTGGCCGGTCATCGAACGTCAGCTGGGTATTCGCTCCTGCCGCCGGGACTAGTCCGGAGGCCCGGACGCCGACCAGCCGCAGCTGTGCGCCGTGGTCCAGTCCCGCCGCGGCGTACAGCGAGCATGCTGTGGCGTAAATCTCACGGGCCACGTCGGTCGGATACGGCAGGGTCCGCGACCGTGTCATCGTCTTGAAGTTGGCGAGCCGTAGCTTGACCGAGATCGTCCGTGCCGCGTAAGCGCCCGCTCGCAGGCCCTGCGCGGTCCGGCCGGACAGCTTCAGCAGCTCGCGCCTGATCTGCTCGGGATCGTCGATGTCGACGGGAAAGGTCTCCTCGGCGCCGATGCTCTTGTCCGGCACGTGCGGCGTTACCCGGCGCTCGTCTACGCCCCAGGCCAGGGCGGCCAGGTGCGCGCCCTGCGCGCCGCCAAGCGCGCGCTGCAGGGTATCCACCGGCGTGTGCGCGATGTCACCTACCGTTTGCAGGCCCATCCGGGCCAGGCCCTCCCCGGTCCGCTCCCCCACTCCCCACAGCACGGCAACCGGGAGCGGGTGCAGGAAGTCGAGCAGTCTGGATTGCGGCACCACGAGGAGCCCGTCCGGCTTGCAGCGGGCAGAGGCGATCTTGGCGACGAACTTGCACGGCGCCACCCCCACGGAGCAGGTGATGCCCTGTTGCTGCGCCACCTGCGCCCGGATCAGCGCCGCGATTGCGGCCGGGCCCCCGACCGACCCAAGCCGCCGCAGCGCGCCGGACACGTCGAGGAACGCCTCGTCAAGCGCCAGCGGCTCCATCTCGGGCGTAATCGCGCCGAAGATCGCCATGACCTGCCTGGACGTGGCGGCGTACTCCCGGTGCCTTGGCGAGACGAATACGGCCTGCGGGCACAGTCGCCGGGCCTGGCTCACCGGCATTGCCGACCGCACGCCGAACGCCCGCGCCTGATATGACGCGGACAGCACCACGCCCCGGTTGCCGACCGCGCCCACGACGACGGGCAGGCCGGCCAGTTCGGGCCGGTCTCTGATCTCGACGCTGGCGTAGAAGGCGTCCATATCCACGTGCAGGACGTGACAGCCGGTGTCGTCGGCCTGTTCGCCCGCTGTGTCCCCCGCTGTGTCCCCCGCTGTGTCCGCTGCGCTCATGGCCGTCAACGGTGGCCGAGCACGTGCAGCTGGGTGGCGATGTCACGCAGTGGCGGCGTGCTCGCCGCGGCCTCCTCGAGCGCGCGCAGCGCCTCGGCGGCGCCTGCGTCCCCGTCAAGCAGTGCCCCGGGCACCAGCCCGCCGAAGACGCGCAGGCCGTGTACCTGCCCGGGCCGCAGCCCGGCCCCCTCGATCAGCGTGGTCAGCCCGGCAAGCGTGAAGCGCCGGGGCAGGCCGGCCTCGCCGCCGGTGCCGCCGACACCGTCGTCCAGGAGCAGCCGGGCCTCGGTGAAACGTCCGGCCAGGGCGCGGTGCAGGACCGCGGCGACGGCGTTGGCGGCGAGCACGCTGACAGTCGCAGACGGCCGCAGCACGCGGGCGATCGCCGCCATCGCGTCGGCGGGCGAATCGACGTACTCGAGCACGTTGTGGCAGATGACAAGGTCGGCGGAGTCGGGCTCTGCGACGCCATCGAGGCCGGCGGCTTCACCCTGAACCGCGACCAGGTGCGCGCCCGCCTCGGCGGCGCGCCGCTTGGCGGCTGCCAGGGCGTCCGGGCTCGGGTCGACCACGGTGACGTGGTGGCCGAGGGCAGCGAACGGCACGGCCAGCCCGCCGGTACCCCCGCCGACGTCGATGATGTCAAGTTCCGGCCGGCCGTTCAGCGCCGCCGCGGCGGAGACGACCTCGCGCAGCACATCCCACAGCAGCGCGGAGCGCCCGCCGTCGCGCCTGGAATCCGCAGCCACACCAGCCCCCTTCCAGAGTCCAATGTAGTGCCGACTGCAGGGCCCACCACCGGCGAGCGGCTGAAGTTGCGGCATGTGTTCCGCCGCCTGCTTGCCTAGCGCGGAGCGGAGGCGCCTCGCGGGCGCCCGCCACATTAATCGCACATTCGTACGACCGAGGCGCCCATTTCAGCGGAAGATCCGTGCCTGGTGGAGAAAAAAGTGTCATTTACAGCGCCCAATCTTCCGCCAGGCCCCGATCTTCCGGTGTATTTACCGACGGCCGCCCACCGCTAGGCACTTGGGCACCGTCAGACCCAAAAAGCTCAGCAATCGCAGAGGTTTGGCCCTCGCCCAGGAGGGTAGATGCTGCGACTACTTTCTGTTTCTGGATGGTGAACTTCCGTGACCGGATCGTCGTTATATAGCCGTGGGGAACTCTCAGATTCTTCTTTACGCCACCTCGCGCCATTTGCAGCGCGGCTGCGGCCGGCCACCGTATGCTCTTCGCCATGGCTGAGCACCTCGAGCTGCCGCGCCCCTGGCGGCTGATGCTGACCGCGGGATGGAACCTTGCCGAATCTCTCGGCCTCCCGGTCGCCGGCTACTTTATCGGGGAGGCATTCGGCGGCCGCAATGCCGGCATGCTGGCCGCGACCGTCACGGTGTGGCTGACCGTCATCGGCCGCAAGGTGTTCACTCGCAGCGTCCCCGGCCTGCTCACAATCTCGGCCCTGGTGCTCACCCTGCAGACCGCGGTGGTCATCGTCACCGGTAGCGTGCTGTTCTTCCTGCTTCAGTTCCCGTTGGCCAACCTCGGCCTGTGCGTGCTGTTCGCGCGCACAGCGCCGACCCGCAAGCCGCTGGTCGCCCAGCTAGCCGCCGAGGTGGTGGCGCTCCGCAACCCGTCCCACCACCCGGGCCTGCACCGCTTCTTCCAGGGCGCGACCTGGCTGTGGGCCGGAATCTTCGCCGCCTCGACGATCGGCCTCGCGGTCCTGATGGCCACCGAGACGGTCAAGGTGTTCCTGCTCCTGACCACCGCCGTGACGATCGGCGGGACTGTCGCTGGGACGTTCCTCTCAGCGCTCTGGTTCTTCCGCGTCCTGCGCCGTTTCGGCCTGCGCGTCCGCTTCGCCGCCTCCTGAGACGCTCCCGTTCTCTTCTGCCTGGAGGGTCGGCTTCAGGTCCAGGAGGCGGGCTAGGATGCCGTTGACGAAGGCTGGGGAGGCTTCGGTGGACAGGTCGCGGGCTAGCTGGACGGCCTCGCTGATCGCTACGGCGTCAGGGATGTCGGGAGCCCAGAGAAGTTCGTAGATGCCGATCCTCAGGACGTTCCTGTCGACGGCGGGCATCCGGTCCAGGGTCCACCCCTCGGCGTACTTGGAGATCAGCTCGTCGATCCTCCTCTGGTGCGCGGCTACGCCGCGGACCAGGGTCGCGGCGTACGGAGAGACCGGGGGGCTGGCCATGGCGGTGCGCTCGGCCAGCAGGTCCAGGACCGGGGAGCCGCGTAGCTCGGCTTCGAAGAGTACGTCTAGTGCCCGCTTGCGCGCCTTGCTACGCGCGGGCACGGGGAGCTGATTTCATCTAGGCGCGGCCTAGGTACTGGCCGGTCCTCGTGTCGACCTTGATCTTCTCTCCGGTGGAGATGAAAAGCGGGACCTGGATGGTGGCGCCGGTCTCCAGGGTGGCCGGCTTGGTGCCGCCGGTGGAACGGTCGCCCTGGATGCCGGGGTCGGTCTGGCTGATCGTGAGCTCGACTGCGGCCGGCAGGTCAATGTACAGCGGCGTGCCGTCGTTGAAGGCCGCCGTGACAGTCTGCTCCTCGAGCAGGTAGTTGGCCGCATCGCCGACCACCGCCGCGGGAATGCGCGGTTGGTCGTAGGTCTCGGTGTCCATGAAGACGAAATCCTCGCCCTCGCGGTACAGGTACTGCATCTCCCGGCGATCCACGTTGGCCACGTCAACCTTGACGCCGGCGTTGAAGGTGCGGTCGATGACCTTGCCGGACAGGACGTTCTTCAGCTTGCTGCGCACGAAGGCGCCGCCCTTGCCCGGCTTGACGTGCTGGAACTCCACGACAGTCCAAAGCTGGCCGTCAATGTTCAGCGTCATGCCATTCTTCAGGTCGTTCGTGGTGGCCACGTTCGTCTCTCCAGGTCAAAGAACGAGAAGTTCTCTCGTAGTCGTCGTGAGCAGGCCGGTTCCTTCGGCGCCAACGACAAGGACGTCCTCTATCCGGACGCCGCCCCTGCCGGGCAGGTAAATGCCAGGCTCGACGGTGACAGGAACCCGGTCGGCAAGCTTACCCGTTCTGCCGTATCCGAGCATCGGCGCCTCGTGCACCTCCAGCCCGACGCCATGGCCGAGGCCGTGGCCGAAGTGCTCGCCGTGTCCTGCGTCGCGAATCAGGTCCCGGGCGGCCGCGTCCACGTCGCCCAGGTTGGCGCCTGGCCGCGCGGCGTCGATACCTGACCGCTGGGCGGCCGCGACGAGCTCGTAGATCTCCCGCTGCCAGCCGGCCGGCTCGCCGAGCGCGACCGTGCGGGTCATGTCCGCGTGGTAGCCGCCGTATAGCGCTCCGAAGTCCATCGTGATCAGGTCGCCACGGCGCAGCGGCCGGTCAGTCGGCGAGTGGTGCGGCAGGGCGCCGTTCGGGCCGCTGGCCACGATGGTGTCGAAGGCCGGACGCTCCGCGCCGAGCTGCGCCATCCGCGTGTCCAGTGCCGCCGCGAGCGCGCGTTCGGTAATCCCGGGCCTGATCAGCGCGAACACGTCGGCAAGGGCCTGGCAGCTGATCCGGCACGCGGTCGCGAGCAGCTCAAGCTCGGACGGGTCCTTGACCGTCCGCAGCTCCTCTATCTTCCTGCCGAACGGCACGAGGTTCACCCCGTCCGCCTTCGCCGCGAGTTCCGCGTGGCGCTCGACCGACATCTCGTGTGCCTCGAAGGCCACCGTGCGCATCGCCCGGCTGGCCATCTCCGTGGCCAGCCGGGTCTCGATGAACCGCTCGACAAGCAGTTCCAGGTCAGGGCAGTCCCGCTCGGCGGCCAGCGCGTACCGCGAGTCGGTGGCCAGCACCGCCGTGCCGTCGGCGGGCAGCAGCAGCGCCGCGTTAGAGCTGGCCAGGCCGGTGAGGTAGCGGACGTTCTGGCTCAGGGTGACGAGGGCGGCGTCCGCGCCGACCTCGGCGATCTTCTGCTGCGCGCTTCGCCGCCGCCGGGCGTGAATATCGGGCATCTCCCGACTGTAGAACAGCCGGCGCCGCGCGCGTGGTGAGGGTCGTTGCGAGGCTGGCCGGGATCAGGCCGCGAGGCCGCTTATCTGCTCGATGAGGCGGACCCTGGCCTCGTGTGTGGGCGCAAGCGGCGCGACGTTCAAGGTAGTGACGCCGGCCTCGCGGTAGACGGCGAGGCGGTCGCGGACGTAGGCCGCGGAGCCGATCAGCGAGATCAGCTCGAGAAGTTCCGCGGGCACGAGGGCCGCTGCCTCGGCCTTGCGCCCATCCAGATAGGCGTCCTGGATGGCCCTGGCCTCGGCCTCGTAGCCATACCGGCACGCCAGAGTGTTGTAGAAGTTGCGGCTCCGCGCGCCCATGCCGCCGACGTACAGCGCCACGTGCGGCCTGGCCAGGTCGCGCAGGCCGGTCACGTCCTCGCCGATGGCCAGCGGCGCGCCCGCGATGACGTCAAGCGGGCCGAGCGAGGGGTCGCGCTTCGCGGCTCCATCGGCCAGGGCGTCGCCCCACACCGCGGCGGCCCGCTCAGGCAGGTAGAAGATCGGCTCCCAGGCCTCGGCCAGCTCGGCGGCAAGGGCCACGTTCTTCGGGCCGATGGCAGCCAGGGCGATCGGGATGCGCTCGCGGACCGGGTGATTGATCAGCTTGAGCGGCTTGCCCAGGCCAGTGCCCCCGGCAAGCGGCAGCTGATAGTACTTGCCCTGGTAAACCAGCGGCTCACGGCGCCACATCATCCGGCAGATCTCGATGACCTCGCGGGACCTGCCGACCGGCGCGTCGTACGGCACGCCGTGCCAGCCCTCGATCACCTGCGGGCCGGACGCCCCGATCCCAAGCGTGAACCGGCCGCCCGACACGTAGTCCAGGCCGGCCGCGGTCATCGCGGTCAGCGCCGGAGTGCGCGAGTAGAGCTGGAGGATGCCCGAGGCGAGCTCCAGGTGCTGCGTCCTGGCGGCGATGTAGCCCAGCTGGCTGACGGCGTCGAAGCTGTAAGCCTCGGGCACGAAGACTATGGCCAGGCCGGCACGTTCGTAGTCAGCCAGTTCCACCACGGTCTCGGCGAAGCCGCCCGCATAGTTCAAAGACATTCCCACCCGCATGCGATCAGAGTAGCGGGTGCGGCGGAACGGCAGCCGAAGTGACTTCTCAGCGTGCTTGGAGAATTACTTCAACCTACGTTGAGCAGCGCAGCGCATGGTGACGGACATGACGGTAGCCGCGCTGCGGGCAGCCAACCCGCACCGGAGAGCACGTGGCAGCCTCGTCGAGGTGACCCTCCCGGTCTACAACGAAGAGAAGGTCCTCGCGGAAAGCGTCCGCCGCCTGCACTCCTACCTGACCGCTCAGTTTCCCTTCCGGTTCGTCATCACGATCGCCGACAACGGCAGCACCGATTCGACCTTCATGCTCGCGCGGAAAATCAGCGCTGAGCTCTCCTGGGTAAGGGCCGTCCATTTCGATCGCAAGGGCCGCGGATTCGCCCTGCGCCACGTCTGGGGCGGCAGCGACGCCGACGTCGTCGCCTACATGGACGCCGACTTGTCCACCGGCCTCGACGCGTTCTTGCCGCTGGTCACTCCGCTGGTGTCCGGTCACAGCGACCTGTCCACGGGCAGCCGGCTGATGCGCGGCTCGGACGTGGTCCGCGGGGCGAAACGCGAGATCATCTCGCGCGGCTACAACATGCTGCTGCACGCCTTCCTCTCGGCTCGCTTCTCCGACGCGCAATGCGGGTTCAAGGCCGGCCGGACCGAGGTCATCACGGCACTGCTCCCGGCCGTCGAAGACGACGGCTGGTTCTTCGACACCGAGTTGCTGATGCTGGCGCAGCGGCGCGGGCTTCGGATCGCGGAGATTCCGATCGTGTGGGTCGAAGATCCCGACAGCAAGGTTGATATCGTCCGTACCGCGCTGGACGACCTGCGGGGCATGGTGCGGCTGCGTTTCCGTGCCGCCGACGGTGAACGCCGCTGCACCCATTCCGAACTAACCGTCCCGGAGCAGCAGCCATGACCACCGAGGTGAGGGAAGCCAGCCCCCACGCGGAGCCCACCGGAACGGCACGCGGATGGCTCAGGCGGCTGGTACTCGGCCGTCGGCCTGATCCTGTCTGGGCGCGGCCCGCGCTGTGGGCGCTGCTGATCCTGGCCGCTGTCCTGTACTCCTGGAACCTGTCGCGTAACGGCGACGCGAACTCGTTCTACGCGGCTGCCGTGCTCAGCGGGACGGAGAGCTGGAAGGCGTTCTTCTACGGATCGCTGGACTCGGCGTCGTTCATCACCGTAGACAAGCCGCCGTTCGCGTTCTGGGTGATGGGGATATCCGCGCGCATCTTCGGGTTCAACAGCTGGAGCCTGCTGCTGCCGCAGGCGGCCGAGGGGGTAGCCGCGGTCGCTGTCGTATACGCGGCGGTACGCCGCAGCGTCGGCGGGCTGACCGGCGAGCGCGGCGCGTACGCGGCCGGTCTGATCGCGGCTCTGGCGCTGACCCTGACCCCTGTGGTCGTGGCGATCGACAGGGACGACAACCCCGACACGATGCTGACGCTGCTGCTGGCGGTCGGCGCCTGGGGGCTGCTTGAGTCGCTGCGGTCCGACCGGCACCCGCTGCGCTGGCTGATGCTCAGCGCGGTCGCGTTCGGGCTCGCGTTCAATACGAAGATGCTCGAGGGGTTCATCCCGCTGCCGGCGCTCGTGGTCGTGTACCTTGTCGCGGCGAAGGGGACCTGGCGCGTCCGGATCGGCCGGATGCTCGCCGCAGGCGGCGTCCTTGCCGTGATAGCGCTGTCCTGGATGACCATCGTCGACCTCATCCCTGGGGCAGACCGCCCCTACGTCGGCAGTAGCGCCAACGACACGGTGTGGAACCTGGCAGTGGGCTACAACGGCTTCGGCCGCATTACGGGGAGCGCCGGCTTCGGCGGCCTGGGCGGACCCGGCGGGGGCGGCGCCTTCGGGGGCTTCGGGGGCCAGTCGGGCGCTGGGCGGCTGTTCGCCGCCACGCTCGGCGGCCAGATCTCCTGGCTCATCCCGTTCGCCGCGATCGCGATGATCGGCACGCTCGTCCTCATCGGGCGGCGGCACAGGACCGACCCCGCGCGCGCGAGCGTGCTGCTGTGGGGCGGCTGGCTGCTGCTGGAGTTCCTTGTGCTCAGCTTCCAGCAGGGCATCCAGCACTCGTACTACACCAGCGCCGCGGCGCCGCCGATCGCCGCCCTGACCGGCATCGGCGCGGTCGCCCTGTACCGGGCCTTCCGCCGCCCGGGGTGGTGGAGCCTGGTGCTGCCGCTGGCGGTCGCGGCCACCGGTGCCTGGGCCTTCGTGCTGCTGCGCCGCACGCCCGGCTGGAATCCGTGGCTTTCTTGGACGGTGCTCGCGGCCACGGCGGTGACGGCACTGATCCTTGTGCTCGGGCGAGTTCGCCGTTTCGGGCGGGTTCTGGGCCGCCGCCTGCTCGTCCTGGCGGGTGCGGCAGGCCTGATCGCGGTGCTGGCCGGGCCGGCCGCGTATGCGGCCACGCCGCTCGCGCACGCGACCAATGGCACCAATCCGGTCGCGGGGCCGACCGCGGGCGGCGGGTTCGGCGGTCCCGGCGGCGGGTTCGGCGGCCGCGGGGGCTTCCCGGGGTTCGGCGGCACGCGCGGCGATTATCCGGGCGGCGGACCAGGATCAGGCTTCGGACGGCCCGGATCCGGGCCCGGGACCAGCGTAGAGGGCACCGGCGGGCAAGGTGGGACGCACCGGGACGAGGGTTTCGGCGACGGGG
>Ga0335078_10009563_pt1 | contig 14363 bp, 18 predicted proteins | sample Lox_Sample_32_FD_206711 | JGI IMG/M metagenome (GOLD analysis project Ga0335078, IMG submission 206711) | Soil microbial communities from Loxahatchee National Wildlife Refuge, Florida, United States - Lox_Sample_3.2 | ecosystem: Environmental > Terrestrial > Soil > Wetlands | place: USA...
GACCAGGCAGCATGACCAGCGGCAGATCGACCGGGCAGTCCGGGCGCAGAAGCTGTGCGAGCGTGACCACCGCAGACCCGCGGTCGAGACCTACGAAAGGCAGGTGTGATGACCGGCTACCACACTCGCTGGGTCCGCGTGCCCGAGCAGGCCGGGGATCCAGAGCGAGTCGCTATCCGCGAGGCCCTGGCCTTCGGAAAGGCCGTGTATGACCAGCGCTGCGCCCTAGGCCTCAGCATCGCCGAACTAGCCGAGCGCGCGGAAATGACTGTAGATGAGCTCGAATGCATCGAAGAGGGCGGCACCGAGCCCACTATCGCCCTGCTGCGTCGCCTAGCCGCTGCCCTGGACGCCGACGTACGCCTGACCGCCGGCCACGACCTCGGCTCCGTGTGGTTCGATCCTCACGCAGCCTGACCCGCGAGGCGCGGCTATCACCGGCACGCGCCGCATCACCGACCGCGACGTTCGCCGGGTCGAGGGGTTCAATATCCGCCGTCTAGGCGCGGAATCGAGGCGGTCGGCTCTGCCTTGCCGGCGCGTTCATAACGGAGTCATCTGGAAGGAGCGAACCCTGCTGATCGGCGGACTGACAAATGCTGATCACGTCCCATGGACGTAGTGCAGAACCCCCGTCATGTCTCCGCCACCTGGTCCACGCGGTCGATCGAGATTACGTCCCCGGTCACGTAGTAGCTGACCCGGTACGGCCGACGCGGAGCCGGTTGTACTCGCCGCGGTGGAAGCCGACCGGAGGCCCGGGGTACGGGTTATCGGCCAAGGCGTCGATCGCCGCGATGACGGCGACGGCGCCGTCCTGGTCACGCATGACGCTACTGCGGAAGGACGCCTTGGCGCCGTCCTCCCACGTGATCCTCAAAGGCCGAGCTCGGCGAGCAGCTCGCGCTTGACGTCCTCGTGGTCTTCGCCTGGCTGCCCGGCGGCAACCCACGCGCTGTGCCTGGCGATGGACGCCTCGATCTCGTGCTCCTCGGCCCGGGCGGCCGCGATCACCTCGGGCGTGGCGTGGCGGGCGATGGCGCGCAGCTCCCGCAGCTCCCCGACCGGCACAATCACGGCGTCACCATGGATCACCGGGTACGGGAACTCTTCACGCTCGGCTGGCTGGACGCTCATGGGGACCACCGTACGGCACCATGCCAGGGCATTCCAGCCGGATCGCCGTGTCGGCCAGCGGCCGGTCCCGGCCAGAATGAGGCAATATACGCGCCAGTTACCTACCAGCCAGCGCCGAAGCTCAAGGACTCCGATTCGGTGCGGTTCGATCACGCTCTGGAATGCCCCTCGCGCTGCGTGATGATCGCTGGCTGCGGCCGTCGCGCGATATCCGCCTAATGCGCGGCTGGCAGGTCGCTGCTTCATATCGCCTTGGCGTTCCCGAGCTGGTTGATCTGCGCGATGGAATCCTGGTTATGCGTCCCGGTGGCGGAGGACGAAGAAGGTGATGCCGATCAGAACCGCTGCGAGCACCACGAAGATGCCGGTCTCGATGCCCTGGAATGCCCAGAAGCGGCTGGCAGGCTGGAAGGTCACCGAGGCCCGGTAGCCGTGCGCGGCCAGGCACGGCAGGACGGCCTGGGGGTCCGGGCTGTTCTGCGTCGCGTGCACGCATGCGGAGGGAAGCGCCACCCCGTTGTAGTTGGGCACGTTGTAGTCGAGCGCGGCGGGCTTGCCGTCAGGCCCGACGAATCCATTCGTGACTAGCAGATAAGAGCCCGGCGGCGTGACGGGCGCCGTGAGTTTGTAATACACAGTGACCGGGGTCATGTAGTGCAGCCGGAGCCAGAGTGCGACGACAAGACGGACCCCGGCAAAGCCGGCCAGGGTCATGCCGAGCGCGGGCAGGGTGCGGCGCAGCAGCGTCCCTGCGCTGATCCCGAGGGCCATCGCGAAGATCGCGTAGCCGACTGGCACGATGTCGGTGACGTCGAACCGGTTGACCTGGAAAGCATCAGCCGTCAGCGCATTGAACGGTCCTGACCACCAGGTGACGATCGCCGAGACGGACCCGGCGATCACGGCAGCGGCGAGCAGCAGCCATGCAGTCCGGACCGCCAGCCAGCGCCGCCTGGTGACGCTCTGCGTCCAGGCGAACTGGTTCGTTCCTGTCTCCAGCTCGGTTGCCACCGCCGGGGCACCCCAGAGCAACCCGGGCAGCACTGGCACCGCTGATGTTGCGACGACGAGCGTCGTGATGATCCGGTTGCCGAGGGAGAGATTCGAGCCGACCACGCTGGCACAGGAATGGTCGGTCGCGCACTGGGCCAGTGCGGAGTGCCACACCGCCGCTGCGTGCAGGCCGCTGATCAGCAGAACGACGGCCAGGGCGGCGAGCAGCGCCGCGGCGAATGCGGCCTGGTACCGGTACTGCTGCCAGGTGACCCAGGTCATCGGTCGCCTCCCACTGCCGACAGGCGGGCGGCTTGGGGGCCGGTGCTGTAGCCGGGGTCGTCCCGGCTCATGTAGCCGAGCACTATCTCCTCCAGGTTCGCGTCGTCGACGGTCCAGGCGGGATCGATGACCGGGCCGTTCAGCCGGACCAGCAGCGTGGTCTGCCGCGCGGTGGTGTCCTCCCGCACGATCGCGTGCGTCCGCGCGATCCCGGTCGTGTCCTTCCGGGGGCCGGTGAGAATCCGGTGCTCCGCCAGCAGCGTCTCGATGTCGTCGCACAGCTGCACCCGGGATTCGGCCAGCAGGATGAGGTGGTCACAGACCCGCTCGATGTCCGCGATCAGGTGCGAGGACAGCACGACGGTCGGCCCGCCGCCCGCGGCCGCCTCGGCCAGCGTGCCGAGGAAGCGCTGCCGGGCCAGCGGATCAAGCGCGGCGAGCGGCTCATCCAGCAGCAAGAGCCCCGGCTGTTTGGCGAGAGTGAGGGCGAGCGCGACCTGGGCCCGCTGACCCCCTGACAGCGTGCCCACCGGCCGGTCCAGCGGTATCCGCACTCGGCTCAACCTTGCCCGCACGGACTCGCTGTCCCAGTGCTGGTTCATGTGCGCGCCGATGCCGATGTGGTGCTCGGCGGTCCGCCGCCGGTACAGCGGTGCCTCCTGGGCGAGGAAACCGACCTCCGCCAGGTATGCCGGGTCCTGGCGCGGCACGCCGCCGAGCACGGTCGCCTGGCCGGCGGTCGGCGCGGCGAGCCCGGCAAGCAGCCGCAGCAGCGTGGTCTTGCCCGCGCCGTTCGGCCCGACCAGCGCGGATATCCGGCCTTCGGGAACGCTGATCGTGCAGTCGCTCAGCGCGGTCACGCGCCGGTACCGCTTGGTCAGCCCGCTGGTCTGGATCACGGCACTCATGCGATGTCCTCCTCGGCGGGCGCCTGCAGCGTGACCCGCACCAGTGACTCGATCGCCTCGTCATCCAGCCCGGCGGCTCGTGCCTGCCGCACCCACGCGGCCAGGGCGCGGCCGAGCCGCGAGTGCGTGCCGGGCGGGGGGCCCGGCGGCCTGGCCCGCACGAACGTGCCCTGCCCGGCCCGCGCCTCGACCAGGCCCTCGCGCTCCAGGTCACGGTAGGCCTTCAGCACCGTGTTGGCGTTCACGACCGCCACCGCGACGACTTCCCGCACGCTCGGGAGCTGGTCACCCACGTCCAGCACGCCCATCCGCAGCGCCTGCCGCACCTGCTGTGCGATCTGCTGATAGGGCGGCACTCCGGACCGCCCGTCCACCCGGAATCTGATCACGTCAGTGCTCCGCTGTCTTAGGTTGCTAAGACAGTAGTGCACCTGCCGACGGCTGTCAAACGGCCCGGCCTTCCGCTTGCTTGTCCAGGTCAGGCCAGGCCTGGAATGCCAGACCAGTTCAGCCGCGCCGGCCGCTGCGGCGCAGCGCCTCCCGCACGTGCCTTCCGGCATCGGGGACGCGGAGCACTGTGAGCACCGCTCAAGAGCGTCTTGCATGGCTGCCCAGCCGCAGTGAGGCGTTCCAGCGCTGGTATCCGTCACCCGGCTGGCAGTAGACGCGGCAGAAGAGTTCGAGAAGCTCAGGCAAGGCGGCCACGGCCAGTGGCAGCGCTGCCGCGAGCAAATGACCGTCTCCAGCCGATCACCCTGCCGCCGCTTATGGGCGATCAGATGCGCAGGGCACCCCGCATAGGGCGACTCCGGCCGGGCACCGAGTAAGTAATCTGCGCCCCGCCGACGACCCAACTCGTCACTGATCGCAGCGCAAATATTAAGCGTTATGCGCGAATTAAAGTCAATTGGTCACAGGTGGTTGGTCGCGTTCCGTCAGCACCGCGCCGAAAGGACGCAGCGAAAGGCACGGCTCGGCCAGTCGGCAGGACGCGCCCGGGTACTGCTGCGGCGCTCTCGGCGAGCACGCGCAAGGAGGCTGTATCGGCGAGCGCTCGCGAACCGGGCACCGCCGAGCAGTTCCCTGGCCGGCTGAGTGGGCCGACGGAGGAAAGGCTCACGATCCGGCGGCTTCAGCGGGCGCCGTAGGCTTTCCGATTGGCTGTCCATGTGCAGTTCCGGCTGCGGCGAACGAGGTCCCTCAGGGTTTTGGTCGCGGCGGAGTCGGCAGCGGGCGGACATGGACTGGTTCGGTAAGCCCCGGCCGGTAGCCGCAGTCCCCGGGCTGAATCCAGCGTCGCAAGGCCGACACGGGGCAGCAAAGCCGAGCTTGGGTGCGCTGGACTCCAGCACAATGCTGGCACTCGCGCTGGTGAGGGTGGCCTTGGCCGTTACCAGGGACCCGACAGATCGATCTCGACCTGGAAGGGCACGGTAGCCTTGATCAGTCCGGTGAATACCTCGCCTTCCCGGTACCGGTTGCTTGCAGAGTCGAGCAGGTAGGAATATACGACCGGGATGCCCGTTGCGGTCAGCTCCACGCGCCAGTAGAACGCGATGCCCGCGCGCGCGTACTGGTCGAGCTTCACGATCCGGTCGGTGGTCTCCGAGCCCGGCGACACGATCTCGGCGACCAAGAGCACGTGCTTTGGCCGGGTCGGCGTTACATCGATGGTGTCGGCCTGGTACACGACAACATCCGGACGGCGGTTGGTCAGCGGTACGTCTTGCAGCCGGACATCGAAGTCGATGTCGGCGTTCCAGTCCGGGCCGGCCGCGGCATCGAAGGCGTTCGCGAGAATCCGGGCGAGGCGATTATGCCTCTTCGACGGGCTGGGGCTCGCGACGACCATCCCGTCCACGATCTCGATGCCCGCGCACTGTTCCTCAGACCACGACTCGTACTCCGCCGCGGTGATCTGCGAGTGCATCCACTCCGGAGCGATCATCTCCGCGCTCATGCGGTACCCCCTGAGCCCTCGACAGGTCGCGCAAGCGAGCATTGATATCGTACCGCGCGGCTCCTGGCCCCACTGTAGCTGTGGAGGGCGGCAGAGGCTATCACGCAGTGTGATCGACTTGGTCGGCCGGCGGGCGCTAAGTTTCCGCGTCGACTCTGCCCGGTTTGCTGCGGTGCCTCTTCGATCAGTCGGGCGGCGCAGATTGGACGATATGCACCGAGCCGCGCTGCGCCATCCCCACGGCCACCAGCAGCACATACCCGGCGCTCTCGATCAGCGGAGGCCGACCGCCTCGGATCACGTTGCGTGGCCGGACCTCGACGTGAGCAGGCGTGCATCTCCTGGTACAGAGCAACAGGCTGACCGGCTCAAGGCCGCCCTGATATCGGCTGGTCAGCCCGGCCGAAGGCCGACCCTGCTGAAACACGGGTACCGTCCCGGTCATGGCCACCAAAGCCGAGCGGCGCGCCGCGCGCGAACGCGCGAGCGCCTACCACGAATCGCAGCTGGCCGGACTTCTCGGCCACGTCGGGGCGGACATCGACCGCTACCGCGCCGGCGAGATCGGCGCCCATGCCGCAGATGAGACGATCCACCACGACCGTTGAGCACACGAACCGCCGTTATGCTCGGCTCCCGAGTCCGGCGACGGCGACGCAGTGGGCAGGCAGAACAGGAAATCTGGAGCAGGGACACCGGCGTCCGCTCCAGCTTTGGAACGGTCCGATGGGCCGCTTCCGGGATGGCTGGTCAGCGGCCGACGAGACGGATGAGCCGCTGCAGGGGAGTGGCGCCTTCGGGTAGCGGCTTGGCTGGCGGCTTGAACCGGTGTCCAGCCCCGGGTCCACGCCGATGGCAGTCGCCAGGTCCCAGGAGTGGACAACGCAGTCGGCTACCAGCTGGACCAGCAGCTGCCTGCCCGGCATGTCGCCGATGGTGTGGTGCACGGTTCGCTCCAGCGCCCCGGGCTGCGCGAATGCCGCGCGGACCGAGCGCACGGCGCTCTCGCACGCCGCGACAGGGTCCTCGCCGGACGCCTGGCCCTGCTGCTGCAGCATCTGCCTGAGGCCCGCGACGGGGACGCCCTCAAGGAAGCCGCGATACACGTGCCTGCCCGTGATCAGGTGACCGGTCAGCGTCCTGACATCCCATTCGGTGCACGGCGTGGCGCCATCCCACTGACCGGGCCCGACTTGCCGGACGAGCTGCACGTTGCGCTCGCCGACGGCATCAAGGGCGTCCATGGCGTCCATGGCCACAGTTTCCTGCGCCCGCCCCCAGGGGCACAAGCCTCGGGACCGCTACGCCCGCTGCGCTACCCGAGGCGCCGCACTGGACGATCTGAACCTGCACGTGAAGTCACGGCTGGCCATCGACCTTGCGAGCCGAGCCGGTATCGAGCACGTCGTGATGGCGGTCGGCAGGGTGCATGAGCTACGGATCGTGCTGCCGCGACGAGGCGCGAGCGGTCAGCGCACTTCCCGCAGCTCGGCGAACTTCTCCCGGCCGAGCACGCGCAGCAGTTCGAGCTTGTCGGCGGTGTCCGTGCCCGGCTGCGCGGTGTAGAGAACGAGCGACTGCTCTCCCGTGGAGTCCAGCAGTACCTCGCTGGCCAGGGCGAGCGGGCCGACTTCCGGGTGCAGGATGGTCTTGGTGCAGTTGCGCATGACCGCGACGTCGTGGCGTTCCCACAGCTCGCGGAACTCCTCGCTAGCCTCGATCAGGTCACGGATGAGCGCGTTGACCTCCTCGTCGTGCGGGCGGCGGGCGTGGGTGGCGCGCAGGTCGGCGACGTGGTTGGCCATCAGGACTGGCTGCAGGTCCGCGGGGATGAGCCGGCGCGAACCCTGGTCGGCGAACATCCGCCAGATCGCGTTCCCGGCGCGGCCCGGCAGCGCGGGAGCGCCGAACAGCGCCTCGGCCATGGCGTTGCGCGCGAGGACCTGGCCGCTGTCGCTGAGCACCTGCGCGGGCGTGTCCACCAGCCGGTCGAGCACGAGCAGCAGGCCCGTGGAGACGCGCCGCGCGGATGCGCTGCGCCCCCGCGTCCGGTATCCGGCCAGGCGGTGCAGGTAGTCGCTCTCGTCCTCGGTCAGCCGCAGCGCACCGGCCAGTGCGCTGATCACCTGTTCGGAGGGCCGGGCGCCGCGCTGCTGCTCCAAGCGAGCGTAGTAATCCACCGAGATCCCGGCCATCTGGGCGACGTCCTCCCGCCGCAGCCCCGGCGTCCGCCTGCGGCCGCGCGGCGGCAGCCCCACCGACGCCGGCTCGATCCGCTCCCTGCTGCAACGCAGGAAACCGGCCAGCTCCGCGCGATCGATCCCGTTCATGGCCTCATTCTCACCCCGTCGCGCCGCGCGTAACCAGGGACAGGGAGTCCGTGGCTAAGCCGGTCTCTGCAATTCCGCCGCGCCGCGCGGCAGGGTGGGCAGCGCAGGATGAATGCCCCGCAGGGGAAGCGGGGCGGGGACGAGATCGGAGCAGGACCATGGCGAACGAGACGATCCTGGTGACGGGCGCGACCGGGCAGGTCGGCAGGCGGCTGGTGCCGCGGCTGCTGTCCTGGCGCGAGCCCGGCGACGCGGTGCGGGTGCTGGTGCGGACCCGGGAGGCGGCCGAGCGCTTTGAGGCGCTGGGCGCGCAGGCCGTGGTCGGCGACATCACCGTGGCGGCCGACCGCAAGCGCGCGCTGGACGGCGTGGCGCTGGTCGTCAACACCGCGGCCACCTTCCGCGACCCGGGGGTCGCAGAGTCCGGCATGTACGCGGTGAACCGGGACGCCGCCGTGGCCCTGGCGCGGGAGAGCATGCAGGCCGGGGCGCGACGGTTCGTGCAGGTGAGCACGATCCACGTCTACGGCCCGGGAGTCGGCCGTCCGGTGCGCGAGGACGACGAACTGCGCGCGCCGGACGCCGGCGAGGGCGAGCGGCACCGCGTGTACCCGCACAGCAAGCGGGAGGCCGAGGAGCAGATCAAGGCCCTGTGCGCGGAGACCGGCTTCGACGTGATCACGCTGCGCCTGCCCTTCGTGTACGGCGACGGCGACCCGCACATCGGCAACGCCCTGGCGCGCTTCAGCCTCGGCGACCAGGCGGCGCACGCCCTGATGCCGATGGGGCACCACGCGGACGTGGCCCAGGGCGTCCAGCGCGCGCTGCGGACGGCGCGGCCGGAGCGGCCCGGGTATGTCGCGTACAACATCGCCGGCGACGCCGCGTCGACCATGTACGAGCTCTTCGAGCTCGGCGGCCGGGAGTTCGACGTCGCGGCGGCCGCCGGCCGGACCGTCGAAGACCCCTGGCTCGGCGTCCCGGACATCACGCGCGCCTACCGTGAGCTGGGCTTCCGGCCGATCTACCCGACCGCGAAGGCCGCCTGGCGCGACGGCGCCCTGTAGCGGGCCGCCGCACGGAAGCGGAGCACGCGCACCGCCTCGACAACTGGGGCGGGGCGGTGGCGCTGGCGGCCGGAACAATCGGAGTCGCGCAGGCTCTCCAGCGGCCGGCGGGCAACTCCGGTTCGTGCCGCCGAAGACCGAAGGCTCGTCCCGGACGGTCCCTCTACGGGACCTCTGCCTCAGCGCGCTGAAGGAACACGCCGAGCGCCAGGCCGACGAGCACGACGAAGCCGGGGACAGCCGGAGAGATAACGGCTTGGTCGTCCCCACCCGGGCCGCCGAGGGCAACAGCCACTCGATCCCATCCGGTAATCACGCTGCGCAACAGCCACTGCCTGCGGCCGCGGGCCCGAGCCGCCGATCTGTCGCCAGACTCCGTCGGTCGGCACGATGGCCGTGCTGGACCCCGAACTGATTGTTATGGGCGCCGTCCGGGTGCGGTCGCCGACGGCGCACGTAGCCCTCTCGGTAGGTGCCGGCCTGGGTGGATACCCCGCGCGCGGCACGGTATCGGGTTAATTGCGCTTAATCGTGACTGAGGGCCGCGCTGGGATGCTCGTCTGCGGAGGCGCCGCCGTGGCGCCCCGGGGAGGGGACGATGATGAGCTGGTTCTGGCTGAGCATCCCGTTCATGGTGGTTTTCTTCGGCTGCTGGGCCGGGATCCCGCTGTGGCGTATGCTCACGCGCTGGGACGCCGAGATGAAGGCAAAGCACGCCGAGATCGCGGCAACAGCCGTCGCTGAGCCGGTCATCGCGCAGCCGGCTCCGGCTACGGCACCTGCGCACGGGACCGGCAGCCTGGCCTACGCGGGAGTTGGCGATCCGCTCGGTCTGTAAGTCCCGCTGGCAGGAAAGCCGGCAGCGGGAACTTGCGGGTCGGTACTGGACGTGGCCGTCAGCGATCAGGTGCATGAGGGCAGGCACTGACACGCCTGATCCACCAAATGATCTGCTGTCCACTCGATCATCGTGGCCGTCCTCGCAGTACCCGAACATCGATCTGGCGCGCCAACTTCCTGATGCTAAGGCGCCCATAACCGTTGCCGGAGCGGAATCGCCTGCCTTGTCGGGCGAGCACAACGGAGCGGCCCGAGCCCAAGCCGCCTTCGCTCATCGTTTCTGGGCGCCTTGCCGGGCGCTTAGGGGAGTGACCCAGTAGGGCTATCCCGTCGTCCCGTCTCCCGTTGACCCGGTCAGGCTGGTGCCGGCACGGCGCCGATCTGGACGAGCAGGCCCAGCATGTCGGCCTGGGAGAAGCGCTCCACGCACCGGCCGTCGCGGAAATGCAGGATCGTGATGCCCGGCAGCGTGATGTGCGTCCCAGTGGCTGGTACGCCCATGAACTCATCGACGTGGCGGCCGGTCATGGTGAACCGGATAATGCACGCCTGGCCGTCCCACAGGACTTCGTGGAATTCCAGCTGCGGCGTATCGAAGGCACGGAAGATTGCCTCGTAGAAGCCCCGGACCTGGACCTTGTCCATGGGCTCCGGGGAATAGCCGTGTAGCCGGATTCCCTCGTCATACAACGACAGGTACCCGTCCAGGTCACCGGCGTTCCAGCACGCGAGCGCGGCGGACAGGGCTTGTTGCGGTCCCGGCATGATTCCTCCCTTGATTCCGGCTGGCAGGTCCCCGCGCCACCTACCGGCTGACGTAGTTGTGCGCCGGAAAGACGACCGGCTGGTCCGGCTTGAGGCCCGCCTGCTGGACCAGCGGCATCAGCTGCTCGCCGAAGGCCTGGAACTTCTCGGCCGATTCCCAGACGTCCAGAACGCAAAGACCGCCGGGTACCGCGCCGACGACATGGGACAGGCAGCCGCCGCCCGGCCAGTCGGCCAGCGAGCGCATCAGCTGCCCGTTGTTCAGCCCTCGGCATACCTCGTCGTACTGCTCCGTGGTCCCGCCGGGAAAATTGAAGATCACACCGATAGCCATGATCCCCCTCCTGGTTCAGCGATCCGGCGGCAGACTCTGCCGTCTGCCCGATCCTGATACGTCGCGGGATCGGTTCCCGGATCACTCTGCTGACCAAATCTCCTGTGCTACCGGAGCGCAGCTAGAGCTTCGGGTCCGGGATTCTGAACACAAGAGTCATGTTTTCAAGCCGCAGGCTTGAGTCGTGCCCGGGCGATATGTACCCGGGCGGCTTCCAGCTGATCGATGACCGGCACGGCGTCGGCCTGGGCACGGGCCAGGGCAGACAAGTTGCGGACCTCGTCCGGGTCACGAGCCCGGATGCCACACCCGAGCCCGGTGACGTCGGCCAGCGCGGCGGCCGGCTCGGGCAGGCCGACGGCTGCGAACAGCTGATCGAACCGGCACGGGACAGTAGGTCAGCGCCTACCGCGTCCAGCAGGCTGGTGATGGACCGGAAGTGCCGGTAGACGGTTGTTCGTGACACGCCGCCGGCGGCTGCCATCCCGGCCTGGGTTACCGGCTCGGGGGATTACCGCCATGACCATGCTCGACTAGCGGCCTGCAGAGGCCGCTGGCCGCCAAGCGCCCGGGCACCGGGAAGGCGACCTGATCACCGGCGCATCCAACCCACCAGCGCAGTTCAGCCTGCCTTGCCGGCGGCATCGCTGGCCGCGGCCCGGAAGCGCTCCCGGGCGGTCTTGCCGTCGGCCACCGGGACCAGCCGGGCCGCCTTGCCCAGCCCGAACGGCGGCATGTTGCCGTAGATCGCCTCGTACTCGCCCGCCCGGACCAGGTAGGTCTCGTGCCAGATGCCGGTGCGGGTGCTCGTGCCCACGCGCTTCCAGTAATTGCGCCACGCGGCCGTGTGCGGGTCGCTGGCATCGTTGGCGAACGCCTCGAGGTGATCGAAGGACCGCCAGTACTGCACGATGGTGGGCAGGCCCATCTGATAGCCGAGCAGGCCCTTGTCCGGGTGCGCCGTGAGGTAATCGAGCATGTGCTTCATGCCGCGGCGGCCGCCGAGGTCCCTGACGGACTGAAGCAGGTGGAAGCTGTTGAAGCGCGCTCCGATCAGGAATACCACGAAGTCGCCGTCGATCTCGGCCATCATCCTGCGGCCCGGAATGCTCGCCATGGATCCCTCCTTTTGATCAGTACGTCACCCGCGCCGGATCCGGATCACCCGTCCCTGACTTCCGGTCGGCGCGCGCTGATCGGCCACCGCGGTTGTGCTGCCGGCGGGTTGTTGGCGCAGCCTCATCGCGGCGCCGGCAGTGGCGTGCCGGGCTGCCAAGATCCTAGATCCGCCGTCAGGTACGGCAGCGGGAGTCTCGGTGTCCATCCGCTGAGGCACACAGAACGGGGGTTTACATGTCGGCCTTGCCGATGGCGGGGGCGCCGGATATCAGAACCGCCGCGCGGATGAGCCTGTGAGAGTACGGCGTGCAGGACTGCGGCCCGACTCCGGCCGCCGCGCATACTGGAACAGCCAGGACCAGCCTGAGCAGATCCGGCTTGACCGAGATGGGGTGAGCGGAATGGCCTGGTCACGGGGTGCGCTGTCCGGCCCGCGGATGTCCTGCCGGTGAGGCCGGCCGGGCCGTTGCTGCCGTTGGTGGCGAGCTACGCAGGCTTCGATATGGCTGGCTGGCCGCCAGGCCGTCACCGCGGCTTGCCGGACGGAGCCCTCACGCTTGTGGTCAGCGTCGGTGCACCGCCGATCGTGCGTCGTGCCGGTCAGGCAGACCTTAGGGCTGCTGCCACCGTGGCCGGGCTGCGGTCCAGCCCCGTCGATATCATCCACGACGGCACCCAGCGCGGTGTCGAGGTCGCGCTGACGCCGCGCGGCGCACGGGCATTGCTCGGGCTGCCGGCGGCGGCGGTTACCGGCATCGCCGATGAGATCGGGCTCGGCCGCTGCCATATGAGCCAGCTCGTGCGCGCCGAACTCGGCCTGACCCCCAAGACTGCCGCCCAGATCGTGCGTTTTGCCCAGGCCCGCAGGTCCCTGCGCACCGGCCGGACGGGCACACTGGCCGAGACGGCCGTGATGTGCGGCCACTACGACCAGGCCCATCTGACCAACGACTGGAAACAGCTCGCCGGCTGCCCACCGGGCGAGTGGATGTCGCAGGAACTCCCATTTCTCCAAGACCAGCGCCCGGTCCGCAGCCGAGGCTAACAGGGCTTGCAGCTGCGGGGGCGGGGGCGCCTTCGACCAGGCGGTCCACCAGCGCTGCAGGGTGATCCAGGGGGCCAGCCAGGCGCGCACGGCCCGGATCGCCCGAGGCCAGCACGGCGGCGGGCCGACGGGTCCGGACCCCCCTCTCTCCGCCGCCGGCCCCTGGAACCGGCGGCTTGGCGACGGGCGGCGGATGGGCGAACCAGGCGGCCCAGCAGAAGCTGAACGCGCAGTTGACCAGGACCTGGTGACGGCGGATGGCGATGTCGGAGCGGACCTGGAAGTCGGCCCAGCCCAGCTCGTCCTTGACCTGCTTGTAACTCTGCTCGATCCAGTTGCGGATCGCGTACAGGCGCACGATCTCGGCCAGGTCCGCGGCGGGGTGGGGGCTGTCCGGCTCGCGCGGGCCGCCGGGCCGGGGCAGGTTGGTGACCAGGTATCAGGTGGCCTTGTCCGGCAGGGTGCCCGGGTCGGCGGTGGCCACGACCAGGCGCCGGACGCCGTCCGGCCCCCACCCGCCCAAGGTGGCGCCGGCGGCCCGCCAGGTCTCGGCGTGCCCGTCACGGAACGTGCGCACGACCGGCGTCCAGTCGCCGGGGTCATCGGGGCCGTCCCAGGCCAGCGCCCGGGCGGCCTCCACCGGGGTGTGCACGTCCGCGGCCCTGGCCCAGGTCCCGCGGCGCGGCCGCAGCGCCATCACGAACGGCAGCCCCGCCTCCGCCAGCTCGGCCCGGAACCCGTCCTGATCCCCGTAGGCGCTGTCCGCGACGACCGCGCGGAACGGGAACCCCGACTCCCGCGCCCGGATGGCCAGGCCCGCGCCGATCGCCAGCTCGGTCCGGAACGCCGGGTCGTTCTTCCCCTTCGCGAAGTGCCTCGCAGGCGTGTAAGGCACCGCGTGCACCGGGTAATAGACCCGCCCATCAGCCCACACCGTGGTGACGGTCACCACCCCGTTGTCGGTCTTGCCGTACCGGCCCAGGTACTGCCGGCCCACGTGCGCGGTCTTGATCCCGTCCTTGCGGTCCCCGCTGTCATCAACCACCAGCACCCCCGCCTCATGCGGCGCCGTCGCCGGATCAGCCCGCAGCAGCCCCAGCCGCCGGTCATTCACCGCGCCGGGATCCCACCGCGACTCCGACAAGAAGAACTGCAGCCGCTGCACCGCCGGATGCTGCGCCCCGGTCACCGGCTCGGCCCCGGCCAGCGCGGTCAGCGTCTTGTTCCGCTCCCGCGGCGCCAGCAGCCCGGCCAGGTACTCCCGGAACCCCCGCCGCTGCGCTAACCGGCTGAACAGGTCATCAAACCGCGCCGCGTACTCCTCCAAAGGACCCGGCGCCACCGGACACGGCCGACGTCCCGTCATCACGCACCTCACAGCAGGTCATGCCACTACTTCCCGGCATAACCCCAGCCCACGCCAAAGTCAACAAACCACCGTTAGGGGCATGACAGATGCCCATGCCGCCGTGACCACGGTTACGCCCAGTTCACCTGACCGGCCGCCGACCGTCTGGCCAAGCGTCCCCTACCCCGACCCGCAGGCCGCGATTGACTTCCTGGTCACCACCTTCGGCTTCGAG
>Ga0335078_10009564_pt1 | contig 14363 bp, 7 predicted proteins | sample Lox_Sample_32_FD_206711 | JGI IMG/M metagenome (GOLD analysis project Ga0335078, IMG submission 206711) | Soil microbial communities from Loxahatchee National Wildlife Refuge, Florida, United States - Lox_Sample_3.2 | ecosystem: Environmental > Terrestrial > Soil > Wetlands | place: USA: Florida...
ACCACCACGACCGGTACCAATACCACAGCCGGACCGCAGCTCACCTTCAAAACCGGCGCGGTGACTTATAAGATCCTGCCGTTCGACGTCACCCAAAAGGCGGGCAAGAAAACCAGCACCGCCGAGAACCTCCTGTTGATGTCTTTTAAGGCCGTCAAGAACGCGCCTCCGTTGTATCCTCCCGTGGCGGTCGATCTGGATGGAAATCTGCGGTGGTACTACCTCGATCCGGAGGCCCTCACCGAACCGCAGAGCGAGTATCTGACGCGGCCGGTGAATGGCGGCACGTTCCTCCTGCTGATGTGGGGCGGCGCGATCCGCGAAGTGGATCTGGCCGGCAACATCGTACACGAAACCAACGTGCTACGGATTGCCGAGCAACTCAAGGCCCTGAAAACCGATGAAATCGACTGGCTCTCGCACGAGGCTTTGCGCTTGCCCAACGGCCACACCGTCATGCTCGGTTCCGCGGAAAGGATTTTGGGACCCAACGTCCAGGGTTCGGGTAAGAGCACGGTCGACGTGGTTGGGGACGTGATCATCGATCTGAACGAGAACTTCCAGGTGAGTTGGTCCTGGAGCAGTTTCAATTTCCTCAATACGAACCGCCGGGCCCCGCTCAACGAGCAATGCGGGACGTCCGGCAACGGCGGCGTGGACGCCTGCGGACATCTCAAGCTGGCTACCTCCGCCAACGATTGGACGCACGCCAACTCCCTGCTGCTGACTTCCGACAACAATCTGCTGATCTCCCTCCGCGACCAGGATTACATCCTCAAGATCGATTACAACAACGGCGAAGGCGACGGCCACGTGATCTGGGCGCTGGGAAACACGGCACCGACCGTGGATGGCGGATGCGTGACGCCCAACTGTGTGGCGCCTACTTTCACAATGGGATCCGGCGCCGCGTTCTATCAGGACACTTTCCCGTGGTTCTCCCACCAGCACGACATCGAGTTCGACGGAACCAATTACGAATGCTACGACAACGGCAACACCCGCCTGTCCCCGCCCTCCGATGGCGCGGGCGGCTTAGGCTCGGGCAACAGCCGCGGTTATGTTTTTTCGCTGGACGAAAGCGCGATGACCATCAATGTGCTGTACGGCTTCGACCTGAATTCGTTCAGCCCCGGCTTCGGCTCCGCCCAGCTTTTGCAAAACGGCGACTACACGTTTACCAACGGCACGATCAACGATAACTTGTTCAGCCAGATCGTGGAGTTTCAGACGAGCGGCAACACGGATTTCAAGGGCACCTGGAAATCCCGCAGCTACCGGTCGTTCCGGCTGGTGGATTTGTACACTTACAACGAATAATGCGGTGGGACCGGCGGTTTCGCCTGTCCTACAGCGAGTGAAACAGCGGCGAATTGTGTTCGGAAAGCTATGACGCCTTGGCGGGCCCTTCCGACCGTTCTGTTGCTCGGCGCATTGCCCCTGGCGGCCCAGACCGAGCCGCAATACGAGGCTTCCATCGCCTCGGCCATAAACAGCCTGGAGGCCAGCCTGCAGGCCAACTTTACTCCCCCGCCGAACCAAAAAATCGTCTTCGGCGCGAATGCCGTAGCCGCCTACGGCACGCGCCTGCCCAGCGTGAAGCTGCCAGTGGCGCTCGACTATATCGACGGACTCAAAGCCGCCGGCGTGCAGCGCGTGGAGTTCAATCCGGGAGTGGATTCCATGTTCCAGCCGGATACGGTAGCCAAGTACGACGCCATCGTGCAGCACATCCGGCAATTGGGCATGCAACTGGGCATCAATCCGGAATATGAGAATGGCGAAATCTCCGAGACCACCGGCGAGCCGTTCACTTCGTTCGCGGAATTTCAAACGCAGCAGTTGCAGAGCTACCAGATGCTGGCTTCCCGCTATCAGCCGGATAACTTCGTGCTGTTGCATGAACCGGATACCATGACCGGCCGTCTGGGGCTAAAGGTTCAGCCGCAGGAATGGTATAACTTCGTCACCGCCGCGGGACCCATCGTGAAGGCCGCTTCGCCGCACACGCGCGTAGGCGTGGGCTCTTCGTACAACACGGCGCTCAACGATTACAACGCCGAGAACGCCTACTTCGAGTATTTCGCCAGTTCCGCTAACTATCCCGCATGCACTGCGGCCCTGGTCGCGGCCAGGCAAGCCTGCCTGGACTTCATGACCATGGACATTTATTCGACCTCGTTTTCGGTCTTTGAAAGCTGGGCGCAGTTAGCGCACGCCAACGGCAAGGGCGTTTATATCGAAGAAGTCTGGACGCCGCAGGATCTGCCGAATCCGCTCCCGGCCGGGACCGGCGAGTCGCTCGATCAGCTCTCCCTGATCGGGCCGGTTTGCGCGGATTTCCAAAATCTGGACAACAGTTGGCTGCAGGCCATGGTGCAATTCGCTTCCGACTACGGCATGGAGTCGGTGACGCCGTTCACCACGGAAGCTTTCTTTTATTACGGCACGGTCTGCGGCAACAATTCCGGCGCGGACGATAAGCCCAGCGACAACAGCACCTATTGGCCGCTATTGGACACTGCCCTAGTGGACGGGCAGCTCACTTCCACCGGCCAAGCCTGGCTGGCGCAGAGCCAAAAAATGGCGATTCCACAAGCCGTCAGCCTGAACAGCGCCAGTTTCCCGACTCTTCCCACGGTGTTCGATCCCACTTGCGGCACGGCGACGAATCCGTGCAATCCTCTGTCCGTGGTTGCGCCGGGTTCCCTGGCGAGCGCCTTCGGCGCGGATCTGGCAAAGGCGACAATCGTCGACGGAAGCTTTCCCACCACTCTCGGCGGCACTACCATGACTTTGGTGGATAGTTCCAACACCACTTACCAATTGCCCCTCTATCTGGTGTCGCCGACCCAGGTGAACTATTATGTGCCCCCGCAGGTGGAGAGCGGCCCGGCCACGGTGAGCATTAGCAGTCCGGACGGAACCGTCACCACCGGCTGGATGCTGGTCGCGCCGGTGGCGCCGGGATTATACACGGCCAACCAGAACGGCCAAGGCGTGGCTTCGGGAATCGCCATCTGCGCGGGAACCTGCGCGGGCTGGCCGAATCCGATCGGCAACAGCCAGTTCTATCAATACACTTTCATGGCGGGCAGCGCCGGAGAAGTTCCGGTACCACTCAGCGTGGCGGCGGGCGACACGGTGGTGGTGGAGCTTTTCGGCACCGGCATCCGGAACGTGCCGTCCTTAGGCGCGGTTACGGCTACCATCAACGGGCAAAACGCCCCCGTGCTCTACGCCGGAGCGCAGAACGTCTACCAGGGTCTGGATCAGGTCAACGTACAGATTCCAAACAGCTTGGCTGGCAGCGGCGCGGTGCAGGCCGTGTTGAGCGTGGAGGGCGCGCCGGCCACGCTCCGGCCAGTAACCCTCGATATACAGTAAGCGGCGTCCGGCGCATGCCCGAACGTCACCCGAAATATGCGGCGCGCCGAGCTTCGGATCACTAGTACCCCCATTCCGCCAACCTCCTGCGCAACCCTTCCAAACGCTTGACTTTGGTGGGCTTTCTCCCTATAATCACGAGGACAGCAGTTGCTTCGGGCAACCGGGTTTTACTTCCAACAACAAGTTTCTAGGGGGGTTATGCAAACAGCGAAATTGTCGGCGAACAGGTATTTGCCATCCAGCGAGAAAGGCACATCCTGGCTGCGCCGGGCGTTTACTTGGGGACTAGCCTCGGCGCTCCTGCTGGCGTTGTCCAGCCACACGCGCACCACCGCGACGACTTCACCGTCGACTTTTGCCAATTTCGAGGCGTCCCAGACCAATCCAATCCGTCTGTCGCCGGACGGCACCCGCTTGTTTGCGGTCAATACGCCCAACGGAACGGTAACCGTTTTCGATGTGACCAAACCCGGCACACCCGTTTTGAAGGCGGAAATTCCGGTAGGCATCGAGCCGGTTTCGGTGAACCCGCTGAACGACGATGTGGCCTGGGTGGTGAATCAGGTTTCCAACAGCATCAGCATCGTTTCGGTGTCCAAAGGGATTGTCACCAACACCCTCAACCTGATCTCGATTTCCAAGCCGGGCGCGGCGTTCGCCGAGCCGGAAGACGTGGTTTTCGCCAACAATAACAAGCAAGCCTACGTCAGCATCGGCCGCGGAAATTCCGTGGCGGTGTTCAATGTGACCACCGGCGCTCTGATCACCAACATCCCGCTTTACGGCGACAATCCGCGCGCGCTGACGGTCAGCCCGGATGGCACCAAGGTTTATGTCGCGTTCGCGCTTTCCGGCAACGGCACGACGCTGATTCCGTCGCGCCTGGCGCCGCCGCAATCCGCGCCCGTGAATCCGGCGCTGCCGCCTCCGCCGCAGGTGGGTCTCATCACTTCCGCCACCAATCCGAATTACCCGACTTACCTCACTTACACGATGCCGGATAACGACGTGGCGATCATCAACGTGGCGGCCACTCCCACGCTGGCCGGCTACTACTCGGGCGTAGGCACCATCAACCTGGGGATGGCCGCGAACCCCACCAACGGCGACCTATACGTCGCGAATACCGATGCTCTCAATACCATCCACTTCGAGACCAATCTGAACGGGCATTTCGTCAACAACCGCATCACGCACATCAACGTGGGCACCGGCCAGATCACCCCGGTCGATTTGAATCCGAACATCGACTACAGCGTGCTGCCGAGTTCCGCTTCGCTGGCCAGCGCGCTGGCGCAGCCCACCAACGTGGTCTTCGATCCCAGCGGCAGTTTCATGTATGTGGCCGCCTTCGGCACCGATCGCGTAGCCAAAGTGGATACCAGCGGCAACGTGCTCTCCTTCGTGGAAGTTTCGCAGGCCAGCGGTTCCGGCTCCAGCGTGGATCCAGCCAACAAGCGCGGCCCGCGCGGCTTGGCGCTGAATGCCGGCGCGCACACGCTGTATTCGCTGAACCGCATTTATGACTCGATTTCGGTGATCAATACCGCGTCGAATGCAGTCACCAACGAGGTCTTGCTGAACGATCCGACGCCCACCACCATCAAGCAGGGGCGCGGCTTCCTGTATGACGCCAAGCTCTCCGGCAGCGGCACCGCCTCCTGCGCGGCCTGCCACGTGGATGGCGACATGGATCATCTGGCTTGGGATCTGGGCGATCCGGCGGGCACCATGAACAGCGTCATTCAGAACGGAAAAGTCATCCTGTACCACCCCATGAAGGGACCCATGACCACGCAAACGCTGCGCGGCCTGATCAACCTGACGCCCTATCACTGGAGAGGCGATAAGCCGGAGTTCTCGGCGTTCAACGGCGCTTTCCCGGCTTTGATGGGCGGCCCCTCGATTTCCACTTCGGACATGAACAACTACACCACGTTCGCCAACAGCATTCTGTTCATGCCGAATCCGAACCAGAAGCTGGATCGCTCGCTGCCGACGTCTCTGGTCGGCGTTACCGGCAACCCGGTCACCGGCGAAACCATTTTCACCACCGTGCCGAAGACCAAGCCGGCGCAGACCTGCAATTCCTGCCACAGTTACCCCGGTCCGGGTTCCAACCGGGTCATCGACACCAACGAAACGCAGCCGCTCAAGATGCCGCAGTTGCGCAATATCTACCAGAAGCTGCTGTACACCCGTTTCGCCAAGACTTCCATCGACGGCTTCGGCTTGAACAACGATGGCGACGGCGCGGGATTCCAGGGCTTCTTCCAGGATCCGAACTTCTCGGCTTACTCGAAGACCCAGCAGAACGATATGGCGGCTTTCGAGATGTGCTTCGATACGGGCACGGCTCCGGGCGTGGGGTATACGCGCACGCTGACTGCTTCCAGCGTCGCTAAGGCGGGAATCATTTCGGATTGGGCCACGCTGGAGGCTCAGGCGGCCACTTCGCCGGTGAACATCCAATTGATTGCCCGCGGCACTATTTCGGGACAAATCCATGGATTGCTGTATCAGGGCAACGGCAATTACCTCACCGACACCGGCGTCACTTACACGCATGCGCAACTTTTGGCTTTTGTTACGGCGGGAGATACGCTGACCATTATGGGCGTGGTTCCGGGCACGGGCACCGCTACTTACTAACTTAAGACTCGCGGGGCAAGCTTAAGCTTGCCGCCCCGCGCACTTCGAAGTTCGCGCTTGTTTCGAGAGGCGCCGGTAAATCCGGCGCCTCTTTATGTTTCTCACTCCTTCTCAATCGGTTAATAGTACCGTGGCGCTCCTGGTGGATAATTCGACGGCCCCCGGGCAGGGGGACGGGGATCTGTTCATCCACACGTGACGGATTGGGCGGCGTGTTTGCTCGCCGTACTTCCGGCCCGGCTTACGTCCCGGCCGCGTGGGGTCGGGCTTGGTTTTCCGCGCGGCCCTCCGCGCTCTCGGTGGCAGCGGCCTCATGGCGCACCTGGGACCGGGCGTCCGTTTGGGTCTTCACAGAGACGTCGGTTCGTGGCAGAATGGAGCGGTATGACCGTGCGCCCGCAGATATCCGACCCGCAGAAAGCCGGACCTGCCTCGCTCATCGGCTCCGGCCTCTTGGCGCGCCTGCTGCTCCTAGGCGCCCTCTGTCCCCCCGCTATGCTGGCTCAGGCCGGCGCCACGTTGGCGTCTGTGGGGTACCAAGGCCCGAGGCCCGCGGTCGTTGCGCCGGGCCAAGTGATTACGTTGTTCGTTACCGGCGCCACCATCATCCTTCCAAGGGCCAACCTGTACGAGGACGCTGTGATCACGGCAGATCGACTGCCGCTCCCGACGTCTCTCGGCGGCTTCTCCGCCGCGATTTCGCAGTCGCCGCCTTTTTCGAGCGGCCCCGTTCTACTGCCTATTTTTTCCGTCGCCCAGTCCGACAACTGTCCGGAAGCGCAGACGAGCGACTGCATGGTTACGGCGCTCACGGTCCAAATGCCGGCCGGACTGCAATGGCCGCGCACCCTCGCGCCGGGCCCAACCACCGCTATTACGATCTTGCAAAACGGCGTGCCTGGCGATGCCTTTTCTCTGGTCGTCTATCCGGTGAACCCGCATATCATCACGACGTGCAGCCCGCCGTATTTACAGGTGACGCCCGACTACAGCACCTGCCCAGGCATTGTGACGCACGCCGACGGAACCTATGTCAGTCCCACCAGCCCCGCACAACCGGGAGAAACGGTTGTGCTGTATGCCTTCGGTCTCGGTCCGACGATTCCGGCGGTAGCCGAAGGCACGGCCACGCCTGCCGCATTGATTCCGGCTGCGGCCACTTATTCGCTGGCGTTCTCATTCCAAGGGGCGGCCGGCATACCTACGATTGGGCAACCTGTATTTGCCGGCTTGACGCCCGGTGAGGCCGGCTTGTATCAGGTGAACTTCACGGTGCCCGTGCCGTCCGGCGTTCCGGCGGATTGCAGTGGGCCGGATAGCTCAAACCTATACGTTCAGTTGTACAACGCGGCGGCCATTCCGGTGGGCAATTGGGCGTTTCAGGCCATCGACGCGACGCGCATCTGCGTGGGAACTGCGGGTGCTACAGCCCCGATGGCACTACCACATTGATCGGGAATGCCTGGCTCGAATCGCCGTCCACCGAGACGGCGGGGTTGACCTGCCGGCGGGCCGCTTTCGCCGGCGGTCAACGCGGGTCGCCGGGTTCAGTGACTTTGTCGCGGTACGTCCGGCGCAGATTCTCCGGGCAGAGCGACGCTTGCTGCGGCACTATTTCGGGACAAATCCATGGCTTGCTGTATCAGGGCAACGGCAATTACCTCACCGACACCGGCGTCACTTACACGCATGCGCAACTGGTGGCTTTTGTTACGGCGGGAGATACGCTGACCATTATGGGCGTGGTTCCGGGCACGGGCTCCGCCACTTACTAACTCAGTCTCCTCCTTTCGGGCCAGGCGCCGGTTATCCGGCGTCTGGCTCAATTTTCCCCCTCCTCCGTACCCTTCCCCTTCCTATTGCCTGACAAATCGTGTTTTCTTGTGGTGGCGCCCCGCCGCGGCTCGGGGTCCGCCCCACAGATTAGATTACTTCACAGCTTCTCATTAAGCTCCGCATGTGCCGCTGCCGTATGCGTAGGCGTAATAAGCTTGTTGCGCGGCGGCTTGCGTCTGCGAGAGCGGCTTGCCGTCCGTGCCGGTTCCCACCAGGGGCGGACTCAGTTCGCTGCCGATCAGGCCAGTGCCCGGGGGGCCCCATTTGCCCAGCACTTGCTTATATTGCGCGGCGGTTTTGCGCACGACCGCGTTCGAACTGAAATAATCGTTGCCGGTTTCGGCGGTATTGCCGGTGGTGTAGTCGTAAAATTCCGGGTCCGGCGCCTTATGGTTGGGGTAGACGGTGCATTCGGCCCACTGCCAGTACAACGCCAGCTTGGCGGCGGAGGTGCGCAGGCCCACGATGTGAGACTTGGTGGATTTGGAGCCGGCTTTCTTGTCGGGGATGGTCCCATCGTAAGTGTGGAAAATGTACGGAAGGCCGATGGGCGCGGGCGCGATGCGGGTTTCGGAGCTGTTCCGATATAGGAACTCCCACAGGGATTGGCGATTGGCCAGATCCGGGTAAGTGGTCTGCCATCGGCCGCTGCCGCCGGTAGCCAGATCGCAGATCAAGCCGAAGAAATCCACGGCCGAGCACATCTGGCTCATGGCAGCGGCGCTGGTTTGCCCGGGGAATTGCACGCACAGCGGCACGTGAATGGCTTCTTCGTACACCGCGCAGCCTTTGGCGTGCAGGCCGTGCGAGCCGCTGTATTCGCCGTGATCGGCCAGAAACACGACCACTGTATTATCGGCGAACGGCGAAGCTTGGAGGGCGTCCAGCACCGCGCCCACCTGCCGATCCACGAAATTCTGCAGCCAGTAATACTGATTCAGGAAAAGCACCCAATCCGTGACCGGGCCCAGCTTTTCGGTCAGCTCGGCCAGGAACCATTGCTGCAGCGGCGGCTTGTGGAGCGCCGTATCGTTGACGTTTTCCAGGTTCCAGGGCGAAGGCAGGCTGGTGTAGAACGCAGGCGGGCTGCCGGACGGCGGCGGGAAATACACGGGCGCCAGCGGCACGCCTTGCGGCGGAAACGGATTGCTCTGCAGCCAAGCGGGCGCGAAAGTAATGTCGTGCGGATTGATGAAGCTGACCGTGGCGCACCACGGCGCGGACTTTTGGTCCGATTGGGTTTTCAACCAGCCAGTGAAATCGCCGGCGATCAGCGCGTCGCTGGCCCACACGTGCTTGGTAAACTTGCCGCCGTCGGTGCCTTCGTTCTGCACGCCGACGGGGTCTGGATTCAAGGGCCGCGATCCTCCCGGATAGGTTCGGGTGCGGAAGCCGTAAGGCAACAGCGGTTCGCGATCGAGCTTGCTCGAAAGATGCCATTTACCGAACCACCAGACGTGGTCTTTATAGACGGGATTGAGAGCCGCGACCGCTTCGCCCCAGGTGGGATACGCCGGATCGAGCGAAGGGACAGCCGCATCGGACGCGTCGGAAGTGATGTAGATGACGGATTGCGGCGCGTACAGGCCAGTCATCAGCGCGGCGCGGGCGGGCGTGCAATTGGTGGCTGCGGCGAAAAATTCGTCGAAGTTATAGGAATTATTTTGCAGCCGGCCGACGATGTTCGGCAGAACGGTTTGCCCCAACGCGGCGGATTGATTGGCGCTCAGCCACATGGGAATCCGCATCTGGTCGACCATCACGACCAGGATATTGGGGTTGGTTAGCGTGGGCGGCGGCGTCCAACCGGCGGCGCGGGATTTGCGGGCGCTCAGCCAGGCGGCCGCGCCCAGTTCCAGGAAGGATCGGCGGCTGATGTGGGGGGTTAGGTTTTGCATGGTGCTCCCTCAGTGTCCATCACGCCAGTATACTGCGTAGTGGACTGCCGCACGGACGGAATGGTACCGGAATCGTCCCTCAGGAGATAGCGCCGCAGTCGAACCGGAGCAGAAACTTCGGAACGTGGCGCGTTCGGCGGCATCGCCCGTGGCTGCCAGGTCCTGTGGCATGGCCCCCGAAAATATCGCGCGGGGCGTCCATCCAACTGCGCGCCTTGGCTTCGTCGCCGAACACTTCCAAGGCCCGGGAATCCAGTTCTCAGCGAAAACAGTTTCCCCGGACGTCCGTCTCCGCTCAACTCCGGCGCGCAACTCCGGCGAGGCGGAACGAATACCATCGTCCCGATATTACCGGGCGGCGATTTGCCGCGCGCGGCCGATTGCCAGTGGGGTCTCCATGCCCTATTAAGCCGCGACGCATTCGGACACCTTGGACCTCTCGCAGCCGGACAACCCTGCGTTACAGTGAAGACGATGGGAGCGACCACCCAGCAGGAAATCGCCGCCGGCCAGCGCTTCGCCTTCGGCGAAAACTGGCGGCGATTCCTCGATATCCTCGATGACAGCCGCATCGCCGCCGCGGAAAATTCGCTGCGGCAGATGCTGGATGTCGCCAGCCTGAACGGCCGCAGCTTCCTGGATATCGGCTGCGGCAGCGGCCTGTTCAGCCTGGCGGCCCGCCGCTTGGGCGCGCGCGTGCATTCCTTCGATTACGATCCGCAATCCGTCGCCTGCGCGCAGGAATTGCGCCGCCGCTATTTTCCGGACGATCCGCAATGGGACATCGAAGAAGGCTCCGTCCTCGACGCCGCGTACCTCTCAGCCCTGCCCCGCTTCGACGTTGTGTATTCCTGGGGCGTCCTGCATCACACCGGCAATATGTGGCAGGCGCTCGAAAACGCGGCGGCGCGCGTAGCGCCCGGCGGAAAATTGTTCATCGCCATTTACAACGATCAAGGCCGGACCAGCGATCGCTGGCGCGCCGTCAAGCGCACCTATAACCGCCTGCCGCACGGCGCGCGTTTTCTGGTGACCATCCCCGTGTTCGTCGTCGGATACTGGCGCCGCATTTTGAAAGACACGCTGCGTCTGAAACCCCTCGACAGCATGCGGAATTACAGCGGCTACCGCGGCATGTCGGTCTGGCGCGATCTCATCGACTGGGTGGGCGGCTATCCCTTCGAAGTCGCCAAGCCGGAAGCCATCTTCGATTTCTATTTTCAGCGCGGATTTACGCTGACGCGGCTGGTGACTTGCGGCGGGACGATGGGCTGCAACGAATTCGTGTTCGTGCGTTTGTAGAGCCGCAGGCCGGCGTGCTGCGCAACCAATCGGTAATTCGCGATTTGCGCCGGATCGACTGGCAAACTTCCCCGAAACAAAATGTAATCGACACGCCCGTGCGTTTCTTTCTCATATCGCGCCACATCGAAAACCGGCGGCACCGATTGCAGTTGCTCCAACGTCCCCAGCGCCGGAACCGGCGAGACTTCCGGCCGGAAGTTGACCGTGAAATAATATCCGATGGCCGCTTCGTAATTGCCCAGATCGACGAGTCCGCGCGCCGGCAATAATCCCGCGGCGTGTCTATAAGGACTGATTCCCGCCAGCGACGGATCCATGTTCGCCAGCAGAACGGTCGATTGCGCACGAATGTCGCGTCCCACCGCAACCAACTCCGCAAGCGCCTCGTTCCATCTCGCGTAAACCGGGAAGCTAGCGACCACCACCGCGATTGCCGCAGCCGCACAACCCGCGCCAACCATGCGCGCAAACCATTCCGGCCAATCCTGCGCCGCCAACCAAACGGTGACAAACAGAAACGCGTAAAATCCGATGCGCGTGCGAATCAACGATGCGCTGCCCACGCACCCCGGCGCAGCCACCATCAAAACCGTGCAAACTCCAGCCAAAGCCAGGAAACCGGTGCTCCGCCATTTTCTCCAGATGACCGCGGCGAAAGCCAGCACCACAGCGCCGGCCAGCGCGCGTTCGAAGAGGTGATCGAACGGCAGAATGGTGCTGTCCAGAAAAGGCAGGCTATACAACGACCACAACCGCGAGCGCAGTGTGCCGCCCGCATCGCAAGGCGACGAATCCGCGCGCGCCAGTACGCTATGCCACGCGAACAAAGCCGCGGGCGGAATCTGGCTGGCCAGCAACAAAGTATACCGTTTAAAGCTTCGCCGATCCGCGAACCCCAGGGTGGCGACGGCCGCCGCGCAGATCGCCCAAGAAACGGCATGCGAAAGATAAACCACAAATCCAGCCAAGCCCAGCACCGCAATGGAGCGCACCGTCCACGCGCCACGCAGCCTCACGAAATATCCGATCGTCAGCAGCGAGAGAGCGATTCCGTAGCAGAAGTTCCAAAATCCCAAATGGAAGAACAGATTCGGAACCAGAAGAAAAACGAACAACGAAAAATATCGTGCGTGTTCGGTGAGAGCGCTCAGCAGCCAGTAAAACGCCAGCGCGAATAACGCGATGTATCCAGTCAGCAGGATCTTCCCGGCGATCAGCGGCGGCGCGATCTTGACCAAGCCGGTCAACAGAAAATGCGTCAGCAAATTCCCGCCGGGCTGGAAGAACGTCAGCCGGTAATATTCGCGATACAACGGCTCCGACGCATAGTTCGCCGTAACCAGCGCGTTATGCAGGTGCGAAGGCCCGTCCTGCGAAGGGAAGTAGCGAAAGACCCACAGCGGCGCGCATGCCAGCGCGATGAGGCCCGCAAATACGCACCACCAGACTCGCGCGCCCGTGGCGCTGTTGAACATGAATTCATATGATAGCGCGGTAGAATTGAGGCAGTGACCTGGAAGTGGGGCAGGCCCGTGGCCTGCGGCGACCTCTCAGGTCGCCCAGTGGCGCACATTTCAGTGTGCCGGCGGGGATCTTCAGTCCCCGCCTGTCCAAGTCACTTGCGAAGTGGTGTCTGGGCAGCGCGCCGCGACGAACTTCAGTTCGACGAAACGGTGAGTGGTAAGGATCGAAGCATGACGGACATCGGAACGTACTCTCTACGGCTACCACGATCGCTCAAGACTGCGGTGGAGCGGCTGAGCGAAACCGCGCATTTCTTCGCCGACCGCAAAGCGCGCGCGGATTTCAAGACTTTCGACAAAATCATGAAGCGCCGCGGCGGAGAGCGTCCGCGTAGAGGCGATGAGCGCCCCGGTAAGTCGGGCTGGCCGGCCGCGGTGATTTGCGCGGCGGCGCTCGCCATACTGCGCGTCAGCCTGCTGCCCCTCTACACGGATTTCTCGCGCGGCTTCACGCACGATAGCGCGTACATCGCCATCGTGGCGCGCAATCTGATTCACGGCAAAGGCTGGGTGAACGACGCAAGCTGGCTCGTATTTCTGCACCCCGCGCGGCTGCCGATGCCGTATCGCAATGCGAATCCGCTGTATCCCCTCTCGACGGCCGTGGCGGCGGCAACCCTGCGGTTGCCCGTGGCGCGCGCGGGTTTGCTGATCGCTGCGCTCGCCAGCGCGATCCTGCTGCTGAGCGTGTTTTTTCTGGTGTCGCACTTCCTGAAGCGTCCGGCGGCAGCCGTGGTCGTCGCCGTTGCCGTAGCCGTCTTCCCGGGTCTATGGGAAGATTCGCTCTACATGATTCCCGACTCGCTTTGCCTGGCGCTGCTAGTGGCCGCGCTGGCCTGCTTCGTGCGCGCAGAACGCGTTCGGTATGCCATCGCGGCGGGAGTGCTGTTCAGCGCCGCATGGCTCACGCGTTCGACAGCCGCGCTCGCCGCACCGGCTTTGCTAGTTTACGCATTCCTGGCATGGAATCGCCGCACAGCCATCCTGCGCCTCGCAACCATCGGCGCGGTCGCGCTCGCGATCGCTTCCCCATGGCTGGTATACAGTGTACACATTTGGGGATCGCCATTCGGCAGCGACGGCTCCTACGCGATGTTCCAGGATTTTTACGCTCAGGCACACGGTGGCTCGTCCGACCGTTTCTGGCACAGTCCCGATCCACCGATACCGCCGAAGGCTGGCGCGATTTTTCTGCATGCGCTGAAAGGCATCCCCACGGTGGTGCGCGTCTGGCTGCGCGCAGGCTGGGAAGATCAACACATTCCGCGTGCGGTGTTCGTTCTCGCGCTGCTAGCGGTGGCCATGATATTCCGAAGCCGCTGGCGCGACCCGGCTCCGATCGCCAGCGCGGTTTTCGCCGTCACGCTAATCGGCGTCTTCGCGATCAAAGCCGACACCGTAGAGACCCGTTATCTCGCACCGCTCACCGCGCTGGCGGTAATGTGGCTGGGTTGCGGAGTCGCCACGTTCATAAAACCGCTCCCTAACAGTCGCGGCTCGGTAACCTCTCTGCTCGCCGCCTGCGCCATCTGCGCCGTATACATCGCGATTCAGGACGCCGCGCTGTCCCGCCAAGCCACCGCCCAAACCACCGAAGCAAACTGGCGCCGCGATCGCCGCACCCTCAGCGCCACCATCACGCACAGCGATCCCGTGATCGTAGCCGACCCCTACTTCTACAGTTACGACACCGGCGCGCAAGCGCTCTCCATCCCCGACTCCGACGACGCTTACCTGATACGCTACATGGACGAGTATC
>Ga0335078_10009565_pt1 | contig 14363 bp, 12 predicted proteins | sample Lox_Sample_32_FD_206711 | JGI IMG/M metagenome (GOLD analysis project Ga0335078, IMG submission 206711) | Soil microbial communities from Loxahatchee National Wildlife Refuge, Florida, United States - Lox_Sample_3.2 | ecosystem: Environmental > Terrestrial > Soil > Wetlands | place: USA...
CTTCACCCGAAACTCGGCTCTCCCGCTGCTATCGACACGCGGATACTCCGCTCCCCAGACGTTCGTTGAAGCCGGTACGAATCCGCCCGACTCCTGCGCGCAGCAGGCGACTGCCAGAAGCATCGCCATTCCAAAACCCTTCATCTTCGGTCTCTCCTTGATTCGCTGTCTGGGTCCATTCCCAGCAGACCTATCCTACTCTCTTGCTTGTGTCCTGCGGCAACGCTTGTGTATAGTGGGACTTCTCCAGGCTCCCTATGCTTCCACTGCCAATTCGTTTCTTTCTGTTAGCCGCCGCCCTTGCGATGCAAGCGCTTGCTGCAGAGCGTGTCCAGATCAGCGTCGATGCGTCCCAGCCCGGCGCGAAGATCAGCCGGAACATCTTCGGCCAGTTTGCCGAGCACCTCGGCCACGGCATTTATGAGGGCATCTGGGTCGGTCCCGATTCCAGCATTCCCAATACCCGCGGTATCCGCAATGACGTCGTCGCCGCTCTGCGTGCGATCAAGGTGCCCGACGTTCGCTGGCCAGGCGGCTGTTTCGCCGACGAGTATCACTGGCGCAACGGTGTCGGCTCGCCGCGAACCGTCACCCTGAATCCGAACTGGGGCGGCGTCACCGAGCCCAACACGTTCGGCACGAATGAATTCATGGATTTCATCGATCAGATCGGCGCCTCGGCCTACGTGTCCGTCAACGTCGGCTCCGGTACGCCAAAGGAAGCGGCCGAGTGGCTCGAGTACTTGACTGCGGCTCAGCCAACCACGCTGGCGAAAGAGCGTGCCGCGAACGGCCACAGCGCCCAATGGAAGGTCGGCTTCCTCGGCATCGGCAACGAAAGCTGGGATTGCGGCGGCAATATGAGCGCCGACTACTATCTGAGCCAGCTTAAGATCTACTCGCGTTTCGTCAGAAATTACAATCCGGACCAGCAGGCCCGCGACCAGATGCTGAAGATCGCGGTCGGCCCGGGGGACAATACCACCGAGTGGACCGAGACCATCATGAAGGCCTGGCAGAATCGCCACTGGAGCTGGGACATCGATGGACTATCCATCCACTCCTACACCGTTCCACACTGGCCGCCATCGTACAAATCCGAGGGATTCGGCGAAGCCGAGTACGCCCAGATCCTCAAAACCACCCTGCAGATGGAAGACCTGGTCAGCCGCCAGTCGGCGGTCATGGACAAGTACGATCCTCAGAAGAAGGTTGCGCTCGTGGTGGATGAATGGGGCGCCTGGTACGCGCCGCTGGCCGGCACCAATCCCGGCTTCCTGGTGCAGCAAAACAGCCTGCGCGACGCCATCCTGGCCTCGCTGAATCTGAACATCTTTGCCCGGCATGCCGCGCGCGTACGCATGTCCAACATCGCTCAGATGATCAACGTACTGCAGTCCATGATCATCACGGAGAAGGAGAAAATGCTCCTCACCCCCACGTACTATGTCTACAAGATGTACGTACCGTTCCAGGACGCCACATTCGTTCCGGTTTCGTTTGAAGCAGGCGCCCGCAAATACGGCGACATCACCCTGCCCCGCGTGGACGCTCTGGCCGCCAAAGACGCGGCGGGCAAACTCTGGCTGGAGATCACCAATCTCGACCCGAACGAGCCGGTGGACATCGATGTGAGTTTCGCGGGCATCATGGCGAAGTCCGCCGAGGGAGAGACTCTCACCGCGCCGCGTGTGGACAGCGTCAATACCTTCGATGCTCCCGATACGGTTACACCGAAGCAGATCGCGGCAAAGGTCGAAACCGGCAAGCTATCCCTGAAGCTGGAACCGAAATCGGTAACCGTTGTCGCCGTCGAGCAATGATCATGCCCAGGAAAATCCTGTTCCTGACGGCGCTTCTCGTCTCGGCGTGCTCCGCTCAGAGCCAGACCGTACACGCAACCGTTGACGCATCGAAAACCCGCGCGCCGATCTCAAAATACGTGTACGGCCAGTTTCTGGAGCATGCCGGGAATCTGGTCAACAGCGGAATCTGGGCGGAGATGCTCGACGACCGGAAGTTCTACAACCCGATCAAAGCCTCTGCGCCCGCGCAGCCGGAAGGCCCCGCCTGGAGGCGCCGGCTGGCGCCCCGCTACTGGACCACACTCGGGCCCGAGGAGTTCGTGACTCTGGATGCCAAGCGCGCCTTCACGGGCGATCACTCGCCCGAGATCAAGCTCAGCAAAACCGAACCGCACGGAATTCAGCAGGGCGGCGTGGCCGTGCGCAGGGGCAAGGCCTACACAGGACGCATTATTTTAGCAGCGGCGCCGGGAACCGCAGTCAGAGTGAGCCTGGTGTGGGGCACTGGCGCCGGTGACCGGCAAACCGTGGTCATCAACACCGCCGGAGCCGATTACCGGAAGTTCCCTCTGAAGTTCGTAGCCCAGGCCGACACCGACGATGCGCGCCTGGAAATCGCCGGCACCGGCTCGGGTTCCTTCTATATCGGCGCGGTCTCACTGATGCCTGCCGACAATATTGAAGGCTTCCGCGCCGAGGTCATCGCCGCGCTGAAGCAGCTCCACTCCGGCGTCTATCGCTGGCCGGGTGGGAATTTCGTTTCAGGGCACGAGTGGCGCAACGCGGTCGGCGAAATCGACAAGCGCCCCCCCATCTACGATCCTGTCTGGCATGCGGTGCAGCCCAACGACGTGGGCACCGATGAGTTCATGACCCTGTGCCGGTTGCTCGGTGTTGATGCCTACATCACCGTCAATGCCGGGTTCGGAGACGAGTACTCGGCGGCCCAACTGGTGGAGTACGTCAACGGAGCAGCCACCACGCCGATGGGCCGCTGGCGCGCCGCGAACGGCCATCCGCAGCCCTACAAGGTGAAGCTGTGGGGCGTCGGCAACGAACCCTGGGGCGACTGGCAACTGGGCCATACCTCGGTCGAGCAGTTCGCCCTCAAACACGACATGTTCGCTAAAGCCATGCGCAAGGTCGATCCCACCATCACGCTCGTCGCCGGCGGCGCGATGCCCGATGCGATGGCGGGTTCCAAACAGGCAAAGCGCATCAACGGTCAGATTGTGCCCGACTATCTCTCCATCGCGGACTGGAGCGGCTATATGCTGGCCCACTGCCTCGATAACATCGACGCACTCAGCGAACACTACTACGCGTCCAGTAACCAGCACCTCGATCTCAAGACCGGCGAGAAGGTTTCAACCGGCCCGCAGCCGCTGGTAGAGTGGATGCGCGCGCCCGCTACGCAGGTGCGGGTGAAGTACGAACACTACCAGCAGTATCTGAAGCTGATCCCCGGGCTCAGGGAAAAACCGGTGCCGGTCTTTATCGACGAGTGGGCCTACATGGGCGCGCCATTCGGCTCCTACAAGACCGTCCCTGCCTACGCCTGGGCGTTTCACGAAATGTTCCGGCATTCCGGCCTGTTTCAGCTCGGCGCCTTCACCTTCGCCACCTCGATGATTAGCGCGAACCGGACCGAAGCTGTTCTCAGCCCGACGGGATTGATGTTTAAGATGTACGCCGATCATTTCGGCACGATACCCGTGGAAGTGTCCGGCGACTCGCCGCAGCCGAAGCCGATCTATCCTGCCGGCGGCGATCAACCCGCGGTCAACCCCGGCAGCGATACGTTCCCGCTGGACGTGGCTGCCGCCTGGAGCGCCGGCCGCGAGACCTTTACTATCGCGGTGGTGAACCCATCCGACGCACCGCAAGCGCTCAGTCTCGCGATTCAGGGCGTGAAGCTCTCGGACCGGGGCGAGTTGTGGCAGATGGCGCCTGCCAAAGTGGACGCCATGATCGAAGTGGACAAGAAACCGGACGTCCAGGTGGAAGAGAAGACGCTTGGCGCGATGCCGGAAGCGATGACCGTGCCGCCGTACAGCGTCAACATTTACGCGTTTCGAGTGGAGTAGAGGAGATCGATGACCACCACGAAGTTGTATTGCGCAATGATGTTCAGCGCAGCGCTTGCATTCACGCAGGTCCAGACCGAAGTGCCCGCCGTGATCCCGAACGCTAAACCGGTAACCGTGGAGCACATCAAAGTCCATGGCGCCGCGCTCGAAGGCAACCTGGAGGGCGACGCCGCAGACCGTGACGTCTTCGTGTTCCTGCCTCCCGGTTACGCCAAAGCGAAGAGCCGTCGTTATCCGGTCGTCTATGCTCTCCATGGATACTCCATCGGCGCCGAGCAGTGGACCCACGAAATCCACGTGCCGCAGACCATCGAAGGCGCATTCGCCCAGGGCGCGAGAGAGATGATTGTCGTTCTGCCCGATTCGAAAACGGTGCACAACGGGTCCATGTATTCCAGCTCGGCCACCACCGGCGATTTCGAACGATTCATCTCGCACGACCTCGTCGCTTACATCGACGCGCACTACCGCACCATCCCGGAACGGCGCAGCCGCGGCCTGGTTGGTCACTCCATGGGCGGCTACGGCGCGACACGAATCGGCATGAAGCACTCCGATGTATACGGCAGCCTGTACATCATGAGCCCGTGCTGCCTGTCGCCCATGGGAAATCGCCCGCTCAGCCCCGACCTGGAGAAACAACTTGAGGCAGTGAAAACTCCCGAGGATTCGGCAAAGCTGCAATTCTTTGCGCGCGCCATGCTCGCCTCCTCCGCCGCCTGGGCGCCCGACCCGAAGAATCCACCGCTCTACCTCGATCTGCCGGTGAAGGACGGCGCGGCCCAGCCCGACATCGTCGCCAAATTCGCCGCCAATGCGCCGCTGGCTTTCATTGACCAGTACATCGATACCCTGCGCGAGTACCACGCCATCGGGATCGACGTCGGCGATCAGGACGGCTTGCGGGCAGACACGATCAAGCTGCACGATGTTCTCGACAAGTACGGCATCGCCAACAGCTTCGAGATCTATCACGGCACTCATACCAGCGCGGTGGCCGACCGCTTCCAGAACCATGTGATGCCGTTCTTCAGCACGAACCTGGCGTTCAGCGAGTCCGGACACACGCGATGAGACCACATACCGCGCTCTTGCTGCTGGGCACACTTCTTGTGTCAGCCTCGGGACAGACCCGCGTCGTTCGGGCAGATATTTCGAAGACCATCGGGCCGCACACGACTGTTCCGTTTCGATGTATCGGAGCCGGCCGCGCCAACGAGGGCCTGCGCGCCGACTGGCAGGAACAACTCGGCACGGTTCAACGCGAGATCGGCTTCGATTACATTCGCATGCACGGCATTCTGCACGACGATATGGGCGTGTACAAGGAAGACCGGCATGGCGGCCCTCAGTTCAACTTCCAATACGTCGATGCGCTCTACGACGCGCTGCTGAGGATGCATATCCGGCCATTCGTGGAGCTCTCGTTCATGCCGCAAGCGCTGGCCAGCGGCACGCGGACCATCTTCTGGTGGAAAGGCAATGTCACGCCGCCGAAGGATCCCGCCAAATGGGCGGCTCTGATTCGCGCTTTTGTCGCGCACTACCGCGAGCGCTATGGCGCGGACGAAATCAGGAAGTGGTATTGGGAAGTCTGGAACGAGCCGGACCTGCGCAACGGCTTTTTCACCGGGACACTGGACGATTACCTGGCCCTCTACAAGAACACCGCCGAGGCCGTCAGGAAGGAATGTCCCGATTGCCGCGTGGGCGGCCCGGCTTCGGCTATCCCGTATGCTTTTGAGGACGCCTTCGAGAAGTACGTCGCCGCCAACAACGTGCCGGCCGACTTCGTGGCCACTCACGCCTACGGGGTGAAACAAGGTTTCCTCGACGCCGACGGCTCCGCCGGCACCGTCCTTGACGCCGATCCCGACGCGGTGAGCGGCCGCATGCAGCACTCGCGCGAACTCCTCGCGAAATCGGGCCGACCCAATATGGAGCTTCACTTCACCGAATGGAGTTCCGCCTACACGCCCTCCGACTTCATGCACGATCAGTATCACCAGGCCAGCTTCATCCTGGACAAGATCAGGCGTGCATCGCCGTACGTGGATTCCATGTCCTACTGGACCTTCACGGACATCTTCGAGGAAGCAGGTCCGCGGTTCGAGCCCTTCCACGGCGGTTTCGGCCTGATGAATCTCCAGGGCATCCGCAAGCCCGCGTACTTCGCTTATCGTTTCCTGCGGCTGCTCGGCGAACAGGATGTCGAAACCAGCGACCGGCAATCCTGGGTCACGCGCTCCGGCGATGGCAGCGTCCAGGCGCTCGTTTGGGACTACACGCCCATCGTGCCGCCGAAGGGTGAAATCGACCAGACATGGTACCGCAAGGAACTTCCCGCGGCTAACAAAGGCGCCCTGCGCATCGAACTCGATCAGGTGCCGGCCGGCCGCTATCACGCTGCCGTGTATGCGATCGGCTACGAAAAGAATGACGCCTACACCGCATATCTGCACATGGGAGCTCCCAGCCAGCTCACCCAGGCGCAGGTGAAAGCGCTCAACGAAGTCGCCAGCGGCACACCCATCGAACAGCGCGTGATCGACCACTCCGGCGGCGCCTTCGTCCGCGAAATGCCGCTGCGCGAGAACGACGTGTTCCTGATCGTGCTGAGCCGGATCTGAGACTACAGCCCGGAGCGTTCGAACTCGATGGCGTACGCGTGCCCGGCTTTCAGGCGCAGCGGGACAGTGGAATCGGCGGCCGGCGGAATGCGCATCGGCACGCCGCTGTCGCGAATTGACTTGATGCGCATGCGCGGCGCGAGCCGCAGGCGGTGGTCGCCGTCCCGCGCCGCACGCAACGTGGCGGTGGCCGGAAGCCCGCCGCTCCATGCCAGGTCAACTTCGAGTCCGCCGCGCGCGCGCAGACCCGTCACGCTGCCGCGGTCCCAGGCCCTGGGCAGCGCGGGCAGGAATTGAAGATCGCCTGCTTCGCTCTGCAGCAACATCTCGGCAATGGCGGCCGTCGCGCCGAAGTTGCCGTCAATCTGAAAAGGCGGGTGATTGTCGAACAGGTTCGGCAGCGTCGATCTGCGTAGCAGCGCCATCAGGTTGTCGTATGCCTGCTGGCCATCGCCGAGCCGTGCCCAGAAGTTGACGATCCATGCACGGCTCCATCCGGTGTGGCCGCCCCCGTGCGCGAGCCGGCGCTCGATGGTGGCATAGGCGGCGCGAGCCATCTCCGGAGTCTGCTGTGGCGTGATCCGATCGCCCGGAAACAGCGCGAACAACTGAGACATGTGCCGGTGCCCGGGCTCCACTTCTTCGTAGTCTTCCGGCCATTCCATGATCTGACCGAACCGGCCGATACGCATTGGCAGCAGCTTTGCGCGCGCGGCCGCCACCCTCGCGCGAAATTCAGGGTCGATCCCGAGCACCTCGCTCGCCCCGATCACGCGGTCAAACAACTCATGCAGGATCTCCGTGTCCATGGCCGGGCCCATGCAGAGGACGGCTTTCTGGCCCGAGGGCAGCATGTATTCGTTCTCAGGCGACGTAGAGGGCCCGGTTACCAGATGACCCTTGCCGTCCGGTTGCAGGTAATCCAGGAAGAACTGCGCCGCCTCCTTCATCACCGGGTATGCCCGATCGGCGAGAAACCGGCGGTCAAGGGTGAAGTCGTAGTGCTCCGCGAGATGGAGCGATAGCCAGGCCGCGCCCATAGGCCAGACGCCCCATCGCGCGCCATCGATGGGCACCGCATCGCCCCACAGGTCGGTGTTGTGATGAATGACGAATCCACCCGCACCGTAATAAAACCCTGCCACCTGGCGGCCGTTTTCCCGGGCATTGTCGATGAGGTCGAAAAGGGGCGCCGTTAGCTCAGACAGGTTGCATGTTTCGGCCGGCCAGTAGTTCATCTCCGTGTTGATGTTGATGGTGTACTTACTGCCCCACGCCGGCGTCAGGCTGTCGTTCCATTTGCCCTGAAGGTTCGCGGCCATGCTTCCGGGGCGGCTGCTCGAAATGAGCAAGTATCGTCCGTACTGGAAGTAGAGCGCCAGCAGATCGTCGTCGGTGGCGGCGCCCTGCTGCACGCGCTGAAGCCGCTCGCCGGTGGGCAGCGCTCGCGCCGCGGCATCGGAAGGAAGTTTCAGCCGCACCCGCCGGAACAAGCGCCGATAATCGTCAATATGCTCGCGGCGCAACGCCTCATATTGGCGCGATGCGCCCGCCAGATCGCGCTCGCAGGCGCGCGCCAGGTCCTTCTGGCGAAAATCCGTGGCCGCGACAATCGTCAACGTCACGCTGTCGGCGCCGGTGACGTCGAGTTGTCCATGGGCGCTCTCCACTCGCCCGCCGGCAGCATCGGCCTTCACCTCTCCGCGAAAACGAACCCCGGTGTTGCGCTCGCCCGGGGCGTTCTTCGGAAGCGCCTGGCCCATGAGAATGAGCCGCCCCGGCGCCGACTCCGAGGTGGCATCCGCAATCCGGTTGATCGTCGCGTGGAAGGTGACGCTGCCGGGCCGATCGGCGCTGAGGCGCACGACGATGCACCGCCCCGGCGCGGAGGCAAACATCTCACGCAAATAGCGAACGCCACCAGCCGTATAGCGAATGGAAACGATCCCGGTGTCCAGATCCAGCTCGCGCCGGTAACTTCCGGCATCAGGTTCGCCGACGCCGAAATCGAGCCAGAGGTCGCCGAGCGGCTGGTAAACAGGCAGTTCACGCGGGATACTGATCATGGTTCGATCGGCCATTTCCTGCGCCTCGGCGGGATGCCCTTCGGCCAGCAGCCGCCGGATCTCAGGAACCGCTTTTTGCGCCGCGGGGTTGCTCCGGTCGCGCTTCTCGCCTGTCCAGATGGTGTCTTCGTTGAGCTGCAGGTGTTCTTTGTGGACATCGCCAAACACCATTGCGGCCAGACGGCCGTTGCCCACGGGCAGCGCCTCGGTCCACACATGGGCCGGCTGCCGGTACCAGAGCTTCAGAGCGTTTTCATCGGCGCCGCAGCCCATGACGCTGGCCAGCGTTACAAGCATGGCCAGTTTGAATGAAGGTCGAACTCGGAATGGCACAATGACGATTCCGAGTGTACTGCAGCCATAACTCACCGCGCAGCCGGGCGGAGAGCGAGTTGTTTCGAGAGCGTTCCGACCACCGATTCGACATCAATCTGAAATCAATTCCAGGTATACTTCCGGCTCTATGGATACTAGTCAACTGGACCGTCTCAGACAGGCGTACAAGGACGCGGTGGAGGCGTGGGTGACCGCGATCCGCGCCGAGGAAGCGCTGGCCACACCGGATCACTCGATACATGCATGGGATCTCTGGGAAAACGCCGGCTTTGCCGAAGAGGCGGCGCGCCAGAAGGCGCTGGGGGCCAAACGTCAGTATGAAGCCGGCCTCCGTGAGCTCGATTACGGAATCCGAGCCGCTGCGGTCTGAGGGCGCGACGGCGATGCAGGCTGGCTCCGGCGGGACGGCCGCTCGCATGCCGCGCCGAGCCGGTTCACTCCCCGTGCGTGTCCTTGTATTCGTCCAGCCAGGCCATCTGGATGGCCTCCAGCTTGCCTTCGGTGGACTTCATCGGGTCGTCGCCGAAATCGGCGAGCTCGGTGATCCACTTGTGCAGGTCGGTGTAGCGGATGTGCGTGGGATCGAGATCGGGGAACTTCTCGGCCAGTGACAGCGCGATGTCGCCGGTTTGGTCCCACGTGAGTCCAGGCATCAGATCTTCGTCCCTTTCAGCGCGCCGCGGACGGCGGTGTTCATCATGTTCTCGGCCAGTTTCCCGGTCGCCTGGTTCAGAGCCTCGATCTTCTGGAGAATCACGTGGTGGTCTTCGGCGTTCTGCGCCACCAGCAGCTCGTTCACGGCGCGGTCGATGGCCGCGTGCTCCTCATCGCTCAGCTCCAGCCATGCGTCGTTCAGCTTCGCCTTCTCGGTGGCGCGCAGAATGTTCTCCGCCTCCACGCGAGCTTCGCGCGTTTGCCGCTCGCGGAAATCCTCCTCGGCCTTCTCGAAGGACTCCTGAATCATCCGCCCTACCTGCTCGTCGGTGAGGCCATACGACGGCTTCACATCCACGCTTTGTTCGGCGCCGGTGCGCTGGTCGCGCGCGGTGACGTTGAGGATTCCGTTGGCGTCGATGAGGAAGCGCACCTCGATGCGCGCCATGCCCGCCGGCAGCGGGGCGATGTCCTTCAGATCGAAGCGCGCCAGACTGCGGCAATCGCGGGCCATCTCGCGCTCGCCCTGGAGCACGTGGATGAGGACGTTCTTCTGGCCATCCACCGCGGTGGTGAAGGACTCGGTCGCGCTGGCGGGAATGGTGGAGTTGCGATGAATCAGCCGGGAGACCACTCCGCCCATTACCTCGATACCCAGCGACAGCGGCGTGACATCGAGCAGCAGCTTGTCTTCCACTTCGCCGGAGAGAATTCCCGCCTGCACGGCCGCGCCCAGCGCGACTACTTCATCCGGGTTCAGCTCGGTGTGGGGGCGGGTCAGGAACAGGCGCTCGACGGCATTGCGCACCAGCGGAATCCGCGTCGAGCCGCCCACCATGACGACTTCATCGATCTGCTCAACGCTCACCCCGGCGTCGCGAATGCAATCGCGGCAGGGGCCGAGCGTGCGATCGACGATGGGGGCGATGAGGCGGTCATACATTTCGCGATCGAGCTTGCGATTGTATTGCCGCCCGCGATACTCGAGCTCGATGGCGGCTTCGGGCACGAACGACAGCGACTCCTTGGCGTGGATCACGGCGCGGCGGAGACGCTGGACCAGCTCGTGATCGGCTGCCGGATCGATGCTCCACTCGCTGGCCACGTCCTCGAGCGCGATGCGCAACAGCAGATTGTCGATGTCGTCGCCGCCGAGATGCGTGTCGCCGTTGGTGGCGAGCACTTCGAAAATGCCGTCGTGAAGCCGCAGGATGGAAATGTCGAACGTGCCGCCGCCAAGGTCGTAGACGGCGACGATGCCGTTATTCCGCTTATCCAGCCCATAGGCCAGCGATGCGGCCGTCGGCTCATTCACAAGACGCAGAACTTCCAGCCCGGCGATGCGGCCGGCATCGCGCGTGGCCTGGCGCTGGGCGTCGTTGAAATAGGCGGGAACGGTGATGACGGCCTTTGAAACAGGTTCACCCAGAAATGTTTCGGCGTTCTTTTTCAACTGGCGCAGCACGGCCGCGGAGATCTCGGGCGGCGTGTACGTCTTTTCGCCAAGCTGAAGGTGGATCACCGACTCGCTGCCCGGCCCGATGCGGAATGGAAACAGCTTCAACTCTTCCTGTACGTCGCCGACGCCGCGGCCCATAAGGCGCTTCACCGAATACACGGTGCGCCGGGGCTCGGTGATCAGCAGGTCGCGCGCCGCATTCCCCACGACAACGCCGCCGGCGGCGGTGAGCGATACGACGCTGGGCACCAGCTTGTCGCCGTCTTCGCCGGGGATGATCTTCGGCCCGGTAAAGTCCATGAACGCGACAAGGCTGTTGGTGGTGCCAAGATCGATGCCGACCACGCGGTCGCGCTTGGCGAAGTCGATTTGAAAAGTGCTCATGACGGTTACGCCGCCGGGACCAGCAGCGCGTCCACCTCACTTAGGAGATTCTGAATGTACTTGCGCCGGTTCAGCAGCGCGCGAATGGCGGCCAGCGACTCCCGATCGTGCCGGGCATCCCACGCGATGAACAGTCCCTCCAGCTCCGCGTCCACGGCGTCGAGCATTCCACCAAAGTTGGTCCGCGCCTGCTGAAGCTGGGGCCGGGCGGACTCGTCGCCGCCGCGCACCTCCTCCAGCGCCATGTTCAGTTCGAAGACCTCCTCCAGCAGCTCGGGGGGGACGTTGTTCGAGCGCTGCTCACCGATGTCGAATCCGTGCTGCTTCAGGACATACTCGGCGCGCGCCACCGGATTGCGCAGCGTCCGCCACGCGTCGTTCAGAACCGAAGACGCCTCCAGCGAGTACTGCCGCTCACGGTCCGATTTGCGCCCGAACCGGTCGGGGTGCAAGGCTCGGCTTAACTCATAGAAACGCTGTTGGAGGCCGGTGGTGGAGAGCGCCAACTGCAGGGGCATGCCGAACAGCTCGTAATAATCGGAAGGCGGCGGCTGAAGAGACTGGCAATGAGGACAAAACAGGGCCGCGCCACCTTGCTTTGACTGAGTGACCGGCTCAGTGGCGCGACCGCAATTCCAGCAGTTCCTCACGCGGAGAAGGAGGTCCCGCAGCCGCAACTCTTCGTTGCGTGCGGGTTATTAAATACGAATCCGGACTGCATTAAGGAGTCCTGCCAGTCCAGCGTCATCCCGTCCAGAAAGACCATGCTTTTGGGATCGACGAACACCTTCACATCGTCAAACTCGAAGACCTTGTCGGTGGGCCGCGGTCTGCCCTCGAACCGGAACAAATAGCTCAGACCGGAACAACCACCGCCCAGCACACCCAGCCGCAAGCCGCCCGCGCCGACAACGCCTTCGCGCTCGAAGGCCGCGCGAATTCTGGTAATTGCCTTCTCGGTGACATGAACGACGGGTTCGCGTTTGTCCTGAGAAGGAGCATCGAAAACGGTCAGCGTCGCTGTACTGGTCATCGCCATCGTGCCTGTTCGGACCAATTCGGTCCCATATCTATTGTAGCTCCAACCGCTCCCTCCGGGCGTGGGTTTCGGGACTTGCCTTAAGCCCGTGCTTCGGCGGCCACTTCGGTTCCGCTCGCCGCCTTCTTCCGGTAATCGGCGATGGCCGCCTTGATGGCGTCCTCGGCCAGCACCGAGCAGTGAATCTTCACCGGCGGCAGGCTCAGCTCGTTGACGATGTCGGTGTTTTTGATTGCAAGCGCCTCGTCCACCGTCTTGCCGTGGAGCCACTGGGTGGCCAGCGAGGAGCTGGCGATGGCGCTACCGCAGCCGAAGGTCTTGAACTTCGCATCCTCAATGACACCCGTCTCCGGGTTCACCTTCACCTGCAGTTTCATGACGTCACCGCACTCCGGCGCGCCCACCATTCCGGTGCCAACGTTGGGATCGTTCTTATCGAGCGAGCCCACGTTGCGCGGGTTGTTGTAATGATCGAGAACCTTGTCTGAGTAAGCCATTGCGTTCCTCCAGAAATCGAGTCTCAGTGGGCCGCCCACTGGACTTTCGCGAGATCGATGCCTTCCTTCGCCATCTCGTAGAGCGGAGAAAGCTCCCGCAGCTTCCGCACCACGTCCACCACTTTGTCGCCGACGTAATCCACTTCCTCTTCCGTGTTGAAACGCCCGAGGCCGAAACGAATCGAGGAGTGAGCAAGATCGTCTCCGGCGCCCAGGGCCTTCAGAACATAACTGGGCTCCAGCGTTGCGGAGGTGCAGGCCGAGCCGCTGGAAACCGCCACATCGTTGATGCCCATCAGCAACGACTCGCCTTCCACGTAGGCGAAGCTGATGTTCAGGTTATGCGGCAGGCGATGTTCCATGGAGCCATTGATGTAGACCGCATCCAGCTCGGCCATGAGCTTGTTCATGAGCTTGTCGCGCAGCCCGCGCAGGCGAACCGACTCCTCCGGCATGTCCTTGCGGCACAGCTCACACGCCTCGCCAAGTCCCACGATGCCGGGGACGTTGAGCGTGCCCGACCGCATGCCGCGCTCGTGGCCGCCGCCATCGATCTGCGCGGTCAGCTGCACCCGGGGCGACTTGCGGCGCACGTACAACGCGCCGACACCCTTAGGGCCATAGATCTTGTGCCCGGAGAGGGACATGAGATGAATGCCGTCGCGATTCACGTCGACCGGAATCTTGCCGACCGCCTGGACGCCGTCGGTGTGGAAGAGGATGCCCTTCTCCTTCGCGAGCTTTCCGATTTCCGCGACGGGCTGCAGCACGCCGATTTCGTTGTTGGCGTACATAAGGGTGATCAGGATGGTCTTATCCGTGATTGCCTCGCGGAGCATGTTGAGGTCAATCAGGCCGTCCTGGCCGACCGGGAGATAGGTGACGCGGCAGCCGTTTTTCTCAAGGTGCTTACACGTATCAAGTGTTGCTTTATGTTCCGTTGCTGCGGTGATGATATGGTTACCTTTTTCTCCATACATCTCCGCCACGCCCTTAATGGCGAGGTTGTTCGATTCGGTGGCCCCGCTGGTGAAGACAATCTCCTTGGCGGTTGCGCCGATAAGGTCGGCGATCTGCTTGCGGGCTTTCTCCACGGCCTCCTCAGCCTGCCAGCCGAAGCTGTGATTGCGGCTGGCGGCGTTGCCGAAGATATCGGTAAAGTACGGCCGCATCGCTTCAAACACGCGCGGATCGACCGGCGTGGTGGCGTGGTTGTCCATGTAGATAGGCAGCTTCATAAACTCCTCAGGGCGCCGACCGGTTCAAGACCATAAAGGCGGGCGGTAGAGCGGGCGTGCGCTTCGGGCTCGGCGAGGCCCTCCTCGCTGGATATATCTGAGATGGTGATATTGCTCAAAAGTCGCAACACACCTTCGTGAACTTTGCGCAGGGGCTCGCGCACG
>Ga0335078_10009567_pt1 | contig 14358 bp, 11 predicted proteins | sample Lox_Sample_32_FD_206711 | JGI IMG/M metagenome (GOLD analysis project Ga0335078, IMG submission 206711) | Soil microbial communities from Loxahatchee National Wildlife Refuge, Florida, United States - Lox_Sample_3.2 | ecosystem: Environmental > Terrestrial > Soil > Wetlands | place: USA...
ATAAACCGTTCGCCCATCGCCTCGCGCAATGCTTCCAAGGCCATGAATCCCAGATCGCCGGTCAAAAAGACGAATTCCGGGCGGGCGGAAAATTCTAGGAGGGTCCGGGAGAATTCTTGGCGCATTCCGTGGTCAGCTCAAGGATCGCCCGCCGATACTGTTCTTCCCGGAGGGGCAGGTAATGCCACTCGAAACGATCCTCCATAAATGATACTCCATGCCCTTTGGTTGTCTTGGCGACGACCGCCAGAGGTTTCGTGACGCGCCGTTGGAGGGCATCCGCCAGGGCCGCGCAATCATGACCATCCACTTCCTCGGTGTCGAGGCCAAAGCTGCGTAATTTGCCGGCGAGTGGCGCTAGATCGGCAATCTCACGGGTCGGCCCCATTCCCTGCAATCCGTTGAGGTCGACGATCAGCGTCAGGTTGTCGAGCCGGTGGTGCATGAGAAAGATGATCGCCTCCCAATTCGAACCTTCGTTCCATTCTCCGTCCGACATTAGACAGAACACGCGGCCCGCTTCCTGTTTGAGCTTCCGGGCGAGCGCGAGTCCGGAAGCCAGACTGAGACCATGCCCGAGGCTTCCCGTCGCAAATGGTATCTCCGGAATTCCGCGCAAGGGCGGATGGCCGCTCAGCCGGGTACCGTCCTTGTGAAAGGTTGTCAAATCCTCATCCCGGAGAGCGCCGGCAGACCACAAGGTGACGTACAAGGCGCCCGCCGCATGGCCCTTGGACAGCACAAACGCATCTTCCTCGCGGAGAACGTCGTGGTAAAGCGTCAAGAGAATGTCGAGACTCGACAGGTTCCCCCCGATGTGGCCCACGCCACTTTCATAGTGCATTCGCAGAAGACGTAGCCTGGCCCGAAGACGCAGTTCAGACGTCATACCCAGCCTCGAATATTCGATTATAGTAAAGCCACAAGAAGCGGAAACAACGCGCATGCCGAACCCGCCCGCATAGTAGGCTCGCCGAAGTATGTTCTCCCGAGAGGCCGCGGGGGTACCGGTTATAATGCACCAATGGTGAGGCATCGTCCCCGGGCGAGGAGTAAGCCGCGTGTACGGCCCGCGCCACGTGTGCTTCGGAAACGCGCCTTAGCCGCGTCGGCTGCGGCGCTTGTTCTGCTTCTGTGCATCTATCGCATTCTGACCTTTGTCCCGCGGGCGCTCGACTCTCCAAGGACCTTGCGGCCCATCCTGTACGCCATCTTCAGCATTTTTGTAAGACACTACGGGAATCCGGAATTGGCGCAACAGGCATGGGAGAAATACTGTCTGGCAGCCCTGTTTGTTCCCGTGATCTTAGCCCTGCTGAACTATATGTCCAGCCGCTCGGCCATTCGGTTGCCGGAGCCGGTGCGCAGGGTTGCCGGTTCTCGCGTGCTGCTATTCGCAAGTGTCGCGCTGTGCCTGACTATCTGCCGTTTCCCTTTTTTTCTTACCGGCGAGATCAATCCCGATGAAACTCTGTTTCTTGTCGCGGCGCACAAGCTGTTCCGCGACCCGATATTCTTCCGCGCCGTCGATTGCGGCACCAGTGGACCGCTCAACATTTTCCCTTTAATGCTCCCGGCGCTCGTGGGGATCTCACCGGACTACGCCTCGGCACGCCTGACGACTCTGGCAATCATCCTGATCAGCATATATGTCGTCTATCGCGCACTCGCGCTGCTGGCCGATGACGCCACGGCACGAATCGCGATTCTTCCGGCGGCAGGCGTCTTCGCTGCGGTGAAGATTCGCGATTTTTTGCACTACAGTTCCGAGGATGTCTCCATCCTACTGCTGGCCGTGGCTCTGTATCTTTGTGTGAGGATTTTTCGCCGCCCGGAATCACACACCTGGAACCTGGCAGGTCTGGGGTTGCTGACCGGCGCCGCATTCCTGGCGAAGATGCAAACGGTTCCGATCGTCGGCTGCGTTGCACTGTTGGCGGCCGCATACGTGCATGCCAGGGGCGAGGCGCGCCATCTCTGGAGACCGGCGTTTCTGGTTGCCGGCGGAAGCGCTCTGCTGCCCCTGCTGAACGCGGCTATATGCGTAGCGGCGGGGGTTTGGCATATCTTCTGGATGGAGTACCTGGTCGCGAATTACACGTACGTGCAAGCACGCGGACCTCTGACTTCAGAGCTGACAAGTTTTGTCAACTTCGTCAACCATCCCCGCATCCAGGAGATTCGCCTTCAAATCGTCACTCTGCTAGCGGTTCTGGTGGCTTATGCTTGGCAAAGGACACGGCGGAGTGTGATTTCCGGCCAGGCTCTCTTTCTCCAGACAGCTACTATAGGTGGAATTGCGGCGGTCGCCGCCGATCTGGCGCTGTCGCACGCCGGCGCCGCCTTACTAGGTTATGCCGGCCTATTCTCGATGGTGGTTCTGCCAGGTTCCTTTTTTCTGTTATGCCGCGAGCGCGATACCCACGCGGCGCCGGCAAAGTGGTTCGGTTTCCTGGCGGCCACGCTTCTGGCGATGGCGGCCTGGTCCATCTACGTCCCGCACAATCCCTACCGCCATTACCTCCTGCTGCTTCTACTCCCCCTCGCCATTGCCATGGCGTGGCCGGTTGTAGCTGACTTCCAGGAGGCCGAGCCTGTGAGTGGCGGCAAGCAGGAACCGCCGTCCGGGCGCAACTTTCATTCCTCCGTGCCTTTCGTGTTGGTCTTTGCCGCCCTGACCTTGACGGGCCAGGTGTTCGTGGTGGGATCGCCCGATCTTTTGGGCTTCGCACAAGTGCCTCAGACCGTTCGAGTTCCGGAGAGCGCCGTAATAGCCTCTCTAACGCCGCAAGGTGAAGAGATCGCCGTATGGGGATGGAATGCCCGGCTTTACCTGGGTGCGGGACGGACAACGACAACGCGGGATATCGATGTCGCCAATTTGTTCTACAGCAGTCCGGCGGTCCAGGCGTTTTACCGGGAGGATTATCTGAGCAGCTTACGGCGCCACTTGCCGGCGCTATTCATCGATGCGATCGACACTTCCCCTGGCGGGTTTGCGAACCAGAAGGTCTTCGGCTTTCAGGTGCTCCCGGCGCTCGATTCCTTTGTCCAGAGCCATTACGTCCCTGTCCTGGATGCCTACCGCGAGCGATTCTATATCCGCGACGATCTGGCCCGGAGCGTCGCTGGAATCGGACCGCCGAGGAAGTGCGCCGCGCGGGCCATTCGTTGTTTTGAAGCCGGAGCGAAGTCATGGGCTCCCACGGATCTTCCGCCGATTCAGATGCCGGAGCATGCGCTTCTGGAAACTGAGTTTACCCCGGAGGCCCCCCAGACTCCTTACGCAACTGTCTTCAGTAATTCCGCCAGCACCACGGCAACGCAGGGCTTTGAGTTCCAGCATGCCGGAAACGATCGCTACCGTTTAGCGATCGGCTGCGGCTCGCAATTTGCATTCTCACAAGAGTTGACGCTGCCGCAGAGAACGCCCGCGTCACTGGCCCTCGAATTCAGCGGGCGCACGGTGACCATCTCCCTCAATGGAGTCAAACGCGACGAGATGCAACTCCCGGCACGCATGGCAGACTCTGCCGGTCCCATCACCGTAGGTTCGTGGGTAGGGCGCCGACGTCCGTTCCTGGGGAATATTCAGTTCTTTCAGATTCGTGATCTGGGACGCAAGCGCTGAGGTTCAGCCCCGCGGCCATGCTATTCTTTTCCACGAAATGGACCTGAACGAACTCCGCGATATCGCCAAGGCCGGCGGCGGGCTGCCGCCTCCGGAGCCTGTGGAGCCCGCGGATCTCCGGCGGTACTGGGAATTCATGCAGAAGTTCCAGGCAGAGCATCCCAGGCCGGAGGGGGGCACAATCGGATGGGACGTCCGCCTCATTGAAGCCGAGTTTCCCGGCATGGACTGGGTGCCGGTCTGGCTGCGTGCTGCTTGCCTGCAAGTTCTTCGGCATGAGGGCGTCGTTGAGGAATGGGAGACTGCCGAGGAGTTGGATGCAGCGGTCTTCAAAGTGGCGGCGGCGTTCCCGTTCGAGGGCCACACGATCGATACGGAGGCCTTCCGGGAACAGGTTCGCCACGAAAAGGACGCACATTGAAACTAGTCATCGAGCAGGCCGGCAAGCGATACGGCGGCAAGGTGTGGGCGCTGCGCGATTTCAGCCTCGAGCTGGGGCCGGGAGTGCTGGGTCTGCTGGGACCCAACGGCGCGGGCAAGACCACGCTGATGAACATCATCGCCACCATCACGCGGGCGACCGAAGGCCGCATCACCTGGAACGGTGTGGATCTGGCGCGCGAGCCTGATGCCGTGCGTGCCGTGCTGGGCTATCTGCCGCAGGATTTCGGCGTGTACCCCAACCTGAACGCGGTCGAGTTTCTGGAATACCTGGCCGCCGTGAAAGGTCTGGACGCGGCGGGCGCCCGCCGCCGCATCGACGAACTGCTGGTGTTGGTGAACCTGGCCGACGTGCGCAAACGGCCGCTGGGCGGATATTCGGGCGGCATGCGCCAGCGCATCGGTATCGCGCAGGCGCTGCTGAACGATCCGCAATTGTTGATTGTGGATGAGCCGACCGCCGGCTTGGACCCGGAGGAGCGCGTGCGCTTCCGCAACCTGCTTTCGGACCTGGCGGGCGACCGCATCGTGATCCTGTCGACGCACATCGTGTCCGACGTGGAAGCCACGGCGACGGAAATCGCCTTGATCTCCGGCGGCGCGCTGGTGACGCACACGGCGCCGGAAGAACTGCTGCGCCAGGCCGAGGGCCAGGTCTGGGAATGGGTGATTCCCAGCGCCGAGCTGAACGCGGCCCGCCAGCGCTATCTGATCAGCAGCACGGTGCGCCGCGGCGACGGTGTGCATGTGCGGCTGCTGGCGGAGTCGCCGCCCCAAGGCGCCGTGCCGATGGCGGCCACGTTGGAGGACGCCTATCTGCACTGCCTCTCGGCGCGCCGCGCCAGCCGGGCCGAGGCGCCCGGGCGATGATCCGGGCGCTCTATCAACTCGCGCGCGCGGACTTCCTGGAGCGCGTGCGGCGTTACAGCTTCCTGCTCACGCTGGCCTTCGCCGCGGGTTTGGTCTACGCCACATTTACCGGCGGCATCTCGCTGCAGCTCGGCGAATACCGGGGCGTCTACAACTCGGTCTGGGTGGGCAGCATGATGGCGCTGGTTTCGTCGACGTTCGTCAGCCTGGCTGGCTTCTACATCGTCAAGAACCCGATCCGGCGCGATGTGCAGACGCGCGTGGGACAGATTCTGGCGGCCACGCCGATGAGCCGGAGCCTCTACACCATCGGCAAGGCGCTCAGCAATTTCGCGGTGCTGGCCGCGATGGTCGCCGTGCTCGCCGCGGGGGCCGTGGTTCTGCAATTGACGCGCGGCGAGCGTGGCGGCCTGGAACCGGGAAAGCTGCTGGCGCCGTTCGTGTGGGTGGCGCTGCCGGCCATGGCCATGACGGCCGCGCTGGCGATGTTGTTCGAAACGCTGCCCGTGTTGCGTGGGGGCGTGGGCAATGTGCTTTACCTCTTTGGCTGGGCGACCTACCTGGGAGCGAGCGGAGTGGCCAACGCGCGCGACTACGTGGGACTTGGTTTCTTCATGCACTACATGACCGGCGCGCTGAAACGGATCGATCCGGCTGCGAGCAACCAGTTCACATTGCAGGCCGGACCCACCGCGCACGCCACCAAAACATTTCTGTGGAACGGCGTGGATTGGACTCCCCAGGTGATTTTGGGGCAGTTGCAGTGGGCGGCTCTGGCCGTCGGCATCGCGTGGCTGTCCGCCGTGTTCTTCCACCGCTTCGATCCGGCACGCGAGGGCCGGCGGCAGAAGCAGGAGAAGCCCGAGGCGGCGGATCAGGTTGCGCCGCCGCCCGGCATGGTGGCTGTGCAATTGACACCGCTTAAGCGCGCGGTGGGTGGCGGCTCATTCACACGCCTGGTGACGTCCGAGTTGCGCCTGATGCTGAAGGGTCACGGCTGGTGGTGGTACGTGGCTGCGGCGGGCCTGTTCGTGGCCAGCCTCGCCGTGCCCAACGTTCAGGCGCGCCAGGCAATCGCCGCCATTGCCTGGTTGTGGCCGGTGCTGATCTGGTCCCAGATGGGTGCGCGGGAGGCGCACTATGGTACCGGGCCGCTGATCTTTTCGTGCGCACGCGCGCTCGGGCGGCAACTGCCGGCGGTCTGGGCGGCCGGGGTTACGGTGGCGGTCGCTACGGGCGGGGGACTGGGCCTGCATTTGCTGATTGCAGGCGATTGGCCGGGACTGGCGGCGTGGCTGGCTGGTGCGCTGTTTGTGCCTTCCCTGGCGCTGGCGCTGGGCGTGTGGAGCGGATCGCGCAAGCTGTTCGAAGCCCTGTACACGATGTGGTGGTATGTCGGCCCGATGAATCACACGCCCGGCGTGGATTTCGTCAGCTCGGCGCCCGCGTTCTATCTGCTCGCCGCGCTGTGCCTGGTGACCGCCGCGTATTTCGGAAGGCGCCGCCAGTTGGGTTATGCCTGAAGTCAGGCGGCGGCCACGGCGGCTTCCACCTTGGGGCGCGTGCGCGCGGCCAGCCATAGCCACGGCAGCGAAACACATTGGAGCGCCACCAGCGGAACCAGTACCCGCGGATCGCGCACGCCGCCGAACCACTCGCCGGTGGCCAGCACGACGATCGCCGTGGCGGTAAGCCGGCCGGCTTCCGCGATCAGGAATTCGCGCCGGTTCTCGAGCACGCCGCCCAGTGTCACCAGGGTGAGCATGATGAACAGGAAATACGCCACGTTCCACACCGCCGCCTGCTTCGGCAGCAGCGCCAGAAAGTGGCTGTTGGCGGCGATCAGCGCGGCAAACTGCACCAGGCCGTAAGCGCTCAGCAGCGCGCTGCGCGGCGGATCGTACTTCATGAAGTCCGTGCGGGGATCGTAGGCGGGCTTGGGAAAGCGCGCCGCCACATCCGCCGGAAGCCAGCCGGGGGAAGCAATCCAGACCTTGATTTTGTCGAGCCACCGACGCGCGCGCCAGGAATTCCGGGCCATGGCCACGTAGTAATGCAGGTTAGCCCACACCGGGTTCCAGCTTTTCAGTTGTCCGCGGATGCCGTAGATGCAGGGCTCTTCGTCGAGCTCTTCCTGGAACGTGCCGAAGAGGCGATCCCAGATGAGAAACACGCCCACGTAGTTCTTGTCCAGGTAGATATCGTTCTGCGCGTGGTGCACGCGGTGATTCGACGGCGTCTGGATCCAGCGGTCGAGGAAACCCAACCGCCCGATCATCTGCGTGTGCGGCCAGAACTGATAGAAAAGCTGGGCGACGCCTACCAGCAGAAAGACCGCCATGGGCACGCCGGACAATGCCAGGGGCAGGTAGAAAATCCAACCCAGGAAAGAGCCGGTGCCGGGCTGCCGCAAGGCGGTCGTAAGATTGAACTCCTCGCTCTGGTGATGCACCACGTGCGCGGCCCAGAAGATGCCGACCGTGTGTCCGCAGCGATGGTGCCAGTAGTAGCAGAGGTCGTAGAGGACGAAGGCGAAGACCCAGGTCCCCCAATACCCGGCCGTCAGGTGAACGAGCGCCCAGTGCCGCAGCACCCACTGGTACAGGAAAAGGCCCAGGAAGCCGAAGAACACGCGCATGCCAGTCGAGACCACGCCGCAGCTCAGGCTGTTGATGGCGTCGGCCAGGTGATAATAGCGCGTGCGCTTCACGCGGTCCACGGCGAATTCCAAGCCGATGAGCGCGAAGAAGACGGGGATGGCCAGCGCCACGGCCTTCGAATAGGTGACGTTCATACGCTTGCCCGGAGTGCGTTGCTACGATCTTAGCGCATCCGGAAGGCGGGCGGACGCGCCACGGTACCGGCCGTTACGTTTTGCTATCATATACGTCACAGAAGTATAATTTGAGCAAGTATGTTCAATCGTGACCTGAGCAAAGGCAGCGCGGAACTCCTGGTGCTCACTTTGTTGGAAGCCCGGCCGCGCCACGGATACGACCTCGGCAAGCTGATCGAGCAGCGCACCAAGGGCCGGATCCGCTTCCGGATCGGCTCGCTGTACCCGATTCTGTTCCGCCTGGAAGACCGGGGTCTCATCGCCGGGCGCTGGCTCGAAAAGGCCGGGGAGCGCCGCCGCCGCTGTTACCGGCTGACTCCCGAGGGCCGCAAGTTCCTCAAGGCGCAGCGCTGTGCCTGGGACGAATTCGTGGCCACCATCAATCAGATTGTGCGGCCCAGCCATGTTTGATTGGTCCGAGTACGTTCGCGTCAACCTGCGCCTGCGCGGTTTCCGCCCGGAGCGCGAGGCAGAAATTGTCGAAGAAGTAGCCCGCCAACTGGAAGACGCCTATCACGAAGCCATCCGACTGGGCGCGGACGAAGCCGAGGCCCGCGAAAGGGCGCGGCGGCACGTCGCAGACTGGGCGGCGCTGGCCAACGAATTACAGCAAGCTCACCAGGGGAAGGAATCGGCCATGGCAACCCTGCAGCAGAAGGCTGACGACCGCGCGATTCGCGTGCAGGGCAGGTCCGCACTCCTGGCCGGCTGGAGCCGCGATGTGCTTTATGGGCTACGTGTGCTGGCGAAAAATCCGGGCTTCACCGCGGTGGCGATACTGACGCTGGCGCTGGGCATCGGCGCCAATACGACCATCTTTAGCGTGATCAACAGCACCCTGCTGCGGCCGCTGCCGTTCCCCGCGAGCGGCCGCTTGGTGCTGGTATGGGAGACCTTCCGCAAAGGCCCCGACAACCGGAACATCGTTTCCGCGCCGAATTTCTGGGATTTCCGGCGGCAAAGCTGGTCGTTCGAAGACATGGCGATTTTCGATTCCGCCGGCCGGGGTTACAGTCTCGGCGCGCGCAACGCCGAACAAGCCGAGCAGGTGTCGGGGCTGCGCGTAAGCGCCGGCTTCTTTAGCGTGTTGGGCGTGAAGCCGCTGTTGGGACGCACGTTTCGTCCGGAGGAAGAAACGCTGGGCCGGGATCATGAAGTGGTGCTCAGCTATGGCCTATGGAAGCGGCGCTACGGCGGCGACGTGTCGATCGTCGGCCGCGCGATTCGCATCGATGGCGCGGATTTCACGGTGGCCGGCGTGATGCCGCGCGACTTCGTCTGGCAGTTTTGGAGCGGGCCACGCCAGCTTTTCGTGCCGGTGGGCTACACCAAGACCGATTTCGGCCGCGACGACAACAGCTTCGTCGCGATCGCGCGCTTGAAGCCGGGTGTGAGCATAGCGCAGGCGAGCCAGGAGATGGCGGCCATCGGGACCCGCATCGCAAAACAGTACCCGGTAGACGATGCCGGCATGGGCGCGACCGTCTCGCCACTGGCGGATTTTGGCGTCAGCAGGATGCGCTCCACCATGTGGACGCTGCTCGCCGCCGTGGCGTTCGTGCTGCTCATCGCCTGCGTCAATGTGGCGAATCTGCTGCTGGCGCGCGGAGCCGCGCGGCAAAAGGAGTTCGCCATCCGGCTGGCGCTGGGAGCGGCTGGTGCGCGCCTCGCGCGGCAGTTGTTTACTGAGAGTTTTCTGCTGGCGCTGGCGGGCTGCGCGGCGGGTCTGGTGCTGGCGGCGGCCAGCATTCGTCTGCTGGTCTCGGTCTTCTCGCTCGATGCACTGCAACTGAATCTGCGCAATGTGGATACGATCGCGATGGATGGCCGCGTGTTCGCGTTCGCGTTGGTGGTGGCCTGCTTCACCGGCGTTTTGTTCGGGATCGCGCCCGCGCTCAACGCGCTGCGCACCAATGTGAGTGCGCCTTTGAAGGAAGGCGGGCGGACGGGAAGCACGGGTGGACGGAACCGGCTGCGGCACGTGCTGGTGGCGTCTGAAGTGGCGCTGGCGCTGGTAGTGCTCGCGGGCGCCGGCCTGATGATCAAGAGCATGTCGCGCCTGCTGGGCGTCGATCCCGGGTTCAATCCAAAGAACGTGCTGACCATGTACGTATCGGTCCCGCAGGAAGAGATCTATGTCGGTCCGCCGGGCTTACCGCGTTTCTGCCAGGATGTGCAGGAAGCCGTGGGCGCGGTGCCCGGCGTACTATCCGTTGGCGCGGTTGCGCATCTGCCCTTTGAAGGAAACGCCGGCCGTGGATTCCAGATCGAGGGCCGGCCGCCGGCCGCTCCCGCCGATATGCCCGGCGCCAATTACAGCGTCGCGTGTCCCGGCTATTTCCGCGCCATGGGCATTCCGATCGTGAACGGGCGCGAGTTCACGGCACGGGATACTGTGGGATCACAGAGCGTAATCGTCATTAACCAGACGATGGCCCGCACTTTCTGGCCGAAGGAAAACGCGGTGGGCAAGGCGATCCGGTTGGGTGGCTCCAACGGCCCGCGGCTGGTCGTTGTCGGAGTCGCCGGCGATGTGCATCAGGCGGGCCTGGACGTGCCCGTGTACAACCAATTCTTCCGGCCATACACCCAGGCCGGATGGCCCATCATGAACATTGTGGTGCGTACCGCGAGCGCGCCCGCCCCTTTCACCAGGTCCATCGAGAAAGCCCTGGCCGGTGTGCTGCCGGATCAGCCGGTAACGGGCGTCGAAACAATGGAAAGCATCGTGCGCAACTCAACCGGATCGCGGCGATTGCCCATGATCCTGCTCAGCGTCTTCTCGGCTCTGGCGCTGGCGCTGGCGGCGATAGGGATCGTGGGCGTGGTGAGCCATTCGGTGGCGCAGCGCACGCACGAAATCGGCATTCGGATGGCGCTGGGCGCGGGCACGGCGGATGTGCTCGGGCTGATGGTGCGCCACCACATGATCTGGGTGATGGCCGGATTGGCGGCCGGCATCGCGGGCTCGGCCGCCCTCACGCGCTTGCTGGGCGGCCTGCTCTACGATGTGCGTCCGCTCGATCCCGTGGTGCTCGGCGGCGTGTCCCTCCTGTTGGCCCTGGTCGGGCTGCTGGCCAGCTACCTGCCGGCGCGGCACGCGGCCCGCATCGATCCCATGTCGGCGCTGCGGTGCGAGTGAGGGTTGCTTTCGGCGCCAGACCGACCTTGCCGCTTCCTGACGGTTTGCCGTGACACCGTTCGGGCCAATGTGCGAGTCACCGACCATCCTTCCGGGGCGGTCTATGAACGGACGCAAGGCCGTTTGATTTCCTCAGATGCCTGCCAGCGCCACAACTAATCTCTACGCTCCTTAACGAGAAGTGACATCAGGTAATCCAAGGCGATCTTCTCATTGCGGACAATCTGCCAGCTCGCAAATGCCTCGGTGACGGTAGCTATATGATCTTGCACCTCCGTCTTGGCCCATTTTGTGGCATAGCTGTAGTCGGCTGCGTGGCGGAACTGCTGCATATTGACAAACGCTGCCGCGACAGTTCTTAGATGACCAACCATGGCGGGGTCTGAATTGCGGAAATCCTTGCCAGCGATTCTCTTGGAGGCGTCTTTCATCGCGGTATGCTCAAAGCCGCGTGCCATCTGCGCTCGCTGTCGAGGCTTGTTCCAATGCGAGATAGCGTCAGAAACGAGGAGATGAAAGAGTGCGTAATAGGCGGTTGAAACGGCCCGGCGAAGACTGGCCTGTCGTGGTCGCTTCGGTTCACGATTAGCGAGATGGTTAGCCTGTTCGAGCAGATCTTGGACCAAGCCCATGACGTTTATTCGTAAACTTCATCCTTCAATTCGGCTTGCTCAGCTTGACTACGGAAATTGTAGTAAGGGAAAAGGTCCCAATCGCCCGGCAGATCAACATGCTTGTTGATGGTAGCAATGAAGGCATTCTTTGTTTTGCGAAGATTGGCGGGTTCGCTGGCTTTGTCGGTGAGCGTCACCCAAAAGAAAATCGCCGGATCACCACTCCAATCGTTCTCGAATGTGTAGCGCCATTTAACCACGCCCGGAATGGGCACGTGAGCAAGCCCGTTGAACTTCTTCACGACCTCTGTTGCTTGCGCGATTCCCCTGGCCAGTCGAGGCATTTGCGATTCGACCCTCAGGATGCCACTTGACACCCACAGGAATTGCGTGCGGAGGTCGCAGCTACAAAATCATCTCCACAAATGAAAACGCGCAAAGCGGAGCGCCCCACTGCTCGTTGTACCCGCCGCGCCGGCCCTCGGAACCTAACGCATGGTTGCTCATCTCCTATGCGTTGCGCGGGTCGGAGGACGTCTACTCGAACGAGGCTTACGTTTCGGACGATACGGCCCGGAGTGGCCCCACCGGGAACTGGTCGCACTTTCATCCGGCCGTAGAACACCCGACCTGCCGACTCGGGCCGCTCAACCGAACGGCATCGGGCCTATGGCACTAAGTGCTGATAACTGACGAATACCAGGCGGAGTCCGTCCGGCGACCACGGCGGGGCATCCAGTGACCCACGCCCCCCCACGAGTTTCGCCAGCAACTTGGTTGTGTTGTCCGCAAGCGACGCGACCTGGAGCACCGTGTCACGATCCTCCGTGCCGGTGAACGACAGAGACGCGACCTGTTTGCCATCCGGCGAGTGATACGACAAATCGGCGGGCGCGGGCGGCGGCGCCGTCCCGCCGGTGATGATTTCCGGAGTGCCGCCAGCAAGTGGAATCTGCTCGCGGCGCCCGTCGCGCTCGAAGATCAGCGCTTTCCCATCGGCGGTCCAGGTGGCGGAGGTGATGCGGCCCGGGGTCACGTAGACGACGCGGCGGTCGCCGGAGAGCGGCACAGTTTCGAGCGTGCTATATAAGACAGGCGATCCGGACGGCGCGGCTGTGCTCAGCTCGACGTTCGAGAAGACGGCTGTTTCCACCGCATCCTTATTGTGGGAGCACACGCCGAGTCCTACATAGAACGGATCGTGCAAAGGAACCTTCATGGAGCCGCCGGCAAACTGGAGATCCTGACCCTTGCCGGCCACCCAAAAGTAGAAATAATCGCCGCGCTTGGCGATGCGGACGCGGACCGGCCCCGACACGGCGGACTGGATCTCAGCCGTGTTGGCGCTCTTCTCGTCGCGGGCCTGCAACGAGGTCAGGCCGTTGCCGTGGCGGGCCACATCGGCGTACGGAGAATCCGCGTCGAGGCTTTGCCGGACCATCAGCACGGCTTTGCGGTGTTCCTCGCCGCCGGAGCCGATGAAAGAAATGTCCGCCGCCAGGGTTACGTCTCCCGATACTTTCTTCCAGACGAATTGGAAGGCATCGGAAGCGAACCACATGTTCTCGCCGCTGCCGGAGATGGTGTAAGTTCCTCGAGCGGCGTCATACTTGACGGACCCCGCGTGCAGGACCGTGCCGACATCGGCATGGCCTTCGAATAATCCGAGGGGGGCGGCGGTCTGGGCGCGGCCGCCCAGCGGAGCGCAGATCGCGAGGGAAAGGCAAATCAGTATAACCCGCATCGTCTCTCTCCCAACTTAGCGCGAAACCACGCGCGGACTGGCGTACAAGGCGTGCAATTGATCGGGCGGCGCGGCGGATGGCTGCGCGAGAAACCAGGCCCACTGGCTCGCCTGCTGCAACATGGCGGCATCGGGCAACCACCCTTCAAGCTCCAGTCCGACGACTTTCCCGACGCCGAAACGGGACAACTCCCGGTCACTGCGCCAGGAAAACGGCGATCTGCCCAGATCGGCCTGCAAGGCGTCTACATATCCGAGGCCCGGGAAGAAATCGGAGTACCGGCCGGGCGAGTTGGGCCCGAACGATGGGGGGGGAGCCTCCCATACCCAAACGAGGTTGCGCAGGTTGTGAACGTTCACCAGGCGATCGAACAACTGGCGATAGAGCGCGGCGGATTGCGTTTTGCGGCCGGCCCACCAGAAGCGTGCGCCGTTCGAATCCGGGTAGGGACGCCAGAGCACCGGGACGCCCGCCTGCTGCAACTGGCTCAGATAGCGGGCGGCGGTGTCCACCTGCGCACACCAGAGGCTGAAAAGCCGAGTACCGGGCGTCAACAGCTCGTGCCACTCGAAATCGGACAGCTTGGAGTCGACGCCGGCATCCCAAGGGCCGGATGGATCGCTGGTGGGACTGACGGGACGCCAACTCAGGCTGACGATGGCGTGCTCCTGATGCTGCTTCCTGGCCTCATCGGCGATGGCTTGCGGAGCGCCTTCGCCCAGGTCCGCCGCGTAGATCGCGGGATATTTGCCGGTAGCTTCAAAGACCTGTTGCGTCGCGCCGCTGGCGGACTTGGCGTCGTTTTCCTGGCCGCTGAGAATGTCCTGGCCGGAGGCGTGGTAGAGGCGGGCCAACAGCTCGCGCGCCGCCTCGGTGGGTTCCGGCGTGACCAGTTGCGGCTGGGGGGGCGCCGATGCCTGGCGAATGGCGGCCATGGCCTGCGACAGGCGCGGATCGTCCCGGGTGAGAACGTCGGGCGCGTCGTAGATGGCGCGCACCGCCTCCAGCGGATTGTACATCTCAATGAACTCGCTCCAGGTCATGAACCAGGTGTATTTGGGCTGCTGCTGGAGGATGGC
>Ga0335078_10009568_pt1 | contig 14357 bp, 7 predicted proteins | sample Lox_Sample_32_FD_206711 | JGI IMG/M metagenome (GOLD analysis project Ga0335078, IMG submission 206711) | Soil microbial communities from Loxahatchee National Wildlife Refuge, Florida, United States - Lox_Sample_3.2 | ecosystem: Environmental > Terrestrial > Soil > Wetlands | place: USA: Florida...
CGGGGCACACGCCCGCAGTCGCGTTCAGCACCGATTCACTCATGGTTACCTCGCTGGTCGCGCAAGCCTTCAGCCCGATCACCAACGTCACGCTGCATTACCTCGTCATGTTCAACGCCGAGGCCACGGCGCCCATGAATGACGCCGGCACGAACGCGGACGCGGCGGCGGGTGACGGCGTATGGACCGGCGTCATCCCGGCAGGCGTCGCCTTGCCGGGGCAGTTGCTCCGTTATTACGTGACGGCCACGGATGCCGCGGGCAACCTCTCGCGCTGGCCGATTTTTCCCGACGCGCTGGGGTCGCAGCAATACCTTGGGACCGTCGTGGCCGACCCGACCATTCAGACCCTCCTGCCAGTGGTGTGTCTGTTCGTGCAAAACGTCGCCGCGGGCGACACCACCACGGGCACGCAAGGTTCGATGTTCTATCTGGGCGAGCTCTACGACAACCTCTCGATCAGTCTGCACGGCCAGTCCTCGACTGGCTGGCCGAAGAAGAGCTACAACATTTCCATGCCAAAGGACCACCAACTCCTTTACCAGCCCGGCGCCTCGCGCGAGAAGAACATACGGCTGCTGAGCAATTACGGCGACAAGATGCGGATGCATACCACGCTCACTTACGAAGCGGTTGCGATGGGCGAGGCCTACGGGCATTTCTCGTTCCCCGTGCGGATTCAGCGCAACGGCGCGTTCTTCGGCATTGAAGACATGGTCGAGGACGGGGACGAGTGTTTCCTGAGCCGTCTCGGCCTGGACCCCAACGACGCGCTTTACAAGATGTATAACAACATGAGCAGCGCGTCGGGCAACGAAAAGAAGACCCGCAAATGGGAAGGCACCGACGACCTGACGGCGTTCATCAATAGCCTGGATGAGAGCATTCCGCAGGCTACGCGCGTCACCTACGCGTGGGACAATCTGGATTTGCCGCAGGTGGCCGGCTACTTCGCCACGATGGCGCTGACCAGCAATCAGGACCTGGGCCACAAGAATTACTACCTCTTCCACGACAACGACGGCACCGGCGAATGGGCCATCCTGCCGTGGGACGTGGACCTGAGCTGGGGCCGCAATTGGGTGGACAGCATCGGCTATTTCAGCGACATCCTTTACCAGACGAACGTGCTGAACTTCTACGACCTGGTCCTGCAGAACAAGCCCTCGAACCGGCTCTTCGACCTCTTCTTCAGCACGCCCGAATTCCGCCAGATGTATCTGCGCCGGCTGCGCACGTTGATGGACACCATCCTCATGCCGTCCGGCACGCCCTCGAACCAGCTTGTCCTGGAACCCATCATCCGCCACGCCGAGGACCTCATGCAGCCGACCAACATCACGCCGTCGGACGCGATCCTGGATTTCGCCGCGTGGGGGCCGACCTGGGGCAACACCAATTTGAGCATCCTGCGCACAGAAGCCGAGCGGACCATTTCCGTGCATCTTGCCGGCCGCCGCAGTTTTCTCTACAACAGCCCCTATGCCACGCTCAACGGCGACCCCATCCCCGGCGCGCAGCCGGCGGATGCCGTGGTCTATTTCGCTTCGTGGGATTACAGCCCCCTCAGCGGCAATCTTAACGAGCAATACGTCGAGTTGCGCAACACGAATTCCTATGCGGTGGACGTGTCTGACTGGCAGGTAACCGGCGCGATCGGCTACAGATTCCGCGGCGGCACGGTCATTCCCGCCGGTGAGTCGCTCTACCTGTCGCCGAGCGTGAACGCCTTCCGGGCCCGCACCAACGGCCCCAGCGCCGGGCAGAATCTCTACGTGCAAGGCCCGTGCGGCGGCTACCTCAGCCCGCGTGGCAACTCGCCGCTGATCCTGCGTGACAGCGCCGGCTCGGTCGTTTCCAGTAACAGCTACGCCGGCTACACCGCCCAGCAATTCCTGCCCGGCAATCTCGCCGCGCTCCGCGTCGGCGACGGCGCCGAAACCCTCAGCAGCCACGGCAACTCCGTTTTCCTCGACCAGTTCACCACCAACGGCGCTTTCCTCGGCTCAATCGCCGTCCCTGACAATGCTACCAACGCCCTGATTATTAGCGGCAGCGCCTCGTCCGAAGGCGCCTTGACCCGCTCGGCCGACGGCCGCCTCCTCTTGCTGGCCGGCTACCATATTGCCTTGACCAACAGCGCCTCTTCGCTGGCCAGCTCCAGCGCCAAAAGCGTGCCTCGCGCCCTGGGCGCGCTCGACCTCGCCGGCGCCTTCTCGCTGGTCGCCGTCACCACGAATGAATACAGCAAGAACAACATCCGCTCCGGCGCGAGCGACGGCCAGGGCAATTACTGGGGCGCCGGCGCCAACAGCGGCACGTTCTACTTCGGCGACGCCGCGCCGGCCACCTTGCAAACCAACGTGGACAACACCCGTATCATCCAGGACCTCGGCGGTAACCTCTATTTCAGCACCGGCTCCGGCACGCCCGGCGTCTGGCGGATCAGCGGCGCGCCCATCGCCTCGAACGGCCCGCCCTCGCTGGCCCTCGCGCCCGGCGACAGCGGCAGCCCCTATGGCTTCGCGTTCAACCCCGATTTCACTACTGCCTACGTCGCCGACGACACCCTGGCGGGCCAGGGCGGTGTGCAGCGTTGGGACTTCGCCGGCGCGAGCTGGACCGTGAGTTACGTGTTTTCCGGCCTGACGAATGCCGGTGCCCGCGGCTTGGCTGTGGACTTTTCCGGCGCGCGCCCCGTGCTGTACGCGACCACCGCCGAATCCGCGACCAACCGCCTGGTCACGCTCATTGACGCGGGACCGGCCTCTCCCGTCATTACGCTCGTCACCGCCGGCCCCAACCAGCTTTACCGCGGCCTGGCCTTCACCCCCGACGCGGACATCGCGCCGCGCATCTTCAACGTTGCCCGTGCCACGAACAGCTTCCGGCTCAATTGGACCGCGCTGATTGGCCGCACCTACACGTTGGAGTCCGCGGATAACCTCACCACCCCGGACTGGCTGCCCGTGACCAACCTGCTCGCCACTGGCCCGGTAGCCTACGCGACCGACTCAGCGACCCCCTCGGTGCCTCGCTTCTACCGCGTGCGCTTGAACCCCTGAGGCTGGTTGTTCCACCTTGATGGTCACGTTCGGTTTAATGCCGGCCAGCGCCGGCAGAATATGATTCAGCACCTGTTCTGCCGTCATCCGGAACGTTCGGCCACGGGCGCTGACCATACGGCCCAGCCCCTCCATCCCGCACAATTACGATATAGCGTTCCAGCCGTCACGGGCGCCTGGCTCACGACGGCAATCCAGACTCTCAAATCTCATGGCTCAATCCAATGCTGAAGGGCCAGTAACCGCTGGCTCCAGCGGGGTTATGCATGGCCAGGGTGCGGCTCTAAATGATTATACAGACCTGGATATCATCCCATTCGGGGGTGATATCCAAACGCCCCCCTCTGCGGATGAAAGACTTCCCTTCATCAGTGCCATCCTAACTCCCCTCAAGTTCGGCTGTGAAGTCCTATTCTGACGAGTCTTCCAGCTTAGCGTCGTGCGAAGGCTTGCCCTCTCGTCGGCAACCTCCGCCCAAACGTAGGCGGGCAGCCATATCTGTTGCGATGCAGATGGTTGCCAGAGAGACGTGGGCAGCCTCTGAGCGGCGGCAACCGCCGAAATGAAGGTCCACTGCGAGTCAGACGAGCGGCAGCGGCGCGAACTTCTTCCCCAGGATCGGCTCGCTCGGGGTCCGAAGCCAGCATTCCAGCACGCTGGCATACACCGACCGAAAGTCCACCGCGAACTTCAAGTCGCCCTGGAACAGGTCCGCCGGCGCCAGGCTCGGGTATTGGCCCAGCAACCCCGCCTTCACCTTGTCCCCGACCACGAACATCGGTGCGGCCGCCCCGTGGTCCGTTCCTCCGCTGGCGTTCTCCGCCACCCGCCGGCCAAATTCACTGAACGTCATCAGCAGCACCCGCGGCAAGTTGCCCTGCCCTGTCAGGTCCGTGACGAATGCCTGCACCGAGTCACCCAGGTCCTTGAGGAGGCGTTCCTGCGCATTGACCTGGTTCGTATGCGTATCATAGCCGCCTTGCGACACGTAATAGATGCGCGTCGGCAAACCGCCGCCAATCAGCTTCGCGACCAGCTTGAGCGAATTGCCCAGTTGCGAGCCGGGATAGGTGGCCAGGTTGCTCACGCGGCTGGCGATGCCGCGGATCTTGTCCGAGCTCAACTGCGCATCCAGCGCCGTGCGCTCCAGGAAGTCCAGCACGGAGCCCGTGTGCCGGACCGGCCCGCTAATCGAGCCGATCGTGCCGCCGGACTCGTCCATGGATTCAGCCTCCGGCGCGTTCAACTTGCGGAAGGACTCCTCCGTGCCGCTGGCTTCGCCGGGGCGAAACCGCCCTCCCGGAATGAAGCGATAGCTCTGGGGATTCTCCAGGCTGACCCCGGTCGGGTGCGTCGCGGCGAACGCCTCGGGCATCTGACGGCCAATGGAAACCCCAATCGTCGGATCACACCCCGCACACGCATTGTCGAAGTATCGCCCCAGCCACCCGTAACGCTCGAACCGCCTCGAATCGCTCGCCGTCTGCCAGATCTCCGTTGACCGGAAGTGCGACCGGTTCGAGTTCGGGTAGCCGACGCCCTGCACGATGGCCAGCCGGCCTGCGTCATACAACTCCTTGAACCCGGTCAGGCCGGGGTGCAGCCCGACATCGTCATTCAGCTTCAGCACCTTGGTCGCATCCAACCCGATCCGCGGCCGCGCCCTGCGGTAGTGATCGTTCGCGAACGGCGCCACCGTGTTCAGTCCATCGTTGCCACCGGCCATCTGCAGTACTACCAGAATTGTGGAATCGCGCCCGGTCTCCGCTTGCGTGGCCGGGTCCGCCGCATTGGCTTGCAACGCGGCGAAGGTGTTGGCCAGAAACGTAGGCACCGTCCACGACAGCGCCCCGCCCAGCACCGTTTGGCGCAAGAACTCGCGCCGGGTTTGGAGAGTAATCTCACTTTTCACAAGTTACGTCAGTTGATATTCGGGGGTGCTCATCACGAGCCGGATTGCGTTCAGTATGGCGTGGTCGTCGAGTTGGGGCTCGCTTGCCAGGTATTCGCGCAAGACCTTCTCTTGATCCGGCCTGAACTTCGCCTGCACGAGGCGCCTTTCCAGGGCCGGAATGAGCGCCTCGATCTCCGTGCGCTCCTTCTCGGTGAAGAGCTTGTCCACCTCCACTCCGCCGATGCGGACCGGACCCAGCCGCCGTGCGATCTGCTTGCCGGCGATGGGCCGCTTGGGATTCGCGCCGGCCATGGCGGGCGGCGGTGCTCCCTGGACCAGCGTCGCCGCTTCGTTATACCGCGCGAGCAGGGTGTTCGTCGTGATCCAGCTCAAACCGCCGTCCCAGCCCTTCACGTTCGGCGGCGCGAACAAGTCCTGCCCCAGGTTCCGGGTCAGGTTCAGGCAGACCAACGGCGGCGGCAACGGCCGTGCCAGCACCCGCACGCTGCCCACCAGCCATTGCACCGGGCTCTTGACCTGGTTGCGGATGATGGACGGCGCGTAAAACTCCTCGCACAGGAAAATCGTCCGCAGCAGCGGCTTGAAACTGTCGCCGCCGTCCCGAAACGCCGCGGCCAGCGCCGTGGTCAGTTCCTCCGATGGCCATTCCCCGGCGAAGAAGTTCCACAGCTTGGCGGAGATGAACCGCGCGGCCTGGGGCTGCGCCACCAACAGCCGAAGAAAATCCTCCCCGTTGAAGTAACCCGTCTGCCCGAAAATCGTCTTGCTCCCCTCGTCATGCCACCGGGGACGGGCGACAAAGTCCTGCGTCCTCCGGTCATAAGACCATCCCGTCAGCGCCCGCGCCGCTTCGGTCACATCCCGCTCCGTGTAATGCCCCTCGCCCAACGTGAACAGCTCCATGACTTCGCGGGCGAAGTTCTCGTTGGGATGCTCCTTCCGGCTTTGCGCCTGGTCCAGCCAGATCAGCATCGCCGGGTCCCTGGCCGTGGCGATGAGCAGCTCCGGCCAGTGGCCCGTGCCCAAACGCCGAAACAGGTCGTTCTGCCGCCACATCAGGTAGGCGTCCCGCACCTTCACCATGCTCGTCGCGAAGTGGCCGTGCCAGAACAGCGTCATCTTCTCCTGCAGCGGCCGCGCGCCGCTCGCCATCCGTTCCAGCCACCACGCGCGCAAACCGACCATGCGCTCGCGCTGGTTGACCTGCTCCTCCCGCTGCAGCTTCCGCCGCTCTTCCGGCCCGGCCATCCGGGCCGCCTGCAGCCGCTCCGTCCGGTCCGGATCGGGCTTGGCCCACGCCGGATCGGACGTGGGCTCGGCCACGCTCTCGAAATCCAGCAAACGCGAAACCGCCCCCGCCTGGCCCAGCCTGGCCAACTCGCTGATCTCGGCCGGCGGACCGCCAAAACCCGCGCGGTTCAGCAGGTGGGCCGCCGTCGTGAAGTCCCACCGCTCGCTCGGCAATGATTTAAGCATACTTTATCACAGACGTTAGCCGCGGTTACAAGGTTTCAGGAAACTGCGGGCGGCATTTCCGCACGGCGCCAAGGCGCAAACAGCCGTGGGGATGAACGCCTCGCCGAGGCGTCCGCGCCTGGCCCTCACGGGCGTCTCCGTGGCGCGCCCCTTCCCCGCCAGGTTGCCAACGCGCGCTTGATCCAGTCCTGCGCAGGGCGCAATTACATCCGGACCCTGCCATCAACGGCTGAACAGGCTTGCCGCCGCCGGACCGCGAGCCGTCCCTGGCTCGGAGTCCGTTGGAAGCCGCCGAGGGCGAGAAAGAACCTTGATCGCGACTTCGCCTGGGTGGCCGCTGCGAGCGAGGGACGGCTCGCGCTCCGGCACTTTAGCTTGCGTCGCCACCCCGAATTGCCTAATAGCTTTCCACTGCCTCGCGCGCCGTGCGGCGAATAAGCCCGGCGAAAACGCGGGATGCTGAACACTTAAACCGGTTCGATCAATACGTTCATTTATGCCTGTAGCCGCCGAAACCAAAGCGACGCCGTCGCTTCAAACCCTGCCGGGAGACGATTTGCGCCAGATCATGTGGCGCTTCGCCGACCGTTATGACCTTGCTATGCTGGTCCAATCCACCCGGACCGTGGCACGCGGGCCGGTCGCCCGGCTAGTCGCCCAGGGCGGGCGCAATTCGCACGAGTGGACGCCTGAGAAGGCCAGCTTGTTGGCCGCCTTTGACGAGAGCGGGATCACCGCAGCGTTCCTGGATCCCGGGCATGGGGGTTTCATTGAAGGGCCGAAGAACCTGGCGCTCGCGTTGATTGCCTTTGAGCTTTCCTGGGTGGATGCCGGGGCGGCCACCTCCAGCCTGGCCGGCAATCTCGGCCTATCTCCGATCCATGAGCGCGGCACGCCGGCGCAACGCGATCATTATTTGCCCCTCGCCGCTCCGCTTAAGCCCGGCGAGAACCGGCGGCAGGTCCGCGCCGCGTTCGCCCTGACTGAGCCCATCCCCTTCGTCGGGGTCGAAACCGGCATGCTGGCGGGCAAGGTCCGGGTCGTGGATTGGAAAGATGGGCAGGAGCCCTTGCTGCAGGTTGAAAAGCGGGGCCGCTTCATAACCAACATGGGCTTCGCGAACGTGGTCACCGCCGCGGTGGATTCCGACGACCCGCGGATCAAAGGCTCCTGCATGATCATCCTGGAAGAAACCGACCCCGGGGCCTGGGATCGCGGCACGCCCACCAAGAAGCTCGTGCATCAGCTTTCCTCGACGCGCGACCCCGTGCTGAACGTGCGGGTGCCGGCCCATCGCATCATCGGCGGTTACACGATCAAGGACGGCGTCATCATTCCCCGCTATTCGCATGGAGAACTCATCGAGGCGGTTTTCCGCCGCACGCGCGTCACCGTTGGGCTGATGACTTCGGCGAAGCTGCTGTCCGCCGTCGCGCCCGTTGTGATGTATGCGCGCCGTCGCTTCCGCGGCGGTGAAGGCGCGCCCGGCACGCCCCGCTATGAGCTTGGCCTCCAGCAGAAGGAGGACGTGCTCCACCGGCTGGTGGACATTTGGGCCACCGGCGAGGCAAGCGCGTCGTTGGGCTTTGCCGCCGCGCGTTTGTTTGATGAATTGGATCCGCTGGAGAAGAAGAAGGATGCCATTTTCGCCGAGCGCAAGCTCGCGGGCCGCGCGGCCTTCAAGGCCATAGGAGCTGCGCAGCAGGAGGCCCTGGAGCTGATGCGACTTGAGGCTAAGCCTTCCGGTTCGCGCGATGAGCAAAAATTCGCAAAGCTTAAAGACGACCTGCTGGTCCGATTTGCCATCCTCGACTCCCAGGCCAATGTGCTGTGCCCCGCCTGCAAGCTCTGGAACACCGGCCACGGCGCCAACATGATGCGCGAGGCCGTCAGTCTCATGGGCGGCTACGGCGTCACGGAGGACTGCCCGGGCTTCCTGGGCCAGAAATGGATGGATGCCCAGCTCGAAGCGACTTATGAAGGGCCGGAAGCGGTCCAGCGCCTCCAACTCTCACTCACCATGACCAACGAGCTGTTCCTCGCCCAATACCGGGAGTGGCTGGCGGAAATTGGCCGCATTGCCTCGAGGCGTCCCGGCACCGGCGCCTGCACGCTGGCGACCGCCATGAAACTCTGGCTGTGGACCCTTAATCACCTCCAGACGGCTACCGACGCCGACGGCGCCAAGCTCTATCACAAGAGCCGTCAAAGCGTGACCTTCCCGCTGGCCGACGCCCTTTGCTGGCTGCTCGCCGCCCGGCAGTTCATCCTGGACGTGCTTGAATTGGAGGAGAAGGGAGCTGCCAATCCCGCCCTGGCCGAGGGCCTCCCCGGCTTCGTAAACTTCTTCACTGACCTTTGCCACATGCAAAGCGCCCGCGCCGCCGGCGAAGCCGGCAGGATCTGCGCCGAACTGGTTTACGGTTACAACCGTCACCCGGCGTGGGACGACGCCAGTTGCAACGCCTGCTATTCCGCGGATGAACTCGAAGCGCTCGAGGGCATTATCCCTGGCATTGACGGCTCCGCCCGCGCCTGCTCCGACGTGACCGAAGCGAACGAAACCCACCCGCTCAAAGCCGGCCCCTGCGTGAAGTTCACCGGCCTCGAAGCCTTCGTTCGCCTCCGCGCCAAGCTCGACGGTTGTCTCACCGGCGCCCGCCTGGCCAAGGACCGTGCGGCGGAAGCCCTGACCAAAGTGATGATCCCTGAGGCATTGGATTATCCGGTGTAGGCCGCTTGCCCCTTATATGCAATCGGTCGAAGTCCTCACGGCGGAAGAATTAACCGGATTGATGTTGCAATCTGCAGCATCAAAGCCCGGGCGGGCCGGGCGCTGGGCACAGCTTGGCACTTTCCATGAACCTCTCACCCTGAGCAACCGGCATTTCCCTCTCCCCTTCCGAAGGGGAGAGGGTAAGGGAGAGGGGTCCTTTCGTTCGCTCTGGTTCATGGCCCCAATGCGCGCTGAACCCAGCGTGGAGGCTACCCCCAAACGTGGCCGAGCAGTTCCCTCTCCCCGCTTGCGGGGAGAGGGTCAGGGAGTGGTGTCGTGCGCTCTTGAATCCACAGAGATCGCCGGGTTTAGAAGACGCGGCCTCCTCTCCCCGACTCTCTCCTCCAGAGGAGGAGAAGGCGCTCCGCCGAAGACGGTGGTGATGGTTGGAGGAAATTGCGCCCGCTGGCGCCGATTGGAGCAAGATCCTCACTATAAGCCTAAGCCTCTTGGCCGCTCCAAGAATCGCCAGGCCGCCGTGCACCATGACGTGGTGCTTTATCCCCGATAGCGTATTGGGGCCAAAAGAAGCCGGTATGCCGCACTTGGAACCACGACTGAACTCAAACCCGCCGCCACCCACTGTTGACCGCCAGCGCATGGATGCAGACATCGTCTGCGTCGGATTCGGCCCCGCGATGGCTGGCTTCCTCACCGGTCTCTCAAAGCAGCTTGTTAATCCCGACGGCACGCCGGCGGTGGAGAGCGCGGTCATGCCCGGTACGCCGCCTCAGGTGCTGTGCTACGAACGCGCGGACGACATCGGTTTCGGGGTGTCCGGCGTCGTGACCCGTGGGCGCGGGCTGCGGGCCAGCTTCCCGGACCTCGACCCCAAGCAAATCCCCATGGCGACCGCCGTCACGGAGGAGAAAGTCGTCTATCTATTGGACCCGATTGGCGCCAGCCGGCGCTCCTGGGCCCTGCGCGCTGCGGATTCCTGTATCCGGGCGTTTGCCGGGCTGCTGCCGTTCGAGCATGAGGCGGTCGAGTTGCCCTGGACGCCGCCGTTCCTCCACAAGACCGGCGGCCTGGTGCTCTCGATGGGTCAGTTCATGCAATGGGTGGGTGCCCAGGTTCAGAGCACCGGCACGGTTCAAATCTGGCCCGGCACCCCCGTCGCCCAGGCGCTCGTCGAAGACCACAAAGTCGTAGGCATCCGCCTGCTCGACCAGGGCGTGGATAAACAAGGCCGGCCGGGGGACGGCTTCCTGCCGGGCATGGACATCCACGCCGCGCTCACTGTGGTCGGCGACGGCCCGGTCGGCCCCATCGGGCAGCAGCTCGACGCCCAATTCGGCCTGCCCGAAGGCCACCACGCGCGCGATTGGGCGGTCGGCATGAAGTTTGTCATAGACCTGCCCGCCGCCACGGCGCTCCAGCCCGGCACCGTCCTGCACACCTTTGGCTTCCCTGAGCCCGAAATCTTCGGCTTCCTCTACGTGCATCCGGACCGGGTGGCCTCGCTGGGCATCTTCGTGCCGTCATGGTTCGACACACCGGTGCGCACCGCTTACCGCTACCTGCAACACTGGATGCTGCACCCGTATCTCTGGCGCTACCTCAAGGGCGGCAAACTCCGGTCCTGGGGAGCCAAGACCCTCGGCGAGTCTGGCCGCCGCGGCGAGCCGTATCTGGTTGGCGACGGTTACGCCCGCGTCGGGGAAGGCTCGGGCAGCACGAATGTTCTCACCGGCTCAGGTGTGGACGAGGCTTGGACCACCGGCGCCCAACTGGCGGAGAGCGTGCTGGAGCTGCTGAAGGCGAAAAAGCCTCTTACCCGGCAACATCTCGAAGAGACTTACCTCAAACGCCGCCGCGCAAGCTGGGTGGAAGCCGAGGGGCGCATCGCCGAGAAGTCCCGGGACGGCTTTCAGGAGGGCGTGGTGCGCGGGATGATAGGCATGGCGCTCGCCGGCCTGACCAATGGCTGGCTCTCGCTGAGCGGCGAACCGCTGCCGCCCTACAAGCGCATTCCCACGTTGGAAGAATACTACCACGGCCGGATTCCTGCGGCCGAAATACAGCAACTTCGCAAAGAGTGCGCAATCAAAGGCGTTTCGCTGCACGGCGCCCTCATGCAGCGGTGCGGCTGGCCGGCTATCCCCTATGACGGCCAATTACTCGTGTCGCATCAGGACGCGCTGCTGCTCGGCGGCAAGGTGCAGGCGCCGCCCGGTTACGCCGACCATGTCGCCTTCCTCTATCCCGAGCTGTGCGAACGCTGCGGCACGAAAATCTGCATTGAGCTTTGTTCCGGCCAGGCCATCACCCCCGGCCAGGGCAGCGTTCCCGCCTTTGACCGTGAGAAATGCGTGCACTGCGGCGCCTGCTATTGGAACTGCGCGCAACCGCTCCCGGATAACCCCGAGCGCATGAATATCGCCTTCCGCGCCGGCACCGGCGGATTGCATTCGGCGGAGAATTGACCGTCTATGCCCAAAGAGACTTGGATGATCGCCAGCGCGCTGACCGCGGTCCTGCTCCTCGGTTTGCTCGGCTTCGTCTCCTGGGAGAAGAAGCACGAGGTGGAGAAGGTCCGCGCCGAGTTGGCGCAGGCCCAAGCCGCAACCGCCCAAGCGCAGGCCGAGGCCGACGCCTTGCAGAACAAGCTGGCCGACAGCGAAGCTCGCAACCAGGAACTTCGGAGACAGCAGGATATTGTCGTCCACACCCACCAGAGCCTGGAAGACGAAATGCGCAACGCGCTTGAGTCTAAAGATGTCACCATCTCCCAATTGCAGGGCAAGCTGACCGTCAACATCCTGGATCGCATTATGTTCGACTCCGGTGAGGCTGAGTTGAAGCCGGCCGGCGCCGCCGTATTGCGCAAGGTGGCCGCCGTGTTGGCTCAACATCCCAACCTCAAGGTCCACGTCATCGGCCACACCGATAATGTGCCGATTAGGGCGTCCGCCCGGAACCGTTTTCCCAGCAACTGGGAACTCTCGACCGCTCGCGCCACTGCGGCCGTCCGCTTTCTCACCGAGGTTGCGGGTGTGGACCCGCGCCGCCTGGGCGCCGTCGGTTACGGTGAGTTCCGACCCATCGCCGACAACTCCACTCCCGAAGGCCGCGCCAAGAACCGCCGCATCGCCATCACCATCCTCTCCGAAGAGTTGGCCGGCGCCGATACCGCCGCCCCATCCGCACCCCAATCCCCTGTCCCGCCTGGCTCGCCCGTCACCACCACAAATGCTGTGTCGGTTCCCACGCCCGCGGCCAACCCCGCCTCGGACACCGTTCCTCCCGCCAAATAGCCACTGCCGGATCGCCCAAATAAGCCATACGTGAGCCGCCCCGTGGGCTCATGCGGCCTTGTAGGCCCTGGTGCCCCCACGCGGCGATATCGCAAGCCCCTGCAACTGACCACTATCTCTGAACCGGAATCGTCACTGGCGGAACCTCCCGTGTGCCACCGATGCGTCTCGCGACATGGCCCAAAAACAGGACACACCTCCCCCTCCTCAAACCGGCAGACGGTTCTTTGCGGTTCTCGCTCGAGCCGCCTTCTCGTCCTCGTGCTCGAGGACCCGCCTTAAACCAAGGACGAGCACCAGGACGACCACGATTACGAACGGGGGAGGGCTCTTTCCAAACCCTCTGTAATCCCATTCTGCGTTCTTCCTTCTTCCTTCCCTTTGCGGTGGGCTTGGGGTGGCTTTGGGGTGCCTATCAGGTGGCTATCAACAGGCTTTGGGGTGGCTTTGAGTTGGCTTTGGGGTGGCTTGAGCCGACTCTTGCTTCAGCAACAACTCCACCTTCTCCGCTCCCGGGAACAGGTCTTCCCGCGCACGCATCCGGTGAAAGCCCACATAGCGCTTAACCCAATCGCAGGAGGCCCGTTCGATCCGAGTCGCATAGTGCTTTACCCGCAGGACTTCCCGCAACTGGTCCATGAATTTAAGCTTGGGATTGGGAATCACCAACTCCCAGCCCCTTGCCGGTCCCGCCCCCGGCAGTTTCGCTTTTTATCCTTGCCAGCCTTGCTCCCTGCGCCTAGTCTTGCGCCATGATCAAGGCAGTGCCCAGCCATTCCTCGTTTCTGGGCCAATACGCACATAGACCGAAATCTTTCCGCTTAAACAAATAGTTCGCCTGAGACATGAGCGCGCCTCTCTACACGTGCCCGAAGTGCAAAGGTTCGGACTTTAAGCAGTGGAAGCTGTCGCACCCGCTGATATTGCATTGGGTCCTCAACCCCGGTCTTGCGTTCAACGAACTGGCGCTAGGGCAGAGGCTCCCGAAGCTTCAGCTCGTTTGCCGAACCTGCGAGGGCGCTTTGATGGAACGCGCATATGTTCCGTGCCCAACTTGCAGACACATGCATTGGGGGCGCCTGTGGAAACGCACGCGGGCTTTTGGAAACTGGAGAGGGATTGCTTGCCCCGCATGCGGAGCAGCAATCCCATGCCTTTGGAATGTGTTTTACCTTTTGATTTTAGCTGTGACCTCGCCGATTTGGGCGCTCCCATACTTCCTGCATTTTAGGGGGAAACCGCTCAGGCCAATGTATGATCTAGTTGATGGACTCCCGCCAAAACCACCGGCGGTCACCCGCAAGACATGGATCCTCATGGGAGCAGGCTGGGGAGTCCTGATGTGGGTAATCATGTCGTTGCTGCCTGCGCTTTGGCCTCCAGCCAAAGAGCGGGCCTTGTGGATACTTGTCGTCGGTTTCCCGGTTTGGGCACTCGGAGGGCTCGCCTTTGGGTTCCTTATGTGGCTGTTCCTTGGGCGCCGGCCTCGGCGTGGACATAACGTCGAACCAGGCGCTTCACCGACTGGCGGCTCCGCTACGCGCTTGGGTAATTCCGCAGCCACAGGGGGGCCGCCATCGGTGAACTGATGCGTAGGCCGAACAAAACCTATGTCAGAGAACGTAAGTTCAAACGTTTTATTTCATTTCACAAAGTCAATGGATGCTCTGAAAAGCATTCTTAGGTATGGTTTCTTTCCACACTATTGTCCCGAGTATAGCCTTGAGCCTGGAGATGTGGAGGCAGCGTCCGCACGTCGTCCTCCTATGCGAGCAGCGCCTATGGTGTGTTTCTGTGATTTGCCCCTGTCCCTAATTCGCAAGCACCTTAAGGAATGCGGCAACTTTGGCATTGGTTTGGAAAAGAGC
>Ga0335078_10009569_pt1 | contig 14357 bp, 8 predicted proteins | sample Lox_Sample_32_FD_206711 | JGI IMG/M metagenome (GOLD analysis project Ga0335078, IMG submission 206711) | Soil microbial communities from Loxahatchee National Wildlife Refuge, Florida, United States - Lox_Sample_3.2 | ecosystem: Environmental > Terrestrial > Soil > Wetlands | place: USA: Florida...
TCGGCGGCCCAGTCGACGTCATCGGTGACGCGCTCGAGGATCGCGTCGACGTCGCCGCGGCCGACGGCGTCGTAGATCTCCTTGACGATCTGGATGTGGTCCTGCTGGCTCATCGTGGTGCTCCTATCTGCGGTGTGATCAAGAGATGCTCCTGACGGAGGCTGGTCGCTCCCGTCGCCAGGAGGTGGCAGCTTCGATCTGCGCGGCGAGCGAGACGATCGTCGCCTCGCTGTTCGGGGGCCCGGCGAGCTGGATCGCCCGTGGAAGGCCGTCGGAGTCGAAGCCGGCCGGGATCGACGCCGCGGGTTGGCCGACGTAGTTCCACGTCGGCGTGTAGCAGACGTACGGACTGCCCTGGTTGAAGCTGCGGAGCGCACCCATGGTGCTCGAGACCTCGGCGCTGGGCGGCGGCGCCGCGGTGACCGGCGTCATCACCAGGTCGTGCTCGTCGAACACGGCGTTGAGGCGCTCGGCCACTCGGGACTCTCGCTCGATGCTGCGCGTCAGAGCGCGTCCGCTCAGCCGGCGGCCGACGGTCGCCATGTGCCGTGTGCGTCGTTCGAGGTTCTCGCCGTTAGCGAGAGCGTCGTCGCGAAGGCCGGCGGCCCACCGCGGCGTGAACGTGGTCAGCAGCTGTGGGTGGGCGAGTTCGCGCGTTTCGACGACGTGCCCCAATGACTCGAGCAGCCCCGTGGTCTGTTCGATGGCGGCGATCGACTCGGGCGATGGCTTGACGCCGGGAATCGCCGGCTTCAGCGAAACGGCGATGCGGAGGCGTTGCGGTTCCCGACGGGCCGCGCCGGCAAGCGAGCGGTCGTGCCCGTGGTCCGGTCCGGCGCTGATCGCATCGTCGAAGGTGGCGACGTCGAGGACGCTGCGTCCGAGCCCGCCGAGGACCGTGCACCCGTACCAGTGGTCCTCGAGCGGGGCGAGGGACACCCGGCCACGCTGGGGCTTGAGACCGAAGAGCCCGCAAAAGGCTGCCGGGATCCGGATCGAGCCACCGCCGTCGGAACCGAGCGCGACCGGCACCATGCCCGCGGCCACCGCTGCGGCGCTGCCGCCGGAGGAGCCGCCGGGTGAACGGTCGAGGTTCCATGGGTTGCGGGTCACGCCGTGCGCGGCGGAGCTCGTGAAATGGCCGTAGGCAGCGAGCTCGCACAGCGCGGTCTTGCCGAGGATCACGGCGCCGGCGGCGCGCAGACGCCTGACGACGTCGGAGTCCTCAGTCGCTGGCGCAGCCTGGCCGCCGGACCCGTGTGTGGTGACCTCGCCGGCGAGGTCGACGTTGTCCTTGACCGCGATCGGCATCCCCAGCAGCGCTCCCCGCTCCCCGTCGTGGAGGCGCTTCAGCGCGGCATCAGCCTCCACAAGGGCGCGGTCGGCGCGCATCGAGATGAACGCCCGCAGCGCCGGGTTCAGCCGCTCGATCCGTGCCAGGAAGAACTCGGCCAGCTCGCGCGGGGTCACCTGGCCTGCAGCGATCAGCTCGCTCAGCCGGGCGACCCCGGCGAACGCGAGATCCTCATCGGCGCTGGTGCGCAGGCTGGTTTGGTCTTGGCTTGCGGTGCTCGGCATCCGGTCCTCCTCGGTCATCGACGGAGGCGACGATAGGCACGGGTTGACGGCCGCACATGGGGCGAACGCCCCATGGACAGGTTCGGCTTCTACGTCCTGAGCAGGTCGTGTTCGACGGCAAACAGCGCCGCCGCACCGCGGGTCGATGCGCCGATCTTGGAATAGATCGACTCGATGTGGCGCCCTACGGTCTTGGGCGAAATCTCCAGCTGCTGGGCAGCTTGCTTGTTCGTCAGCCCGCGTGCGAGCAGTCGCAGCACTTCGACCTCGCGAGCCGTGAGCCCGGCTGGGGGCTCGGCCGGAGGTCGTGCTCGCTCGCCGACCGATTCCAACACCGCGTCGACCGCCTCGCCGCCGAGTTTGCCGGCGTCGGCCTGCTCGCGCAGCTCTCGCGCCGCATCGCTCGGGGTCCGCGCGGGGCGATGGGCGCGGGGCTCGGTCATCGCGCACCACGCATCGGATACAGCGAGCACCCGCGCAACCGCGGAGAGCTGCTCCGCGCCCACGCCGCGGTGATAGCCGGAGCCGTCGAGTCGTTCGTGATCCGAAGCGGCGGTGCGAGCGAGCTCGCTGAGGCCAGGGATCCGGGCGAGCAGCCGCTCGGTGTGGTAGCTGTGGAGCCGTACCTGCTCCCATTCGCCGCCGGTCAACTGTCCGGGCTTCTCCCATACCGCGGCCGACACGCCGACGCGCCCCATGTCGTGCAGCCATGCCGCCCTTCGAACGTCGCTGATTGTCTCGGGCGTCAGACCGAGCCGCCAACCCGCTGCCTCGGCGACCTCCGCCACCGCGCGCGAATGGCCGAGCGTGCCGTAGGACTTCAGATCGGCGTAGTCCGCGATCACCTGGCAGGCCTGATCGAGATCCTCTCCGCCGAACAGTCTCGGCCGTGGCTCCGCCGCCACCACTCGCTCCCAAGCATCCAGCGCGTCAACGCGCCCCAGGAGCGCGGGCGCGTGCTCGCCGAGCAACGCAGCGAAGCGCGGGTCAAGACTCGACCCGGCGGCGCGCTCGGCCATCGCGCAGACCATTTCCGCGCCGCCCGCGGCGGCAAACGCCGACGCGTCGCGGGCGGCGTGCAGGATCCGGGCCGCGATCGGTATCCCCTCACCGGCGGCGCCGGCCGGCATCCCCTTCCCATCCCAGCGCTCGAACACAAACCACAAACCCTCACACGAGCACTCGGGCAGTCGCAGCCGTCGCCCGAGTCGTTCTCCGACCTCACAGTGACTGCGGAGGTTGACGCGCGCGAACCCGGGGCCCGCGGCCAGCGCGCCGATGAACGCGCGCAGACGTTGGGGCGTCGGCGCGGTCGGATACACGTTGCGCCAGAGGTAGGAGACGACCTCGGGCGGCCGCCCGGCGTCGATCAGCGTGTACGCCGCCTTGTGAGCCCGGTCGTCCCCGAACGCCCGCGCGGTCACGGGCGCGTCGGCGGTGCACCCGATCGAGTGCAGCAACCCAAGGTAGTAGGCATCCTCGAGTTGCTGGGCGTCGAGACCGGCGAGCTCCGCGAGCTCGAGCGCAATCAGACAGGTACGCAGCCCGTGCTCCGCAGCCTGGCCGGTGCCGAGATCCGTCGCCAGCGACAACGCCGCGAACAACTCGCCCGAACGTACGGCCGAGCCACCCGCGGCACGACTCACAGGGGATGCGCCCGATCCCGTCATGCGTTAGTTCTACATCGCCGTCGCCGCCACGGGAGTCTCGCTCCTCAACCTGGCGCACGTCGCAAGCCTTCGACGACGCCACGAAGACTGCGCAGACTTCACTTTGGCGGCCCTCGAAGGCCGCGCGGCTTCTCGGCGCGGCCATCCAATTCTTCGACGACACCGGCGTGATCAGACAACGAACCGACAGCGTGTGCGAACGGGCCACGCTCGAAGCCGTGCGCAAGCGTCTCGATGAAGAGACCGTCCAGGAGCTACTTCGCGAAGGGCGCAGCGCGTCGCTCGAGGAGGTCGCTCGGCTGCAACTCAAACGGGATCAGCAGTTGTCGGGCGCGGCATCCCCCGCGAAGGCGTTTTCGAGATAGGGCAGCGCGGCCTTCCAGTACGGCACGAACCCGCTCAGGTGATCGCCTCCGGCGGGGTCGCGGTCGTAGTCGACGGTAACACCATGCCGGCAGTAGTCGGCAACCCACGCGTCGACCGGCTGGACGAACGCGAGGTCGTCGTCGACCGAGTTGTAGAGGAACAACGGGGCCTTCGGTAGCGGCCCGTTCTTCAGGCTCAGCTCCTCGAGACCCCGCTCGACCGGCGGATAGCCGGCCAGGGCCTCCGAGCTGGGGAAGTTCGTGTACTCCGAGGCGTTGCCGTAGGGCTCATTGAGCGTCGAGCCGGCACAGCCGCTGCCGTCCTGCCCGTCCTTCGCCGCCAGGGCCTGACCCGAGGCGTTCAGCAGCTTGCTCAGGTCGAAATCCTGGGGCAGGGCACGACTGAAGCTCTCCAGCACGCCGATCTCGGTGCCGTACCAGATCGAATTGTCGAGGTGCTCGGTGGTGTAGATGAAATCGGGGAAGTTGCCGCCGGCGGCCACACCGACGATGTCGATGTTCGGGGCGTATTTCGGCGCGAATGCGGCCGCCCACGTCGACGCCTCCGAGCCACCGGAGTAACCGTTCAGCGTGACTTCGGTCTTGACCCCCTCGAGACCCGCTGGGGCGAAGTGCTCGGCGGCGGTGATCGAATCCAGCGTGGCGTACCCCAGCATCGGACCGACCGCCCATTCGCTGTCGAGCCCCTCGTAATCGGAGGTCACGACGTCCCAGCCCTGCTCGAGCAGCTGGGCCATCATCGCCTGCTCGGTCGGACCGTTTGTACCGCCACCGTTGTTGCCCCCTTGCAGCGTGTAAGACGGTGCGCAGTTGAGGGTCAGGCTGTCGTAGTAGGTCTGGTAGGACGCCAGGCGGCGTGGCCCGGGCGCTGGCAACATCGGGACCATCACGGTCGTCACCGCCGCGACCGGCTGGCCTGTGGCGTTCGTGGTCGCGTACATCAGCTCGTATGCCGCAGCGGCCTCTAGTTGCGTTGGCCCGCTGAGCGTCACCTGCCGCTCGCGCACGATCGTCCCGTGCGGATACTCGGCGATGTTCGCCGGCTGGGTGTAGAACGGATCGGACGCCGGCGCGGTGACGGCGCCGGCCACGGACGGCACGAGAGCCGCCGACACGAGCGCCAACGCCACAGACACTGCCCGCAGTCTCATATTCATTGCTCCCGCCTCTCCCTGTCGTCGCACGCCTGGATGCCCGCGTGTCTACCCCGGATCGGCCGCGCGCTATCGGTGTCTCACCGACGTCTCGCGTAGTGGCAGGGCGTTCCCAGCCTAATCGGCTCCGGGCCTCAGATCTCGATGCTTCGTGCCCACTGGCTATATTCACCCGCGGCATCCGGCGGTGTCCGCGGGTCGTGACCCCACAGCCGGAGCGCCTGGTCGGATCGCTCGAAGTACGAGTCTATGAAGGCGTGTATGCGATCTCTGTACCAGATCAGAGCGTCGTTGCAGCGTTCGTGTCCCGGCGGGAAGTAGAGGTCGAGGTTGACGCCACCGCTCGGGATCAGTGACACGTCCGGCGGCGTGTAGGCGAAGGTGAAGTAGAACGTCGTCATCCCACCCAGCGTCCCCGTGTGCGGGAGAAGGTCGAGCAGTTGGCCGGGGCTCATCTGAGCAGTCGTATCTGGGATGTCGGCACGCTGGAGGCAGGGCGGGAAGTTCGCCATGAACGACAGCGCTGGGTGTACCGACGGGTTCAGACTCGCAACGCCGTGTACGGTGACTCGATGGAGGAGGCTCGTGAGCACGGCGATGAGATCGGCCTTCGTGTGCATCTCCGGCAGTCCACTGACGTTGCCTTGCGATGAGTCGCCGCTAGCCTCCATCCACGCGTTCAGCCCGGCGTCGCCGGCGACCTCGCCGTCGTCCGAGTAGAGGTCGTTGACGACCGCCGTCACGAAATCGCTCGTGAGGTTCCAGATCTCGAGCAGGGATCCCACTAAGGGATACGCGTCCCAAGGCTCGCGCACCGTGAAGTCCTCCTGCTTGAGCCCATACTGTTTCAGAGCCGTGGGCGGGTCGTCGTGGAAGAACTCGCGGTTCTCTGAGAACTGATTGAGCAGCGTAACCAGCGAGATCGGGCCGTCGACCGGAGTGGGTGGCGCGATTACCTCCCACAGTGCCGCTAGTAGAACGAAGTCGAAATCGATGAGCGACTGCGATTGCTGTCGCAGCAGCGGCCAGAGGCGATGGCTGTCGGGGAGCCGGTTGTACATCGTCATCTGCAGCGCAGCCGTGACTATGTGCCACTGATAGACGTGTCCCAGCCAGATGCCGTACACGGTGATCGAGGCTTTGGCCGCCTGGAGCGCATAGAGCCATGCGTTGTCGGTGGGGAGGAACGTTTGCCTTCGGCCGCCCGTCGTGGATACCTGGATCGCGATCGGTGTGAGCGCCTTGGACTCCGGATCCTGCTTGAGCACCGTGAGCGTCCCGGGCGTGAAGCGGACATCGCTGTTGTTGGTGCCTGGGTGGACATGAGTTGTCGGCTCGAGCGTCACGATTCTCATGTCGATCTCATATAGGAGCCCGGCCGCTTGCAGCTCGTCCATGTGCTGGGCCGCCCAGGCGTCGCCGAAGGCGGCGGCGAGGTCGGCGCCGCGTGACGCATCGACCTTGGCCAGGATGAGGAGGTTGTACGGCAGGCCGAAGTTGGCGATCATCGGCCAGAAGTTCTCGGTCGCGGGCGTCGCGCTCGTCAGCGAGGCGGAGAAGCCCGGAACGAGGTCCTGGAAGTTCCCGTACACGCCGCCGTACGTGGTCCAAGGCAGCGTGAACTGGCTCGGGTCCTGGAGCGCGAGCTCGTTCAGCGGAGTCCAGTGTTCCCGATCAGGGGGATAGAGGAACGCGTACGCCGGCCGCGTCCACTTCCCGATCGCGTACGGCGTGGAGAGCCCGTCATATGCGGGCGTGGCCTTCTCCCCGCGGGCTTGGAGATGAAGCGCCGTGTTTTGAAGGCGCACGGCATCAGGCGTCCCCCACAGACTGGGCCAGAACGGTATCGCGGGACAGTGGAGCAAACCCACCTCGCGCAAGGGGAGATGCCCGACCGGGAGTAATGAGTCAGGCAGCGCGCCGAGGATGAGCGCCTCTAGTTGCGACGTCGGTGTGTCTGTCATGTCGACCCTTCCTCCTTTGCTAGAGCATGTGTCCCCCGCGCCCCCGCCTCCGGCATCACCTACCTGCGACGGCCCCTGCGTTCACGATCGGTGCGGCCAGATGTTCGATCAACCCGTAACCGTTCGCGCGGGCGAGATCGAATGCGCGCGAAGCGTGCTCCCGCGCGCGATCGTGCTCGCCCCTGGCGTTGAGCGCCTCGGCCCAGCCGAGACGCGACCGTGCCTCCCACAATCTCAGTTCGTGATCGCCGTGGAACCGGCACGCAAACGCGAAATGCTCGTCCGCCTCGGCGTCTCGTCCCAGCGTGGCCGCCAGCACCCCGATCCACAACCGGGCGTGGCCGTACCCGCATGCACCGCCCCAAACGAACTGATCGCTCCACGGCGTCATCAGCTCGTGGACGAGGGCCGCGGCCTCGACCGCGCGCAGACGCGCGGCCGCGTCCGCGTAGAACGCCAGAGTAACGAGCCGCAGTGTGTCCCAGCCGACCCGCTCGAGCCGGCTCTCGACCGCGTCCCGAAGGATCGCGGCGGCCACCTCGCGACGACCGAAGTGGGACTCGTAGTCCGCCTGCGATGCCGCCCACACGCCCATTCGCGGGTGGACCGCGGCAGCTTGGCGACTCAACTCGATCAGCCGCTCGTCGCCCCGTCCCTGGTAGGTCCGCACGAGCGCACGTTGTTCGCCGAAGATCTGCAGAGCGTCCGGTTGGCCCGCGGCGTTTCCGGCCTCGAGACCCAGTCTCGCCAGCCCTTCGCCGGCGACGAGGTCGCCCCTGATCAGCTCCCATGCAGCGGCGTGAACCAGCGCGATCCAGCTCAATGTGGGCTGAGCGAGCCCTTCCGCCAGCTCCTGCTGGCGGTCCAGCACGAGCCGTGCGCGTGCAAAATCGCCCGTCTCGAAGCTGACGTTCTGGGCGAGGTAGACCGCCCAGAATTCGAGCGTCCGATCCTCCGCTGCGGTCGCGTTGGCGAGGAGATCCTCGGCCACACTCGCACGTACCGCGACCGTGTCGGGGCTCAGGAGTCCGTGGAAGGCGTGCTGGAGCGCGCGCGCCTTGGCTCTTGGGTCGCTGATCTCCCTCGCCAGGGCGATGGCCTCGGTGGCAATTGCCTGGCGCCGGGTACGGTCGCTCTCGTAGAGCAGTTCTTGCGACTGCAGCGCCAGCAGTTGGCTCCGTCGGCTCGGGTCGGACCGGTCGTCGAGGGCCAGCGCGCGGTCGATCGCGTCGACCCGCTCCTCGTCGAGGTCGCCGATGAGGCTCATGAAACCGCGGGTGTTGGCCAAGGCGGCGCCGGCGGCAAGCCCCGCGTCCTCGAGCGTCGCGGCGATCCGCGACGCGTCCAGGAGCGTCGTGCGATACGCCGGATCGCCGGTCAGCTGCTGCGCCTCGCCGAGGCCGATCAGCGCCCGGCACCGCTGGGGGTCCTCCACCGGACCCAGTAGCTCGAGCGCGTCCGCGAACAGCTTGACCGCCTCCGCCGGCGCGAGGCTGTCGAGCGCGCGCTGACCTGCGCGAAACGCGTAATCGGCTGCCTTGCGCGTGTCGATCGCCATCGTGGCCAGTCGCCAGTGGAGCGCGAGCTCACCCACGTGGTCGCCCGGGTCCGCGCCATAGAGGTCCTCGAGTGCCTCGGCCACCTGGTAGTGCATCCGCGCGCGCCGGGTAGGACCGAGGCCGTCATACAAGGTCTGGTTGATCAACGCGTGTACGAACCGGAACCGCCCCGCCTGCCCGGTCGACTCGTCCAGCAGCGACGCCCCGACTGCCGCCTCGAGGAGATCAAGCAGCCGCCCCTCGCTCAAATCCACCAGTCTCCTCAGCAGTTCGAGCTCGAACGAGCGGCCGATCACCGCTCCCAACGTGAGCACCTCTCGCGCCTGATCCCCTAGACGCTCGACGCGACGCCCGACCACGTCCCGAACGCTCTCGGGCAGCCCCGGTGGCGCTGAGCGATCGACGCTCCACCGCTCGGTCCGCTTGTCATAGAGCAGCCGCCCGGACTCGACGAGGCTGCGGAGCACCTCTCCCACGAAGAACGGGTTGCCGTCCGTCTCGCTCGTGATCTCCTCTGCGAGCGCCAGCGCATCGGCATCGAGTTCGTGCCCTGCCGCCGCCGCCATCACCTCGGACACCTCGGTCGCCGCCAGGCCGTGCAAGGCGATCCGCTCGATTCCTTCGATTCGCCGCAGGTCGGCCAGCACCGCGCTCAGCGGATGATCCCTGCCGAGGTCCGAATCACGGAACGAGACGATCACCTGGAGCGCGCTGGACTCCGCGGTCCTCACCGCGTGCTTGAGCAGCGCCACCGACTGTCCATCCGCCCAGTGCAGATCGTCGAGCACGAGGCACACCGGTTTGTGGGCGGCCAGCTGCACCAGCGCGCCGGACACGGCCGAGAACAACAAGAACCGTTCTGTCTCCGGATCGGAGCGCTCGGGCTCCGGCGTCCCGGGCAGTCGTCGTGGCAGCTCGCGCGCCAGCCGGGAGAGCTCACCACCGTGACGCTGAACGTGCCGCTCCAAGAGCTCCGTCGGCGCGTGTTCCACGAACTGTGAGCAGACCTCGATCCACGGCTCGTACGGCACCGCCAGCTCTTCTGAACACGCACCCCACAACACCGCGAAACCCTCCCCGTGGGCACCGTGTGCCGCAAACGCAGCCAGGCGGCTTTTCCCGATCCCCGGCTCCCCAGACACCAGCACTACCCGCCGCGCCCCCTCACGAGCCTGATCACGTGACATCTCGATCACGGCACGCTCACCGGCGCGACCGACGAACGCCGCGCTCGGCGTCGACCGCAGCACCGCCGGCAACGACCAGACCTCAGAAGAATCAACCCCATCCTTCGGATGAAGCGACTTTGATGCGGCGAGCCCCTCGGCCGGCCCAGCGGACGGGATGCGCAACGCTGGATCGTGGCGCAGGATGGCCTCCTCCAACGCTCTCAGCTCCGGGCCGGGCTGGAGGCCCAGCTCATCAAACGCCACGACCGCGTCCCGATAGGCCGCGAGTGCCTCGGCATGCCGCCCCGACCGGTACAGGGCCAGCATCAGCAAACGCCGGGGCCGCTCCCGCAACGGGTTCGCCGCCGCCAGACTGGTGATCTGCCCGATCACCTCAGCGTGCTCTCCAGCCGCCAAGCGCGCCTCCGCGACCCCCTCGAGCGCGACCGCGTGCAGCTCCTCGAGCCGGTTCGCCTCCTGGCGCGCGAATTCGAACTCCGCGAACTCGCCCAGGGGCGCTCCGCGCCAGAGCCCCAGGGCCTCGGCGAACAATTCGCGAGCCCCGGAGGGATCTTCCGCAAGCCGTCGCTGGGCCTCTCCCACAAGCTGCTCAAACCGACGAGCGTCGACGCGATCCGTGTCGACCTCGAGCAGATAACCCGACCCCGTGCTGCGCACCTCCACCTCGGAGCACCGCAGCGACTTGCGGATCCCGGATACGTACACCTGGACCGCGTGTGCGGCGCTCGCCGGCGGACGCTCCCCCCACAACTCGTCCACCAGCCGGTCCCGCGAGACCGGCTCGCCAACGTGGATCAGCAACAGCGCGAGCATCGCCCTCTGCTGCAAGCTGCCGAGCGCCACCTCACGGCCATCGGCCAGGAACTTCAACGGCCCTAGGACACAGAGCTCCACCAAGCCCCCAATCCACCTCCCCCCCGCGCACGAGTATACAGCCGAGCGGTCGCCCCGGCAGACCCTTTTCCCCTGCGCCGGAGCCCCTTCCATTGGCCGTCGAAGCGACCGGCCGGCGGCGCTCAACACTCGTATTGAGCGATCTGTGAGCGATGGTTGAGCGGGCTGACGGAAGCTCCTCCGCGTCAATCGCAACCGTCCAGATGGGAGTCACGATGAGCACCGAGTTCAAGTTTCAAGTCGGAGCACACCAATCGCCGTGGGGCAGCTAGCTGCCCCTCTTCACCCGCGACCAGCGGCAACCGAGAACGGAGCCACGATGAACACCACCATGACCTACCTCCTCGCCCAAGAGCACATCAACGACCTGCGTCGCGAAGCGCGTGACGCGCAACCGGCCGCCCAGCTTCGCCGCACGCGGCGGCTGTCGCTCGCACCGCCGCGGCTCCGTCTCCGTCGCCCCCGGCCGGCGACGGCCTGAGCAGCCGAAGCCGGCCAGCCACAGGGCTCGCTTACACGCGAAGCGATCTGAAGCTGTCTCGCATCTCCTCGGAGAAGAGCTGCGGCTGCTCCCAGGCCGCGAAGTGGCCGCCTCGGTCGAGCCGGTTGTAGTGGATGAGGTTGTTCGGATACGCGCGTTCGGCCCAGCTCCGTGGGGCCTGGTAGAGCTCGTCGGGAAAGACGCTGATGGCGAACGGGATCGTGATGTTCTTGGCGTCGAAGAAGTCGCTCTTGTTCTCCCAGTAGAGCCGGGCCGCGGACACGCCGGTATTCGTCAGCCAGTACAGAGTGAGGTTGTCGAGGATGTCGTCGCGCGTGAGCTCGCCTTGGGGGTGACCTCGGAGAACCTCACCGACGAGGCCGGGCTGGCCGGTGCCGTCGCCGTGGTCGATCGCGAACGCGGCTAGATCGATCGGGGAATCGGCCAGCCCATATAACGTCTGTGGGCGGGTGCTCATGATCTGCGCGTAGGCGACGTGCGTGGCATAGAAGCTCCGCAGCTGCTCGTAGGCGCGCTCCTCATCGGGCGAGAGACCAGCCGGCGGCGGGTCGCCGTGCTCGAAGCCGGGAACGAGGTCGGCAGGAGCGGTACCGGGCATGTTGGAGTGGATCCCCAGCAACTCCGGCGGAGCCTGCTCGCCCATCGCCTGCGTGACCGCCGCGCCCCAATCGCCGCCCTGGGCGACGAACTTGGCGTATCCGAGACGCTTCATGAGCTCCACCCACGCGCGTGCGATGCGGACGGGATCCCACCCGGTGTTGCTCGGCTTGGCCGAGAATCCGTGGCCGGGCAGCGACGGGATCACCAAATGGAAGGCGTCCGATGCACTCGCGCCGTGAGCCGTTGGGTTGGTGAGCGGCTCGATGATCTTGAGCTGTTCGATGATCGAGCCGGGCCATCCGTGCGTGACGATCATCGGCAGAGCGTCCCCATGCTGAGATCGGACGTGAATGAAATGGATGTCGAGTCCGTCGATCTCGGTCATGAAGTTCGGTAGAGCGTTCAGCTTCGCCTCGCATTTGCTCCACTCGTACTCAGTGGCCCAGTAGCGTGCGAGGTCCTGCATCAGCTCAAGCGGCACGCCTTGCGTGTCGTCGGTGACCGTCTCGCGCTCGGGCCAACGCGTCGCGTCTATGCGCCGGCGCAGCTCCGCCACGTCCGCCTCTGGAAATCCCACCTGAAACGGATGCACGGCGGCCTTATCGCCGACCGCGCCTTGCATGGAAGTCGTAGCGGCCATCCATTCCTCCTGAGGTCGTCGCCGCGCACCCGGACGGCGGTCCGCGGACCGTTTGTGCCTCCTTTCAGGATCCTCGGCCCGGCGGCTCCCCGCGCCCGTGAGACTCCCTGGTCGTGCTCCCTGGTCTGTTTGGGCGGCCGGCGGCACTTGTCGAGAATGGCCTCGGTGGCTTATCGTCGCTCACACATGAGCGCGACGGTGACCGCGACCGACCACCTGCTTCTCCACTTCGCCCGCAACGGTGGAGCCCGCGACGGCGATGTCGAGCTGCTCGTGCTCGAGCGGGGCGACGGCGTGTTCGTAGTGGACAGCCTCGGTAGACGCCACCTCGACGGTCTGTCGAACTTGTTCTGCGCTCAGCTCGGCTACGCGTATGGCGCCGAGATGGCCGAGGTCGCGAGTCGGCAGCTGATCGAGCTGCCATTTGCGACGAACTGGGGCGTGGCCCATCCGGCGGCGGTCGAGCTGGCCGGCAGGCTGGCGGAGATTGCGCCGGGCTCGCTTGACCACGTGTTCTTCACGAGTGGCGGGTCGGAGTCGGTGGAAGCCGCCTGGAAGCTCGTCCGGCAGTACCACATCGCGAACGGCGAACCGGAGCGCACCAAGGCGATCGCCCGCGATCGGGCGTACCACGGTGTGACGCTCGGCGCCTTGGCGTTTACCGGCGTGCCCGGCTTCAAGGAGCCGTTCGGCCCACCGGCCGTCGAGACCTTTCACGTTTCGAACACGAATGAGTTCCGAAGGTCTGAGTCCGGTCCCGAGCTGACATCGCTGCTGCTCGACGAGGTGGAGGCAGTCGTCGAACGCGAGCGAGCGGAGACGATCGCGATGATCATCGCCGAGCCCGTCCAGAACGCCGGCGGTTGCCTACAACCGCCGGACGGCTACTGGGCCGGACTACGCGAGATCTGCGACCGCCACGGCATCCTGCTCGTGGCCGACGAGGTCATAACCGGGTTCGGCCGGCTGGGCGAGTGGCTCGGGGTGAGCCGTTTCGGCACCGTGCCGGATCTGATAACGACCGCGAAGGGGCTGACGTCGGCCTATGCACCGATGGGAGCCGTGCTGGCGTCCGACAAGGTCGCTGCCCCGCTGTACGAGTCCGGCCGGACGCTGCTCCACGGGATCACCTTCGGCGGTCATCCGCTGTCGGCCGCGATCGCGCTGAAGAACCTCGAGCTGTTCGAGCGAGAGCAGGTGCTCGACAACGTCCGGGAGCACGAGCCGTACCTCGCCGATCTGCTCGACTCGCTCCGGTCGCTGCCGATTGTCGGCGACATCCGTGGGAGCGGTTACTTCTGGGCGGTCGAACTCGTGCCGGACGGTCCCGCCAGCCGCTTCGACGCCGAGCAGAGGGAGGAGCTGCTTCGGCGGTGCCTGCCGGGCGCGCTGATCCGGGCGCAGCTGATCGCTCGAGGAGACGACCGCGGCGACACCGTGATTCAGATTGCGCCGCCGCTCGTCTGCGACCGGCCGCTTCTCGAGGACCTGGTCGGCCGGCTCGGCGAAGTGCTGATCATGCTCTCCGATCACATGGGCATCCCAGGGGCGTAACCGTCGTGCCGGGGGCTGAGGAGACCACAGGAGGCAAGCCATGACCCAGACCACTCTGATCGCCAACGGAACGGTCGTCACGGCGGACGGCGAGTTCGATGGCGACGTACTCATCGAGGGAGAGAAGATCGCCGCCGTCGGTCGGGTCGCCGCCCCCGAAGGAAGCGACGTCGTCGATGCCACGGGGTGCTTCGTGCTGCCGGGCCTGATCGACAATCACACGCACCTGTCGATGCCGTTCATGGGCACGATGTCGTCCGACGACTACAACACCGGCACGCAGGCGGCGGCCGCGGGCGGAGTGACCTGCCTCGTCGACTTCGCCATCCAGCAGCGGCCCGACGACCTCCAGTCCACGCTCGATGAGTGGCGCGGCCGTGCCGATGGGGCCGCGCACGTGGACTACGGCTTCCACATGGCGATCACAAACGCCAGCGAGCCGGTCCTCGACGAGATGGGCGCGATGTCGGAGGCAGGCGTCTGCTCCTTCAAGCTGTTCATGGCGTACAAGGGTGCGCTGATGGTGCGCGACGACGAGCTCGCCGCGTGCATGGAGCGCGCCCGAGACCTCGATGCGCTGACGATGGTCCACGCCGAGAACGGCGACATCGTCGACCTGCTGGTCAAGCGCGCGCTCGCGCGCGGCGACACCTCGGCGATCTACCA
>Ga0335078_10009571_pt1 | contig 14356 bp, 9 predicted proteins | sample Lox_Sample_32_FD_206711 | JGI IMG/M metagenome (GOLD analysis project Ga0335078, IMG submission 206711) | Soil microbial communities from Loxahatchee National Wildlife Refuge, Florida, United States - Lox_Sample_3.2 | ecosystem: Environmental > Terrestrial > Soil > Wetlands | place: USA: Florida...
GCGCGCGCACTCCTGCGTGCAGCGCCGACACTCGTGTCGGCGCGCGGTGGAGTGCGTGCGCCACGCTGCTGCTGCTGGTATCGGCGGCGTCCGCTCAGCCCGCACCCGGCACCGGTTCCATCGAAGGCCGCGTCGTCAATTCGCTCACCGGCGCGCCGGTACGCAAAGCCTCCGTCGAGCTGTCGCTTCTCACCGGACCTCGCCAGCCCCAGCCGCTCGGCGTCGAAAGCGATGCCGAAGGCCGCTTCCAGTTCACCGCGCTCCCGGCCGGCCGCTACCTGCTCTCCGCGCAACGGCCCGGATTTCTGAATCAGTTCTATCTGGCGCGCCATCCCAACACTCCCGGGCCGGCGATCACTCTCGGCGCCAACGGCCATCTCACCGGCGCCGATCTCCGCCTGCTGCCGCAAGGGGTCATCACCGGACGGGTGGTGGATGAAGATGGCGACCCGATGGCGGGCGCCCAGGTATTGCTCCTCAAGCAGAGTTATCGCGATGGCAGGAAGCGCTGGGACCAAATCAACTCCATGTGGACGATCGACACCGGCGAGTATCGACTGCCGAACATCGCTCCCGGCCGCTACCTGGTGGAAATAGTCAGCCGGAGGGCCCCCACCAGTTCGCGTTACGGCGGCGACCCCGCGGCGCCCGACAAACCGGAAATGGTTTACCCCGCGCTCTACTACCCGAATGTGTCCAGCGAACAGGCGGCCTCGCCGGTCGAAGTCGCCGCCGGCGCCGACGTGCAGGGCATCGACATCCACATGTTCAGATCGCCGTCCTTTCACGTGCGCGGCGCCCTGACCGGCGTGCCGCAAGGCGCGCGCAATGTGTTCGTGGGGCTCTATTCCGCCGAAGGCGGCATTGCGCCGCTGCAGGCCGACGTCGAGCCGCCCGATTACCGCTTCGATGTGCGCGGCGTTCTGCCCGGCCAATATCATATCGAGGCGCGCGGCGGCAGCGGCCCGGGACAGACCTCCGCCTGGCAGACCATCACCGTAGCGGCCAATATCACCGACCTGGTGCTCCCGCTCGCTCCTCCGCTCAATCTCACGGGCCAAATCCGCATCGCCGAAGCCGGCGCCCAGGTGAAGCTGGATGGCGTCTTCGTGAATTTGCGGCCGGTCGGCAACCCGTTCCTCAACGGGCAGCCGGGCGGCCGCTCCGATGCCGCCGGCAAGCTCGGTTTTCCGCTGCCGTTCCCGGCCGGCCGATATGCCGTGAGCCTCCAGAACACGCCGGAAAACTGCTATCTGAAGGCGGTGAAAATCGGCGGGGAGGAGGTTCCCGCCGATAACCTCGAAATTCTGAACGCCGCGCCCATCGAGGTGGTTCTAAGCAGCACCGCCGGCAAGATCACCGGATCGGTCTTGGACAAAGACGGCAAGCCGGCGTCGAATGCCACGGTGGTGCTGGTTCCCGAGAAGAACGCGGCGTCCGAGTGGGCCACTTCGAACGATAGCGGCGGTTTCACCTTCAACCGCCTGCCTCCCGGCACGTACAAACTCTACGCGTGGGAGGATGTGGAACGGGGGGCGTGGGAAGATCCCGATTTCCGCCAACTCTATGACGACCGGGCGGCCGAGATTGCCATCGGCCCCGGCGAGACGCAGAACGCGCAGCTCAAGCTAATCCCGGCCGAGGAGATGAAATGAGGCGGAGCGGGGCGCAGTAGAATATCCCCGATCCATGCCGCTTCCAAAAGTCAGTTGTATCTGCCTCACCTTTGGCCGTCCATCTTACCTGGAAGAGGCGCTGGAAAGTTACCTGCGCCAGGACTATGGGGGCGAATCCGAACTCCTCATCGTCAATGATTTCCCCGGCCTGGAACTCACTTACCCGGGCGACGCGCGCGTCACGATTGTCAACTGTCCGGAGCGGTTCCCGTGTCTCGGCGCCAAGCGGAACTTCGCCATCGGACATGCCTCGGGAGACGTCATCATGACCTGGGACGACGACGATATCAGCCTGCCCGGCCGCATCCGCCGCGCCGCCGCGGCAATCGGCTCGGGCATTCGGTTCTTTCGCCCAAGCTGGTCGTGGCTGATGATCGGCGACAAGGCGCCGCAGCTCCGGTTCCGCGCCATTTCCTGGCCGCAATGCGCCTACCTGGCCGAGGTCTTCCGCGGCACGCACGGTTACCCGGGCGAATCCGGATGCGAGGATCGCCTCTTCGCCGAAAGCGCGGAAGCCGCCGGCTGCCCGGTATCTTTTGCCTCGAGCGGTCCCGAAGACGCCAACTTCATTTACCGGATGTTACCCGGCAACCCCCATGCCAGCGGGATTTCTCTGGGAAAGTACACCTACGCCGATATTCCGCGAAGGCTGCAGCAGCGGACGCGGGAGGGACGCATCGTGCTGCAGCCGGTCTGGCGTAGAGACTACGCCGCTCTCTGCCGGCCGCCGTCGGTCTGAGCGGTCACTGGGCGGAGACTTGCTTGAGATACTCGATAACCGCGGCCCTCTCTTCCTTGCTGACGACGCGAAACGCCATATCGCTATCCGGCACGAGCGCGCCGGGATCGGCGAGCCATTTGTCGAGCGAATCGTTGTCCCAGGTAATGCCCGACTTCTTCAGCGCCTCCGAGTACTGGAAAGATGGAATCGCTCCGGCCTTTCGCCCGTAGACGCCGCGCAGGCGCGGGCCGTCTTTCTCCGACTCTAAGCCATGGCATCCGGTGCAGCGCTTCTCGAAGACTTCCTTGCCCTGGCCGGCGTCCGCCCCGGAGGGCGACATGGCCCATGCGGCGCATCCCAGGAAAAGGCCGACCAGACCAGCCGCCAGCGCGGCCGCTCCGGACGGTCTCACTTCGCGCCCACCATTTCGCCTGCAAGCGTCGAATCCACCACCGCCAGGCTCTGATTCTTGCGGACGAAGCGCACATCGGAGATACCCAGAACTCCGCGCAGCTTGTCGTCGGGGACTTTCATCGGGCCCGGTGAAGGCGCCGACCCCGGCGCCGGCTGCGGGAACGCGGTCGACATGGCGGTGTGAAACGTGACCTTGCCTTCCACTTTCTGCATCACCTGGTGGATGTGTCCGTTGAGCACCGTGACCGAGCCGAACCGCTTGAGATAAGTCAGAGCTTCGGCGCTATCCTGTGTCCCCCAACCCCACTCGGGATAAACCGTCCACAGCGGGATATGGGCGAACAGCACGATCGGCGTGCTGGCCGATTTCGCCTTGAGATCCGCTTCCAGCCATTTCAACTGGTCGGCGCCGAGCTTGCCCATGCCTTCCAACTGCATCACGTTCACCAGGCCGACAAAGTGGACTCCCTTGTGATCGAAGCTGTACCAGCCACTGCCGGTGGTGTTCCTGCCGTATCGCTCCAGGTACGATTTGCCGTCATCGACAGCCGTGTCGTGCTCGCCGGGAACATAAAACACATCCTTAGTCTTGAGAGACTTGATGATCTGATCCATGCCGTCGAACTCCGCCGGCTTGGCCTGGTGCGTCAGATCGCCGGTATGGATCAGGAAATCGGGCTGCCGCGGCAGCGCATTGATCTTATCCATGGCGGCCTGCATCGTCCCGGCCACATCGGTATTGGCAGGCCGGTTGAAGCCGATATGGCTGTCGCTGATTTGGACGAATGTAAAGTCGTCTTTCGACGGCTTATTGTCAGCCGCCAGCAGCCTGGAGGCGGGCACGCCGCCGGTCATGGTCCAGACCACGCCGGTGCCGGCCCAGGCCATGCATTCCAGAAAGCCCCGCCGGTCGATGCCGTCATCGTGAGGATTGTGTCGGATCAGTTTTTTCAAGGTTGTCGTCTGCCTTCACCAGCAAGACTGGGAGATCCCCGGAAAAATTCCCGGACTCACCGGGTTCCGGATTTTCGGTTTAGTACAATCAATCAGCAAGGGATTCGAGCCGGGGAATGAGCTACAGCCACAGCCCGACGCCAACGGGCGAGACCATCCTGCATTACCAGGTTGCCGGCAAGCTGGGCGCCGGCGGAATGGGTGTGGTCTTCAAGGCTCTCGACCTGCGGCTGAAGCGGTTCGTCGCGCTGAAATTCCTGCCTTCCGATCTGCCGTTCGATGCCACGCAGCGGGCGCGTCTGCTGCGGGAAGCCACCGCCGCATCGGCGCTCGAACATCCCAATATCGGCGCCGTGCACGCCATCGAAGAAACTCGCGACGGGCTGCTGTTCATTGTCATGTCCTACTACGAGGGCGAGACTTTGAAGCAACGCCTGGAGCGGAGTCCGCTGGCGAAACCGGAAGTCTATGACATCGCTTTGCAGACGGCGCGCGGCCTGGCCGAGGCGCACCGCAAGGGAATCATTCACCGCGACATCAAGCCTTCCAACCTCATGCTGACGCCGCAGGGGGTGGTCAAGATTGTCGATTTCGGACTGGCCAAGATACAGGGCGGCGTGGATCTCACCCAGAGCATGGTGACGATGGGCACGGCCGCGTACATGTCGCCGGAGCAGGCCCTGGCGAAATTAGTCGACAACCGCAGCGACATCTGGTCGTTCGGGGTCATGCTGCATGAAATGCTGACCGGGCGCCTGCCGTTTCACGGCGATTCCGCCACGGCTTTGCTTTTCGCGGTGGTGAATTCCGATCTGCCGCCGCTCAGCGAACTCTCGCCGCCGCTGCGGAAGATCGTGCGGAAGTGCCTGTCGAAATCGCCCGCCGAACGGTATCCCACCATGGAAGAGGTGATCGCCGATTTGGAGCGGGTGGCGCAGGGCAATGTTCCGGAAGAGGAAACCAGCCCGCTGCCGCCTCCTTCCGTGGTTCTGGAATCGCCATCTTCCGGAAGCCCGATCGCGATCTGGGTGGGGACAGCGGCCGCCGTCGTGGTGCTGGCCGGCGGCGGCTGGCTGATGACGCGCAATCCTTCGGCGCCCAAAGTTCCGGCGGAAACCCCGCCAACCCGGGCGGCCGCGCCGGCGCCGAACACCGCTCCCACTCCCGCGCCCCCGGCCGCGAAACAGATCCAATCCAAGGCGGTGCAGGCTCCGAAAAGAACTGCCGAGGTCCACAAACCGCCGGAACCGGCGCCCTACAACGGACCGAAGGATGGCCGCCTGGTCTGGGTGGGCGAGCTCGATCCCGCCCAGGTGCTGGACCTGGCCGCGAATTCCAGTTCCGGCACCGTCAGCGGCATGTTGCCGGGAGTGCCGGTATCGATCGAGATTCACCCCGACACGGTTCACGCCATCACGCCTCCGGGTGCGGAAAACCGGTGGCGAAGCCTGGTGGTGCGGAACGACGGCAAGAGGCAGGTGACGGTCGTGGTAAGCTGGCACGTAGTTTTGCACTGACGTTTGGGGGGTGCGGGATGCGTTCCAGCCGGCTCATTGGGATCCTCTTCGCCGCAAACACGCTGCTGGCGCAGACCGACGCGATTGCGGCTCACCTGAAGGCGGCTAACGCGGCCCGCAGCCAGAAACAGTGGGCCGAAGCCGAAAAAGAAGGCGCGGCGGCGATTGCGGAGGCGGAGAAACTCGGGCCGCTGAACGGGCGGCTGGCGGACGCGCTGCAAGCCGCCGGCTACACCTGTTTCCTCGAAGGCAAGTACGACCGGTCGGAGCTTCTGTACTTCCGCGCCACGGAAATCGCCGAGCCGGCGGGAACGTCTCAAGAGACGCTCGCCTACGAGCTCGATTATCTCGGTTCGGCGCGGCTTCGGCAGGACAAGTTTCCATCGGCGATGGCGCCCTACCAGCGCGCGCTGGCCATTCGCGAGAAGCTCAAAGGCCCCGACGATCCCAGCCTGGCGAACCTGCTCTCGAACCTGGCGGCGGCACAGATCGGCCTCTCTCAATGGGCTCCGGCGGAGGAATCTCTGAATCGGGCCGTGCGCATCCAGGAGAAACTCATCGGGCCGGACCGGGCCAATCTGGCCAACACGCTGATGCAACTGGGGAACGCGATGCAGGCGCAGGCCAAGTATCCGGAGGCTGAGACGCGCTACCGCGACGCGCTGAAAATCCGCGAGGCGTTGTTCGGACCGGACCACGCATCGGTTGGAGATAGTTTGAGTCAACTGGGAGATACCATCCGCCACGAAGGCCGGTATGCCGAGGCCGAGCCGCTGTTGCGGCGCTCGGTGGCCATTCGCGAAAAGGCCTATGGGCCGAACGGCCCTGCGGTGGCCAACAGCCTGAACAATCTTGCGCTGGCGCTGGAAGCGCTCAATAAGTCCGACGAGGCGGAGAAGTGCTTCCTGCGCGCCATCGATATCGCCGGCGGCGACGCCAGCGACAAGGGCGGCCGCGAGTCTCGCTACATGGGCAACCTCTCGGCGTTGTACCGCCGCCAGCAACGGCTTCCGGAAGCGCAAAAGCTGGGCGAACAGGCCGTGGCCGTGCGCGAGAAGGCTCTGGGGGCAGACAGCCTGGAGATGGTGTACGAGCTGGAAAACCTGGTGGACACGTATGCCGCCGAGAACCGCTACGATGCCGCCGAGCCCCTGGCGCGCCGCGTTCTGGCGATTCAGGAGAAGCGCCTGGGAGCGGATAACCCGCAGTTTGCCGGCGAAAGCGTGCGGCTGGGCAACGTGTTGATGGGCGAACGCAAGTTCACCGACGCGGAGGCGGTGTTTCGCCGGGCGCTGACCGCCATCGAAGCGCGGTTCGGACCCGACCATTTGCAGACGGCGGCATACGTGGAGAACCTGGCGCGCTGCGAGTACCGTTCCGGACTGTACGCCGAAGCCGATCCTCTATATCGCCGCGCAATCGAAATCCGGAGAAGTCATCTGCCGGAGGCGGCGGCGCGGTTTGCCACGCTGGAGAACAATTACGCCGTCTTTCTGCGCGCCGAGGGCCGCTATAAAGAAGCGCTGGCGCTGCTGGAAAGCATCAACACGGCGGACGAGCGCAAGCAGCCGTCTTCGGTGTGGCTGGAGAACCTGGCCGATGTGTATGCGCGGCTGGGGTATTATTCCAAGGCCGAACCGCTGCTGCTCCAATCCATGGATTCGGCGCAGCCCGGCGAGGGCGCTCCGGCGCATCGTCTGCTGCGGCTGGGGCAACTCGATGCGCTGCGGCAGCACTCTGCGGAAGCCACGGCGTCGCTCGAACAGGTGCTGTCCTTATCCCAGAAGTCCGGCGATACGGAGTCGCAGATGGCGGCTCTCGTTGGGCTGGCCGATGTGAAGCGGGACAGCCGGCAGTTCGCCGAGGCCGAGCGCCTTTACAACCTGGTGCTGGCCATGCGGGAGCGCGAGACGCCGGACAGTCCGCTGCTGGCCGAAGCGCTGGATGAGATGGCTTTGTCGGCGCTGCGGCAGGGACGCGCCGGCGAAGCCGAGCCGCCGCTGTTGCGCGCGCAGCGCATTTTCGGCCGCGATTTTCCGTTCGACAACGTCTTCTCCGGAAACGTGCAGAATCACCTGGCCATGCTCTACACGCAGCAGAAGCGCTTCGACGAGGCCGATCCCCTTTTCCAAAAGTCGGTGGCCACGCTGGCAGCGGCCATGGGAGCGGATGTGCCCGCCCTGGCGCCGCCGCTGCGCGAGTACGCGCGCTTCCTGCGGCTGCGGAACCATCCGTCCGAGGCAGCGTCTTTAGAAGAGCGGGCGCGGAAATTGACGCAGACGGCTCCGGTCGAGAACGCCAAAGCCCTCAAAAAATAATCTTCCCGAAAATACCGTCGGCTGCGCGCCACGCTATAAAGTGGCGCCGTCTTTTGGCCGATGGATATGGTGTGCAGCCGGGGACGGTGCGCCTGGTGACGGGAACAAAACAATGGGCTCTACTCGACGAATGACACTGGGAAAGCAGTTGGGGGTGTGTTTCTGCACGATGATTGCGGCGTCTGCCATCATCGGCGCCATAGGCTGGAGCTACGTCGGCCAGTTAAGCCAGACGCTAGACCACTCGATTACCGTAATCGGGCGGAAGATCGAGCTTGCCTCGTCGCTTACGGCAAACGTCTTCACGTTTCGACTACAGGAACGCGGGTTTCTGTTGTTCTCGTATATCAAAGCGGATGAACAGGTACGCGCGTGCCTGGACGCATATGACAAGGCCATGGCCGCCTCGCTGGAAAATGTCCGCCTGATTGGCGGCATGCCCACCAGCGAGCGGGAGCGAGAGCTCCTGGGGAAGGTGGAAGCGGGTCTCGGAGAATATAAGACCCAGCAACTCGAGGTGCGGCGGCTGATCGCGGCCGGTCAATTGTCCGACGCGACAGAATGGGATCGGAAGACGCTGGTGGTTGCGGGCGGCAAGGTAGTGGCAGGCCTCCACGATTTTAATGAGCTCGAGCACGGCGAGAACGTAAGCGCCAACCAGCAAGCCATGGCGATGAAGAGTACCGCGAAAGGGGTGCTTATGGCGGCCTTCTGCATCGGCCTGGTGATCGGCGGGGCCGCGGTCGTGGCCACACGGCGAGCTATCAGCGGGTTGCGGGCAACCACCTTTAAACTCGACCGGGCGGCGCATGAAGTCGCTTCCGCCGTCAAGCAGATTTCCGCTGTCAGCCAGTCGCTGGCGCAGGGCTCTTCCGAGCAGGCCGCCGAAATTCAGGAGACTTCATCCGCCGGCGAACAGATCAGCGCGGTCGCGCGCAAGAACAGCGACAATATGCGTTCCGCGGCGGAACTAGTGGCCCGCTCGGAGCACAGATTTGGCGAGACTGGCCGCCAACTGGAATCGATGGTCGCGGCCATGAATGACATCAGCAGCGAGAGCGATAAAATCTCGCGGATTATCAAGGTCATTGACGAAATCGCCTTCCAGACGAACATCCTGGCCTTGAACGCGGCGGTCGAAGCCGCGCGCGCAGGGGAGGCCGGGATGGGCTTTGCCGTGGTTGCCGACGAAGTCCGGAATCTGGCTCAACGGTCGGCCCAGGCCGCGAAGGATACAGCCACGCTGATCGAGGGGTCTATTTTGAAGTCCTCCGAGGGGAAAGGCAAGGTCGATTCGGTGGCCGTTTCCATCCAGGAAATCACCGGGGAAACAAAAAGCGTGAAAGCTCTGGTCGACGAAGTGAATCTTGCCAGCCAGGAGCAGACCCGGGGTATTGAAGGCATCGCCAAGGCCCTCTCACAATTAGGTAAGTTGACCGAAACCTCGGCAGCCGGCGCCCAGGAAAGCGCCGCCGCCGCGGAAGAGTTGGATGCGCAGTCACAAGCCCTCAAAGAGATCGTGACCGATTTGACAGTGTTGGTTGGATCGTGAGATTGCCGGCCGGCTCGGCGGTTCAGCGCGCCGGCCGAGAGGCCAAGGCTTTCAAAATATCGCCGCGCTCACCACGGAGCCGTCCGGCGCCACGGTGAATGCGGCACGGCTCTGCGGAAACGTGTAGATCACGTTATCGCCGTTCTGCTCGACCTGGAACTGTTCGCCCGGAAACTTCGCTTTCATGTAGGCAAGCTGCGCGCTCCACGTGACGTTCCGGGCCGGGTTCATGTCCACGGAGGAAAGCTTGCCGGCGGTATCGAAATGCAGGCTGGCGGAAGAGAAACTGGTTTGCGGGGTGTCGAACCGAAGCAGCACACCGCGTGAATCCTGCCGCTGATCGCGGACAGCGCCTAGGATTGTCCTGGCATCGTCGGCGGTCCAGACTCCGATCTTGCTGCGCAGGAACGTCTCCAGCTTGTCGGTGGAGATCTGGATGGCCGGGTTCGAGGCCATCATGGGTTGGGCCGCCGGCGCCACGCCGCCAATCGGAGCGGCCTGGCCGGGCGCCGAAGACACCCGCAGCACGCGGATGCGGCCTTCTCCGGCTTCCGCGAAGAAGAGATTGCCGGCGGAATCGAACGCCAATCCGCCCATGTGTCCCAGGGCGGCCTGCGCGGGAGCGCCGCCATCACCCGAGATGTCGCGATTGCCGTTGCCCGCCACGCTGGTGATGATCCCGGTGACGGGATCGACGCGGCGAATCCGCTCGGTGCCGATATCGACGATATACAAGGCCTGGTCCGGACCCACGGCAACGTCATAGGGCCAACCGATGCTCGCATTCACGGCAGGGCCGCCATCGCCGGCGAACCGGTTCATGCCATCGCCTGCAACCGTGGTGATGACTCCGCCGGGCGACGAGACCTTGCGTACGCGGCGGTTTCCCGCGTCGGCGATATAGAGACTGCCGTCCGGGCCGATATCCACGGCCAGTGGCGTACTCAGCGCCGCGCGTTCCGCCGGTCCGCCGTCGCCGGAGAATCCCGCGGTCCCGTTGCCGGCCACCAGTTGGATGGTGCCATCCGGCAGCACCTTACGCACGCGGTGGTTTCCGGTATCCGCGACATAGATAGCGCCGCTGGAATCGAGACAGATACCGAGCGGAGCGTTCAGGCTGGCGTTGGCGGCGCGGCCGCCATCCCCCGAGTAATCCCGCCTGCCATTGCCGGCCAGGGTGTGAGTTTTGCCGTCCGGCGTTATTTCGAGAATGCGGTTGGCGTTGCCGCGCTCGGCAAAAACAATAGCCCCGTTGGGCCGCACACGGATGCCCATCGGGCGATCGATACCGGCCTCGCCGGCAACGGCGCGCTCTCCGTTATAAAACGCGGTCGGGAATCCGGCAACCCGGCTGATCACACCGCGCGTATCGACGCGGTAAATCCGGTTGGCATCCAAATCCGCCACCAGCACCGCGCCGTTCGGTTCCACCGCGAGGCGCTGCGGTTGCTGGAACAGAGCGTTGACGGCCTGCATTCCGTCGGTGGGCGCGCGCCAGTTTCCGGAGCCGGCGAGGATGGAAAGCGTTCCATCGTGCGAGATGCGGTAGAGGTAGCCTGTGTCGGGCCCCGCTACGATCACGTCATCCTGGCCGTTCACGGCCAGGGCCCAGCAATCGAAGGAAGCGGCGGCGGCCGGTCCGCCTTCGCCGATGGGTTCGCGTCTTCCCGGGCCGGTTCCGCCCAGAACCGACGATTCGCCTTTGTGCACCTTAAATACTCTGCGCTTGCAGGGATCGGCGATGAACAGATCGCCTTGGCCGTTCACCGCAACTCCGGTGGGACAACCGAGCGGGTCTTTGGTGACGCCCTCGCCCGCGACCGTGGAGATCACGCCGTCCTTATCGACCTTGCGAATGCGCGCGTTGTACTCGTCGGCGATGAACAGGTTGCCTTCCGCATCGAGGGCGAGATCCATGGGACGCACAAAGGAGGCCTCCCGGGCAGGTCCGCCATCGCCTGAAAACCGCGTCTGTCCATCACCCGCAACCGTCTGCAACATCCCGTTCTTATCCACCCGGCGCACGCGATTGTTGGAGAACTCGGAAAACAGCACGCTGCCGTCAGAGGCCACGGCTACGCCATTGACATTGCCGATCGACGCGCCGGCCGCGACCGCTCCATCGCTGCTCATGCCGCGCTTGTCGTTGCCCGCAACGACTGCGACCTCGCCGGTGGGGAGAATCTTGCGGACCCGCTGGCCATCTTCCGCGAAATAGACCACGCCGGAGGAATCGACGGCGATCCCCTGCGGATTGATCGGCCGGGACTGCGGGGGACTGGCGGGACCGAGCAAGACGTGCACTGTCCCGCTGGTATCCACTTTCAAGATGGCCTGGTTGCCGGCATCGCTGAGGTAGATGTTTCCGGCGCGGTCGAGGGCGACACCGCGCAGATGCCCCAGGGCCGCCTGCAAGGCCGGCGCGCCTTCTGCCTCGAACTTCCATTCGCGGCCCGCGAATGCCTCGATGCTTCGGAACGCGAGCGGAGCCGCTGCCTGCGGCGGACCGGAGGGGAACTTCGGGAGGGTAGTTCCGCCGGCTCCTCCCGCCGGCGGCGGGGGCGGCGCCATCCCTGCCTTGGCGGCGTTGTTCGCCATCGCCTGGCGCATGGCCGCCACGAAAGTCGCAAACGGCACTTCGTTGCTGCTTTCCAGCAGACCCTTGGCGTAATCGATGGGGATGGCAAAGCCCAGATTCTCGGCGGTGGTGACCTTCGCCGCCGCAACCCCGATCACGTGCGCCTGGTCGTCGAGAATCGGACCGCCGGAGTTACCGGGATTGATGGAAGCGGAAACCTGCAGCACGCGCAAGCCGGGCAACTGCCGTATGGCGCTGATGAGCCCCTGCTGCAGCGTGTTCTGCAATCCGCTGGGCGTGCCGATGCTGTAGATGGATTGTCCAATTTCGACATCGTTGGAATCGCCCAGCGTGAGCGTGGGCAGCGAGACCGCCTTGATACGAATGATGGCGAGATCTTTGCGGCCATCCACTTCAATCACGTTGGCTGTGTCGTAGATGTCGCCATTGGTGAGATGAACCGCGACTCCGCTGCACTGCTGAATCACGTGCAGATTGGTGACGATTTTCCCGTTGGAACTGACCAGAAAGCCGGACGCGCCGCCCAGCTTGCTATTGTTGGCGCCCAGGCAATCGATGGCGACAATCGCCGGAGCGGCCCGTTTGAAGACTTCCGCGGCGCTCAGAGGTTTGAGCTTTTTCTTGTCCGCCCCTCGTATCGGACCACCGCAAAAACCGGCAAGAATCGCCGTTAGCAGCACCCAGTACAGCCCCCGCATAGGGCTACAGCATACCATCCGGGTCATAGGCCGGCAAGAAGATTCGCGGGCCTCGAAAAAAACTCGTACTAGCTTTCGGGGCCTAGATCCCACGCAAGAACAAGTGCGCAGCGCCGTGGCGTACGCACTCCTGCGTGCCGCGTCGAGACTCTTCTCGGCGCTTGTGGCCAACAGCAAGCATAGGCGCGCCGGCAGGAGTGCCGCCGCGGCAGGCACGAGTGCCCGCGCCACGAGCATACCGCACAATGTTAAGTTATTTTTGCGTCAGCCCCTAGTTCTCTTACTGACGCTGCAGGGCTCTCGCCAACTCCGTCAATTCCGCCGGGTTTAGATCCGATACCACCCAGTAATTCATGTCGGAACTCTTCCAGTGCAGTATCTGGTATCCCTGCGAGGTTTCATGACGTATAGTCTCATCGGCCGGCCCGCGATTGGGCCACAGGAAGACATTGATATCGTGGAACCGGCGGCGATACACGAGGGCGGCTACGGGGTGTCCGTCAAGATAGTCGAGCCTCCCCCCGGTGAGGACGCCTCCCACCGACGACAGGTCGGGGACGGGCGGCGAGAAATCGAGCTTGCCCTGGAACCAGGGCTTCACGGTGTGATGATCGGAAGACGGCACATCCACCAGATGCCCGGGCTGCAGCGAACGGATGTGCCCCGCGAGAGCCGCGTCGGCGATCAACTGCTCCGGCGACCGCACGCCGCGATTCAGGAACAGCATCGTTCCGGCAACCGCGGCGACCACCAGCAGGACCGCGGCCGCCGCCAACTGCGGACCGGCAATCCAGAAACCCGCGAACCACGACGAACGCTGCCGCCGCTCTTCTTCCCTGGCCGCGCCGCGGACAGCCGCCTGGATGCGCTGCGCGAATTCGGCGGATGGCTGCCCATATAGCTCGGGATCGCGCAGCGCCGCGCGGAGCGCGTCGTGCTCCTCCTGGGCGCGCCGGCAACCGGCGCATTCCGCGAGATGCTTCTGCACTTGCAGGCACTGGCCGACGTCCAATTCGTCGTCGAGGTAGGCAGCCAGATAGGTTCGGGATTCGTCGCAAGTCATCGGGCTCCTCCCTGTCCGCGCGGCATCGCCTTCGGAGTGGAGAGAATGCGCTTCAGCCAATCGCGTCCGCGCGAAAGGCGCGACATGACCGTACCCAGCGGAACCCCGATAGCGGCGGCGATTTCCTTGTAGGAGAGTCCTTCCATTTCCCGCAGCACGACCGCTTCGCGAAAATCCGAGGGGAGCTGCTCCAAGGCCTGGCGCACCTGGTCGCGGTCGCGGGAAATCAGCAGACTCTCTTCGGGGTCGGGCGAGGGCTCGACCGGATCGGAGGGGCCGCCGTCATAGCTGATCGCGGCCGCGGCGTTTCGATTGCGTTTCAGCCAGTCCACGGAGGTATTGCGCACGATCGTCAACAGCCACGGTTTGGCTTCGCCGCGAAGGTTGTCGAACGCCGCGAATGCGCGCAAAAACGCCTCCTGTACAACATCTTCCGCATCCTCGTGGCGGCGGGTCAGCCAACGCGCCAGGTTATAAGCCGATTTGAGATGAGGCGAGACCTGTTCCTCGAAACGGCGTAGCTTCTCCGATGGCCTCAATGAGGTGCTGCCTGTAGGAATGACTGCTTCCCAGGGTATTATATTCCCGGCGGCTTGGCGGCCAGGGCATGCCGTCCGCAAATGAGCTAAGGGACGCCGCAACAATAACTGTGCCGATGCAGCCGTGGCGCGGGCACTCATGCCTGCCGCGCCGAGACTCTTCTCGGCGCTTGTGGCCGCCAGCAAGCACGGGCGCGCAGGCATGAGTGCCGGCGCGGCAAGGCATGAGTGCCCGCGCCACGTCACGTACCGCACAATGGTCAGCTATTCGGGCCCGGCCGTAACCGGCGTCGCAACGTTACATT